>Ga0115007_10000238_pt1 | contig 35891 bp, 35 predicted proteins | sample ArcOceMetagenome_2_FD_87166 | JGI IMG/M metagenome (GOLD analysis project Ga0115007, IMG submission 87166) | Marine eukaryotic phytoplankton communities from Arctic Ocean - Arctic Ocean ARC135M Metagenome | ecosystem: Environmental > Aquatic > Marine > Oceanic | place: Arctic Ocean | collected...
CTACTAATGCTACTACTGGTTCAAATACTGGTTCAAATACAACTGTACGTGTACCAAGCAATCCTATATCCCGTAAATCATTAACGACGCCTGGATCCATTTCTAATTTAGCAAAGAATACGATATCTTCAGTAGTGAATAATAACAATCCCATGAAACCAAAATCATATATAACTAATAAAAACGGGTTTCCAGAACCAAAAAAATGTAATGGATTGGCGTCATTGATAGATGGGAAATGTTTAGAAACAGAAAATCCATTAAAAATAATTGACGCTACGCATAATGCAACTACAAATGTTACCAATGCTGCTTTACATTTTGCTATCACAACAGGTGCTGTTGGACTTAATAAAGTATTGGATATTGTTTCTTTCGCTATATTAGGATTAGATAACATGAATATGGAAAATAAAGAGGAAATTATGAAAAAACTAGAAGAAAAGACAGTTTTGTTACAATATTTAGCTAACGATAAAAAATCAAAAGCATTGGTAAATAAATTATTTAGCTCTTTGGCAGTTTTAATAATGGATGGTACTGAAGTTGCCAAAGAGCCACTAATTCGTGCAATGAATAATATTACTACAACTACTGTTAGTGGTATAAATAATGTAATGAAAAATGGATCAAAATTTATCAAAAACGCAATTAAAATTATTCCAGGAATTGGAGATGCATACATCATCCTGGACAATGCGTTAGCTATTGGTATTGCTGGTTCACGTATTGGGGCAACAATGGCTAAAAATGCTGACGAGATAACCTCAACAGGTAACGAAATATTAGGTAGATTAAAAAACGAATTGGGTCCGAACATACAAGAATTAGAAAATAATATGGATGAATTAAACAAAATCAGAGAGGATCTTACAAATATCGATATGACTAAAATCGTTCAAAATATTGAATCAAAAGTTGGAAAGTCTATTGAAAATACAGGTAAAATAGCAGCAAATACAATCAATAATGTGACCCCTAAATTAGTTGGTGGAAAAACAAAATCTAGTATTAAACGAAAGAAAAGAATGAACGGAAAAAGTAAAAAAGTAAGATTCAATATATAATATATATCAGTTAAATCATGATAATTTATTTTTTTGTTTCTATCCATTTAATAAATCCAATACTTTTGGTAATATCAAATGAAGATTGTAATTGATCGCGAGCTATGTCTATAGCTTTTTTCTCTTTGGAATCTAATTGCTTTATGTAGTCGCATATAAGTAAATCGTCGGGGTTATCTAATGTGTCACACATGTATAATATATTATAATATATATATCATATTATACTTAGATATGTTCAATTTTTTACAATATAACATAGTAATGTTTTGTTTGTTTGGGTAATTCCTGTCTTTATCAACATCTTTGTTAAGTCGCTATTCACAGTATAACCATTGGTCTGTAATTCTGAAAATAAACTAGGTAATTCAATTAATTGCATCAATTCAGTAGGATTCCTTATGCTTAAAAAGGCGTACATACACTCTGAACTAGGCGGACAGTTACCACAATTGGTGACGCCTGTTAAATTTGGTAGTTGTATCTGTTTTGTCATATTCCTTAAATTTCCCAGAGGTGTTGGAGATACAACCAAAATATTATAATAGCATTTACTTAATCTATCTAAATAAGCGGTGCTGTAAATGGCATGCATATAGTATAACATTATAATAGTTTATTATGGTCGTTTATTATTGTTGTTTATTATTGTTGTTTATTGTGAAAGCTTCTCAAATAATACTCCTATAGCAACCATTAATAATACAACGTTTAAATATAATGTTACCCTAGGTAGCAACGACCAACTATCCAATGTTTTTGAATCCAATTGTTTTGTTGCCATTACAATATCAGCACTCAGTAAACGCGACATCTGAATGGAAATCAGTATAAATGAACCTGATAAAATAGTGGTGACAAAAGCAGATAGTTTATGGCCTTTGGTAGCGAATAATCCCCGTGCTGCGGCGATTCCCGCCAAAGCTACAGAAGTGTATAGACCGATATTACGTAGTATAGTATGATAATACATCAAAAATTCTTTATCATTTTCAAATTTAAGATTTGATGATTCACTCATTATATTATTAGTAGATTATTAAAAATAAAATTAAATATCTATTTCTCATTATTTCTCATTATGTTTATTTTTTGTTTTAAATTTATACCATTGTAGAAATGAATAACATTATTCAAATAATACACTAAATTCCCGCCTGCTTGAAGGTATGGTAACTGACAAACACTTTGTTTTAGTCCTATATAGCCAATCTGACCATTATTGTTAAATTGAAATGGTTTCTTTTTCTTATTATCATTAATATCATTAATATCATTCTTAATATTATTATTGAACTGCCGAGCAAGATATTCGCCTTGTTGGTATGCCACCTGTGCTGTAGGCGGTAGTCCACTAGATGCACAGTCGCCTAATGCCCAAACATTTTTTACGTTTTCCACCTGTAAATAGGAATTTACAGGAATTCCTTTACTATTTTCTATCTTTAAAGCAGATAATATGTTATTGGTTAACGGGGACTTTTTGATTCCTCCACACCAAATAGCGAGGTCATAATTAATCTTCTCATTATTTACAAAGTTTATTTCACGACTAGTTACAGATGATACTAGATGATTCATATATATGTTAATATTATTAGCCTTCCATAATTTGATAGTCATGTTAGAAAGTTTTTCACTAAACATCATTATAGGACGCGGTAATGCATCAATCGCATGAATGTTAAACTTATTATAATCTAATAAGGATCCTATTAATTCAGATCCGGTAAGCCCGCAACCAATTACAGCAATGTGTGATTTTTCGGGTAATGATTTTATCTTTTTTTTTAGTTCATCCGCATTAACTTCTGTTTTTAAAAATTGACAATTTTCCTCAACTCCACTTATGTTAAATGTATTGACACTTGCGCCATGAGCCAAAATTAAATAATTATAATGTGAATTTATACCGGATTTTACTATTATTTTACTGTCTGTAACATCTAAATTTTTAATCTCTCTACATGTGAATTTAATTCTATTATTTATATCAGTCCCGTTTAATGTGAGAGTATTATTTTGTTTTATATTTTGCGGCAATAGTGGTGTATAAACAAATTTATTATCCAGACTAAACACTTCTACATCATACTTGTCAGTATCTATTGTTTTGATAAAGGATGCGCTGGCCCAGCCCAATCCAATAATTAATATTTTTGGGGTTGGCATTATATTAGGAAAATATTTATTTCATCTTATTTGTAACTAACCATTCATTATTAATCAATTCCTTAACAACCCATTCGTAACTAGAAAAATTAGTAATAATATATTTATACGCCTATAATATGTCTAAAGTGATTAACACACTTCATAGCCAACTGAAGAAAGCATATAAGCTTTCAATGTCGCGTGTACGCGAAAGTACTTATGCATCTTTCATGTCTCCTCAAAACCTTATTGGTATAAACTTTCCTATACGAAAATCGGATAATTCCATTGAAATGATTAAAGGATATCGTGTTCAACATAATAATGCTCTAGGACCCTATAAAGGCGGATTACGGTTTCATAAAGATGTAGACATGGACGAAGCTACTGCCTTAGCCACATGGATGACAATTAAATGTGCAGTACAGGATTTACCATATGGTGGTGGAAAAGGCGGGTTAGCTATCAATCCTAGAGATTATAACGCTTCCGAACTTCAAACTATCAGTCGCGAATTTTCAGCACGTTTATCAAACTATATCGGACCAGAAATAGACATTCCCGCACCTGATGTAGGAACAAATTCAGAAATTATGGACTGGATGGTTGATGAGCATACGAAAATAACCAGAAATATTTTTGACTCAAAATCAACATATACTGGAAAATCACTAGTCAATGGCGGGAGTCTATGGAGAGAAGAAGCCACCGGTTACGGTGTTGCATTGTGTATTAAAGAAGCGCTAGGAAATGATGTGAAAGATAAAACTTTTATTGTTCAAGGTTTTGGAAATGTAGGTTCATATGTTACAAAAACACTAGAGTCATATGGAATGAAATTGATAGCAGTTGGAGATCATACAGGTTATTATGGTGTGAGTAATTTGAACAACTGTTATTCAACATTAAGTAAATTACAAAGCAAACATGGTAGTATAAATGAGGTTGAGGGCGCGGTCATTTTGAATAAAACACAATTTTTCTCTACCAAGTGCGATGTCGTAATTCCATGCGCGTTAGAGTTGCAAATAGATGAAGATATAGCCAACAATTTAAATTGTAAATTTATCGCGGAAGGCGCGAATGGTCCTATTTATGATTCTGCTGAAGATATCTTAAAATTAAATAACATCACAGTTATTCCAGACGTTTTAGCAAATTCAGGAGGAGTATTAGTAAGTTATTTTGAATGGCTTCAAAATAGATCAGGCGAGTATTGGGAAAAAGATATAGTTGTTCAAAAAATGGATATCAAAATGATAAAAACGTATCGTAAAATATGTGATGTTGCTGAAAAATACAATTGCACCCTTCGTGAGGCATGTTACATATACGCGTTGATTAAAATAGATGATGTAAATAAAACAAAGGGCATATAATGCTTACGAATTTACGAATAGTCATTTTGTTTTTACTTTAATTATTCTTCATAATTATATATATAATGAAGAACAGTTTTATAGAATATGTATGGATCGGTGGTAAAAATGAATTGCGTAGTAAAACCAAAGTGGTAACAGGAGAAGTGAATTCAATAGATGATGTGTCTGATTGGAACTATGACGGTAGTTCTACATTACAAGCACATGGAGAAGATTCTGAGGTGATAATTAAACCTAGGACATTATTTAATGATCCATTCCGCGGAAATAATCATAAATTAGTATTATGCGATACTTACACACCTAATGACGAGCCTCTGTCAAATAATCATCGCCATTGGGCTGATGCGATTTTTAAAGAGAAAAAAGATGAGATTCCATGGTTTGGTTTAGAGCAGGAATATTTTCTGATTGATCCTAAAACTGGACAACCTTTAGGGTACAGCGAAGATAAAGAACAGGGACAATTTTATTGTAGCATTGGTGCTGAAAATTCATTCGGTAGAATGATTGCTGAAAAACACATGCGGGCATGTGTCGCTGCGGGAATAAAAATTTCTGGTATCAATGCTGAAGTTGCTCCCGGTCAATGGGAATTCCAAATAGGACCTTGCACAGGGATAGAAGAAGGCGATCATTTATGGATGGCACGATATTTATTGAATAGAGTAGCTGAGCTTCACGATGTATGTGTGAATATTGAAGCTAAGCCTCTTAAGGGAGACTGGAATGGATCAGGATGTCACGCAAATTATAGCACAAAAAACATGAGGGAAGGTACTGATCAGCGTACAGGACTATCATATATTGAAGAGGCAGTTAATAAATTATCGTTAAAACATGATGAACATATGGAGGTTTATGGAACTGGAAACGACGAACGCATGACAGGCGCTCATGAAACAGCTTCATATGACACATTTTCTCATGGTATAGCAAACCGTGGCGCATCCATACGTATTGGAAATGAAAATTATAAAAATGAAAAAGGGTATTTTGAAGATAGACGCCCCAGTTCAAATTGTGATCCATATTTGGTAACTGGAATGTTATTTAAAACCACATGTTTAGACTAGAAATATAACTAGAATTATAGCTATTAATATTTTGTATTTTTTTAATATATAAATACAAATTAAAATGAAATATAATTATGGTACTTCTGGATTTCGGTTTCACCATTCTGTGATTGAAGCAATTGCCGTTAAGATTGGAAATGTGATAGGAATATTAAGTGGATTTTATAAAAAACCATACGGTATCATGATTACAGCATCACATAATCCTCATGAAGACAACGGTGTAAAAATAGTGAATGCGGACGGCGAAATGATTAACGTGGCTGAAGAAAACATGATTACGGATTATGTAAACAATAACAACTCATGTGTATTTGATATGAATATGAAAATTCCTGAAATCTTTGTAGGATATGACACACGAAAAAGCAGTCCCAAAATATGCGAATTGATAATCAGCGGTATACTAGAACTACATAATGACAGTATCGTACATAATCTATATGTTGTTACCACGCCAGAATTACATTACGCAATGTATGCGCACAGTAATCAAACAGGAACATATCTTGATAATTTATATGGTATTATTAAACATATCAAACACCCAAATATAATATGCGATTGTGCTAACGGGGTGGGAACAAATGTATTAACAGAATTAAATTCAAAAGTAGAGAGATTAAATTTAATCAATATAGATATCCAGAACCATATATTATTGAATGAAAAAAGTGGCTCCGATTATGTTGTGAATCAACAGTGTATTCCTTATGAAGTGGAGGAAAATAACAGACTCTACGCATCGTTAGATGGTGATGCTGATAGAGTAGTTTTTTATTATCAAGAAAATAAAGACAACTTTCATTTACTGAACGGAGACAAAATAAGTGCTTTAATTGCTGCTTATATGGCAAATGTAATGGATAATGTATCGAATATTGCGGTGATTCATACGGGATATAGTAACAAAGCCTTTTTGGAATTCATTCATAGTTTAGGTATTCATACGGTTTGCACAGCAACAGGAGTGAAAAATCTACATGCTGAAGCATTGAAATATGATATAAGTATTTACTTTGAATCCAACGGTCATGGTACTGTATTGTTCAATAAGTCTTATCCAGAACTACATGACCTACAAAAGTTCTTCCATCCTACGATTGGTGATGGAATTATGGACATGTTTGCCGTATTGTTTATACTTCAGGAAATGAAATTGAGAACTGAAGACTGGAAAGATTTTTATACCGAGTATCCATATTCCTTATTTAAAATGGAAGTGGAAAACAAAGACGAGTTTATTACGACTGAAGATGAACTTCGCCTGACAAAACCAGAGACGCTTCAGATATATATTGATTCTGTATGTGACGATAATACTCGTGCGTTTGTTAGACCATCAGGTACAGAGAATTATTTACGAGTGTATGTGGAATCAGGGAGTGTGGAGATGGTAGAGGAGATTAGAGAATACCTAACGATGTTTATCAATAAAAAATATACTTATAAATAAATGGAAAAAATGTTTGAAGATACATTTGTAGATGATACTGTTATAGAATATTCTCAGATAGATATAAAAAAACGGAGTCACAAAAATACGAGAAAGAATAAATTAAGGAAGAGACTAAAAAAAACAAAAGATTTATTTGAGAAAAATGGTATATCTTTTGAAATATCGGATTTATCTAATGATGATTATCATTCAAATTATTTTTGTTTATTGCAACAGTTGACCGCAATTGATCCAAATAAGATGAAATACGAAACTTTTTGTAAATTTGTTGAAAAGTTAGATGAAACTCATATAATAAAGTTAATAAAACAAAAAGATTCGCAAAAAGATTCACAAAAAGATTCACAAAAAGTAGTGGGATCTATTACAATATTAATTGAAGAAAAACTCATTCATAATTTCGGTAAGGTTGCTCATATAGAAGATGTGGTAGTAGATGAGTCAATGCGTGGATTTGGATTGGGAAAGAAATTATTGGAAATAGCACAAAGTGAATGTAGTGAATGTTATAAGATTATATTGGACTGTAGTAACGAAAATGTCAAATTTTATGAAAAATGTGGATATGAATGGAAAGGCAATCAGCTTGCGTTATATAGATAATTTTGTTGGTAAAAATAATTGTAGCATAATAAATCATATGTCAATTAAATATTATATAACCAAAATGACGTCACGCTGTTTATATAATGTATCCGCTTATAAGAACGGAAAAGAGTTGGCGAAGTATAATTTTACAATAGATAATAAAACAGCAATTATAAATAACATTCATATACATGAATCTTATAGAGGTCATGGTTATGGTACATCCATATTGAATGATATAGAAACATATGCTAAAAAAGTATATGATGTTAACAGAGTAAGTATGCTTGCGTGGCAGCCATCTGATGGAAATGATATTCGCGACTTTTATTACAAAAACGGGTATATCGAGCAGAAATCTGTAGGTATATACGATGATTATGTTACTGTATATGATTTATATCCCTTTGTCAAATGTGTTAAGTAATTCTAGTAATATCCTAATGTAATGCTAATAATATATATTTCATATAATATATTATTACAACCTATCTGAAAATTACCATCTCCAAGAAAACCAACCTGAGTACATGCTTTTTTGTTCTTTTAATTGTTCTTCTAATGATTCTTCTAATTTTTCTTTAATTTGTTCATTGGCATTCAATAGTTGAAAATTCCATGCATCTCTACACATATCATCTAAAGATTTTTCGGTTTTCCAATTGAGCATTTTTTCTGTATACAATGGGTCACAAAAACAAACATCTAAATCTCCTTCTCTGCGCGGTACAAATTCATATGGAATATAAACTTTATTGACCTGTATGAATGTTTCTACCAATTGTAATACACTCGTCGGGGTTCCAGTTCCCAAATTAAATATATGATATCCATTCAATTCAGTTATTTTATTTAATGCTGATAAATGCCCTTTGGCTAGATCAACGACATGAATAAAATCACGTTGGCATGTACCGTCTTCTGATGAATAGTCATTACCAAAAATATTTAATTTATCAAATTGTGATCCCACGTTATATTCGGTGTTATTATGTATTCCTACCTTCAATACGAAAGGCATTAAATTATTTGGAATATCATTAGGGTTTTCACCTATGAGACCTGATTCGTGGGCTCCAACAGGATTAAAATAACGTAATGAAATAACATTCCATTTTGAATCTGATTTACAAAGATCCTTCAACATCACTTCAATCATAAATTTAGTTTGTCCATATGGATTGGTAACACCATTTCCAATGACCATATCTTCTTTCAAAGGTGAAATTTGAGATCCGTATACTGTCGCCGAAGATGAAAAGATAAGATTGTAACATTCATACTTCTTCATTACTTCAAGTAAATTCAATGTAGAAATCAAATTATTTTGATAATAATGTACCGGTTTCTGTACCGATTCACCAACTGCTTTTAATCCGGCAAAATGAATAACCGTACATGGTTTATGTTGATCGAAAATACTGTCTATTTTCTTAATATTCAATAAATCTTCCTCATAAAATGTGATATTTTTGTCGGTTATTTGTTTTATTTTATTAAGTACGTTTTTATTTGAATTGCATAAATTGTCTATAATAACTATTTCATAGGTTTCTGAAAGTTCTACACATGTATGACTTCCAATGAATCCCGTACCGCCGGTTACAATGATAGTGGGTTTATTGAGGTTCGGTATTTCCATTTATAGATTACATTCAGATAATATTTTTCTTCAACATTTTGTTCAACTCTTCCAATTGTTCTTTGGTATTTACACCAGTTAGTTCTATTTGTTTGTCAATAGGCATATCATATAAATCAATAGACACACATTCATGTTGTTTAATAATCTCAACTATATCAGTGAGATAATATTCTTCTTGAGTGTTATCATTTGATATATAGGGTAAATATTTATACAATATTTGACTATCAAATGCGTATATACCAGCGTTTGTTTTTTGACATTTCCTTTCATCATCGTTACAATCTTTTTCTTCTACAATTTTCTCAAATACTCCTTCTTTTTCAATAATGCGTCCATATCCATGAGGATCTTCAAGTACAGTGGTCATAATACGTGCGTACTTCAAATCATCCATCATTTCGTGAAGTGTATCCGTTTTAATGAGAGGTACATCTCCAGACAATATGAGAACATTTGCGTCGTTATCTAATTCATCACGACAACACTGGATGGCATGCCCTGTGCCTAAGGCAACTGGTTGATTTATAAAATCAACATATTTCAATAAATCATAGTTTTTCAAAGTTTCGGCGATTACTGGTAAATATTTTCCCACAATCACTAATATTTTAGTCGGATTCAACTCTAAGGCACGCTCTACGACATGTACAAGCATTGGTTTATCCAGTATCACGTGAAGAACTTTTGGTAAAGCAGATTTCATGCGTTTACCTAATCCGCCAGCCATAATGATAACCACGTTTTCTTTTTTTGTATCCTTTTTTGTATCCTTTTTTGTATCCTTTTTTGTATCCTTTGTGCTACTCATTTACAATAACTACTTATTTTAAATGATAGTAAAAAAATACATATCTTTTTAGATGTGAGTATATATTATATGGGAGGTTATTTTGAAGTTCAAAAGAATGGAGTGTCTCCATTCCAAAACTTTTTATGTTATTTAGGCGGATCTGCTATACAGACTGTAGGCGATAATCCAGTGACAGCATATCGTCAACTAGTGCAACAGTACGCGAAAAATGCTAAAGGAGAAATTGTGAAACCAGAGGTTGCCGTTCAAGAAGCTCGCGCTGTGTTTAAACAAGCTCCTATGGGAGCATCTTTATCTGGATTAACACCACGTATGGTGGGGGTATTGCTGAAACGCGTGCCTAAATTTGGGTTCCTTTTAGGTTATACTACGATTACCGGAAGTACAGGTGAGCCAGGATTTGCTGCTGCGACAACGGCATCTATTTTATCGGCTCCTTTTATCAATCCGGTGCGTATGATTGAAAAGCAACAAAGAGGCGATTTTAGAAAAACCGGAAAGGAAAGACCTGTCATGGAAATTATAAGAGAGGCTCAACAAAAACAATTCAAACCTCTTTTCCGTGGCACCATTCCTTTAATGGGTCATTCCTTTATGAGTGCGGTTTTAGGCTTAGTGGGTCAGCCACAATTGCAAAAGAAAATTCAAAATGAACTTGGTTCCAGTTCTACATTAGGACAATCTGCGTGTAATTTGATAGCGTCGTCAATTGTGAGTCCAATTTATGTGGTGGCAACGAATCCGCTCTCTCGTTTAGAGGTGATTATGCAAACAAGTTCTATTTCTGGTAAACGTATTACTACAATAGAAGCGTGTCAAGAATTGTCCAAAGATATGGCACAACATGGAATGAAAGGAGTGTTTAGAGGACAAGGATTGGGATTGGCAAAAGCCATTGTATCATTAACTTTGTTCCACGAAGGTAGAATGTTTTTAACCAGACAGGCAAAGAGTTATAACGGCGCATTTGAGCAAGGTCAGAAATAAAATATAAAATAAATACTCATCTATAATAATGGAAAATTTTGATTATTTATTTTATTTAGATTTATATCCCGATTTGCGGAAAGCGGGTATACAAAGAAAAGAGCAAGCGTATCGCCATTATATGATGAATGGTAGACACGAAGGACGGATAGGGCATCCATACCAAATGAAAAAAAATATGGAGGAATCATTGCGACAAATCGAAATAGAAAACTCTGAATATATTCCAACGAATAAAACAGAAGAAAAAATAAATATCTTAATACGAACATCGAACAGGCCTAAATATTTTCAAAAATGTATTCAAAGTATACATGAACAAAAATATGAAAATTACAGAATAATTATTTGTTACGATAAGGAAGAGTCGTTAGCATATTTAAAAGAGTTTGAGAACGATGCTAGGATAACATATTTCCCCGTATCTGTGGAAAGTAAAGAAAAATACAGATTCAATCTTTACTGTAACATTTTGATGGATAGAGTAGAAGATGGATGGATTATGTTTTTGGATGATGACGATATGTTATGTCACGATAAAGTATTATCGTTGATTAACGAACATTTGAGTGATACAAATTCTCTCTACGTGTGGAAATTTTTACGCCCGGATAAGGTGATTTACCCGAAAGATGTAAATAATATCCAATTGGGTGAGATAGATACAACTAGTGTATGTTTTCATAGTATTCATAAAACTAAATCTAGATGGCCTGATAGGCAATGCGGAGATTATACGTTTTTATCTGGTTTAGAACCATTTTTATCTCCTCACAATATGGATTTTATACTCACGAGAACTGTTGACGAGTGTCTAATTGGTAATTTTGGAAATTAAATAGTTATAATAAAATACTTTATATGTATATTCTATATGAATCTTTCTAATTTTAAAACAAAATTTGATTGGAAAAGTTATATTACTAGGTATCCTGATTTGAAAGATGCTACTTCATTAGAAAAAGCATGGAGCCATGCAAACAATTTTGGTTGGAAAGAGAATAGGGTGATATTTGATGATGATCAGTTACAAAATAAATTTATTGCGTTCAAGAAGAATAGTTTGGTGATACCTGAAGCAAACATTAATAATGAAAAAAAGGTTCAATTGGTAGAGGAAGGTATCGATATGTATAAATTGAATAACCTTACTGATGAGCATATGATGAAGGTATCTAAGAATGTGCATGGATTTAGTGACCAAATAAAACCATATAAGAACATACTCTTTATTTCTGGCGACTATCCTGGTTATGGCGGAGCTGCAACAAATTGTTATGAACTACAGAAATATTTTAAGACACTAGAACATAATACCTTTGGTTTTTACTTCAATTACGAAACCGGTACAAACGCAAAACATGAAAAATACGAGGATCATATAATAGACGATGTTTGTAATTTGAAATCAGTAGAATTTAAACCAGATCTCATCATACTGAAATCACCAATAAATATGGAATTAAAATCATTATTTAAATGTCCTGTATATTATTTAATAGGAGGTATATACAAAAATGATTTGGATAAGTATTATTATGAACTTACTACCAAAGAAGATAATGATAAATATATAAATAAAGATGTATTAAAACATATTGCGAAATATGAAAGTTTTGTGAATAGTCAACATACTGCTGATATATTGGAAAAGTTTTATGGCGTTTCTACGAATATATTTTATAGTTCATTTGTTCAATACGTGGATAAAAAAATAATGGTAGATGCTCATTTTGAAGAAAGAAAATATAATTATGGACTGATTGTTAGCAATTTTGAACGAAAGATAAAAAATGTAGAAAAAAGTATAGATTTTTTGAAGAGTAAAGAAAATGTGATATTAATAGGGAATGGAAGTTTGAAATATAAAGATCTTGGATTTACGTGTCTTGATTTGACGGATAACAAAGAAATGGAAAAATATTACAAACAGATTAAGTATATAGTTCAAGACAGTTTTTATGAATCGTGTAGTAATGTGAAGATTGGGGGGTTATTTAATGGGTGTAAAATGAAACAGAAATATCACGAATACAATGTCGTGGTGAGTTCTACGCAATATCCTGGGTATGGAGGTGCTGCAAGTGTAGCATATGAATATCATAAAAAATTATTAGATGAAGGTTATAATTCAAAATTATATTTTTTTTTAAATGCAAAGGAAATAAAAAAAATATTATTAGATAGTAATTTATATAACCCATCTTCTTATAAGAATGTATATTATTTATTATCACAAAACTTCCATAATAAAACAGAAGAACACTATTCTAATTTTAATGTAGCAAATACTATAATAGCATTTAATTATGGTATTATTCCAATAATAAAAAAACAGTTTTCAGGTGAGTTAATATATTATGTTACCGGATCGCCAGAATTAACGTTAGGTGAAAATTCTCCAGTAAATAATAATATATCTTACGAAAATTTTATGAATGAAAGTAATTATAAATATTTACTTGATAATACGCAATCACAATTAAATTTAATGAATTTAGAACTAGCTGATAAAGTAGTAGTAAGTTGTGAAATCGTCAAAAATTTATATATAAAATTTTATCCACAATTTTCAAGTAAATATATAATTGAACCATTTGAAAAAAATATATATGAATATAAACATAAATTAGTAACTGATAATAACAAAATTTTATTCAATGACCGCGAATATTTTATAATTTGTGCTACTAGTTCTTGGAAACGACCAGTTAAAAATGTAGAATTAATTTATAATATTTTTAAGCATTTTCCAGATGAAAATAAAGTCATTATTGGAACACAAAACGACAAATATAATTTCAAGGATATACCAAACACTACGGTGTTAGATATTATTTCAAATAATGAATTACATAGGTTTTTATGTAATTCAAAAAATTATATTTTACCATCTTTTTTTGAGTCTGCATCTATTACTTTATTAGAAGCATTACATAACGGCTGTAACGTAATAACATCAAGAAATATTGGTTTATCATATTTGATCCCAGAAAATAATATAGTTGATGATTTTGAAAATTTAAGAAGTTGGGTCAAAATGATGTGTTATAAAAAATGTAATTTGTTTATGTCGTTAGATTATCCCGGTTTTGGTGGAGCTGCGAGTAATATGTTGGAAATATATAATTATTATATATCAAAATATAATTTATTATCACTGTTATTATTTATAACCGATAAAAATGATGGCTTAAAATATAATGATCCTGATAATAATATTTTTGTTACAAATATAAAAAATATAGAAACAACAATGAAATTAATAAATACTAAAATAAATACAAATCTGGGAACAAAACATTTTATAATAAATATAATATATAAAATATATTCAACTATTAAAACAGTCAGACCATATATCAACGATTATAATATAAATAAAGTTATTTATTTTTGTTCAGGATTAAAATCTTTACAAAACCAAACAAACAAACACGAAGAATGTGATATTGAACCATTCAAAACATCTGATATTTGTGTAGTTAATTCTAATGTAACATATAATTATGTAAAAAAATATTATAATAAACAAATTAATATAGTTAATACATCCATAATTTTTAAAGAGGTATCTTTAAAACAAAATAATAAATTTGATTTTATTTTTACTACATCCTCGTATAAACGAATAGCGAAAAACGCAAAATTAGCATTAGAAATATTTAGCCATCCAAAAATGAAAAAGTTTAAAAAGATAATAATTGGTAATGATTTCCCAATATCAAAAATTAATAATATAGATAATTTAACATACATGAAATTAACGAGTAATAATGAATTTATTTCTATATTACAACAAACAAAAATGTTTATAATTCCATCTATATATGATTCTATGCCTAATGCACTTTATGAGGCTATATGTAATGGTGTAATACCATATATATCTAAATCAATAGAATGTGATATAATTCCAGAAAAATATTTTTTTGATATAGAATTAGACATAGAACATATAGTAAATAATATAATAGATATTTATAATACTGATATGCATATAGATAAAGATGTTATTGAACAAAATAAAGGTTTAGAATTAGATAAATTAAATAATATATTTAATCATATAAAATAATAACTAGATAATTTTATTAATATATGATAAGTCTATTTTTATAGAATTATATGTAATAGATATAGCTTTATGATCTATATTACTATAATTTATATTTGTAATATAATGCCATAATTTATAATTATTTACATAAGATAATGATTTACTTTTTCTTATATTAATACATCCATCACTAATATTTATAATTTCTCCACATAACCCACTTATCACATTTTTTCCATCACTTAAAGTGTCTAGAGCTACATTGTAGCATCCTGCACTCATTGTTTCACTAATTGTACGCGGAAACGCATCACGACCAGAAAAAATTAAATTAATTTTCGATTTATTCATATAAATATTCAATTGTTCGGGTGTTAGGTAATTATCAAATTGTAAATTAACAAAATTAAGTTCTGTTGGATCAATAAAATTTTCTACATTTTTTTTTAATAATTCTTTATCCGAAATATATATAATTATTATTGATAACTCATTTTTTTCACAATACTTTATAAAATGAAACATAAGATGGTGATTTTTTGTAGATTGTGTGGCATCTCCAATAAATATATAATCATATGTTCGTGGAATATCTAAAAATTTAAAGGAACTGCAAGGTGGTTTATTAAAAATAATTTTTTTTTTCGTTTGTTCGAATATTTTCATATAATTTTCATCTTCGTGTATAAGCGCAATATCTATTCTTTCATAGAATGGATGATTTAATTTATTGATACAATCTTTATCAATGGTGCTATTATATATAAAATTTTCGAATGGTTTTATAAGTTTTCCGTTACTTTTATATGAAAATGTTAATGAAGTTGCTGGGTAAAAAATGATTTTACAGGATTTTGCACTTGATGTAAAATAATTATAGTAATTTAAATAATTTCCTCTTAAGAAATAAAGGTCGGCATCCATGAAACTACAAAGGTCTTCATGGCTTCTTAATATCCAAATATTGATATTATCGGTTATTGTATTATAACTTGTTTCAGCATTCTCATCTATAAATATATAGTGAGCTTCACTATTATGAATGTTCATTTTTTTAAACATTTCAAAATATACGTTATCGCGTATATTTGTTATTCGATGACTATGCTCATTAAAGTCTTGGATATTATCCATAAATAAATAATTATCCATCGTGTTAATTGCGAATTCTTTTTGTTCCTTTCTATCCCATAAAGCAGGAACTTTGTAAATACCCACGATTTTCATATTATATATATAAATATATATAAATATATATATATAATATATATAATGGATGGTATTGATAAAAATGTGTTTAGTAATATTATAGAACAAAAATCAGCATTGATTATTACTCACTTATATGAAAGCTCTACAAAAGTATATACTCATTATTCTGGTATTAAAGGATTTTTATTAGGAAAGGGTCTTATAGATAACGGATACAGTACTTTTATTTTATCCAATGACGATGGTATAATACGACATAATAATTTTGACTACATTCATCATAAATTACTTACTGAAAAAGTTTTAATGAATTTTGATTTGATAGTGGTCTGTTTACATAATACAGAAATTCTTACACCGTTACATGTAAATATTGATATATTTAATAAAATATTATGTTGTAAAGAAAAGAATAAAAATATGAAAGTTATAAACAAAACATGTCAATATCCTATTATAATGGATAATTTAGGTATTGATTCCTATAATTTTTTCGATAACATATTTTTACAAACAGAAACTACACTCATACCGTCATTGATATTAAATAAATTAAACGCATCAGATAAATTATCAGTATATGAATTAAGAGAGTATCTAAAAGGACAAGGTATAAAAAGTAAGATAGATTCATCAGAAATGACTTTTGATGTAAATAATGATAAAAATAAAACAGTTACCTTTGAACCGAATAAAGACACTATAAATATAGTGTATTTGGGGAGATTAATGGGAGATAACGGTATGGATATAATTTATTTAATTAAATTAATGAAAAGATTAGGAAAAAAATATATGCTATACATAATGCCCGGTTCTTTTACTTTACCTATTGATTTTCCAAAAAAAAAAAAAAGTGCTGCTAGACCAAATCAACATGATGAATTAAAAACTTTTATAGAAAAATATGAAATTATATATCATGAAAATAATGTTTCTAAGCATACCCATAGTGAAAACTATTATATTGAGGAAGATGATTATAATGTATGTAACATTTCTGTTTTACCACAATATGAATATGGTTACCATTTTGAAGTGATAAAAAAAATGGATATAGGATTTGGATTTTCATCGAATAAAAATAAAAAGGTTCCTGAAGGATCGTCAAAACTTTTTGATTATATGTGTTCAAATATAAAAATTGTATTTGAAGATGGTTGGGATAATACAAAATATATTGAAAAGTATAATTTTGGAAAATGCTTACCATTAAATTCCAAGGTATCTGAAGCGGTTGTATATATTGAGGAAGTATCAAACATGAAATCAGATGACATCAAATATGATGATTTCATTAATGACCATAATTATATTAGTCGTTGTAATAAATTATTGAAAACTACAAACTCATAATTTTGGTGTTTGTAATAATATTGGTTAATTCTATAATGATAAAAATTGGTGTAATTGGAAATGGCTTTGTCGGTAAGGCAACCAAACTACTTGAATGTGATGATATAAATATTATTTCATATGATAAAAATCCAGCACTTTGTCAACCATTAGGCATAACTATTAATGATTTATCAGGTTGTGAATTTATATTTATAAGTGTACCTACGCCAATGAACAAAGATTCTTCCTGTTATCTTGGTATAATAGAGTCGGTTATTAATGACTTAAACTCCATCAACTTTGGTGGCTATTTAATATTAAGGTCAACTGTTCCTCCTGGTACATCTGATAAATTAAAGTGTTGTTTTATGCCTGAATTTCTTACAGAAAAAAATTATATTAATGATTTTATTAATAATGAAGACTGGGTGTTTGGAAATTTTAACCAATCTGATATAGAGTTTCCTAAAAAAATTAAAAACTTGTTTGATATAGCTTATAAAAATGATAAAATTAAATATAATAATGTTCATTTTGTAAGTAATTCTGAAGCTGAAATGATAAAAATGTTTAAAAACTGTTTTTTAGCAACAAAGGTATCATTTTGTAATGAAATGTACACCTATTGTACTGAAAAGGGTATAAATTATAATAATGTTATAAATATTGCAGCTAATGATAAACGAATTCTACATAGTCATACACAAGTTCCGGGACATGATGGAGAATATGGATATGGTGGTACTTGCTTTCCAAAAGATACTAATAGCTTGTTACACGAAATGAAACAAACCAACGCATGTCCTTTAATTTTGAATGCGGTTGTAACGCGAAATGAAACAATTGACCGCCCGAATAAAGATTGGTTTAAAAATAAAGGACGTTCCGTTTTATAATTTAATTTCAATAGAATTACATAACCCTTTATTTTCATACTCATACTGATCATTTTCAAATTCTATGAATTTAATACCATTTATGTCTATTATATTGATGCAATCACAAGTAAAAGTTTTTGAAATATATATACAGCAGTTTGATTTATCCAATATATTCGGCAATATTTTTCGTATATTTGTAAAATCGTTGTATATTATAAAATTTTCATCTAACATTATTGTAGTATAAGTGTCGTATCTTTTTAAGAGTATAATATGAATATTTTTAATTATATTTTTATCCATTTATATAATAAATATAATTATATTATAATATAAGAATTTAATTGTATATGAAATTTCTAAAAAGTTTAACATAACATAATAAAGATAAAATATTATATTAATCTTTATCGGTAAAACGTTTATAATTAATATCAGTTACATCGTATTTCAGATCCATTAACATATTTCTATATTTTTCAGAACATATTTTGTTATTTTTTAAATATTGCTCTCCTTTTTGTGTATCTTCAAGTAAAAAAAAATCGTGTTTAAATATTACGTTTTCTTCATTTATTTTTATGGGGGTAAAATCTTGATGTTTTTTTATCGTGTCTATTAATAAAAAATAAATATTGCAAGACAAATTTATTTTTTAATAGATTTAATAAATAATTTAATTTCATCTTCTTCGGTAAATTTATTAAAAATATTATAACGAGCAAAATATATATTTTCTGACTCGTTAATATAATTTAAAAAACGATTATATCTACGTTTAAAAATATCTATAAAATTTGTTTCTCGGTAATGTGCAGAAAGAAAATCTTGATTTAATAAACATACGCCTTTTATTTGTTCTGAAGGAAATACAATTTGTTCATTAGGATTTTTATGTAAACGTTCAATTACATTCGTAATATATTGTAATTTTCGCGATTCAAACCATTCAAAAGGAGTTGTTTCTTTTTTTAAATTTAGGTAAACATTCAATTCAGTAATAGCACAATGATAACCTAATGTTATAATCATACTTATATAATTATAACTATAATATTTATTTTACATTTTTTTAAGCCAATCATACATATTAGTCAATCCGTCAAACAGATTTGTTTTTGGTTCATAATCTAAATCTTCCATAGCTTTTGTAATATCTGAATATGTTTTGGGTACATCTCCTGGTTGTTCTGGTAATTGGTTAAACGTCGCGGTTTTACCTGTTACATCTTCACATGTTTTTATAAATTCATTTAAAGTTACAGTATGTGAATTACCTAAATTATATATTTCACATGTTCTGTTGTTTTTATTATTAATTGCACCCATTATACCAGATACAATGTCGTCAATATAAGTATAATCTCTAAATGTATTTCCATCGCCATATTTATCAAATTTTTCTTCATTCGCAATTTTTGTTAAAAATTTAAATGGAGCCATATCTGGTCGTCCTCTAGGACCATAAACTGTAAAAAAACGCAACCCAATTACAGGTAATTGATATAATTTGTTATATAGTTTAGCCATAATTTCACCACAAATCTTTGATGCTGCGTAAGGACTGTTTGGATCTTCTATATCGTCTTTTTCTGAAAATGGAATCTTTTTATTTGTTCCATAAACACTACTACTCGACGCATATACATAATGATTTACTTTGTTTTTTACACACTCGTTCATTAAATGAACATGTCCTTCCACATTTGTACGTATGTATAGTGTAGGATTTTCTAAACTATATCTTACCCCAGCCATTGCCGCAATATTTACAACAATATCCGGTTTAATATTTGATATTTCGGTTGTAGTAATAATATCATCGCATTTGAAATGAAAATTTTCATATTGATGTAAAATTTTTAGATTATCTTCTTTCTGTTTGACGTCATAATAATCATTCAAATTATCAATTCCATAAACCATATAGTCTGTAGTTTTTAATATTTTTTCACATAAATGAGAACCAATAAATCCAGCACAACCAGTTATTAATACTCGTTTCTTTACTATTTTAGTGTATAAATTTATATCTTTTAAATATATTTGTTCAATTCTTTTTAATGATACCATATCAAACCCTCCGCGTATTTTATACGAAACGTTTACTCTTTCATAATTATTCAAATTAATTTTATAACCAAAAAACGATAAGAAATCACCGAATTGATCTATAGTTAAGATAATATCAATATTATTACTAAATTCGGTTAAAGATTTCATAGTTTTAACATTATTCAGTATTTGATCATCATTAAATAATTCTAATATTTGATTTAATGAAAGGGTTTTATCCCATTCTTTGGTTTCTTCGTCAAATAAATGATTTAAATACGGCATATCCTTAATTTTTTTTCGTTTATCTAATAAATTATTTATTAAACTTTCAAATCTGGGGATTGGATGTCTAATAATTGTAAATGTTATGTATTTTTGTTGATCGAGTTGTGTTGCGGGGGTATGATGACGCTTATGTTTAATATTTATATCTTTTAAAATATTTATAATATAACTACTTCCACACTTTGGTGTATGAATAAATAACAATTCACAGTTATTCTTGTTTTTTTTCACATCATGCCATACTTTGTTTGTCCAGCCACTCATAAATCTTTTATATTATATACATATATATAAAAAATTACAAATTATATATTGTACCTACAGGCTGACTAACATTCATATCTTCGCTTATTGTAAATTTAAACGAACCTATATCACAAACTCTATGATTTTTATAATACTTGTCGACAATTAAAGAACTTAAACACGAACCTTTCACAAAAATAGTATATTTTTTTGGATTATTTTCAAATAATCCTTCTAAAGTATTCAATACAAAATCAGTTACGTTTTGTCTTATAGCATGATCGGAATCTAAGTCGGTGCCTCCGTAATTTATATCTATTCTACTATTATAATTGTGAAAAACATCTGTACATAACGAATGATTTATTACTATAATATCTTTATTTATAAACATTTTTGAAAGTAATTTAAAAATTTTGTTCGTTTCAAAATTCGAATATCCGTTCTCTAAACTGGGTATCCCACATCTAAAACAATGAGAAGAATAATATACATCATTAAAGTTTTGATTCTTTAATTGTCTATTCCAAAATTTTCCTTTTCCTTCGGGACTCCAATATAATGGACTCCGTTTGCTTGCTATAATATTCGAACCTCCATAATATATTTCATTATAACAAATAAAGAGTTTGTTTTTATCGTAATCATAATTTTTATTTAAAATTTTTACTGTGGTTTCACGTATCTCGCGTGAAACTATCTTTGCGTATCCACCGCCACCCGTCTTACGAGTGCCCGGTATGGTTTGTTGTCCATCTCCTATTCGAAAAAACGATTTATCAGTTAATCCGCAGATTAAATACGTTTCGATTGCGTCAAAATTAAGAGGATATTTTATATTATATTTGTTCTTATCCACCAAGTTTAATATTTTATGATAAATATTATAGATTATAATTTTATTTCTTATATCTTCCTCTGTAATAAATTCGTTATAAAAGAATAAATATACTTTTTGAATATTATAATATAATTCAAATGTAATATCTCCATAATTATCAAAAGGCGTATTATCAATGCTTATTATATTATTACTTTTAATATCATAATTTTTATTCGAATCTAATATATAAATATTATCATTTGTTATTTTATTTTGTAGTGGATTAAACGTAATAAATTCAAAAAATAAATTTTCGGTAGGCATTTTGGACATCCAATCTGAATAAATTTCATCATAATGCACGTGTATAGTCATTATATATTATATCGTTATGAAAATAATTTCGGCAAATTTCATATTAGGAACTTAATTAAAAAAATATATAGAATTTTATCGTTGGTAAAAGCATTCGCTCGTTTTTCTCCCTAATTTATTTTCATATACTAATTTTTCTAATGTTTGTATTCCATCACTATATTTTTCAAAATATTCTTTATTTTCAATATTTTTTATAATGCTCATATATATATTTTATCTTATTTTTTTTAGAGGATTTCCCACATATACACCAGATTCGTTTATATTTTTAATAACATTACTATTCATGCCAACAATAACATTATCTACTATATCAATATTATTTTTTAAAGCAGTGTTAGTACCATAATAGTTTAAATCGCCAATATTAGTATTTCCAGATATATGTACTCCCGGAGACATGGTTAAAAATTTGCCTAAATTACAATCATGTCCGATTGTAGAGTTTAAATTTATTTGTCCAAAATCGCCAATATTAATATTGGTGGTCAATATAGCACCAGCACAAATAACAGTGCCTTTACCAATTTTAACAGTTTCTTTATCTAATATTATTGCGTTCTTATCAATATAAGTCATATACTCTGCGTTTTTTGGAAAATTATCAACTATTTTTTTTCGAAGAATCGGGTCACCTATACCTAATAAAATTTTATATTTGTCAAAATCTAAATCCTCAATTGCTTTTGTTTTATAATCCCCTTTTGTTAAATATTCTTTATTAACAAAAAAATCGAACATATTTTTTTGAAAAGAATAACTAATTTCTTTCGCAAATCCAGAATTTCCTATTATAGCAATTTTTTTTATATTATTAAACATATACATATATATATATATATATATATATGGATTATTTGCCAGGGTTTTGTCAAGGTATATCTAGAGTATTAGTTTCACATCCATTTGACTATGTTAGATTACATTTACAAACAAACAATTCTAAATCTATTTCTGATTTTTTTAAAAAATATAAAATAACTTCTTTATATCGTGGCGTTGGTATTCCAATAACAACTGTCCCGATTGATCGCGCCATACAATTTAAAATATATGAACAAATGAATAATTATAATTTATCGCCTTTTATATCAGGATCTATATGCGGTGCTATAAGTGTATTATTTACTTTACCAAGCAGTTTTATTTGTAATAATTATATTTTAAAAAAAGAAGAAAAAAATGTAATTAATTTTACTAAAAAAATTTTTAAAAATCCATGTCAGTTATACACTGGATTTAAACCTGAATTGTTACGATCAGTGTTAGGAACATCTATTTATCTTGGAACTTATGGTAAAATGAGAGAGTATTACGGCAATGATTTACGCCAATCTGTTATTAATGGCGCTGTTTCTGGATGGTCTGTCTGGACAATAACATATCCAATCGAAACCATTAAAGTTGAACAACAAATACATAATCGTGCTATAACCCAGATATTAAAAGAACGAATATATACCTTTGGTGTTTTAAATTTATGGAAGGGTATATTACCTGTTTATATTCGAACAATACCTTCCTCTATTATAGGAATGGTTGTTTATGAAGAAGTTAAAAAAAAAACTAATTAAAACAAATTATCTAATAATATTTTTTTTATTTTTCCAGCATTTTCAATTGCTACATCTTCACTAATTGTTGGATCACATAATAACAAAATGGCAGTTTCAAACAACCGCCTTGATACAGGTAAATCTATTTCTGGTGCGAATTGTGTAAGCGCCTTTTCTTTGTATATTTCGCCACAAGATCCGGCTTGTGCAAAAACACCTTCGTTTTCAATCAGTTTTATTATTGTATCGCGTGATATTTTGAATTTGGATGGTTCAATAAAAAAATAATATTTATAATAAGCGTGTGTTATATGCGAAGGCGGGAGTGTTAATCGAACACCATCAATATCATTAAATGTGTTATTATAAATACTCGCAATACGAGTGCGATGTGATGTCCAATCCTCTAATTCATCTAATGCGTGACTACCAATGACTGCCTGTATCGGTAACATTCGCCAATTTGTACCAATGTTTTCATGTACCCATATAAATCCAGGAGGGTGCTCTGTATTAAACACAGTATCATATCCTTTTCCGTGATCTTTTAAAGACCATGCTAGTTTGTATAAATGAGGACAATTGGTAGTAACCATACCACCTTCACCACCGGTTGTGATAATTTTATCTTGACAAAATGACCATGCGTTAATATCTCCCCATGTACCAACATGTCTTCCGTTATATTTAGCACCATGTGCTTGTGCACAATCTTCAATTGTATATATATTTTTCTCTCTACAGTAGTCGCAAATTTCTTTCACATCACATGGCCAGCCTGATAAATGTACAAGAATTACCGCCTTTGTTTTTTTATTGATTGCCGTTTTAATAGTTTCTAAATTTATATTTTGACTGTCTTCGTCAACATCGACGAATACAGGTTTAATACCATACCACGCAATGCAAGACGCAGACGCTAAAAATGTTCTGGATGTAACGATTACTTCATCGCCTTCTTTCAATCCAAGTGTTTTCACACAAAGTTCGAGAGAAACGGTTCCATTAAATACAGCAACCGCATAATTAGAACCAATATGTTTTGCGAATTTAAATTCGAATTCTTTTACAGCTGGATTATTCCATTGATTTAATTTACCCGACTTTAGAATGTCGGACACAGAATTCACCATTTTATCATTCATTTGAGGCCAACCTTTATTATTCATCATTATATACATATTCATATACAATAGTTTTTAATATTTGTTTTAATTTCGGAATATTCATCATTACATAATTTTGAATTAAATAATTATATTTTTTTTCAAAATCTTCTACATATCCAGTTTGTTTTAAAATCATAATCTTATCGGATGAGGTTGGTATTATTTCTTCACTTTTGCATAATAATTCTTCGTATAATTTTTCTCCTGGACGTAATCCGGTTATTTCAATTGATGTATTGTTATGTGGAAAAATTTCAATAAGGTTTTTAGCTAAATCTATAATTTTCACAGGTTCTCCCATATCAAATAGTAATATTTCTCCACCATTACCAATAGTTACTGATTGAATCACTAATTGTGATGCCTCTGGTATAGACATAAAATAACGAATTATATCTTTGTGTGTAATCTGTAAATTACGATTTTCATTAATAGTCTTTATAAAAGTGGGAATTACCGATCCTGATGAACCCAATACATTTCCAAATCGTGTAATAATAAACTCTGTCCTTTGTTGTTTATTTAATTCAAGAACATATAGTTCAGATACGCGTTTGCTGGTTCCCATTACATTTGTAGGATTCACCGCTTTATCAGTTGATACAAATAAAAATTTATCTACGTTGTATTCCAATGAAATATCGGCTATAGTCTTTGTACCAATAATGTTAACTTTTATTGCTTCGTGTGGATTGTTTTCCATAATTGGAACGTGCTTGTATGCAGCTGCGTGAAATACGAAATTTGGACGTTCGTCTTCGAATATCATTTTCACCCGTTCCATATCAATTATATCACGTAAATACCATTTTACTATATTATTTGGAAATAAGAGGTTAATCTCATTCCTAAAATGAAACATACCGCATTCGCTATTATCTATTACAACTAATTTCTGAATATCCAAGTATAATAATTGTCTAACTATTTCACTACCAATTGAACCACATCCTCCCGTAATTAATATTTTCTTATCATATAAAAAATCGTATGCATTTTTATTATCTACCTGAATTATATCCCTACCTAACAATTTATTAAAATCAACTGTTTCAATATTTATGTATTCGGACATAGGTGAGTTATACGATGTGATTAATTTATGTATTCCATCTTCAAAACTCACTTTAGGATCATATCCTAACATATTGTGTGCTTTCGAAATATCCGCATTGCTATGAGGAACATCTCCAGGTCTATTGACTCCAAATGTAGGTTCTATATCACATTCCAACTCTTTTTGTATAAGTTTGATCAGTTCTAAAAGACTTGTTTGTCCTCCCGCGCCAATGTTCATAGCTTCACCAAAACACTCTTTGTTTTCTGTGGTTAATCCTAGTATATTGGCTTGGACCGCATTTTCAATATAAGTAAAATCACGAGAAAATGTTCCATCGCCATTGATATTGGGTTGTTTTCCAGAACGCATCAAATCAATAAACTTTGGAATAACAGCAGCGTATGCTCCATTAGGATCTTGACGAGGACCAAATATGTTAAAATACCGCAGTCCGATACATTCCATATCATAACAGCGTGAAAAAACCCCGGCGTAAATTTCATCTATCGCTTTAGTAGCAGCATAAGGCGATAATACATTTCCGGTATTTTCTTCTACTTTCGGTAGAACGGGATGGTCTCCATAAACACTTGATGAAGACGCATAAACAACACGCTTAATACCTTCTTCTTTGGCTGCGACCAGTACATTTAAAAATCCGTTCACATTAGCAATATGCGAGGGTAATGGGTCGTTTATTGAACGAGGAACTGAACCTAATGCTGCTTGGTTTGTAATTACATCAATGTCCTTAACTGCTTTGCGACATGTTTCTAAATCTGCTATACTACCATACATGAATTCCACATTATCATATTTGTCCAATAAAAATTGAATATTTTCCATTTTTCCCGTAACAAGATTGTCTAAAATGCGAACAAATTTTACACCATTTCTCAATAATGTTTCTGTAATGTTAGATCCAATGAATCCAGCACCGCCAGTTACTAAAACAGACAGGTTTTCTATTTTTTTCTGCGTCATATATAATAATGGGCGATATTCAAAATTTCCAATTTTTTAATTGGAAGTTCTACATCAACTATTATCCTGATCTTTGTAAAGCTGGAATTAATACAGAAGAAAAGGCGAGAACCCATTACAGAAATTACGGTATTAAAGAAAATCGCAGGACACATCAAATTATTCAACAGACGAATCATATACCAAGAATACCTGCGATGGATATCTTATCTCGCATCAATCAAATACATGTATCGAAAGGCGTTTCAATGTTTAAAAAGAGAGTTCAAGATAAATTTCAGCTAACATCATACACAAGCACAGTCAGTCCAGCTCTGTTTTTCGGTGTTTATACGAACGATGATTTGTATAAATTAAAAAATCATACTGGTATTAAATACATTATATGGGGCGGTGAAGATGCAAATCCAAATTTGAAACATTCGTTATCCACGTTGAATGAAGTCAAATTACTTCATAATACAGTACATATATCAATTAGCGAATGTATATATCAACGCTTATCATCGCAAAATATACCTTCCGTTCTTATCGGTTTTAATCTAGTTGATAACAACTTATTTAAACCTGTAGAAACTAAAGGATTCAAAGTATTTATATTCAATGGACAAACGTCTGGAAGGGAACATATCTACGGAAAAGAACTATATACGGAAATAATGAGACGACTGCCTCAATATTCTTATATTCTAAGTCATACATTAAATGAACCATATGAAAACATGCCGAATATTTACAGTCAATGCTTCATGATGTTACGTCTGACAAAATATGATGGAAACGCAAATAGTGTTCAAGAATGCGAAGCGATGAATATTCCTGTTGTCCATAACCAATCCAACTATGGATTAAAATGGAATACCATAGAAGATATCATTCAACATATTGTCCTACATAAACCATAAATGATAACATATATTATCTTTTATGAGTTCTTATGATTTCTGATGGATGTATTTACTATCCCATTCTTACATAATACTGAAGAATTTCTTGATTTTCTCAACCATATTCTCCTTCTTTTTCAAATTCACGTTGACATTATCATCGCGCATAATGTTACGCTCATCCACGGTAGCCTCCAACACTTTATGATGCGTTCCTACACGTTTCATATGGTTCAATAAAGCGTTGGTATCCTTAGGGAAACAATATCCGCCATAACTTAATTTACCATCTGGTCCAGGAACGTCGGTATGCATAGGATTAATCCATTTGTTTTTCAACATGAGATTTCTCACTACATCATAATCACATTCCATTACCTGACAAAGTAAATACAATTCGTTGAAGAATTGTACCTTGACACTATAGAAACAATTGACAAATATCTTCATGGACTCAGACTCTGTGCATGAGGAGAAAGACATCTCCGCATCAGGGTACAATTCCATATAAAAGTTGGATAGTTTATCCATTTCTTCGTCACTCACAATAGGTCCTCTTCCCAATACGATATGTGTTTGATTATGGAAATCTTCAAATGCGGTTGCAGCAGTCAAAAATTCAGGATTATGAACGAATTTTAAACTAGGAAACTCCATACTCAAATTCAAAGTAGTAGTAGGTTCCACGGTACTTTTAATGACGACAATACCTTCGTATTTGTTATTCATTAAGTCCGTACACACCTCACGGATGCATGATTTATCATATTCACTTTTTTCCTCATCAAAAATAGTAGGAAGAGCTAAAAACGCAATATCACTTTCAAGACACGCCATGAAATTATCTTTGAATTCATCTTTAAATTTATCATAACCAATTACTTCAACGCCTTTCATTTCGAAACTCTTCTTCATAGAGCCTCCAACAAATCCTAATCCCATAACAGAAACGAGCATATTAGTCTATATCTATATTTATTAAAGTAACAATTTTTTATTCCGTTGCTTTTACATAATATAGTTGATATAGTATATTATGTAGATCATAATTCATCTTATTCCACAGTAACAACTTTGGCTAAATTACGTGGCATATCTGGATTTAGACCACGTGCTAAAGAAAGCTTATAGGCCAATATTTGTAATGGAATAATACTCAAAAAATCCTGAAAACTATAATTTTTCTGGATTTTGACCACATTCTCTTTTCCTACCCCATTTCCTACTTCTTTATCTGTCACATAAATAATGGTAGCATGACGAGATTTAATCTCTTCGTACGCATTTTCATTTTTCGCATAATGTTCGTTATCAGGAGCAATCAATACCACAGGAAACCCCTCATGTAAAAGAGCAAAAGGTCCGTGTTTTAAACTACTAGTACTATAACCTTCCGCATGAATGTATGAAATTTCCTTAATCTTCAACGCACCCTCACGAGCAATCGATTCGCCTTTCCCTTTACCTAGTAGGAAACAGCTATGGTGTTCGAATAGGGGTAACACATCATCTATTGATTTCTCACAGACCTCAACTGTTTTCTTAATATCAATATGTAAATTACGTAAATCTTTAATATATTTTTCTCTCTTTCCGTAGTGTATATTCTTTTCCTGGGCGAACCACAATGCGATTAAGTTCAATATAATAATTTGAGAAGTATATGCTTTTGTGGAAGCTACAGCTACTTCACGTCCAGCATTTAAATAACACCCGCAATCTACTTCGCGTGCGATTAAAGAGTCCACGACATTCACTACTCCAATGAAAAACAAATCGTGTTCTCTTCCAATTTGAATACATCTATGTAAATCTTTTGTTTCTCCTGACTGAGATAAGAGTATCACTCCGGTTCTCCCTTGTTTGGGAATATCCTGTTCATTAAACTCCGCACCATCATAGAGTTGAACACTATTGAATCCACCTAACTCTTTTAAATAGTTGACACCGAACATACCGGCATGATAAGAAGTACCGCAACCAAGTAATATCATATTATCTAATTTCAACAACTCTTCTCTTTTCTCATTTAATCCTCCCAGCTTTACCTCATTATTTGACATTAATCTCCCCCCATGACTGATGGCACGTAAGCAGGATTCATGTTGTTCATGAATTTCTTTAATTGTCCAGTGAGGATAAGGATCTGGTGTGAGTGCTGTTTCTCCTTTATTCATTTTTTTAGGTACGTATGACTCTTTCGTTGTCATTGTCACTTTATCGCCGACTTTTTCCAATACACAAACGTCGTAATTGTTCAACACTACGTAATTCGATACAAGATTACAAAACCCGCTTTGTTCTGAAGTAACAATGACCATATCGTCATTCGCACTAACTACGATAGGACTTCCATGACGAGTAGCATATAATTTATTGGGTTCATCTTTACATAGAATCGCTAAACCCCAGGTACCTTCTAATTTAGCAATTGTTTTTTCAATGGCTAATTCCACACATTTCTTTTCGTTTTTGTGGTACATGAAGGAAAGTAAATTCACAACTACTTCAGTATCTGTTTTAGATGAAAATGTGTATCCTTCCCCGATTAACATTTTTTTCAATTCAGCATAATTCTCTATAATACCATTATGTACCAAAGAAAATAATCCATCACTTGAAATATGAGGATGAGAATTTGTATCCGTTTTAGCTCCATGTGTTGCCCAACGGGTATGTCCAATACTAAGGGAAGCATCTGTATGATTGTTGGAGAAGGTCTCTAATTTTACCAAAGCAGACTCCTTATCAGAGGAGGCATATTTATCATTTATAAATTTATTTTTTACTAAACTACAAATACCAGCAGAATCGTATCCACGATTTTGTAATTGTTTCAATCCGCATAAACATTTACTGAACGAATTATCATTTCCAATATAAGCTATTATACCGCACATAGAGTAATATGTTAAAAAATATAATAGAAAAAAAAACCTTCATAGCATTCGCTTATAGTCGCTAAATTTAATCTGCGCAAATAATAATGAAAGTAGCTCTGATTACTGGTATCACTGGACAAGACGGATCTTATTTAGCAGAACTATTATTAGAAAAAGACTATAAAGTATGGGGTGTTATTAGACGCTCTTCTGATATAAATACACATCGTATAGACCACTTATACGAAAATAAAAACCTCGTTTTACGATACGGAGACATGACCGATAGTCCTAATCTGCTTCATATCATGTACGAAATTAAGAGTGAATATCCCGATTTGGATCGTCTGGAAATATACAACTTGGCCGCGATGAGTCATGTGAAGGTGTCCTTTGAAATGCCTGAGTATACTGCAAACGCAGATGGTATGGGCGTATTGAGACTTTTAGAGGCAATTCGCAGTTCAGGTATTATGAAAAAGTGTCGCTTTTATCAAGCATCAACATCAGAGCTTTATGGATTAGTACAAGAGGTACCACAAAGAGAAACTACCCCCTTTTATCCACGATCGCCCTACGGAGTCGCTAAATTATATGGGTTCTGGATCACAAAAAATTACCGCGAATCTTATGATTTATTTGCGTCTAACGGTATACTTTTCAATCACGAATCGAAGAGACGCGGACCTACTTTTGTCACCAGAAAAATTACACGTGGTTTAAATTCAATAATAACAGGAGAAAAGGATATACTTACTTTGGGTAATTTAGATGCCAAACGTGATTGGGGTCACGCTAAAGATTATGTGGAAGGTATGTGGAGAATATTACAGGGCGATCATCCAGATGATTATGTTCTCTCTACAAACGAATTTCATTCTGTTCGTGAATTCGTTGAGAAAGCTTTTGCGTTGAAGGGATTTGATATTCAATGGAAAGGAGAAGGTGTAAATGAAATAGGGTTTGACGTAAATACTGGCAGAGAACTCATTTTTGTATCCGAAAAATATTTTCGCCCAGCCGAAGTGGAAGAATTATTAGGTGATAGTACCAAAGCTAGAACAGAATTAGGTTGGGTGCCTCAGTATACTTTTGACGAATTAGTGAAGGAGATGGTAGATCACGATTGCAAGTAGATGATGACGGATTTAAGATAGAGTTATAAATTGTTTAATCGTTCTACTTTATTTACTTTCTTTACTTCCGTTACTTCCTACACTTTTCATAATTATCAATAAACCATCGCACGGATTTTTTCATACCTTCGTCCATACTCGTAAATTCAAAATCGCCAAATAATGACATGAGTTTACTGTTATCCGCCGTTTTTTTATATTGTCCATCAGAAAATGAGGTATCATATTCCATCATATGTTCATATTCAAACTCTTTTGCAATCATCGTAGCGACTTCACCAATACTCATCTCGTCCTTTTCTCCCACTGATAAAATGACCGAGCCTTTTTCATCATATGATTCAAGCGTCCATATGATTAATTTAGCTAAATCTGTAGCATAGATAAATTGACGCAATGGTTTTCCTGTACCGCGAACGACAAATTTTTCACCATTTTCTTTCGCTAAATAGCATTTATGTATTAGTGCTGGAATGACATGTCCTCCTTCTAAACTATAATTATCGTTTTCTCCGTAAATATTGGTAGGAATAACACATACAAAATTCTTTCCATATTGTTCTTTGTAGGCTTTGCTGTGCACTTCCAACATACGTTTTGAATAGGCATAGGCGTCATTTGAAATGTGAGGTGGTCCGTTATGGAGCATCGTTTCGTTGATAGGATATGTTGTGTCATCTGGGAAAATGCATGTAGATAAACAACTCACTACTTTTTTAACATCATGTTCATGACAACATCTTAATATGTTGCAGTTTATAAGGGTATTTTTCTCATACATATCAACCTTAAAATTCATATTTTTGAATAAACCTCCTACATAGGCAGCTAAATGAATAACATAATCGGGTTGGTATTTATTAAATATTTCTCTTGTTTCGCTTAGTTGTGTTAAATCACAATCTTTTGATCCAATAAATATAAATTCATCATCATAGTATTCATTAATCTGTTGTAAACCAAATCCAACCAAACCTGTTCCGCCAGTAACAAGAATTTTCATTTATATAATAAATACAAATGAAAATTAATCTTCTAACTTAAAATCTATTTCTTTCCTCGGCTTTTTCTAGATTTCGTTGCTTTTCTAACTTTTCTTGACTTCATTTTCTTTGATGACTTCATAGATAATTTCTTAGACACACGCTTGACAGTTTTCTTAACAGAATTTACCGTTTTCTTAACAGAATTTACTGTTTTCTTTACTACAACTGTACCTTTTTTGTATGTTTTTCCAGCTAATTTGAGTACGTCTTTAAACATCAATGTAGGGTTTGACGCCTGTGTTGATTTGATGTGCTTCATCCAGAGATTCATTTTATATATAATATAAATATTAAAAGAAGAACTAAAATTAATATATTTATATAATCTATATAATCTATTAAAATGGTACTCGTTCACATAGAAATTCCTTATGGAACAAATGTTAAATATGAATTTGAAGATGGAATGCTAATGGTTGATCGTATTTTATCGACAGCAATGAACTATCCTGGAAACTATGGATATATTCCTAAAACCTTAGCAGATGATGGAGATCCCGTCGATGTGCTTGTTATTCATACGCAAGCTATACTTCCAAACGCATACATCAGTTGTAAAGTGTTAGGAATGTTAGTAACTGAGGATGAGAAAGGTATGGATCAAAAAGTAATTGCCATTCCAGATGTTAAAACTGATCAAAATTTAGATCATTTGAACGATATAACTGACCTGAATGAAAATCAATTACAATTAATTAAAGATTTTTTTAGACACTACAAAAATAACGAGCCGAATAAATGGGTGAAAGTATATGATTTTGTAAACGCGGAGAAAACCCTTGAATTTATTGAATCTAAAAGGATCGTAGTAAACCTGCTGTAATAAAATAACCTAGATTTATTTTTTAATCAATAATATTATATTATCATATAATATGGCTGATAACATAGTTTTTCAGAGACTTGTATTAGATTATATAAGTTCTAATAAAGGAATACTTTTCTTATATGTGGTGGTTATCATATTTACCTGGCCAACAGAAGCTATATTATTATCGCGACAGTATAGTAGTTTAGTTACATCTTTAAATTCTAAAGTACCTATAGAAAAGATATTCGACGTATTTTCCAATATAAGCTCGAATAATATATTTGGTGTTTTATCGCTGATTTTATTCACGTGGGTAATGTTGATAATTTTCTATAGGATCAAGTATAGTATGGAACAAAAACTATTTCCAAACTACATGACATATATAAGAACCTTACTGGTTTCAGGCATTATGAAATCAAATAGCAACAATTATAAAGATATCAAATCTGGCGAGTACATTTCAATGATAAATGAATTAACCCACGTATTACTAGGTATGGTAGAAAAAATAGCAAATAAGTTTTTACCTTTAATGATTGGTATGATATGTATAGCCATATATTACAGTTTTATTCATCCAGTTATTGGTGCGTGTTTCATTGGTCTCAATATTTTGAGAATATTGTTTTCCATTTGGAAAGGATTTGACTATTCGAAAAGTTGTGCTATAAGAGACAAAGCATATTTTAAGATGAATGAACATTTTAATGATACATTCAATAATTCAATGAATATTCATTTGAACAATACTATGAAGCATGAAGAAAAAAACAATAAAAACATAACCGATTCATATGATAAAGATCAAGAAGAAGAAATGCGTATAAGAAAGGAAATTCTTTGGAAGGCAAATCTAATGACAGTCATATGCTTTATCACTATAATTGTTGTTAGTTATACCTTATATGTACGTAAAAAAATACCACTTGCTTTATTAATTACAATTGCGTTTATTGAAATAAAACTAGTGGGTACATTTATTGATTACGATAATACGAGTCTTTCATTCTTCCAAAAATTAGGTACAATTATAGCCACAGATAAATTTCTAAAAAATATTTTACACGAGAGTAACGAGTCAAATAAGAAATGTAAGACAAAAGACGGTAGTATCGAAATAAATAACATGTCATTTAAATACGACGGGAAAGGACCTAATGTTATAAATAAAATGAATGTACATATTCAATCTGGAGAGCATATTGGTATAATTGGTCGGTCTGGGTCAGGAAAAACGACACTTATGAAAATACTTACAGGATTACATCAACCTACAAGTGGTAACATTAAGATTGGTAATTGTAATATTAGTAAAATTAATAATGAACATTTGCGAACAAAATTAACATATATAAATCAAAAAACATCATTATTTAATGAAACTGTTGTGGATAATATAAAATATGGGAATCCTAATTTAACAACAAATCAGATAAACGACTATCTGAACAAATACGATCTAACTAGTATATATACTGGTTTGAAAAATGGAATAAATACAAACGTTGGTGTAAATGGATCCATATTGTCATTAGGTATGCAGAAAGTAACCATGATTTTGCGTGGTATATTTAAAGAGAATGATATTATTATACTAGACGAACCGTTAACAGGATTAGATGACAAAACAAAAGCAAAGATTATCAAGATTATTGACTCCATCCCTCGTACTAAAACGATAATTGTTGTTACACACGACGATGAAATATTATCCCACTTAGATAAAGTATATAAGTTACACGAACTTCAAGCTAGTAAGTAAATGGTATGGATTAACACCAACTATTGGACCATATTGATTTGTTTATCATTATATAAATTTTATTTTATAATGATAATACTTTGGATTAATTTACATCTGTTTTGTTAGTTTCATCAGTTTCGTCAGTTTTGTTAGTTTC
>Ga0115007_10000240_pt1 | contig 35861 bp, 33 predicted proteins | sample ArcOceMetagenome_2_FD_87166 | JGI IMG/M metagenome (GOLD analysis project Ga0115007, IMG submission 87166) | Marine eukaryotic phytoplankton communities from Arctic Ocean - Arctic Ocean ARC135M Metagenome | ecosystem: Environmental > Aquatic > Marine > Oceanic | place: Arctic Ocean | collected...
ACCATTAGTAGAGGCAGCGACTTCAATGGCGCCCGCTTTGATAGCCGGCATACCCATTTTGCGCATTACTGGAATAGTAAAAGTACCCGTAGTCACTACATTAGCGATTGAGGAGCCAGAAATAGTGCCCGTCATACCCGAAGCTAGTATTGCTGCTTTAGCGGGCCCACCGCGATAGCGACCCACCATAGCGAAAGCTAAATCTAAAAAATACTTACCTGCACCAGCTCTTTCTAGTAGAGCCCCAAACAGCACGAATAAGAATACAAAACTAACTGACACATCAAGGGGGATGCCAAAAATAGCCTCGCCGCCCAACCAGTGGTAACCCACAAGCCGTTCTAAGGAAACACCTTTGTGAGAGATCAATTCGGGCATGGATTGACCGAAAACTGAATAAATTAAAAACACTAAACTTACAATGACTAAGGGCAAACCCAAGGCCCTTCGAGTTGCTTCAAGTAACAAGGCTACCCCCAACAAACCAATGATCATTTCCAGCGGCCAGTTAATGCCGAACCCGTTTATGTTGAGCAACATACCATGGCGTTCCACAATATCTGTGTAAGCTAAGGGCACATACAAAGTTACCACTACGGCTAGAAGCGCCAATAGCAAGTCCCATTTGCCAACATAGTGGCGCCTGCGATGACTTTCTCTAGCGCCATAAAGCAAAAAACACAAAGACATAGCAAAGGCCAGATGAATGGCGCGCTTTGGCACATCAATTAAAATGCCCCAACCTAAACTAAAGGGTAAAGGCGACGCTATCCATAATTGGAATAAGCACCAAGACAAAGCAACTATAGAGACAAGTATGGCCCATGACCCCTGCAGGGGTTTGGACTTAAACTCAATCTCTTCAGCCAATAACTGAGGATCTGGAGTCATGATGAGGGCTCAAGTGTAATAATTAAAACCTTAGGCTGAAGGCCTTAGCCCACAGCCTAGGAGTGGGTTAGTTACATCCAACCCTGTTCTTTGTAATAACGCACTGCACCTTCGTGCAAAGGTGCACTTAGGCCATCACTGATCATCTGCTCGTGGCTAAGGTTAGCAAATGCAGGATGCAGTTTACGGAAGTCTTCTATATTCTCGAACACCGCTCGCACTAACTCATACACTGTATCAGCAGACACTTTAGCAGAACTAACAAAAGTCGCTTTTACACCAAAGGTAGTGATGTCTTGGCTACTTGTTTTATAGGTGCCCGCTGGAATAGTGGCAAATGCATAATAAGGATTATTATTAACTAATCCTTTTTCAACATCACTATTCAAGTTGATAATCCGCGCATCACAACCATCAGTTGCAATAGAAACACCTGCATTAGGTACACCAACGGTATAGCCGTATGCATCAATTTTGCCATCACATAGCGCTGACGACTGCTCTGAAGAAGTTAATTCTGTAGCAATTTTGAAATCGCTGCTAGTCACGCCATGAGCAGCCATCAATACTTCCATAGTGCCTCGTTGGCCTGAGCCTGGATTACCGATATTAACGCGTTTTCCAGCTAAATCTCCCCAGCTATTAATGCCTGAGTCCTTACCCACAATAATATGGAATGGCTCAGGGTGAACTGAAAACACTGCCCTTAAGTCCGTTTGCTTTTTACCTTCCCACTTACTGCTGCCATTTGATGCGTGGAACTGCCAATCTGATTGAGCAACACCAAAGTCTAATTCACCTTCACCAATTTGGCCAATATTATAGTTTGAACCACCGGTAGATGGGGCGGCACAGCGAATACCATGTTTGCGGCCACTCTTGCGCCCTTCTGCCGCTTCTTTATGGACCATGCGGCAAATTGAGTTGCCTACCACAAAATAAACGCCTGTGGGGCCGCCTGTGCCGATAGAAATAAAGGTATTAGCTGCTTGAGATAAGGGGGAGGTTAAACTGATTACGGAAAGGGCTGTGCCAAGTACGGCACCCATAGTGACTTTTTTTATTGTTTTCATTATATTTTCCTTGTGCAAATAATTCACTCGCACCCACAAGCTTATGCCAATAGGTGTTGCGAACCACTATTATGCAACTTTTTTTGCATTAATCAACAAAAAAGGAATTATATTTGCTTTTTTATTAGGCTAGATTGAGCGATAATCATGTCAGCGTTTTACTAGGAGGGTTTTAAGGCATGAATCAAATACCCGTACTGCCAGCAGCGGATCTTCCAGAACTTAGAAGAGTGATTGCTGCCATTGCCACTAAACGAAGTTCCATTAAGTTGGGGCAGCGTTCCTATGGTGTATTAATAGATCTAGCCAACAGTCCTGATACCGCCGCCCACAGTTCTATTAATCAACTAGCCAAAAAATTTGGAGTGAGTGCATCCACCCTAACCCGCCTCGCCACACGCCTTGGTTATAGTGGCTTTAACGCCCTACAAAACATTTTCCGCCAACATTTAGCAGAACCTCACTTCTACAGCGAACGAGCCCATCAATCTCAGGATCAGGAATCAGACCTACTGGTTCAGGTTGCGCAAGAAGAAATAGCTAATATTCAACAAATGATGTCACAGGTTTCTACAGATCAGTGGCAGCAGGCCTTAGAACTTTTGCAAAATGCACGCCACGTGCGCACTTTTGCACAACGTCAGTTTTATTCCACTGCAACGTTTTTCTCATATTGCTTAGGGCTGTTGCGTGATGGTGTTGGCGTATTAGGTGATTCAGGCCATGGTGTTCCCCATGGCCTGGCGCAATTGAACCATCAAGATTTACTCATTGTCTTTGGAAGTCACCCATATAGCCGCATTGCTGTTGATTGTTGCCGCCAAGCAACAGCCATGGAAATACCCACTATTGTATTTACAGATACTCATGGAGCGCCCATGAGTAGCGACGCTAACTGCCTGTTTACCATACCCACCAATGGTAGTTTTTTTAGCAATAGTACAGCCGCATGGGTGGTACTCATCGAAGCTATTCTTACTGCCTACGCGCGCCGTTTAGGCCCTCATGCAATTAAAACTTTAGAACATCGAGAGCGGGTATTTGAGCAGATGCAGGTTGCTTATTCATGATCCTTAAACCAACTTTGAATATCAAGCAAATTCATCGCTTAGTGTCTGATAAGAAAATACCCCCCCTCACTTTAATTGGTGACGCATACAGCAAGCTGAACCAACATCAACCACAACTTCAAGCATTTAGATCTATTGGAGAAGTACCATCCGCCTCCCCTAAAGGGTTATTGGCAGGCGTCACTGTATCGGTTAAAGACCTGTACGCTGTAACTGGGTTTGATACCTATGCCGGCTCACCTTTAGCCTTGCTGGAATTTAATAGGTCTGGCACCTTGGTGAAACGCCTAACAAGTGCAGGCGCGCATGTGTGTGGTAAAACTCATACTGTTGAATTTGCGTTCGGTGGCCTGGGCACTAACCCGCATTGGCCAGTGCCAGTTAACCCATTCGATACTCAACAACATCGGGTTCCTGGCGGCTCTAGTTCTGGGGCACCTGTGTCCTTGTGGATGGGGGCTTGCCAACTGGCTTTAGGCTCAGACACTGCCGGCTCAGTGCGTGTTCCAGCAGCATTTTGTGGCACATTTGGCCTTAAAACAAGCGTTGGACGGTGGGAGAAAGATGGTATTGTACCCCTAGCCCCCAGTGTTGATACCGCGGGCCTTTTAGCCTTAAGTGCTGCTGATGCTCTGTGGGGTTTTGCCGTGCTAGACCCAGCCACCAGCAATAACCCAAAGGCGTTTATTGATCAAAGCACACTGACAAAAAAATCTATTCAAGGCGCTCGTATAGGGGTCATTACGGCACTATTTGAAGGCTGTGAGGGCGGCATAGATAAACAAGTATTAAACGCGTTAGCAAAACTAGAAGCTGCGGGAGCAGTTTTAGTAGAGTTAGATTGGCCTTATCTTGAAGAGACTTATCAACTGTTTTTAGAAGGTGGCTTTTCAGCACTAGAGTTCCCAGCATTTATCAAAACTGAAGCGAGAACGCCTTGGTTTGAACAATTGGCCCCAAGCACTAAAATGCGTTTTGCCCACCTTACAGATGCTGACATAGCCGACGCGCCAGCACGAGTTGCCGAAAAAAGTGCACTTATAAACACGTTCAACCAAGCTGCAGAAGCACTTCTAAAGCGCGTTGATTTTGCTGTTTGCCCAACCTGCCCTATCAGCGCGCCAACTCTGGCCTATGTTGAAGCGAGTATGGAGCATTATAAAGAGCGTAATATCCAAGCTTTGCGCAATACCCAAGTGGCCAATTTACAACATCTTTGTGCCGCCACACTGCCCTGCGGATTGGACGATTATGATATGCCATTAGGCTTCCAAATAATGATGGGGCACGGACAAGACCAACAGCTTATGCACTGGAGCTGCACAGTGGAATCTATTATTGGTGATGCCAAGCATCACTACAACTGAGTCATATCGATGATCAAAACCCCTGGTCTTCAAGCCTATACATTACTTGCTGTGCAAGGGGCTGTATGGGGTTCATCTTTTCAGGCTATTAAATATGCCTTAGAAGGGTTTGGGCCCATTAGCATTGCTGCTGGGCGCATATTTATTGCTGCATTCGTGCTGCTAGTGTATGCCTTAATGCAAGGGGACCGCCTACCTCGCTCTGCGTCTATTTGGATGAGTTTTTTGCTCATTGGTTTCTTCAACTGTGCCCTGCCATTTTTTCTAATTCCTTGGGGTGAGCAATCATTGGATTCTGGTAGAGCAGCAATTTTTATGGCTACAGGCCCCTTAATAGCCATCCTTTTGGCCCACTTTACCAGTGCCAACGAACACATCACTGGGTATAAAGCGGCAGGCTTTATACTTGGGTTTATTGGCGTGTTGTATGTCATTGGGTTAGACACATTTAGCACAGGTATGGGCGACGTATTACCTCAGTTAGCAATTATTGTTGCCGCAGCATCCTACGTTATTTCAGGCGCCATGGTTAAACAAGTTAAAGGCGTGAGCAGTGCGATGCTGTCGGCAGGCGTTCTTTTGGGGGGCTGTCTTATCACCTTGCCTGCTAGCCTGTTTTTTGAAAACCCCCTAGCCCATTCTGAAAGCATGCCTAACTCAGCAATTATTGCGCTAGTGTATTTAGGGCTAATACCCACAGGCGCTGCTTTTTTTGTACGCTTTTACTTGATCCGCATGTACGGTTACACCTTTGTTGCCCAAGTGGGGTATCTAGTCCCCATATTTAGCGTCTTGTTCGGTGTAGTGTTGTTAGGTGAAACTTTAACCACAGCGATGGTGGGTGGATTGTTGCTTATCCTAGGCGGTATTGTATTGAGTCGCAGGGGCAATAAGGCTCAGAAAAAATAGGTTTTAGCTGATAAAAAATAAGTTATTACTGGCTCAGCTAACTCTCATATGGCGACTTGGCACCAAACCCTGAAGCCTCTGTCAACCATGTGAGTCATTGACACCTAGGTACTGGACAACTCTATACCAAACGCCGGCTTTTGCATTGCCTTTGGTTAGGCTCTCACTATTGTAATGCGAGTCACCGCAACCTTTAATAGATAGCCTGGGTTGGTGATCTTTTCACAAACCCGCATTATCTTTGCACTCCTTTGCAGTATCTCCACCCACCCTTACACTTGAATGCCTATACTTAAAGTACCTCATTTAGGGGAAGCTCTATAGGGAAGAAGAGCATCAACGTAGATAACAAATGCGGCATAATGATTGACTTGTTATAGCGTTAATAGGCAACTATAGTTGTGCTGCAGTTAAACAAAGAGAAAACTAATGAATTTAAAAAAATCGATTGTTAATGTTGCGCTCATGTCCTTAATTACGTTAGCAGCAGTGCCTGCTTTTGCTGGCGCTCATGGGGTAATGGTTGGCAGTGCAGAAATGGTGGCATCTAAAACCATCGTTGAGAACGCATCTGCGTCAGACGAACTTGCTGTTTTGGTGGCTGCAGTAACAGCTGCTGGTTTGGTAGAAACTTTACAAGGTGATGGCCCGTTTACCGTTTTAGCACCCACTAATGCAGCCTTTGCTAAGTTGCCTGCCGGCACAGTGGATACGTTGCTAAAACCTGAGAATATCGGGACGCTTAGAACCATACTCACTTGCCACGTAGTTGCAGCAAAAGCGATGGCTGCAGATGTCATTAAAATGGCCACTGATAATGGTGGTATGGCTAAAGTAGGTACTGTAGGTGGGTGCATGCTAACTGCAAAGTATAGTAACGAACAAGTTACTTTTACAGATGAGAATGGCAATGTAGCGACTGTAACGATTGCAGACGTACCACAGAAAAATGGTGTGATACATGTGATTGATACTGTGTTGCTACCAAAGAGTTAGGTAACAAATTAACGTCACTCCCCCCTAAAGGCTGCTCGTTCAATACTGGCAGTCTTTTTTTAACTAAGATTCAGCTTTTTAAACTATTTTTCAATGTTAACTTCGCCTAAGCGCCCGCAGCTTACCGCGTTAAAGAGAAGATACTTTACAGCATCACATCGCACTGCCTCAGGCCAGCTGAAAGAATTATTCCTTTAGGTATATCAACTGGGTTTGTTTTTATGGGCTTAGCTTTTTATGGTGCAGTCGCTCTGCAAACTAATTTAAATTTCAGGAACGAGTACTAACTTTCCTGTAAAACCTTTATTCAAGAAATCTGTCTGGGCTTTGTGTATTTGTGTGAGTGGGTAGCTGCGAGCCACCACTGGGCGAATGTCTTCTGCTTCGATGTAGCTCACTAGGTTGCTAAATACAATAGGGTCTTGAAACGTACAGCCAAAGAAAGTCAGGTCTTTTAAATATAGCGTGCGAATATCCAGCTCTACCATAGGCCCAGCAATGGCGCCAGAAACTGCGTAGCGGCCACCTCTGCACAGTACGTCCAGCAGCTGCGGCCAGTCTGGCCCAGCCACCAAATCGATAACTAAATCTACGTTATCAGCGCCAATGGCAGTGATAAGATTATCACCCCGAGCTACCAGCTGATCGGCGCCTAACGCTCTAACATCATCGTGCTTGGTAATGCCTGCAACAGCAATCACATAAGCGCCACGGCGTTTTGCTAACTGCACTGCAGCAGAGCCCACGCCGCCAGACGCACCCATAATTAATACCCGCTCGCCAGACTTTAAATCAGCCCTATGAAGCATGTTTTCCGCTGTGGAATATGCACAAGGAATAGAGGCCAGTTCAACATCACTCCAAGGAGTATTTACCACATATGCCTCATCACTCAGGGCACAAGTATATTGCGCGAAACCACCATCATATTCAGACCCAAAAGTGACACAATCAAAGCGCTTTTTAGTATATGGATCTTGCTGCATAGTACGTACAATAACGCGTTCACCTATACGCCTACTGCTCACACCTGCACCTACAGAAACCACTTCACCACACACGTCTGCCCCTTGGATACGAGGCAATTGTAATGCACTTCCTGACCATGTGGCAGTCGCCGCATCCAGCTCATCATAACCTTGGTTGGCACCAGTGCTGGTGTCACCTGTGACTTGTTTAGAGTACCAGCCTATGCGGGTGTTAATGTCAGTATTATTCACGCCTGCCGCCAATACTTTAAGTAATACTTCACCCTTTTTAGGCTTGGGTGTGGGAATGTCTTCACAATACACCAATTGGTCTAGGCCTCCATGGCCAACCAAGTGTACACCCTTCATTGTTGCTGGCGTGGTGGAATCTAGCGCGTCGTTTTTAGGGTTCATACAAGTTTGAGGCAACAGTGAAAAGGGCAGTAACCCTAGCAGTTTGATATGTGACACACAAGTGACTTTATAGGGTAATCAAGATCAACACCATGCTAGCCTAGTATTGGCTTACTGTTTTATTTAGAATAGTCTAATGCATCATAAATTGCCGATACATCGAGCGCTTGTGCAGGAGGTAGCACACCATGGCCACTCACCATAATGAGCCTCTAGCCTATGGGCTAAAAAATAATTCTCATCAGCTTTTCCAATGGCTATTACAAGTGTTTTTTGTAGGGCTAATGCTAGGGACAACTCGTATAGTTATTACGCCGCTAGCGGAACAGGAATTTGGCTTGGCTAAAGACTCTCTATTACTACTGAGCACCTTTGTTATAGCCTTTGGAGTGGTTAAAGGGTGTATGAATTTTGTCGCGGGGTACTGGGCCGAAAAAATAGGCCGAAAACCTGTTCACCTTTTGGGCTGGCTTATTGCTTTACCTATTCCAGTATTATTTTATTTTGCCCAATCGTGGGCCTGGGTAGTCTTTGCAACTATTCTTTTGGGTATCAACCAAGGCCTCACCTGGTCTATGAGTCAAACTGCTAAATTAGACATTACCGCAGCCCATGAGCGCGGGTTGACTATCGGTTTAAATGAGTTTGCAGGATACACAGGTGTTGCTTTGGGCGGTTTAGCAAGTGCTTACATTAGCCAGTGGCTTGGGCTCAAAACTGGGTTGTTAGTCATTGGCGTGGTTATTATTAGCCTTGCTTTCATCCTCACATTGATTAACATTGTTGAGACTCGTCCATGGGCTTTGTATCAAACGCAAAAGCCCTCATTCACAGGCTCCCCAGACACTATTTCTACCTGGTCAGTGTTTAAACGCATGAGTTGGAGCAATTCACAGCTACTCGCTATCACCCAAGCAGGCTGTGTAGAAAAATTTGTTGACGCGTTAGTGTGGATTGTCTATCCCATTTACCTGTACCAAAAGACACAAGATTTGCCATTAACGGGCTGGATCATTTCAATATATGGTTTAGTTTGGGGTGCTAGCCAGTTACTCACTGGACACTGGTCTGATAAGTATGGACGCAAGAGGTTAAATGTCACTGGCATGGCGATAACGACTATGGGTGTGCTCATCATGCCCCTCAACGAAACAGTCTTATGGTGGAGCTGCAGCGCTGCCCTCACAGGTTTAGGAATGGCCTTACTATACCCAAACTTAGCCGCCGCCGTAGCGGACTATTCTCAACCCCAGTGGCGTGCTACCGCCATTGGGGTTTATCGATTTTGGCGTGACTTAGGGTATGCAATTGGTGCCTTAATATTAGGCCTTGCCGCGTATTGGACACAAGACTTAAGCACAGCGTTTTGGGTGGTAGGTGGGTGTATGGCAATTTCTTCAGCTTGGTTAGCTGCCAAGAGTTAAGCTATAAAAGGTACATTACTAATTAATGTTTCTCAGCATTTTATTGGGCTAATAAAGCCACTTTTATATCAGGCTTTAAAAAGGTTATGATGGCTTAAAAGTGAATATACTGCAGACCAATATGCCCCAGCAAAAACATATCCAGCAAAAGCTCGCTAACCTGCGCCAACATTTAGTATTACTGCTGCAGCAAACTAACGCTTTAAATTCGCGTGGCTCAACGACCTTGCAGTCAGTGATTAAACGGCTTAGCACACCTGGAGACGTTAAGCTTCAAGACTATCAGGCTAATCCTTTGGCTGATTTGTTACCACAAATAAAAAAAGCTAATGCAACCTTGCCGTTGATGTGCCAAAACATGGTCAATAAGGTCATAGACCTTGCTGATGACCTGCCCTGGTATCAAAGGCCTGTAGTTAATAACCAAAGCTTTATGGCGAGTCATGTGAATGCCCAAATTATTGGCCCCGAGGGGTTGGAAGTGCGGCAAGATTTAATTGTCGGCGTTACTTTAATGCGCCCCAACATAGACTATCCAGACCACCATCACGAGCCAGAAGAGCTGTACCTTGTGCTCAGTGATGGTAGGTGGCGCCAAGGCAATGGTGATTGGCATACACCGGGCTTGGGTAGCCTAGTGTATAATTCTAGTGATTTGATGCATGGCATGAAATCTGTCAACACACCTTTATTTGCCATTTGGTGCTTGCCCTTAGACAAGCCTTTTACACCTTTTAGCACCTCTATAAGTGGCCCTATTGGTCCAAGTCCCACTGCTTAGCGGCCTTTATGAAGCCATCTACATCAGCTTCCTTAGTCGTGAAATTAGTGACCAAGCGAACAACATTCTCACCCCATCGATTACTGTAAAAATAAAAGCCTTGGTTAAGTAAACTATCAATCATGGCTTTTGGCATCTTACAAAAGAACATGTTTGAAACCGTTTCCCCTTGCATGTCGATACCATTAATCGAGCGTAACCCTTGGTCTAACCGCAGAGCCATAGCATTAGCTTGGCGGGCATTATTAAGCCACAGGTCTTGCTTTAAATACGCTACTAACTGTGCAGACATTAAGCTCATTTTAGACATTAAATGGCCAGACCTCTTGCGTCTCCATGCCATTTCTTTTGCCAAGGTTGGGTCAAATAACACGATGGCTTCTACCGCTAAAGTGCCATTCTTGGTTGCCCCAAATGACAATACATCAACACCAGCTTGCCATGTCATAGCTGCAGGAGAGCAGCCCAAAGACACTAATGCATTAGTAAATCGAGCACCATCCATATGGAACTTTAGCTTATTTTGTTTGCATATTCGGCCAATTTCAGACAACTCTTGTAAACTATACACGCTGCCCGTCTCAGTGATTTGACTCACACTGACTACAGCAGTTTGCACTGTGTGCACGTCACCCGTATTTGGCACAGCCTTAGCGGCTAATTCTTTGGGGCAAAGCTTACTGTGCTCACCATCCACAAAAGCCAGTTTGGCGCCATGCGTAAAGAATTCTGGGGCACCGCACTCATCAATATTAATATGGCTTTGCGGGTGGCAAAGTACAGACCCCCACGGTGGTGTCAGCACACTTAAAGCCAAGGCATTAGCCGCGGTGCCTGTGGCTACTAAAAACACACTTACTGGACACTCAAAAATTTCTGCTAGGAGCTGTTCTACTTGCTGACTATGTTCGTCGTTACCATAGGGCTGCTGGATAGCCATGCCCGCATCCATAATAGCCTGCAATACACTATGTGCTGCACCTGCAGTATTATCACTAGAAAATACTTTATTAATCATTCCCCGATCTTCATGGGCAGACATTGTTCATCTCCATCAATTTTATCCTTGTGACACTAACTGCCATAAGGCACTCACTAAGGGTTTTTTAAGGTTCTTTTTAAGGGCAAATAAACCCACATCATAAGCCTCAAGTTGTGGTTTTACATCTAATATTTGAATGCGGTCAATAGTCGGGCTGTTATCCAACACAATCTTTGGTACTACACCGATGCCTAAACCAAGGCTAACCATAATGACGATAGCCTCATTACCAGCCACCTGTGCATACACTTTTGGCGTTACGTCCATCGCCCTAAACCATGCATCTGTTCGCTGACGAGATAAGCCATCTTCTGCCAAGATCATGGGTACTTTAGCCCATTCTTTAGGGCTAGTTGGGGTAATTAATGGCTGTTCTAGGCTGGTTTGGTCTTTGGCTGCTATAAAGACCAATGGGGATATAGTAATCGGTTTAAAGGCAAGTTCCCTCGGCAAATTTTTTGGCCTCGCAGCAATGGCAAGGTCTTCTTCCCCAGAAATTACATGCGCAATACCTTGGTCTGGATCACCCGTGTGAAGTTTAATTTCTATATTTGGATGATCCTGACGGAAGCGCTGAAACAAGTCAAATAATAAACTATAAACAGCTGTGACAGAGCAATATAAACTCACCTCACCTTGCAATTGATCATGGGCATTTTGCACTTGATTGCGGATAGCAATCCATTCACCTAATGCAGAACGAGCGTAGCTCACAAAAGCTTGACCTTCAGATGTAAGTTGCACGCTGCGGTTGTCGCGATTGAACAATGGTGCACCTAGTTCTTCTTCTAATTGCCTTATGTTGCGAGACAATGCAGACAAACTAATGTGGCACGCAGCACTCGCTTTGCCAAAATGTAAGCTCTCGGCTAAGGTTAAAAAATGTTTGAGATGTTTTATGTCCACAACGCAAATTTTAGCACAATTTTAGATTAGTGTTGCATTATATGGCTCACTATGTGGCATATATATCAATTTACGAAAACATTAACAGAGCGTATCATTACCATACGTGAACAGCTATATGCTATTTCTTAAACCACAGGGCCTTCCTATGTCTAATAACTATTTTAATACCTTGCCTTTGCGAGAGCAGCTTGAACAACTAGCCAAGTGCCGTTTTATGCACATGGATGAATTTACCGAAGGTGTAGATGCCCTTAAAGGTAAGAAGATGGTCATTATTGGATGTGGCGCTCAAGGCCTCAACCAAGGCTTAAATCTACGTGACAGCGGCCTAGACGTTTCCTATACCTTACGCCAGTCTGCAATTGACGAAAAACGTCAATCGTTCAAAAATGCATCTGAGAATGGTTTTACCGTAGGCACCTACGAAGAACTCATCCCTACTGCGGACATCGTGCTTAACCTAACTCCAGACAAGCAGCACTCGCCAGTAGTAGAAGCTGTTATGCCATTAATGAAGCAAGGGGCATGCTTGTCCTACTCTCATGGTTTTAACATTGTTGAAGAAGGCATGAAGATTCGTGATGACCTAACGGTAATCATGGTTGCTCCTAAATGCCCAGGTTCTGAAGTACGAGCAGAATACGTACGTGGATTTGGCGTGCCTACGCTTATCGCAGTGCACGAAGATAACGACCCACAAGGCCACGGCCTAGCACTAGCTAAAGCTTACGCCGTAGGAACCGGCGGCCACAAGGCTGGTGTGTTGATGTCATCTTTTATTGCTGAAGTAAAGTCTGACCTTATGGGTGAGCAAACAATCCTTTGTGGCATGCTACAAACGGGTTCTTTGTTGTGCTTTGACAAGATGATCGATAAGGGTGTTGATGCAGGTTATGCCTCTAAGCTAATCCAGTACGGTTGGGAAACTGTTACTGAAGCACTGAAGTATGGGGGTGTAACTAACATGTTAGATCGCCTTTCTAACCCCGCTAAAATTAAGGCTTTTGACCTTTCTGAAGAATTGAAAGTGATCATGCGTCCTTTGTACAATAAGCATCAAGATGACATTATTAATGGCACCTTCTCTCGCACCATGATGGCAGACTGGGCTAACGATGACGTTAACCTTTTAGGCTGGCGTGCCGAAACAGGCGAAACTGCTTTTGAAAAGACCCCCGCGGGTGACATGGAGATCTCTGAGCAAGAGTACTTTGACCACGGCATTTTAATGGTAGCGATGGTTAAAGCTGGTGTAGAGCTCGCTTTTGAAACTATGACTGCAGCAGGCATTATTGCAGATTCTGCTTACTATGAATCGTTGCATGAAACACCATTGATTGCTAACACTATTGCTCGTAAAAAGTTATACGAAATGAACGCGACTATCTCTGATACCGCCGAATATGGCTGTTACTTGTACAACCATGCCTGCTTACCTTTGTTGGGTGACTTTATGAAAGACATCGATACAGACGTCATCGGGCGTGGCCTTTCTTCAGACGACAACGGCGTAGATAACGCCCGCTTAATCGAAGTAAATGAGGCCTTACGTAGCCACCCAGTGGAAGCTATTGGCGCTACGTTGCGTGGCCATATGGCAGACATGAAGAAGATTGTTTAAGGTAAGTTGTTAATGATGCAGCTGCACGATTTGTCCGTAGAGTTTGATGAGGGTTTTCAGCTTAAACACATTAATTGGCAAGTCGAGCAGCATCAACACTGGTTAATTACTGGCGCAAATGGTGCTGGTAAATCTGCCCTCGCCGCAGTGCTGGCTGGCTATGGAGAAATTCTAGCTGGCAGCACTAGTGGCATTCCTTCTAATATTGGCTGGGTATCTTTTGAGGCCCAAGCCGAACTCATTCAAGCCGAACTCAAAAAAGATGATGCTGACATTTTAGACGTCATAAGCCTCGGCACTCCTGTGCGTGAAATCATCTTTACCAATGAAGTGGACCCAGTAATAGCCCAAGATTTAATTCACAAGTTTGAGTTAAGTTACCTTCTTGAACGCGCTTTTCGAAAGTTATCAACAGGTGAATCCCGCAAAGTTATGCTGATACGAGCCTTGTCTTGTCACGCAGATCTACTCATTTTAGATGAGCCCTTTGATGGCCTAGATAGCGCAGCTCACACCATGCTTCAAGGCCACCTTATCGACGTGGTAAAGCACACTCCTGTGGTTATGGTGCTCAATCGTTTTGATGAAATACCAGGTTTTATTAGTCACATCGCTTATGTTGAGCACGGTGAACTTCGCCATCAGGTGAAACGCCAAGACACCAAGGCTTACGATGAGCTCTATCAGTTGTTGCACCTTAAAACTACAGACTTACAGGTTCCTACTGCAGATACTGAGAATTCAATACCCACCCTAGACCCAAAAAAACCCCTGGTAAAACTCAATAATATTTCTATTAAGCACACCGACATGGTGTTGATTAAGGACCTTGATTGGTGCATACAGCCCAATGAAAATTGGCAACTTAGTGGCCCTAATGGCAGTGGTAAAACAGCGCTTTTGTCGCTTATTACTGGTGATCATCCCCAGTGTTACACCAACGATATTTATGTGTTTGGTTACCAAAGAGGAAATGGCGAAAGCATTTGGCAGATTAAACAATACATCGGTTACGTCTCCACGGCTTTGCAATGGGAATACCGCGTAGGCACCAGCTTACGAAATGTTATCATTTCTGGCTTTTATGATTCAATTGGCTTGTATAGCCGAAGCAGTGACCGACAAAAGGAAATTGCAGATGAATGGTTAGCTTTATTGGGCATGGGCAACCGAGGCGACCAGCCATTTAATAAGCTATCTTATGGTGACCAGCGCTTACTACTCATCGCTAGAGCTATGGTTAAGCACCCTCCACTTCTAATTCTAGACGAACCTTGCTTGGGCCTAGACGATATCAATCGTCAGCTAGTGTTAGCCTTGATTGAGAAAATTTGTGCAGCAAGGGAAACTTCTGTTATTTACGTTAATCATCATGCACAAGACCGCATTGTGGGTATAAATAACTATTTAGCGTTAGAAAAATCATCTGACAATAGCTAACTTTTGCCTGTGGCCATTATTAAACAAACTCATTCATTTGATAAGGAAGTTGCGTTAAGCAAATGCTATTCACCTACCTTAGATAATGTGGTTTCGCTCACTTCCATGCCCCACACGCGGATGCACTTATCTAATATGATATGCACCTGAACACTGTCCAGCATTAGCATATCGCCTGTAATTTTTTGCTATTCATTGGTGTGCTTCATGCGACTTTATGTCGGCTAATTGGCTACTACTAACCCAAAATACCACTCGTTTGAAGTTAGGTAGTAAACGCTGCCATGTTATGTTTGACGAATTAAAAAATATTGAGAGAACGAAGTGTACCGACCTCGACAGGCCAAATTATTTTGTAAATGAGAATCGTTCGTGTTATTATTCTCATCGTTATGTAGTATCTGCATGACTTTAAGTTTACACATTAACGGAGATTACAATGCAAATTAGTACACAGTTGAGGAAATTTTTCTCTACTTTAACAGTGCTGACTCTAATGGTTGCTATAGCCCCTGCAGCTCAGGCTGAAACTATTGAAGTGACCGATATGGCTGGTCGCACAGTTATGGTCAAAAAAGACCCACAAAAGGTAGTTATCGGTGAAGGCCGAATGATTTACTCAATTGCACTGCTTGACAAAGATGATCCATTTAAGCGTATTGCTGGATGGAAAGACGATATGGTCAAGTTTGACCCAGATGCTTATCGTAAATATTTAGATGTATTCCCTCATGCCAAAAAAATTCCTAGTTTTGGCAGCCCATACTCTGACGAGTGGAACATTGAAGCGGTCATCGCTTTGGGTACAGAAGTAGTCTTGATGAATCTTGGAAACTTATTGAAAGCTCAAGAGAGTGGCATCATAGAAAAGCTTGAGAAAGCTGGTGTTGCCACTATATTTGTTGACTTCCGCCAGGACCCAACGCAAAACACTCTTCCAAGTATACAGTTATTAGGGCGTATTTTTGACAAGCGTGATGAAGCTGATTCGTTTTCTGATTTTTATGTTGCACAAATGAAATCTATTTATTCGCGTGTAGACCGCATTCCTTTGGATGAAAGGCCAGTAGTGTTTATCGAGCGTGCAGCTGGATATAACCCAGATAAGTGCTGCAGCACCTTTGGCGCGACCAATTTAGGCCGTTTAGTTGATTTAGCTGGTGGTCGCAACTGGGGTTCTTCTAAAACACCTGGGTTTTCTGCAAAAGTTAGCTTGGAAGCCATATTTGCTGATGATCCAGAAATCATCATAGGTACAGGCGCTAACTGGGCTGAAGCCAATCCAGCCACTGTGGCAGTGCTGTTTGGGTATGAAGCTGATGAGAAGATGGTACAGGAACGCTTAGGAGCTTTGGCAAACAGATCTGGTTGGCCTGAATTGTCAGCAGTGAAAAATGGTCGCTTCCACTCCATCTATCACCAATTCTACAACAGCCCTTACCACTTTGTTGCTATGCAGGCTTTTGCTAAGTGGCTACACCCAGAATTATTTGACGATATTGATCCAACGTCAACGATGGAAGAACTTCATGACAGATTTCTTCCTATTGACTACTCTGGCGTATTCTGGGGTAGCTTGGCAGCAAGTTCTAATCAATAACTAATTATTAAGTAAAAAGGTCCCTTGAGTTAAGGGACTAACTTTAGGAGGTTAGAAGGGGTTATGAACACCAATACACAAAAAGTTGAAATGCAACATGCTTATGCTGCTCAGATCGGGCGGAAATGCTGGATTATGGCGATCATTATTAGCCTTTTAATAATAAGTTTTTTTATCGACGTATCTACTGGTCCCGGCAACTATCCACTTTCCACTGTGTTGGGGGTGTTTTCTGAACCTGAATCCCATGGTATTAGGCTACAAGTTATCATGTGGGATTATCGTCTTCCTATTGCTGTCACTGCTGTATTAGTGGGTGCTCTTTTAGGATTAGCAGGGGCCCAGATGCAAACCATCCTCAATAACCCGTTGGCAGAGCCATTTACTCTTGGCGTCTCTGCTGCTGCCAGTTTTGGTGCATCCTTGGCCATTGTACTTGGGTTTAGCGTTGTCCCAGGTGTGGGGGGATTGCTTGTTACTGCAAATGCGTTTGTATTTTCACTTATGACTTGTGGGTTTATTTTGTTTGCAACCCGCCTAAAAGGTGTGGGCTCTGAAACCATGATTCTTTTTGGTATAGCTATATTTTTCACTTTTTCAGCCCTACTTGCCCTAATGCAGTACATGGCATCTGAAGATCAGATTGCCCGTATTGTGTTTTGGATGATGGGCTCTTTGAGTCGCGCAAGCTGGGATAAAATCGCTTTGGGCGGAATTCTTCTGGCCATAGCTATTCCGTTTAGTTTGCTGAGAACCTGGCCCATGACCGCCCTAAGAATGGGGGAAGTGACTGCAAACAGTATGGGTGTTGACGTGCCTCGACTAAGAGTCGAGATGCTAATTTGCATTTCGTTGTTAGCTGCAACAGCTGTATCATTTGTGGGCACGGTCGGGTTTGTTGGGCTAGTCGGGCCACATATTGCCCGCTTACTAGTAGGTGAAGATCAACGTTTCTTCGTGCCTCTGGCTGCCATTATTGGCGCGCTTGTGCTGTCCCTCACCTCACTGATATCTAAATCAATTACACCGGGGATTATTTATCCCATTGGCATAATAACCTCTCTAATTGGTGTGCCCGTGTTTGTCTCCATTATTTTAAGTACGCGTCGGGAGAAATTATCATAATGTTATCTATAAACCATATCTATGCCGGATATCCTGGTAAGAAAGTGCTTAAGGATATATCAATTTCAAACTTGGAGGGTGGTGAGCTAGTGGGGTTGATCGGCCCGAACGCATCGGGTAAATCAACGCTTTTCAAGTCTATTGCAGGTCTAATCAAACCCTTGTCAGGAAGCATTGACCTAGGCAGTGTCGAATTAACTCAGTTGCATAGGCGGAATCAGGCGCGGCTAGTAGCCTATATGCCTCAGGCTGTCGGTTGTAATGCCATACTTACTGTGTTTGAAAGTGTACTTTTAGCATTAAAACAAACCACAGGTTGGCGAGTAGGTAAAGCAGACTTGCACCAAGTGTCTCAAGTACTAGATACGCTGGAGCTAGCGCATTTAGCAAACCGAGGGATCGCAGACCTCAGTGGTGGGCAAGCGCAAATGGTGGCGGTAGCACAAACCCTAGTTCGTGCGCCTGCCGTTATTTTGTTAGACGAGCCAACTAGCGCCCTAGATTTGCATCATCAGTTATCAATAATGAATGCGATTCACATAGAGACGAAGCGGCGTAAACCGATTGTCATGGCAGCACTTCATGATCTTAATTTGGCAGCTAAGTTCTGCGATCGTTTAATCTTATTAAATGATGGGCGCATTATCGCTGATGGAACGCCAGAGCTAATCCTAAAAATGCCAGAACTTGGAGAAACCTACGGGGTTTCTGCTGGAGTTGAGCGAACCACCCGTGGCGCCTTGTATGTAGATGCACATTTGACATCTAGCGTGGCATTAAGTTGTAACTATGTTAGCGCATAATAATACAGGTAGGTTTAGCTAAATCAGACAAGGAAGTCACACACCGAATTGGCTAAACAATAATAGTTTTGGAGTAAATTTAGTAATGAGCAACAGTATTTTTAAAACGTGGTCTGAAGATGACCAGGATATGGAAGTTCGTCATCAAAGGCATTGGCAACATTTGATAGATCTTATTGAGGAACCTATTCTGAACGGTCTCACTGTGTTGGATTTTGGTTGTAATCAGGGTGGATTTCTAAGGGCTCTTTATGCTCGAAAGCCATTCTTAGCAGGCGTGGGTGTAGATATAGTCGAACAGTCAGTTGCCGTAGGTGAATCTCGAAAAGGTAATTTACCCCTCTCCTATGAAGTCACAACTACACCAGAACATCACACAAATAAGTTTGATGTGGCATTTAGTAATGCCGTAATTTATTTGATTGAGGACCTCAATAATCACGCTAAGATTATCAAAACTATGTTAAAACCTGGTGGCGTCTATTATGTCACTCATTCTGAATACCAACTTGGAGATGAACTGGAATCGATGCAAGCTAGAATCAATGCCTATAGCCCAATGCCAATGCACAATCACACACTCTCCCAGATCGCTCAAGCCTTTATAAATTCAGGTTTTTCTGTGGGTGTTCAACTTTTCCGCGCAGATGGCTTTATATCAATTGATCGGGAGCAGCTTGGGACTAAAGAAGTGATCGATAAGGTACGTCATGCTAGTGTGCAAAAGCATATATTCCGGATGCGGTCACCAATAAAGGTCTAATGAATGGGCCTCAACACACTAGAGATTACTAATCGAAGTAAGGCAGAATTATAAAACTACTCTTTGGCCAGATAACACGGAAACTCTGGTCAGCTTTATTATAGCCATCGGGAATGACCTAAAGCATCCAATTTTAAGCCTAACCATGTGGGTTGTAATTTAAACCCTATTCTTGTGCATGGAGTTGCACACTCGTTAACACTTTTTAGGCATAGTACCTCCCTCCTTTTTTTAAGTATCCAATGGGTCTGTATACCAGAAAATTAATCTACCCATATAGTCACTCACATAAGCTAACCTGCAGCGTTTAAGACCCATTTATTTTCTCGCCACACTCCTGTTATTAAGGTATTGTTTACGCTTAGGCGGTTGATCTAATTAAGGAACTTAAATGAAAAGTTGGTTTTTACTATTTTTAGCTGTAGTGTTTGAGGTGGTAGGCACTTCAGCCATCAAACAGTCTGCTGGGTTTACCAAGTTCTTTCCTTCTTTAGCGGTTGCTGTCTGTTTTGTGGTGTCGTTTTACCTATTAACTTTTTCCCTAAAAGTTCTCCCTATTGGCGTGGTCTATGCGGTGTGGTCAGGCATGGGTATTGTGCTTATTTCAGTCATTGGTCATTGGTTCTTTAATGAGCGACTTGATACCCCAGCGATCATCGGCATCAGTTTTATTCTTTCTGGTGTCATTATTATGCAAGTTTTTTCTAGGGCCGTTGCTCACTAAATTAACCCGTAATAGGACTTCCTTATGCCCAAAATAGGCATGCCAGAAATTAGGCGCCCTCAACTGATACGCGCCACTATGGAAGTTATCAAGCAAGTGGGGTTTCTTAATGCTTCGGTGGCTAAAATTGGTCAACAAGCTAGCATTTCCCCAAGCATTATTAATCATTATTTTGATGGCAAAAGCGGTCTTGTAGAGGCCACTATGCGAAGTATTTTAAAAGACCTTGCCACCGGCATTAACATGCGCCTAGCTAGCGTACCTAAAGACGATATGGTGGGGCGTATAGAAGCCATTGTAGGAGAAAATTTTAGCACCCACCAACAAGATGAAGCGGTGGTAAAAACTTGGCTCGCTTTTTGGGCTCAAGCTATGCATGACCCTGCGTTAAACCGCTTACAGCGAGTGAATGAAAAACGCCTACTGTCTTACTTAAGGTTTGAGTTAAAGCGCTGCATGCCTCATCAGCAGGCGCAAATGGTGGCAACAAGCATAGCTGCACTTATTGATGGGATTTGGTTACGAGGTGCTCTTAATCCCCAAGGCATTGACTCAGGTTTAGCCCGCCAAGTCATTACAGACTATTTGTCGTTGTACCTAAAGGCAGAGTCTTAATGGTTAACATCATATGCTATCAGGTCATTAAACACTTTTTCTGCTGCTTCTAACGCCCCTTCAACTAAGCCACTAAATCCCTTTGCTGTTTCAGCAGATGAGAACATAATGCGGCCTTGCCATAAGTGGTCCAGCTCTGTTAACGAACCACACTGGGGCTGCACTTTTTGCTCAACATCAGCCGCTGTCGCTGTCAGTGGGTCAGCAGCCCAGTCTTGCAATGAAACCTGCAGGGGGTGAGCAGCTTCGGGACCAAACATTTGCCTTAACTGGGTGATCGCTTGTTCTATTAACTTCTTTTCAGGTACTTGTCTTTGTTGCACCGGCCAGCCAAAAAAACCAAAAAGGGCTCCTCTAGATTCATTTTCAGGGGAGGCGTCGTGAATTTCTGATAATGGGCCAATACGACTCACACCGTCTCCAGACAACCCATGGTCACGCCAAAACGGCTTGGAGTAAACTGCTGTAAACTTACTTTGACCTGCCATCCATGTAGGGATATCACCCATCACTTGAGTTTGTTCAGGCTTCAACTTTGGGAAGAAGCTAATAGACTTGGCAACTAACCGAGGTGGCACTGCCAGCACAATTCGCTGAGCGAGTATGATTTTAGTACCACAAGAGGTTGCGCACTTGACACTCACCCCTGCCTCAGCTTGAGTAATGCTGCGCACTGTATGGTTTAACCAAACTCGTTCAGCCTCTAACTTAGTGGACAGGCGATCTATAATGCTTTGTTGGCCTCCCTGAACTCTCAAGGACCCAGACATCGGTGCAGCATTAATGGTTGTATCGATGGATCCAAATTGATCCTGGTACACTAGAGTGCCTTGGTCATACTGGGGGTAAAGCTTGATACCAAGCTGCCTAGCAAGCTGGTTTATTCTCGGTTGGTTTGGCCACACCCATGAAGGCCCTAGATCATAGCGATGATGACCAGATTCGGGCTGAACCCCTTCGGCCATTGATTGGGACACAATACGGCCTCCCAGCCTGAACCGTGCATCAATTAAGCAATAGTGAGTGCCTCGCTGTTGCAGCAGCTGGGCCAAGCGCATACCACTTATTCCAGCACCGACAATAAGCACCTCATACATTAGCATTCATCCAAAATGTTGCTAAAGGTCAATGTTCCAGTTAGCGACTTAAATTATACAAGGCCCAAAATTCGTCAACCCGTGCACCATCATAATGGTCAGAGTATTCTTCTGGCAATAGCTGCAAGTCGCCGTGGGTTGCTGGGTGACAAATGATTTCTGTAGGCTCAGTGACCTTATCTAACTGACCTTGCCATTGATTGCGTAAGACAAACTGCTTACGGCCAGGGTATTTAAACGGCAGGTAAGATAAACCGGTGCGATCTGCAGCACGCTTTGCGGTAAGAGAAAACCAACACAGTAAAAATTGGGGTTTACCGAATAAACCCCAGTCCAGTACCAGCCTAGTGTGGCCTAGACCTAACATTTTTGCGTGAGGCGCAATACACTCAATAACCCCCGGCAACAAATGGACATGGTGGTGTGAATCGAAATAACTTAATACCACACCGTGTTCTTGCAACCCCTTTACTTGCAGAGTGAACTCTTGCTCTATATCTTTCAGCAATGCTCCTGATAAAGTACGGCAGCCAAACCAACTTTGTTTAATTAAATGCATCAAGGGTGGCGTTTTTGCAAGGCCATCACCCTGATGACATCCAGATTTTTGACCTAAAAGCACGCCATTAGTCAAGTTAAAGTGCAAGCCTAGCTGAATGCCAGGAACGGCTTTTAACTCATCAAGCAAATATTTTTTATGCAAGCTATTGGCCATAATTGAAACACGTTTAATAACCCCTAACTGCGCCAGCTTAAGCATACCCTCGTTAACCGCAGGAGAAATACCCCAGTCGTCAGAGGTGATTTGTAGCAATTCATTCTGGGTTTTACTCAGCGCTAATCGTGGTAGGTATTCACCACGAATTTTTTTGTATTTGAGATGTATTAAGGACCTAGTGGAGCGAATCAGTTCACTACCCAGACTCAGGGTAGATTGGCCATGGTCGTGAATCAACGTGACTGGAATAGAAGTCACCTTGTCACCATGGCCTTGTGCCAATAAAAACATTTCCACATCGTACGAGAAGCCATGGCAGGTTAGGTGACAAAAAAGAGTGGTGGCAAAATCTCTCGTCATGAGTTTTATGCCACACTGTGTGTCAGACTGTTGAATACCAAATAGCAGCCTCACTGCTCTGTTATAGAGTAAGCCAAACATATGCCGTTTAAATAACGAGGGTAACAATACAGTGGGCAAGTGGACCCTACTTTTCACCAAGCGGCGGTTTCCTACTGCTAAGCTAGAGCCACTTTTAATAGCTTCTTCAGCTTGTTTTAAAAAAGCTAAATCAAACGGAAGATCTGCATCAATAAAGCTAATCAAGTTGTACTGCGTTTTTAGAAAAGCTGATTGGAGAGCTGCCCCCTTGCCTGCTGGCGACAAGTGTTGATGTAATACAACGCGGGGGTCATCAGCAAACTGCGCTGTTAACGTAGCGTGGGATTTCTGAACCTCAGTTAGTTCACCATTAACACACACCACTACTTCAAACTTAGCGTTCCAGTGCTGCTGCAAATAGTCTAGCAACACTTCTACCTTGTGCAGAATAAACCCACCACTGGCTTTGGCGGGAATAATAATGGATAAATCTCGATTAACCATAGATTGGCAGCTGTCTCTTAGAACAAACTCAAAGAATTATTGTAATACAACCACTGCACGCTGTCGTGAATTTTAAAGCGCATCACTGCACCTTAAGTGCGTTAATCACCCATTAATTCAAAAGTGCGCACCGGGGTACCCGTGCGCTGCAAATGTTGCCATTGGTCTGCGATCCACACATTAGCATCTGCAGGTGACAACGGCTTTTTACCTAGGATTAAGTCCGCTGCTTTCTCTGCTACCATGATAGTTGGCGCGTTTAAGTTGCCATTCGTAATTACTGGAAAGATAGAGGAATCGACTACTCTTAACCCTTTTAAACCACGCACTTTGCATTGGCTATCAAGCACTGCCATAACATCTTCATCTGCTCCCATCTTGCAAGTACAGGACGGATGGTAGGCACTTTCAACATTCTCTTTCACCCAGGCATCAATTTCATCATCAGTTTGTACGTTTTGTCCAGGCTGAATTTCTTCACCTTTAAATGGGTCTAGAGCGGGTTGATTAAGCAGTTCTCGGGTAAGGCGAATACAGTCGCGCCAGTCTTGCTTATCTTGTTCTGTGCCAATGTAGTTAAACACTATTTCTGGCGCATCACTTGCTTTGTTAGACACAATACGAATATGCCCACGACTACTTGGCTTATTAGGGCCTACATGAACCTGATACCCGTGCCCATCAAAGGCTGCATTACCATCGTAGCGCATGGCTGCTGGTAAAAAATGGTATTGGATGTTTGGCCATTTAAGGCCCGCACGTGAGCGAATAAAACCACAAGATTCAAAATGGTTAGTTGCACCTAATCCAGTTTTTGTAAGCAGCCAACGAGCACCTATTAAACCCATATTAAAGTAATCAAGCTTGCTATTAAGGCTGATAGGTTGGTTACACCGGTATTGAAAGTAGACTTCAAGGTGATCTTGCAGGTTTTCACCAACACCCGGTAAATCATGCACCAAGGGTACATGGGCGTCAGCTAACACTTGGGCAGGCCCTACGCCAGACAGCTGCAGTAATTGTGGAGAGCCCACAGAACCTGCACTTAATATCACTTCTTTACTAGCATAGACCTGCTTCAGCTGGCTACCTTGAAGGTATTCCACCCCCGTAGCTTGTAGGCCATCAAACAACACCTTTTGAGCCGTCACCCTTTTTATTAAGGTAAGGTTAGGACGCTTAAGGGCTCTGCGTAAATGTGCATTACTGGTGCTGGAACGCACACCGCTTTTAACGGTCATGTGCATCGCACCAAAACCTTCTTGTTGCTCTCCATTAAAGTCTTTAGTGTATGGATACCCAGCTTCTTGGCCAGCATCAATGAAGGCTTGATAGAGAGGGTTAAGGCGCATGTTATTGCCACCGCAGGTGCCTACTGGGCCACTACCACCGCGATATTCGTCTTCACCACCTTGCCATGTTTCGGCCTGTTTAAAATACGGCAAGCAGTCTGCATAATTCCAACCCATTGCACCTTGTTCTTGCCACTGTTCATAGTCCATTGCATGGCCACGTACATAAACCATGCCATTAATAGAAGATGAGCCCCCCAAAACTTTACCGCGGGGACAATGCATTTCACGGCCATCGAGCCCTGCTTCGGCTTGGCTGTGGAATTGCCAGGCGTATTTTTCTGTATTCATGGGGTAAGACAAAGCCGTGGGCATTTGAATGAAAATACTTTTATCAGTGCCTCCAGTTTCTAATAAGAGCACTCGATGCTCGCCACTTTGGCTAAGTCTGTTCGCCAATACGCAGCCAGCAGAACCTGCTCCAACAATAATGTAATCATATGTCTTAGTCATGCTGAAGTATTCCTTAATAGGGGGATTCTAAATCGTCTAAGCGAACAAAGACGCTTTTCACCTGCGTGTAGTGGTGCAAGGTTTCTGGGCCATTCTCCCTGCCAACACCAGATTGTTTGTAGCCACCTACTGGCATCTCTGCAGGTGAATCACCCCAGCTATTGATCCAACATATGCCAGCTTGGATCTGATTAATCACCCGGTGGGCTCTGCTAATATCTTGGCTAAATACACCCGCCGCCAAACCATAGTCTGTATCATTTGCACGAGCAATTACCTCATTTTCATCAGTAAACTTTAAAATAGACATCACTGGGCCAAATATTTCTTCTTTTACGTGCACCATGTCGTCCGTGCAATCAGCAAATATGGTGGGTTCAACAAAGTACCCGTGCTGGGTCGCCTCACAATGATGCCGGTGTCCACCACACACTAAGCGCGCACTGGTGAGTTTGGCCCCTTCAATAAAGCCCATTACTTTTTCTAAATGTTCTATACTAATCAAGGCACCCATTTGAGTGTCTAAATCAAGCGGATCACCAAGTTTAATTCTATTGGCACATTCAACCGCTTTGGCCACAAATTCATCATATACTCCAGCCTGCACAAACACCCGAGTGCCATTAGTGCACACTTCACCTTGGGTGTAAAAATTAGCCAACATTGCCCCTGCCACAGCATTATCCAACTTGGCATCATCAAACACTAGCATAGGTGACTTGCCACCCAACTCCATGGTCACTTGTTTAAGGTTGGAAGCAGAGTCAGACATGATTTTTTTGCCAGTACCAGATTCCCCAGTAAAGGAGACTTTAGCGACATCTTTATGGGCAGTAAGCATTTGACCCACACGAAAATCACCTTGCACTACGTTAAATACGCCGTCCGGCACGCCCGCTTCAGTATAAATTTCTGCCAACTTCATGACGCTTAATGGGGTTTCTTCAGAAGGCTTAAACACCATAGTATTACCTGCAGCCAAGCAAGGCCCAGACTTCCAACAGGCAATTTGAATGGGATAATTCCAGGCTCCAATACCAGCACACACCCCTAAAGGTTCACGACGTGACATGAAAAAAGCATCTTTACCTAAGTCTTGCTGCGTGCCTTGCATGCCACAAATGAGCCCAGCATAGTACTCGATCACGTCAGCACCGGAGACTATATCCACACAATTAGCTTCTTGCAGAGGTTTACCTGTGTCTAATACTTCTAGCTGCGCCAACTCATCGTTGCGTTCACGTAATATTCTTGCTGCTTTTTGCAGGATACGTGCACGCTCAACAGGCATCATTGCAGACCAAATGGCAAACCCAGCTTGGGCCGACACAACAGCAGCATCCACGTCTCCCTGACTAGCTTGGTCTATGGTACCTAGGGGCTGGCCAGTGGCCGGATTAATACTAGTAAATGTTTCATTAGACGTTGCGCTCGTATGAGCACCGTTAATATAGAGCTGCGTGTGTTGCATAAGATTAATTCAAAAAGGGTTAATGGATTTTTTATTGAATGGTTGTTCGATAAAGAGTCTACCTGAATGTCTTGCAATGTCAACGGAAGCAAGCTGGACGAGCAGTCCTACTCGCGGGTACACTGCTACTTACTGAAGAGTAATATCACTGTTCGAGAATAACAAATGTTCATCGTTTTAATGAAAAGTATTAAATGGATAACCATCAGTTTGGTGGCTTTAATGATTGCTCTCGCTTTATTGATTTGGAGCATTACTTTTCACCCACCCGCCTTGCAGCCAGAAGTGGTGATTAACCAAACCGAGGCACCCATATTAGAACCCGGCCAAGAGGTAAAGATACTCAGCTGGAATTTACAGTATATGTCTGGCAAGAATTACGAATTTTGGTATGACCGTTTGGATGGCGATGGACCAGACATTAGGGCCAGCAAAGCTGACATTGACCAAACCTTTAAGCACGTTGCACAGCTTATTATTGAGCAAAACCCAGACGTTATCTTGCTACAAGAACTGCATGATAATGCCAAACGCACCGATTATGAAGACCAGCTCCAGCGCCTTCTCACTATGCTTCCCGCTAAATACGGCAACTATAGTGAAGCATTTTATTGGCAAGCAAACTTTGTACCTCTACCACAAATTATGGGCTCGGTAGGGATGAAACTAGCAGTGATCTCGAAATATAAGTTGGGTGATGCATTGCGCCACCAGTTAGCCACTATAAAAAATGACCTATTGACTGATCAATTTAACTTCCGCCGGGCGATCCAAGAAGTCAGCCTACCTATCTTTGGAGGTGAGAAGCTAACTGTTATGAATACTCACTTTGACGCTTTTGCTCAAGGTTCAAATACTATGCAGCAGCAAGTGTCTTACTTACAGCGGTTATTGACTGATAAAAATGACAATAATGAGTCTTGGATAATTGCTGGCGACTTTAATTTACTGCCCCCAGGCCAATATGAAAACATGGATGCCACTGGCCGCAGCTTTTACCAACCTGATAGTGAATTTACCCGAATTTATAATCAGTTTAATGTTATCCCCAGTATCGATCAGGCTAATGGAGCTGATGCCAAAGAATGGTTTACTTATTTCCCTAACCGCTCAGAAGTGACTGCACCAGATCGCACCTTAGATTACTTTGTGTATAGCAACAACATGCGGGTTAACAAGGCTGAAGTACTGCAGCAAGACACCTGGCATATATCAGATCACTTGCCCATGATTGCCACCATTAAATTGCCATAAGTTAGTTAACTACGCTTATACCCAGTGTTGGGGGTGGGAAAAGGGACTTTATCGGCATAAACTGGTATATTGCGCGCCATGGAACAGTCTGAATTATTTGAAGCCCCTAGCCCCTGTATCGGCGTATGCGAAAATAGCCCTAAGGGTTTTTGCAAAGGTTGTATGCGCTCGCGGGATGAGCGTTTTGGGTGGCATGATATGAGCACTGGTGAGCAGCTTCAAGTAATGAAGCTGTGTGCTCGCCGTTATCAGCGAATGATGGAGCGCCGGCGCGCTAAGGGTAAAGGTGACGTTAATCTAGAGCTCAATTTTACTGAACCCCTGTCCCCTCAGACAGATTTACTGTAGCTGAAACCTTGATACTGCTTAAACCACAGGGCTCATGTGCTGAACCATCAATTGTAAACTTTGGCGACCACGAAACTCATTAATATCCAAACGATAGACAAGATCTGCCTGTTCACAAGTGTTGGGCCAAACGGCTAAATCTATATTGAAATAGATAGCATCCACTAGCTCTCCTGTTTGAAGATCTGCCAATACTAACTTGAGATGCTTTTCTCCCACAATACGTTGTTGCACCACCATAAAGCGGCCATGGAACGTTGGCTCTTCAAAGCCCTGCCCCCAGGGTCCTGCTTGTTGCAAAAGAAAAGCTTGGTTAAGCTGTAACTCCTGAGTACTTAATTCACCATCAGAACGCCACTCTTGAGCCAATAAGCTGTCTGCTAGGTGTTCTTGGGCGTAGGTATTTAATGCGTCTTCAAAGTCACCAAAGTGATCAGCCTTAATGCTCAAGCCAGCTGCCATGGCATGGCCACCAAACTTGATGATTAGCCCAGGGTTACGAGCATCTACTGCTGCCAAGGCATCGCGTAAATGGAACCCTGCAATACTGCGACATGATCCCTTAAGTGTGTCTGCATCCCCTTGAGCAAATACTAACGCTGGCCGATGCCACTTCTCTTTGATTCGAGAAGCGACGATGCCTACCACTCCTTGGTGCCAATCAGGGTGGTACAAGCACACACATTTGGGCATTACTTTATCTTGGCTAGCTTCTAGGCGCGTTAAAATGTTGCTAGCCTGCTGCTGCATATCCGCTTCTATATTGCGCCTTTGAGCATTGAGCTCATCTAACTCTTGAGCCAGCTGGTTGGCAATCTGTTCGTTGTCACTCAACAAACACTCAATGCCCAAGCTCATGTCATCTAGCCTACCCGCAGCATTAAGCCGTGGGCCCACACTAAAGCCTAAATCAGAAGCTTGTAGATTATGATGCTGGCGTTTTGCTACGTTTAACAAGGCTAATAAACCAGGCCTCACTTTACCTGCACGGATGCGCGCTAACCCCTGGGCTACAAGAATACGGTTGTTATGCTCCATCGGCACGAGGTCTGCTACGGTGCCTAGGGCAACTAAGTCTAGGTATTGGGCCATGTTAGGCGGCGCAATCTGTTGCTGAGCAAACCATCCCTGCGTTTGTAACTGGCGGCGTAAGGCTGACATAACGTAGAAAATGACACCAACTCCAGCCGTAGACTTAAATGGGAACTCACACCCAGGTTGGTTGGGGTTAACAATAGCATCGGCTTCGGGCAAGGTGTCAGCTGCTAGGTGATGATCTGTCACCACTACTTTTATTCCCAACTCATGGGCCCGCTTAACGCCCTCATGGCTGGCAATACCGTTGTCTACAGTGACAATTAAATCTGGCTGAATGGTTTGTGCGTAATCAACCAGAGCAGTACTTAAACCATAGCCAAAATCAAACCGGTTAGGCACTAAGTAGCTTACATTTTTGGCTCCCATGGCGCCCAATGCCAACATAGCAAGGCTGGTACTGGTTGCACCATCACAGTCGAAATCACCAACAATAACAATATGTTGTTGAGCTTCAAGCGCATGCACTAGCAGGGCCACCGCTGACTCTATGCCTTTAAGCTGATGGTAGGGCAGGAGGTTCTTGAGTTGATAATCCACTTGCACAGGGTCACTGATACCACGGTGGGCAAATACACGGGCCACGAGAGGATCAAAAGCAACATCTAGGGCAGCATTGGAGCTGCCTACACGCAAGCGAACTGACATATATGCGCGGCGCTCTTAGAGCTGGCTCATCATATAATCTTGCACCTTAGAAAGGTTGTTATCTAACACTTCACAACGTTCCGGACGATCTAACAAGTCTGTTAAGTGGCTCGGAAGTGGCGGCACCACTTGACCGGCCTTAACAATGGCTTCTGAGAATTTAACAGGGTGAGCCGTGGCCAAGGTGACCATTGGCACTTCTGGGTGTTGGTTACATACCCGCCCAGCTTCAACGCCTATGGCACTATGAGGATCAAGCAAGTAATTATGTTGTTGAGCAATTTGGCTAATAACTCTACACGTTGTTTCATCATCAACACAATGACTACTAAACAACTCACGTGCTTTTTCCCATCGCTTTGGTTCTAGACTACTTACAGTGCCGTTATTAAGGCCTGTTAACAATTCACTGAGTGCCGCTCCATCACGATCATATAGGTCAAACAAAAGGCGCTCAAAATTACTCGACACCATAATATCCATACTTGGAGACAAGGTTTGAACTAAGCCGTGTTTTTGGTATTGGTTAGCACTGATGCAGCGGTGCAAAATATCATTTTGGTTAGTTGCAACAACGAGCTGCTGGATGGGCAAGCCCATTTTTTTAGCTAGATAACCCGCATAAATATCACCAAAGTTACCCGTAGGTACACTAAACGACACTGGGCGGTGGGGGCCTCCTAATGCAACAGCTGCATAAAAATAGTAAACCACCTGAGCCATGATCCGGGCCCAATTAATCGAATTAACTGCACCTAACTGACCACCTTTTAGAAAGGATTGATCTGAAAAACTTTGCTTAACCATTTGCTGACAATCATCAAAATTGCCACGCACAGCGATGTTGTGAACATTGTCCCCCAACAAGGTAGTCATCTGACGACGCTGTACCTCTGATACCCGTTCATGGGGATGCAAAATGAACATCTGTACACGATTGCTGTGTTTACAGCCTTCAATGGCAGCAGAGCCAGTGTCACCAGAGGTAGCCCCCATAATGACTAAATGTTTATCACGTTTAATGAGTGCGTTGTCCATTAAACGGCCTAGCAACTGCAGAGCAAAATCTTTAAACGCTAAGGTAGGCCCGTGGAACAGCTCCAATACCCATTCGTTATGGCCTAACTGAATTAATGGCGCCACAGCCTTGTGATTAAAACTAGCATAAGTCTCATCCACCATAGTTTTAAGTTCACTGCTGCTGATGTCTTCCTCAACAAACGGCAACAAAATTTTGTGTGCCAAGTCAGCGTAGTTAAGCGTAGACCAAGAGGCTATTTCTTGATGACTAAATTGTGGTAACGTTTCTGGCACATAAAGGCCACCATCGCTTGCCAGGCCTGTAAGCAATACATCTTCAAAACTAAGACTTGGGGCTTGGCCACGAGTACTGATATAACGCATATTTCTTCCTAACCGTCTAAGTTTTCGACACGAATTCGCGTCACTTCACCACTAACGTCTGCCAAGGCTTCAATGGCCTTAATAGCATCGTTCATATGGCCTTCCAGCACAGGGCGAGTCAATATAATCACCGGCACCTGCGAGGACACATGAGTTTGTTGACGAATAGCTTCAATGCTTATACCTGCATTACCCAGGATCTGAGTGATTTGGGCTAGGACACCTGGTTTTTCAGACACCGCCATGCGCATGTAAAATGCAGTAACTACGTTATCCATCGACAAGATAGGGCTATCAGACATAGCGTCTTGCTGGAAGGCTAAGATGGCATACGCACGTTTTGATCCACAGCCATATCACGAACAACGTCTACCAGATCTGCCACTATTGAGGACGCTGTGGGTTCTGCGCCGGCTCCAGCACCATAGTACATAGTTGGACCAACAGCATTGCCATCAACTAAGACAGCGTTCATTACGCCGTGAACGTTAGCAATCAAACGTTTTTCTGGAATCAAGGTGGGGTGCACACGCAACTCTATACCCGCTTCAGTCCGGCGAGTTAGGCCTAGGTGCTTAATGCGGTAACCTAAGGATTCTGCATTAGCTACGTCTTCAGCTGATACTTTACTAATTCCTTCGGTGTAACACTGGTCAAACTGTAAAGGAATACCAAAGGCTACTGACGATAAGATAGTTAGCTTGTGCGCCGCATCGATGCCTTCTACATCAAAGGTGGGGTCTGCTTCTGCATAACCTAGCTCCTGTGCCTCCTTTAACACGTCGGCAAAGGCACGGCCCTTATCACGCATTTCCGTAAGGATGAAATTGCCAGTACCATTAATAATACCAGCCAGCCAATTAATACTGTTAGCCGCCAACCCCTCACGCAACGCCTTAACAATAGGAATACCGCCAGCAATGGCGGCTTCATAGGCCACGACAACGTTGTATTTGCGGGCTGCTTCAAAAATTTCGTTACCATGTTCAGCTATTAAGGCCTTGTTGGCCGTCACTACATGTTTACCATTACGAATGGCTGTGAGGACAAGCTCTTTTGCTGGCTCATGCCCACCAATAAGCTCTACGAGCACATCAATATCAGGGTTATTAGCGACAGCAAATATATCATCGGTAATGGCTGTGTTACCGGTATCACAATTAACATTAGGACGACGTTGAGCAATGTGTTCAACCACAATAGCGCGGCCAGTGCGGCGCGTTATCTCTTCACAGTTGCGCTGTAATACATTAAACGTTCCACCACCGACGGTGCCAAATCCACAAATACCAACTCTTACCGGTTTCAAGGTAATCCCCATTGCGCCAAATGCGCGTATCTAATTAATGTATAAAAACAAGCCGCATATTGTAGCCTAACAGGCCTTGCCTGTCAGCTTATAAGCAGCCAGTCCCAGCCATTCTTTAAAGGCCTGATTGAGGTTGCGTAAATGCTCTGCAAAGCCCCAGTCAAAACGCAATAAATTACCCTTTTCTGCACGATAATCTACTGCGTAGGGCTGCATTGCCCAGCCTGCTTTGCAAAACACTGCAAGGGATCTTGGCATATGAAAAGCACTGGTCACCAGCAACCAGCGTTGGCCAGGTTTTGGTTGCATCATGGCCTTCGTTAGTACAGCATTTTCCACCGTATTACGTGATTTCGACTCTAGCATTAAGCGACCTTGGGGCAGCCCCATAGATTGCCCAAACTGCCTTGCAACTTCTGCACCTGTGGTGCCCTGTTGAACCATACTGCCAGAGCCACCAGTAAAAACTAATTGAGCTTGAGGGTAAGCATTAGCCAGCATGACCATGGTGGTTAAACGCTCAGCACCATCACCCAGGGCAACTTGTTGCCAAGCATGACTTAAGCTAACCGCTTCGCCACCGCCAAGCACCACAATGCCATCAACATGGGCGGGGAGCAAAACTGGAGGATTTTGTTGCTCTAGGGGGTAAAATAGCCATTCACCAATGGGAAACAAAGCAATGGTTAGGCACACTAAGGCCAAGGCAACCAAAATCCTTCGGGCGGCCTTATGCCACCCCACATAGAGGCACACAACACCAAGACCCAACCCCATGAGTAGCACACTATCCACAGCCACCAACAACCAGGCTAATTTGGTAACATAAAAAAACACCGAGTCCATAACCTGACCCTTAGTTAGAGAATGCCTAAACGCTTAGCCAATTCATTAGCGGGCAAATAGCCAGGCCAAAGCTCACCAGAATCTAACACAATAGCTGGAGTGCCGTTAACACCTATTTCTTGGCCCAAGGTGTAATGAGCTATTACCGGATTTTCGCACAGTTGTGGTGAGGTCTGAGGGGCTTGCTTATTGTGCGCACGCAACTTAGCCTCAGTTAAAAATTCATTCGCATTTTCAGCACACCAGGAATCTACCAGCACCTGGTAACTCGGTGAGCCTATGCCAGCCCGCGGAAAAGCCAAATATTTCACTTCAATACCAAGGGCATTCATAGCAGCCATTTCTGCATGTAGCTTTTGGCAATAAAAACAATCTACGTCAGTAAATACTGTAATCGTAGCTTTTTTCTCCCCCTGAGCAGGAAACACCCACGACTGTTGCGCAGCTGGGCCTTGCATGGCCAACAACCTGGCCCCTAAGGCGCTTTGTTCGGTTAAATTTACCAGGCTAGCACCGGAGGTATTTTGATACATGGTTCCAGCGAAAAAAAACTCCCCGTCTGCACTCATGTAAAGGCGGTCGCCTGTGTTTAATAAAACATCGTAAATACCAACCATCGGTGTTGGCGCAATACTGGAGGCCTTCATATCTGGATTAATTCTGGCCAAACTAGACTCTAGTTGGGTATATCTGTCTGCCCACACATTGGGCGCCAAGAATACCAGCAGCAAAGCCAACATGGAGGCGAATCTTGTGATAATTAAATGCATATTATAGGTTAACCCCTAGGGTGATGTTGTGAATGTAGATTTTGTAACCGCTGCGTAGCCACGTGAGTATATATCTGTGTGGTCGATAAATCACTATGCCCTAAGAGCATTTGTATCACACGCAGGTCCGCGCCATGGTTAAGTAGATGGGTTGCAAAAGCATGTCGTATAACATGCGGCGATAGCGGCTTTTGAATTCCAGCTGTTATACCGTGCTGTTTAATGCGGTGCCAAAAGGTTTGCCGGGTCATGTGCTGGCCTCTATTACTAGGGAACAATACGCCACTGGAGGCTACTTTTAATAACTGTGGGCGCGCTTGTTTGATGTATTTTTGTAGCCAATTTTGAGCCACTTCTCCTACAGGTACCAAGCGTTCTTTTGAGCCTTTGCCAAACACTTTGACCACACCAGCAGATAAGTTCAGCTGACTCATATCGAGTTCAATAAGCTCGCTGACCCGCAACCCACAGGCATATAAAAGCTCTAACATGGCCCTGTCTCGCAAACCTAAGTCTGTGCCTACATTGGGCGCTGCCAATAAAGCTTCTACGTCGGCTTCGGTGAGAGATTTTGGGATAGGCCGCCCTTGTTTAGGTGATTCTATCAAGGCTGCAGGATTAACCTCAATGTAGTTTTCCCGCACCATGTATTGATAAAAGCCTTTAATACTGGATAAGCTCCGAGCTAAAGAACTTGCTTTAACACCAGACTGTGATCGATCAGCCAAAAAACTCATTAGGTCGCCAGACTGAGCAGAGGTAATAGATAGGTTACGTGGTAATAAATACTCAGTTAGCTGACCTAGGTCTCTAGCATAACTTACGATCGTGTTGTCACTCAGCCCTTTTTCTAACCACAGAGAATCAGTGTACTTTTCGATGAATTTGACGCCATTACTCATTGATAAACAAAACCCCTAGGCTTATGTGCCAACAGCACTTAATAGTTTACAGTATAGTATGTTGTGTGAAGAACTTGTATCCGCAGCTGATGAGACTATGTTGCACATAACGTGAGTTGTAAAATAGAGCTAAATTGAATTTTAGTCTCAAGAGTGGTTTTGTGCTGCCCAAAAAAAAACCCGCATCTCACTAACAAGTAAAATGCGGGTTTTTTTATTAGCTTAAGCTTAACGCTTAGCCAATTTTTCTTTGATACGTGCTGCCTTACCAGACAAGTCTCGCAAGTAGTACAACTTAGCTTGACGCACGTCACCACGACGCTTAACAGCTATACTGTCAACCTGGTGGCTATAGGTTTGGAAAGTACGTTCGACGCCCACACCGTGGGATATTTTACGTACTGTAAAGGCAGAGTTTAGGCCACGGTTACGTATACCGATAACCACACCCTCGTAAGCTTGTAGGCGCTCACGGGTACCTTCTGTAACCTTAACTTGAACCACAACGGTATCGCCGGGGCCAAACTCTGGCATTTCTTTATTCATTTGTTCAGCTTCAATACGCTGAATAATCAAGTTTTTGCTGCTCATGGCACGCTCCTGTTCTTCACTTTTCAGACTGATCCGTTAAGCGAATAAATTCTGCTAAAGACTGCTCTTGCTCCTGAGTCAGTGTCATCTGTTCTAGTAAATCTGGTCGCCGCTGCCAGGTTCTACCTAGCTGCTGCTGCATACGCCAACGGGCAATAGCGGCATGGTCCCCACTTAACAGCA
>Ga0115007_10000245_pt1 | contig 35677 bp, 30 predicted proteins | sample ArcOceMetagenome_2_FD_87166 | JGI IMG/M metagenome (GOLD analysis project Ga0115007, IMG submission 87166) | Marine eukaryotic phytoplankton communities from Arctic Ocean - Arctic Ocean ARC135M Metagenome | ecosystem: Environmental > Aquatic > Marine > Oceanic | place: Arctic Ocean | collected...
GGTCTTGACCGTGTTGGACCTCAAAGCTAGCCAAGGGTTTGTGGGCCGGTGGTGTTATCTTCTTTTCATTAAATCCATTTTAGCTGTGTGCGATTAATACTTGGCACAGTGGCTGGTTGATGTAGTAGTTGGCGCGCCCGACTTTTTGTTTCACCAAAAAGCCGTGCTCAACCAGTTGTTCTAAATACTTGGTGGCGGTGATACGCGTTACCCCGAGCTCTTCGACAATAAAATCAATTTTGGTGTAGGGGTGATTAAATAGGTTATTGAGTAAATCTTGACTATATAGCTTTGGCAGTTGCTCACGAATACCGTGTTTGACATTCGCCATGAGGATTTTCATTTCGGTGATTAAAGAAATGGTATTTTGCGCGGTGTCGATAATGCCATCGAGTATAAACAGTAACCAAGGTTCCCATTTGCCAGTATCACGTACCGCTTGTAAGTTGGCGTAATAGTCCGCTTTGTGATGAATAATAAAACGGCTTAAATACAACACGGGTAAATTGAGCAGATCTTTGGTGACCAAGTACAGAATATTGATGATACGGCCGGTGCGGCCATTACCATCGTAAAACGGGTGAATACTTTCAAATTGGTGGTGGATAATGGCCATTTTGACCAGTGGGTCGGCATCGCATAGTTCATCGTTATTAATGAACTGCACGAGGTTATCCATTAAGCTGGCGATTTCGTCGGCATGTTGTGGTGGCGTGTACACCACTTCGCCGGTGCGCGCATTTTTCAAGTCGGTTCCCGGTAGCTTACTTAGCCCTGCTGTGTTGTGCTCAAGGTTTTGCTGAATAGCGAGAATATCGCTCAGGCGAATGAGCTTACTTTGTAGCGCGCTCTGAAAGCCTTGCTTTAATGCAAAGGCGTAATCTTGTACTTCTTTGGTTGCGGGGTTAGTAATGGCCTCTTCAAAGAGATTGGCCTTGTAGAGCTCATCATGGGTGGTGACGATGTTTTCGACTTCAGAGCTGTCTTTTGCCTCTTGTAAGGCCAACGTATTGATTAAAATGGCCTCATTGGGAATACTTGCCGCCACGCCTTTTAATTCGGCTAAGTAGCGATGCGCTTCAGCCGTTTTTTTGAGCACCGCACGGGTCTCCCATTGTTCAATGTTGGCCAATGGTAAGGGTGCAATGAGTGTAGACATGGCTAAATTTCTTCCTTTTTTATACTCGATGATAATTTAATGTATAGGTTTTACCAAAAAATATACCTATCCGACATGCAATGTATAGTTTTGGCATTTATTTATACATTTTAACGCGAGTCTTGTCGCGCGTTTAAAGTGTTGCTTAGATTCATACCTCGGCTGAGTAGTATTCGGCGGTACTCGCTCCCGTCTCCGGCCAATAGTTCTGCGGGCATAGCCCAGTAGCGATGGCGATTGTCATCATCTAACCAGTGCAATATATAGCCGCCCTTTGTTTTCAAGAGAAGTGTCCCTTTGCTGATCGCGGGTACGTGCAGCCACTTGCAGCCAAGAGCAGATTTTAACGGGGCTATCTTGCCCTGCCGGTTGCATCACCAGCCAGTTTTTCGTGTTATAGGCAAAACCAGCCGGTAACTGGTTTGATGCTAATGGTTTATCCACAGCCATATACAACACCGATACGCGGGTTTCAATCCACCAGTCGATATCGTTTTCTAACCACCCCACGGCACGTGCCCCAATACGAATGGATCGCGGAAATCCACCGTTGTCCATCAATGCATAAATGGTACTGCGACCAAAACCAGTTTTTACCTTCACCTCGGGCAAACGCAAAATCCGCTGCTGACGAGCTGGGTGTATTGATGCGGTGGATGATTGCGTGGTTGGGTTCATCGTTTGTTTCCTCACTGTTCTGTTAAGTTCAGTTAGGAGTTTGCCAGTACTAAACGGACGCAGTAGGTAGATAACTGCCCGGATCGTGTAGCTTTCTGAGGGCCTCGGCAACAACCAGCCCCAGTTTGTAGATAGTGCCCCAAGTAATAAATGCCGTGTGGGCAGGGTTAATGAGTGGCTAAGTGGTGTGTTACAACAAATGAAGTGTGAGGCAAAGAATGAAAGTGAAACTATAACTTCTTTATCCACTGAAAAATGAAAATATAGTTTCACTGACTCATTAAACGTTAAACGCCGATTGTTTCATGGCTAACTCGGCTCGGCTGATCCCTAGCCGCTTAGCAACGATTTGCCATTGCTTAACCGCCATTAATACTTCATCGTAAATTTGCGTGGCTTGGGTTTGAGATAGTCGGAAGAAGTCTTGTACGTCAAAAGCTAATTGGTAGTCCAAAGCATTGTCTGCATCCGTAATATTCAGATGCAGGCCGTGCTTACCCACTATCGGGTTTAAATCATAAGCGGGTGATAACTTCCAACCGTTCTTTGTTAATAAAAACCCATGGTTACGCAGGTGATCATCCGTGTTGGATACCGCAATATTAAACACGATACGACGCCATAACTGTGCTAAATCAGCTTCGGTTTGTGCACCAGAATTGGAAATAAATTCAGCAATCTCTAAGTAGCTGGCACCTTGAGATTGTTCACCATCATAGTATTGAAGCTGTGTCATGGCTGATGAAAAATGCAGCCGAAACGCTCCTTGACGGTCAAAGCGTTTTGTTAAAAAGGTATGGTGCTGTGATGAAAACTGCCTGATCTCACTTGGAAACATGTCAACACCCGCTGCCAAAGCCAGTTCATAACAGACCATCTCCCACGCCCCCACATCATGGGTGTCGTTTAAGTTGGGAAACTTGGCAATCCACAAGTGGCCTTGCTCATCTATCACACAAGCCTTGGGCCTTGCACCACCTAATGATGAACCTGGAGCAATCAGCATCTTCAACCAGCGATAATACTCGTCACTGTCGATGTGATCGTCTTTTTCAATCTGCATTGCAGCGTGCTCTAACTCTCGCAGAGACGCCATGGGTGGTGCAGCAAACTCAGAGTTGTCATCTAAGAAAGCATCCGAGCCTACTCGCTTAAATCGAATACCACCCATTCGGTAAGAGTCATGTACGCCCAGCAGGTAATCCAGCTCATTTAATCGACTTGTTGCTCGAATGCCTTTGCGTGCTTCAATGGCCGCGCGTCGTTGCATTAGAATACGCCCCCATCTATCAGGCGACGAATCAAGAAATGCACGGAAGTTTTTATCGGCTTCATCGTTGTAGAGATCACCGGAGTGAAGCGTCAACATTGGATCTATTTGCAAGCGATAGGCTGAGGTTAAAAACGCTTTATCGTAGGCAAAACTAAACACGCCACCTCGGCTTGAGTCGCTATAAGTAAGCTGCCCTATTCGCAGTGGCGCTTCAATTGGCTGCCAGCCGGCATAGACTTCGACAATTTCACGGCTCATCTTGAACCTTCCAGCAATTTTATGTTTTGCAGCTTGATGCCAACTTCATCATGGGCAGCCATTTCTGCAAAATTACTCTCCATGCCAAGCACGGCCATTACCTTTAAGTAAGTGCCTATGGCAACGCCCGGATCACCTGCGAAGACTTTGTTCACGGTTTTATGATCAAAGCCAGTGCGCTCACACAGCAGCTTTTTTGTAAAACCACGTCGCTTCATCGCTAGCAATAGGTCCTCACCAAAATGAGTCAGGATTTTGCGCTGCTTTGGAAACAGCACGCTGTGTAAATCACGCTTAGCCATATCACCAACCAAAGGGACTGTATTCCCACTATTCGAACATTAATGGGAATATAGTCCAATTTTGAAATACAAGCAACTCTAACACGTGAAAGGAGGGACTATATTCCCATTTTACTGAATATTATTGGATTAATATCCTACTTTTAGGTTTAGTTTGCGCGTTGGCCAAGGCGATGATTTGAGTCCCTAAACACCACAATCCACCAAATCACACTATCAACGTTTATATTATACCTATTTGATGTGTTCGATTTGATCGTTAAGGTCACTCGTGAAAATGAGGACTGGGAGCTGGACGAATATCTCTTAGGTGCACTCATTTCCCCTTTGTTTATAACGTGGTTTGCTTATCGTCGTTGGCAGGAGTCAGCCGCTGAGGTTGCTCTGCGCCTGCAGCATGAAAAAAAGCTCATAGACATCCAAAAAACACTCTCTTATCAGGCGACTCACGACGTACTTACTCGGCTTCCGAACCGTATTTTGCTAACAGACCGTTTACTCCAAGCTAAAGGGTTGATTAAGCGGACTAATAAGCTTTTTGCTGTTGTTTATATTGATCTGGATAACTTTAAAGACATTAATGACACGTATGGCCATGAGGTGGGCGATGAGCTTTTGGTTTCGGTCGCGGCTAATATCAGCCAAGCTTTGAGAGAAAATGACACGGTTGCTCGTATAGGTGGGGATGAGTTTATTGCTGTGCTCACGGATCTCTCGACTACCGCAGAGGTCGTGCCTTTATTGGTGCGTATACTCGATGCTGTGCGGTCTCCTGTTGTTTTGAATGAGGACGCACGCCAGGTTACTGCAAGTCTAGGGGTCGCTTTTTGTTTATCTTCAAGTCAAGAAGACCCAGATCAGCTTGTAAGGCATGCAGATCAGGCTATGTATCAGGCTAAAAACGAAGGGAAAAATAATTACCGTTTCTTTAATGAAGAGTATGAAGCCCAAGCGCAATATCATCAGGAAAGTTTGGAAAATATCCGAACCGCTCTCGCCAATAATGAGTTTGTCTTGTTTTATCAGCCAAAAGTTAATATGTCCACGGGGTTAGTGGTAGGCGCCGAAGCACTAATTCGTTGGCAGCATCCAGAGAAAGGCTTGCTATCGCCGGGTGATTTTCTTCCGCTGTTAGAAGGCCACCCTTTGATTATTGATATAGGTGAATGGGTCATTATGACCGCGCTTAGACAAATCAGGGAATGGCGAAATAATGGTCGCGAGATTCCTCTGAGCGTCAACGTGGATGCTTATCAACTGACTCAACCTGATTTTGCGGTGCGATTAGCTGAGTTGCTGAAGATGGTGCCTGATGTGCCTACCTATCAGCTTATCTTGGAGATCGTTGAAACGAGTGCTCTGGAGGATATGGCGCATGCTATTCGAGTCATTAATGATTGCCAACGCCTTGGGGTATCGTTTTCTTTAGATGATTTTGGTACTGGCTATTCTTCACTCACGTATTTAAAAAGTTTGCCGGTTAAAGAGCTTAAAATTGACCGGAGTTTTATACGGGATATGCTGGTTGATCCAGACGATTTAGCCATCATCAAAGGGATTTTAAGTCTCGCTAACGCGTTTAAGCTTGAAGTCGTAGCGGAAGGTATAGAAACAACCGAACACGGCAAACAATTGTTAGCGCTAGGGTGCTTGGTTGGGCAAGGGTTTGGTATCGCCCGCCCGATGCCTGCCGCCCACTTTCAAGCATGGGCTGACTTGTGGGAACCGGACGTCAGTTGGACAGAAAGCGCTGCTTAATATAGGGACGCTGACAGGGATATAATAAGATTTGTCAGCGTAGGAATAGGCAAATATTATGTGGATTTACTCTATGTATTATTTGCTAGGGGTGTGGTGAGAACCCATTTATGTAAGTAGTGCTTGCTTAATAAAGAGCTTTAATCGTAAAGTTTGCGCTGATTTTTTACTAACAAGGATTGTAAAGTAATGAAATGGTGTACGTTATTTATAGCTGCATTACCATTGTTTATTCTTTCAGGGTGCGTCGGTGCTAAGCAAGCCCCTCCTGTCAATAGGGTGGCCTGTGAGGCGCTTAATATTGATGCCCAGTCCAGTGTTCTCGTGGGCACAGACCTCTCTACATTTGATCAATTCTCGTCAGCTACTATCATCGAACCGGCTCTCTATTTAACGGATATGGGGGGGGCTGAGTTAAGCGTACTTATCACTGAGTTGAGTTCGCAAAAAGCCACGTTAAGTTATGAAGAACCCGGTATCACTTCTGAGCAGGTGGAAGCTATCTTTACTTGTATGGGGAATGGTGTAGCAGAGAATGATGCGGTCACTCTAAATGCAGTGGAGGGCGGTATTCTCTTGAAGTTTAAAGAGGGTGTTTTTCATACCTTTTCGTTTGATGGTTGGGTATTTTTAGAGAAGAAATAGCCAGTATTTAAATTGTTTATAAGTAAGGGAATACTTAAATGAATTACGAACTCATCAAATTTAATAGTCGTGGAACCGCCGTTGCCCAATTGCAGGCGTTACTGAATAGTAAGCTTGCTACTGGCCTTTTGGTTGATGGGCATTTTGGGAGGAAGACAGAGGCTGCAGTGGTTGTATTTCAAAGTCAAAGCGGGTTAATAGCTGATGGTGTTGTTGGGCGGATGACTTGGACTGCTTTGCTAAGTAGTCGTGCTGCTTCTGACTCATTAAACCCACAAAAGCAGTTGGCGGCTATTGCCGCTACGTATATTGGCACTAAAGAAACCGGTAATAATCGAGCGGGTGAAGATGCTAAATTGCTTGAGATTTTTAAAGCAGATGATTTGGTGATCAATGGTGAAACCGATGGTTATCCATGGTGTGCATCTTTCGTTTCATTATGTGTTCAGAAGCTATGTACTCGGTCGTCGTACTTTTCTTCGTTAAATGCACCACGCGAGCCTTCGGTGTGGCGTTTTTCAGCGGTGTGGGCGAAAAATAATGGTTGTACAATTTTTTCCTCTTCAAGCGCTATTCTATCCCCAAAACCGGGTGATATTGTTGTGTTTACATTTTCCCATATCGGGATTGTAGAGAGCGTTAGAGGAAATAAAGTGGTCACTATTGAAGGTAATACAAATAGTGCCGGAAGCCGGGAAGGCCAAGAGGTCGCTAGGAAAGTGCGTTCGCTGAATATTATTAAGAGCTTTATAAGACTACCTTACTCAAATGATGGGTTAGCAAGAGCCCGCTAAATAATAGTTGGGATGGGTAGAAAATCATTCTACCCATTTCAAAATTCAATAGCCTAATTGGCTCTACTCCCCCTCACGCCCGACTATCAATCTGAATCATCACTGCATCAGGGCGCCAGTACTCAAATTCGCAATCTAATAACTCCCCATCTTGTTTGTAATTCACTCTGCAGATTTTTAAAACGGGCTGGCCTTCGCTTAGGTTGAGGGCTTTGGCGACGTTAAGCGGTGCTGAGGTAGGGATGACATCGAACCGGGAGCGTTGTGTGTGATAGCCGTAGTGCTTGGCATATAGCTGAGTGAGTGATTGCGTAAGTGGTTGCTCAAGAATAGAGGGGAATAGGGCGGCCTTTAAGCAGTTTTCTACGAATAACACAGCCCGCCCATCGATGAACCTTAATCGCTCGATAATATGAATAGGCGTGATGCCTTCGACTTCTAGCGCGGCTGCATATTTGCCCGCCGCCATTTCACTGCGCACGCTGATAAGTTTGGTTTCGGCGATCCGGTTCTGATCGTTAATCATTTGATGAAAGTGGCTGCGAGACAGTGGGTTGTAGCAAATTCGCTGCGGCGATACATACCATCCACGGCGTTCCTCTCGGTAGATCAGCCCTTCTGTTTCCAGTGACACGAGTGCGTCTTTTATCGTGATACGTGTGGTGTCGAATAGCTGGCTGAGCTCTCGTTCGGAAGGGAGCTTTTGCATTTCAGCCAGAATTTCCGAGTTGATCTGTTCTCGAATTGTGTTTTTGATTCTTGACAGTTGTGTTGTCGCATGAGAAAACATTTTGGTCTAGTCCAGAAAAAGTAGGATCTATTGAGTCTAAAGCGCGAAGATAACAAGATTATTACGTGTTTAACAAAAGGATTTCATTAATTTACTTATAAAACGTCAAACTCCTGTATCAAAAATGTCACATATCACCGATAAGATCGTAAGTTAATTAACTGACCTAGTCCAAGAGGATCGAAGACGATGAAAAGCTTGTTAGCCAGTGCTCTATTAATTTCTACTACGATGTCTGCATCTGTCTTTGCGGCAGAGACTGATATGAACTCGCTTGTTGAAGCGGCTAAGAAAGAAGGCGCAGTGTACAGTGTGGGTATGCCCGATTCATGGGCCAACTGGAAAGATACGTGGGCTGATTTGAATGCCAACTATGGGTTGGAGCATCAAGATACAGACATGAGTTCTGCACAAGAGATCGCTAAATTTGCGGCCGAGAAGAAGAATGCGACAGCCGATATCGGTGATGTCGGTTTTGCGTTTGCTAATGTGGCTGTCAAAAAAGGGGTGACTCAGCCTTATAAACCGACGACATGGTCTGAGATTCCTGAGTGGGCGAAAGATAAAGAGGGGCATTGGGCGTTAGCGTATACCGGAACTATTGCGTTTATCTCGAATAATAACCTGGTTAAAAACCCACCTAAAACGTGGAATGATCTACTAACGGGCGATTATAAAGTGAGCCTTGGTGATGTCGGTTCCGCAGCGCAAGCCAATAATGCGGTGTTGGCGGCGGCGTTTGCTAACGGTGGTGATGAGACGAACTTACAACCGGCGATCGAGTTTTTTGCGAAGCTGGCCGAGAAGGGGAATTTGTCGTTAACTGATCCTAGTGCTGCCAATATCGAAAAGGGTGAAGTAGAAGTTGCTGTGTTATGGGACTTCAATGCGTTAAATAACCGTGACAAGTTTGGTCGTGATCGTTTTAGCGTAAACATTCCACAGGATGGCTCGGTTATCTCTGGCTATACCACTATCATCAACAAGTTTGCTAAAAACCCGAATGCAGCAAAGCTAGCGCGTGAATACATCTTTAGTGATAAAGGTCAGGTGAACTTAGCCGCAGGTTATGCGCGCCCAATCCGCACCAATGTTGAGCTACCTCAAGCCGTACAAGATAAGTTGTTATCTAATGAGCAATACCAAAATGTTCATCCTGTCGCTGACTTTGCGGCGTGGGAAAAATCGGCGCGTAAATTACCGCGTCAATGGCAGGAAAACGTTCTTATCCACGTGAAGTAAGAGGTCGCTATGAGCAATAAGGTCATCCTTGTTGTTCTGGATGGACTCAATTATCAAGTAGCCCATGATTCGATGGGCTACTTGAACGGTTTAATTGAGCAGCAAAGAGCAACCTTGTACAAACTGCAGTGTGAACTTCCTTCAATGTCACGGCCGTTATATGAATGTATTTTGACCGGAGTTCGTCCGGTCGATAGTGGTATCGTGAATAATCATATTGTGCGACTTTCTCATCATGAGTCCATTTTCAGTTTGGCTAAATCACAGGGGAAAGTGACAGCCGCTGCGGCTTATCATTGGGTCAGCGAGCTGTATAACCGTGCACCTTATGATGCAGTACGGGACCGTGTTACCCATGATGAAACACTGAATATTCAGCATGGCTGTTTTTATCATTGGGACCATTACCCCGATGAAGCACTGTTTCTTGATGGCGAATATTTACGTCGTACGTATGAGCCAGACTTCCTGCTGATCCACCCGATGAATATCGATGATATGGGCCATAAGTTTGGGTTGGATTCTCGCCAATATCGAAATTCGGCTCGTGGGGCCGATATGTATTTATCTAACTATGTGGATCAGTGGTTAGCTGACGGGTATCAGGTGATGGTAACGAGTGATCATGGGATGAATAATGATCTATCCCATGGAGGGACTTTGCCTGAAGAGCGCGAAGTGCCTTTGTTTGTGCTGGGTGATCGATTTGCCCATGTTGATTGCGACGTTCAGCAAACAGAGCTGTGTGGCACTGTGTGTCAGTTGCTATCCCTTGATCACAGTAAACCAATCACTGAAGGCTTGCTATGTTGAGTCCAGTGTCTAAACGCCAAAAGCGTTGGAAGCCCCTGCTGTGGCTGATTCCTTTTCTCGTTTTCTTTAGCGTATTTCAACTGGCCCCTATGGGTTGGGTGCTGATTAATAGCTTTATCTATGACGGCGATATCTCGTTTGAAAACTATAGCGAAGTGTTCGATTCGAGTTTTATGTTGCAAGGCTTTAGTAATAGCTTGTGGCTGTCTTTATGGTCTGCGGTGATCGGTTTAGTGATAGCGACTGTGTTGGTCTCGTCATTACGTCGGGTCGATTCTAAAATCCGGGAAGCCGTGATCGCCTTTACGAATATGACGAGTAACTTTACCGGTGTACCCATCGCATTCGCGTTTATTATCATTCTGGGCATCAATGGCGCGGTTACTTTATTGCTGAAAAAGTATGGATTGATTGATGACTTTAATCTGTATGGGCAGTGGGGCTTGCTTGTTATCTATATTTATTTTCAGATTCCCTTAGCGGTTTTGCTCCTGTATCCCGCGTTTGATGGCTTGAATGATGATTGGCAATCGGCAGCGGCGCTGCTTGGGGCTAAAACGTGGCAGTATTGGCTCAACGTTGCGTTGCCTGTTTTGTCCCCGGCTTTATTAGGGACGTTTATCATATTAGTCGCTAATGCGATTGGCGCTTATGCCACGGCTTATGCGTTGACCTCGGGTAATTACAATATTATTACGATTCGCATAGCGAGCTTGGTGTCGGGAGATCTCTTTCTTGAGCCTAACTTAGCGGCCGCTATTTCTGTGCTGGTGATGGCTATTTTGGCGTTTATAACCTGTATTAATCAGTGGCTGGTAGCGAGGAGTTATCATGCAAAACGCTAATCAATCCTTCCATAAAACAGTGGTGTACTCGATTGTTGGCCTCATGATGATTCCCATTATCGCTACTTTTGTTTACTCGATAGCATCCAGTTGGGGAGCCACCATTTTACCGGATGGTTTTACTTTGAAGTGGTATGTAACCTTATTGAGCGATGAGCGGTTTCTGCAGGCGTTTGGCCGTAGCCTATTCATCTGTTTCTCTACACTGGCATTAAGTGTATTGCTGATTATGCCGGTGATCTTTGTTGTGTATTACTATTTCCCGAAGCTAGACAAATTTATGAATGTGCTCATCTTGTTGCCTTTTGCCGTGCCGCCTGTGGTGTCTTCAGTTGGTCTGCTGCAACTCTATGCAGACAGTGATATTCAGTTAGTCGGTACGCCGTGGATATTGATGGGAACCTACTTCACGATTGCATTACCTTTTATGTATCGCGCTATTTCCAACAGTTTTGCCTCGATCAATCTACATGACTTGATGGACGCCGCTCACTTATTAGGGGCCAGTACCCCGCAGGCTTTTTTGTTAGTGATTTTGCCGAATCTAAAAAAGGGATTATTAGCGTCTTTGTTTTTGTCTTTCTCGTTTTTATTAGGTGAGTTTGTTTTCGCAAATATGCTAGTGGGCACTCGCTACGAAACTTTGCAAATTTACCTATACAACATGCGACAAACCAGCGGGCACTTTACGTCGGCGCTGGTTATGACGTATTTCTTTTTTATCTTTCTACTGACCTGGCTGGCCACTCGCTTTAGCCGTGGAGCGCAATCATGAGCTATGTAAGGGTTGACCAACTAACAAAACGCTTTGGCGAGAATACGGTTTTTGACGCTATTGAGTTCACTATCGAACAAGGTGAGTTCGTTACCTTGCTCGGCCCTAGCGGTTGCGGAAAGTCGACTTTGTTACGCAGCTTGGCGGGTTTGAACTCTGTTGATGGTGGTGTGATCACCGTGGATGGTGACGATATCACGCATCTGGCGCCCCAGCAGCGGGGTATTGGGATGGTGTTCCAGTCATATGCGCTGTTTCCGAATATGACGGTTTTCGACAATATCGCGTTTGGTTTAAAGATGAAAAAACTGACCGCTGGGAAGATAGCTGAAGAAGTGACTAAGGTGATTAGCTTGGTAGATCTTCAGGGTAAAGAGCAGCACTACCCTCATCAATTATCAGGCGGGCAAAGTCAGCGCGTCGCGTTGGCGCGCGCCTTGGTCGTCAGACCTCGTATCTTATTGTTAGACGAACCCCTATCAGCCCTTGATGCGAAGATCCGTAAACGATTACGCCAGCAAATCAGGGATATCCAAAAAGAGCTTAACTTAACAACGATCTTTGTGACGCATGATCAAGAAGAGGCCATGATTATGTCTGATCGTATCTTCTTGATGAATAGAGGTGAGATAGTTCAACAGGGGACTCCGGAGTCGATTTATACCCATCCGGTGAATGAGTTTGTAGCGGGTTTTATGGGGCATTACAACTTAGTCGATGCGAAACACGCTAAACGGCTTTTTAATATTGATACGCAGTGGAAAGTTGCGATTCGTCCTGAGTCTATCTATGTAAAAGAGGTGGGGCGCCAATACGGGACGCATATCTCAGTGCCGCAACAGGGCATCATTAAAAATCATCAGCTACTAGGCAATATTATTCGTTATAACGTGGCGATTCAAGAATGCGAATTGACCGTCGATTTACTCAATCGCTCATCGGAACGTTTGCTGGCGGCGGGCACTCCGCTAGAGCTGTTATTCAACTTAAATGAAATCCAGCCGGTGAGCGCTTGAAATGACGACGCCCCTATATGTGTTTGATTTAGATGAAACCTTGATTAATGGCGACTGCGCTATGATATGGAATGAGTTTCTGGCTGAAAAAGGGGTGGCGACAGCCCCTGATTTTCTGAATGAAGATAGACGCTTAATGTCCCTGTACGCACAAGGACAAATGGACATGGAAGATTATCTAGCGTTTTCAATGTCGCCATTGGCTAGCATACCTAAAGCAGAGGTGATGGCGCTTGTTAATGAGTGTGTAGAGTTGTGTATCCTACCTAAACTCTACCCGCATGCTAAACAGCTGATTGCGCAACTCACGCAAGAGTCTAAGCCGATGCTAATTATTTCGGCATCCATTGCTTTTTTAGTTGATGTTGTGGCTGCGCGGATTGGTATATCGCAGTCGATCGGTATCGATTTAGTTGAAAAGCAAGGTTGTTTTAGTCACGAAGTACTCGGTACGCCTAGTTATCGTGAAGGGAAAGTCATACGGCTGGAACAGTGGCTAGAACGTCAGAATCAATCGTTTAGTGAAATACATTTCTACACTGACTCGATCAATGATTTACCGCTGTGTCTCTTTGCGGATAAAACCTACTTAGTGAATCCATGCGATCAATTGGCGGCTCATGCTGAAGTGCGCGGGTGGCAAGTGCTCAGTTGGGGTTAACGTCTGACGCTAGCAGGTTTTAGACGCGCTTTTTGCGTTCCTTGATTGATATCAATAGAAAAATTAATCCTCAGGGCTAATATATAGGGGCCTAAAGTAGCATGCAGTAGAGGTGGTTCACCCTATTCTGGAAACTTATGAGGAATAAATCATGAAGCGAACAATAATAACGACGGCTTTATTCAGTGTTTTATCAATGAGTGCACAGGCTGATGTGTTGGAATTAGCTAAAGAAAAAGAATGCATGTCGTGTCATGCTATTGACAAAGAGATGCCAAAAGCTCCCTCGTTCAAGGACATTGCCAACAAATATTCTGATAGATTTCAAGTGATGCTTGAGCATAAAGTGATGAGTGGAGGCGTAGGGCACTGGGGATCGGCTCCTATGCCGGGCGTTGGTGCACGACCTGCTGTAAGCGAAGATGAAGCGACGCAGTTAGTCACTTGGATTCTTAGTTTGGATTAATGCTAATCGTTTTATCATGCTAACGGGTTAGCTACTGGAGTAAGCAAAAATTCTGAGTAGCGCGCCTGTTTACCCATTCATCTCTTTTAGGTCAGTACTATTACGGTGTTGTCCTGAATGTCTCTGAACCCTTCGTTATATCTGCTGTCCCTTATTGGGGTGGTTATAGGTTACTAAGCTGTGCTGGCAATATGGCACTTGTATCTGGCGAAAATGAAGCGTGGGGGAGCTCGTTTAATAAGTACGTTTCCCTTAAATTGTTGTAGCGCCTATATTTATATAGCTTCATAATACCGCTGTTTTTACAGCCGGTACGTATGTTCCTTTGCGTTATGCTAGGCCTGCCTACAGCGTATCATTGTGCTGTTCCTTATATTTTTTGATTGGATATCCGTTGTGAAAACACGTTTACTCGAGTTTGACTACATGCGTGCGGTTACCATTATTCTGATTGTGCTTGGTCATTCGGTATATAACTCAGGAAAGGGCTTCCCGTTACTTCTTGAGAACCTGCTCCGAGGAGGAACAGCCGTTTTTGTTTTTATCTCAGGCTTTTTCTTACACGCGATTTTCGCGAAGCGTTTTGAATATCGAGCTTTCGTGCTCAAAAAAATTCAAAACGTATATGTCCCTTTTTTGTTTGTATCTAGCGTCGGTTTGTTGTCATTAATTGCGATTTGGGTTTTTCGCGATCATTTACCGGCTGAACGGGTAGGTATCAATGTTTTTCATACAGTAAAGAATTTTTATGTGCTTTATCCGCACTGGTATATCCCGTTCATTATGGTCGTTTTTTTATTAACACCTCTCTTCTTAGTGTATTTAAAGCGGCCGGTTAAGGTGCAGATTATATTGCTGGTGGCGGCGAGTTTATTAGCGATGTTTGTGCATCGTCCCCATGGCAATGTGAATGTGATGCATTCAATCGTTTATTACACGCCTTATTATTTATTGGGGATGTTGTTTTCTTTATATAATGCGTGGTTCTTACGGCATAAAAAGGCCGTTTTAATGGTCTCTTTGGTGTTAGTTGCATCTATGTTAGTGGCGCAAACGTACATATGGGTATGGGTTGGGAACTCGCATAAAGACTTTTTTGAGTTTAGAGGTGTCGACTTACAGTTTATTCAAAAGGTAGGCCTATGCTTTATTTTGTTGGCGCTATGTCAATACTGGGCTCAAGAGCGGCCTGAAATGCCGAGGCTTAAAGAAGTGGGTAATATTAGTTTTGCTATCTTCTTCATACATCCTTTATTTACTTTGCTAATTAATGTGGTGTCCCCTTTATTAGGCGTTAAGCAAATCAATGGAGGGCCGCTATTGAGTATAGCTATGACGGCAGTCATGTTTTGTATTATGTTTTACGGCAGTATCTATGTAACACGTATAGTTCGTGCAGCTTTTCCGGGGAAAAGTCGCTGGTTGATTGGTGCTTAGACCGATTGGTGCGGCAGTTAATCGACTTCAACTAGAGTGGTACGTGTATTTAAAAGCTTGATATTACGAGAGATAAGCGTAAATTTTGCGCGCTTTGATAGTAGGGGCCAGCTGCGTTGTAGCAATAGTTGTCGCAACAACAGCAGATAAAAGAGCGCCAGCAAAGCGAACATACTATTAATAGAGTGAAAGACCTTATATGTTCAATGACAAGAAAAAATCCCCTCGTGTGCTATCCCGCACCCTGATTGGCGCAACTTTATGTTGCGCTGCTGTACTGCCTCTTGAGTCGTTTGCCGCCGAAACTTCCAAAAAAGCGGTCAGCACAACGGTTGCTGCTGCTCAATTTGCTGTCACGGGTAAATTTAACCGCGATACGGTGACAGATATTGCGCGCCAGTTAGCTAAAAAGACCTATAAAGCGCCGGAATCTAAGTTGCCTGAGTCACTGGTAGATCTTAATTATGATCAATATAGGGACATTCGCTTTAAGCCTGAGTCGGCTTTGTGGACCAATGATGATGTCCCATTTCAGCTACAGCTTTTCCATCGCGGATTCTATTATAAAGACCCCGTTGAGATTGCTGTGATCGAAGATGGTCAAGCAATGCACTTAAGTTATTCTTCATCGATGTTTAAAACCGGTGAGGTAATGAAAGGCGCTTTACCTAAAGAGGATATTGGCTTTGCCGGATTTCGAATCCATTCGCCAATAAACCGTGATGATTACTTCGATGAATTAGCTGTTTTTCAAGGCGCTAGTTATTTTCGTTCGCTAGGAAAGCATCAATCTTACGGGTTATCGTCTCGAGGCTTAGCCTTAAAAACGGCTGATCCCGAAGGAGAGGAATTTCCTGAGTTTCGTGCTTTTTGGATAGAAAAGCCTGTTCCAGAGAGTCGCTCAATAGTGGTGTATGCCTTACTTGATAGTCCAAGCACTACGGGCGCGTATCGATTTACAATCAGACCGGGCACTAATACGGTCATGGATGTTGAGGCAACGTTATTTCCGCGCGTTGATCTAACTAAGGTAGGTTTAGCTACCGGAACAAGTATGTTCATGTTCTCATCGTATAACCGCGATAAGGTCGATGACTTCCGGCCACGGGTTCATGATTCGGATGGTTTGTTGATGCTGAATGGTCGTGGAGAACGTTTATGGCGGCCTTTGGTTAACCATGAAAAGCTAAATATTAGCTCATTTATGGATAATGGTCCGCTCGGGTTTGGCTTGATGCAGCGTGATCGTGATTTCGATCATTTTCAGGATCTCGAAGCGCATTATGAGAAGCGGCCTAGCCTGTGGGTCGAACCCGTAGGCAACTGGGGTAAGGGAACGGTCAAGTTAATCGAGATTCCAAGTGACTCTGAAATACATGACAATATTGTGGCTTATTGGTCGCCTGCAGATGTGATACCGGCTAAAACTGAATATAGCTTTGCTTATCGTTTAGTCTGGGGTGAGTGGCCGGCACCCGCTCCGTCGGAAGGCATTGTTACGGCTACGCGCAGCGGTCGTGCAGACATTAGTGGCCCAACACCTAAGCGACTATTTGTCATCGATTATGAATTCCCTAATGCGTTGACAACCTCGGGCTTAAATAAGCCGACAGCCAAAGTTAAAAACCAAGTCGGTAAAATTACTAATATCGTGGTACGTGAAAATCCTAAAACAGGGGGCTATCGTATCAGTTTTGAGTTAGACCCTGAAGATGCTGATATCGTGGAGCTGCGTATGGATTTGAATTTTGACGATAACCGTAAAGCTGAGAGCTGGATGTATCAGTGGTCGAAATAAATACGTTTGATAAAGAAAAAACGGGGCAGGTCCTCGATGCGGATCAGGCGGTACCGGGTATGCCGCCTGTTGCTCCAGCGGATATGCCTGAGCAATCGCTATCTCGGTTTAGTCGTCGAGATGTGCGGACGCCTGTTAACCCTCAAGGCTTGCATTCGCCGGCGTGGCGACGTTGGTTAGTGTTAGGGTCGGCAGTTGCTCTCTCGTGCTGGGGGATTTATGAGATGTACTCCGTGCTAGCATTAGGAGAACTCATCTTTGTCGAAAACCTTGTATTAGTGCTTTTTGCGTTGACCTTTAGTTGGATTACGATTGCCTTTACTGGGTCTATTATTGGGTTTTTTAAAGTGATCGCCCAACGTCATTCAGTGGAAGAGGATAGTGTCGCGCTGACTAAGCGTACCGCGGTGTTAATGCCTACGTATAATGAGCAGCCAGGGCGTATTTTCTCTGCTATTGAAACCATGGCAAAGGCTATTGCTAAGCAGGGCGAAACCGCAGCATTTGACTGGTTTGTTTTAAGTGATACAACCGATGTAAATATTGCGGTAGCTGAAGAAGTTGCATTACAGACACTACGGCGTCGTTTGGGTGGCGAAGTAAACGTTTACTACCGCCGAAGAGTAAAGAATGAGGCGAAGAAAGCCGGTAACGTGGCCGATTTTTGTAAGCGCTGGGGCAGTGCTTACGATCATTTATTAGTCCTTGATGCGGATAGTTTGATGTCCGCTGAGACAATGATAACGTTAGCGCGTCGGATGGAGGCTGATCCCGATTCAGGGCTCATTCAAACTATTCCTCAGTTGATCAATGGCACTACCTTGATGGCGAGAATCCAGCAGTTTGCGACCCGTATTTATGGGCCGGTCGTTGGATCCGGTTTAGCATGGTGGACAGCTAAAGAAGGTAATTTCTGGGGGCATAACGCCATTATCCGTACCGAAGCTTTTATGAGCGCGGCGGGGTTGCCTCACCTCCGCGGTAAACCTCCGTTTGGAGGGCATATACTAAGTCATGACTTTGTCGAGGCGGCATTGATTCGTCGAGCAGGATGGAGTGTGGTTATCGCGTCTGACTTGGGGGGGTCTTACGAAGAAAGTCCTCCGTCTATTATCGATTTGGCGGTGAGAGATCGGCGTTGGTGCCAAGGTAATTTGCAGCATTCGCGTGTTATAGGCGGCTCAGGTTTGCATTGGGTAAGCCGCAGTCACTTAGCAACTGGCATCATGTCCTACTTATCATCTCCACTATGGCTACTGTTGATATTGGCAGGTATGGCGTTAGCGCTTCAAGCCCAGTACATCCGTCCAGAGTATTTTACAGATGAATACTCGCTTTTCCCGACATGGCCTGTGATTGATGCCGCACGAGCATTAATGTTGTTTCTGTTTACGATGGGTATTTTGTTTGCGCCTAAAGTGTTGGGCGTGCTTGCATTTTTGATAGACAGTAAGCAACGTAAGCGTGCAGGTGGCACGTTCCGTGTGTTAATCAGCTTTATTGTTGAGATCTTCTTATCGGCACTGGTCGCCCCTATCATGATGTTAATCCATAGCGGTGCTGTGGTATCGATTTTATTAGGGAAGGACGCCGGTTGGAATCCGCAGCGTCGTGATGACGGTAGTCTACCCTTAAAGGACCTTATTTATCGGCATCGCTGGCATATGGTAACGGGTGTTATTCTAACGGCCTTTGCGGCATTAAATTCGGTGGCATTGCTTGCTTGGCTGGCTCCCGCAGTAGCGGGTCTTTTGTTAGCCGTTCCGGTGTCTATTATTACAAGCTCGTGGTCAATGGGTGAAAAAGCAAAGCGTTGGGGGATTTTACGCACACCGGAAGAAGGTGTTGAACCCGCTATTTATACGGCGTTTGCGCAAACATTAAAAGTTTATGAGATGGATGCAGAACAGTGTCCTGATTTTGTGTCTTTTGTAGTCTCGCCTTCTTGGTCTAAGCTTCATAGGCTGATGTTGGATGAGTCACCAGAGCGTGCGCGGGGGAGTATGGATTCTATTGAGGCTCTGGCAGCGATGAAAATCTCTGAGGCAGAGTCTGTTTCTGAAGCTATTGGGTTTATGACGGCTAAAGAGCGGTTGATGTTATTCAATCATTCCGGTTTGTTTGACCAAGCTTGCCGTCTCGCTGAACCTGAACGCTTGCACCCGCATCCGCGTATTTCCACATAATAAGAACTATCTTAACCAGATCTTCACCTTTATATGTATATGATGGTAAAGGTCTGATTTCCATTATCGCTTAGGTCACTGTTTTTTTGATCAAAAATCAATAAATAAGGCCTAAGTCTCACTTGTTTTTATTTACATACATTCGAACATGTATGTAAAATTGCAACTAATATATCGTGTACCAGCTAGTCGTAGCGCCTACATGAATAATTGATTAATTAAGAGTAAGTAAGCTGAGGTTTAAATGGTCACAAATACCCAATTCAAACGTGGTGCGGCTTTCGCAACGATTTGTTCAGTACTGTTGTTGGCAGGCTGCCAGGAAGAGCAAGCTCAAGCACAAACACAAGCCCCGCAGGCAAGTGCACCCATGAAAGTGGATGTGGTCACCATTAAATCTGAAACGGTTGAAGTTAAGGAGAGTGGTGCAGGGCGTGTGACTGCTTCTAAAACTGCGGAGATCCGCCCGCAAGTGGGTGGCATATTGCAAAAGCGCCTATTTACGGAAGGTAGCACGGTTAAAGAAGGTGATGTCCTTTATCAAATTGACTCTGCTGTTTATCAGGCGGCGCTAGCAAGCGCTAAAGCTGACTTAGCGGTCGCAAGAGCCAATGCCGCTAGTGTTAAAGAGCAAGCGGATCGTTATACCCGTCTAGTAAAGCAAGCGGCGGTTAGTAAGCAGGAAGCGGCAGATGCTGTATCGTCATGGAAGCAAGCGCAGGCGCAAATTTTAGCCTCAGAAGCGGCCGTTAAAACAGCACAAATCAACGTAAATTATACAAAAATAACGGCGCCGATTTCGGGCGTCATCGGCCGTTCAACGGTCACCGAAGGGTCATTAGTATCTGCTGCCCAAACGACAGCGTTAGCCACTATTCGCCAAATATCTCCTGTGTATGTGGATATGCAGCGCCCAGCTACAGCCGTGTTAAAAATGAAGCGTAAAGCCGCAGGGCAAGAGATGCCCGTTAGCTTAGTGCTTGAAGATGGCTATAAATATGATGAGCAAGGCACGTTAGAGTTTTCAGAAGTGAGTGTGGATGAGACAACCGGTATGGTCAATGCTCGGGCTCGTTTTGAAAACCCGCACGGGTTGCTATTACCTGGCATGTTTGTGCGTGCCACGATTATTACTGAAAAGGTCAACGATGCGATGTTAGCGCCGCAGAAGGGTGTTACTCGTCAGCCTGATGGTTCGACAGTAGCACTCGTTGTGAGCGCTGAGGGCATTGTTGTTGCTCGTAAGGTGGAAGTAGGCGACGCTATTCGTGACCAGTGGTTAGTGAAGTCGGGCCTAAACCCTGGCGACAAGGTGATTATTAGTGGTCTGCAAAAGATTAAGGCAGGCGATAAAGTTGATGCGGTCGAGCAAGGCGCTGCGACAGCAACGGCTAGCACACAAGCGAAGGGTTAAGGGGTATTTGATTAATGGCTAGATATTTTATTGATAGGCCTATTTTCGCTTGGGTTATTGCCATCATAGTTATGCTGGCGGGTACATTGTCCGTTCTGACCTTACCTATTGAACAATACCCGACGATCGCGCCGCCTGCCGTGAGTGTAAGCGCATCATATCCAGGCGCGTCGGCACAAACGGTAGAAGACAGTGTTACTAAAGTTATCGAGCAAAATATGACAGGCTTGGATAACTTGTTGTACATGTCATCGCAGAGTGATAACACGGGTAACTCGAGTATTACACTAACTTTCGCATCAGGTACAGACCCTGATACCGCGCAGGTACAAGTTCAGAATAAGCTATCTGTTGCAGAAGCTTCATTGCCGACAAACGTGCAACAGCAAGGGATTACAGTTACGAAATCCACATCTTCATTCTTGATGGTGGTTGGTCTGGTATCTGCAGATGGAAGCCTGACTAATACTGACTTGTCTGATTATGCTTACAGTACATTGCGTGACCCGTTGTCGCGTATCAATGGGGTGGGTAATATTCGCGTATTTGGTGCGCAGTATTCGATGCGCATATGGATGAATCCTGAAAAATTAACCGCTGTTGGTTTGACTCCAGTTGATGTGACGACGGCGATTACTAACCAGAACACTCAACTTGCGGTTGGCCAATTAGGGGGGTTGCCAGCGGTTGCTAATCAGCAACTCAATGCGACTATTACAGCGCAATCTCGTTTTACCAGTATTGAGCAGTTTGAAAATGTTTTATTGACGGTCAATACCGATGGCTCCCAAGTACGTTTAAAAGACGTTGCGCGAATCGAGCTTGGTGCTGAGAGCTATACATCCCAAAGTCGGTATAACGGTCGACCTGCGACAGGTTTGGCTATTCAGTTGGCGACAGGCGCTAATGCACTGGATACGGCTGCTGCGGTACGAGCTAAAGTGGTAGAACTGTCACAGTTTTTCCCTAATAGTGTGACGGTTGTTTATCCTTACGACACAACACCATTCGTTAGTATTTCGATTACTGAGGTGGTGCATACCTTAGTCGAGGCCATTATTTTGGTCTTCTTAGTTATGTTCCTGTTCTTAGGTAATCTGCGGGCGACAATTATCCCGACCATCATTGTGCCAGTCGTGCTCTTAGGTACGTTTGGGGTTATGGCGGCGTTTGGTTTTAGTATCAATACGCTGACTATGTTCGGTTTGGTGTTGGCGATAGGCTTGCTCGTTGATGATGCGATTGTGGTCGTCGAAAACGTTGAGCGTGTTATGGAGGAGGAGGGGCTTTCTCCGCTTGAAGCTACGCGGAAATCGATGGGCGAAATTACCGGCGCCTTAGTCGGGATAGCGCTAGTGTTGTCGGCTGTATTTGTGCCGATGGCATTTTTTGGTGGATCAACGGGTGCCATTTATCGTCAGTTTTCTATTACGATCGTGTCTGCGATGGCGCTTTCTGTATTGATGGCGTTGATTCTGACCCCCGCGTTATGTGCCACCATGTTGAAGCCTGCCGATACTCACGGTCATGACCGTAAAGGCTTCTTCGGTTGGTTTAATCGCATGTTTACTAAAATGACCAATAAATATGAAGGTAGTGTCAGCTACGTTGTTAAGCGTCCTGTTCGTTTGCTGCTTATCTACGCGTTAATGATCGGCGGCGTGGTCTTTATGTACCAAAAACTACCGACATCGTTTTTGCCGGATGAAGACCAAGGGGTGTTTTTAACGCTGGTGCAGTTGCCGTCAGGTTCTACGCAAGAGCGAACAATGGATGTCCTGAAGCAGATGGAAGGATACTTTTCCTCTGTTCCTGAAATTGATTCTTACTTTACGGTCGCCGGGTTTAGTTTTGCTGGTTCAGGCCAGAATATGGGCTTGGCTTTTATTAAGTTGAAGTCGTGGGATGAGCGTCAAGGTCCAGGGCAATCCGCACAAGCCTTAATTGGTAAAGCGTTCGGTGCATTAAGCCAGATTAGGGATGCGACTATTTACCCGATTAATTTGGCGTCGATCCCCTCATTAGGTACGGCTTCAGGCTTTAGCGCTATGTTGCTGGATCGAAACAATCTCGGTCATGAAAAGCTTCTCGCGGCGCGTAATCAGTTGTTAGGCATGGCGGCTCAAGATTCACGTTTAACGGGTGTGCGTCCTAATGGCATGGAAGATGTTGCCGTGTTCCATGTTGATATCGATTATGAAAAAGTCTCTGCATTAGGGTTAGATATCAGTGATGTTAACTCGACCATGAGTACAGCGTGGGGCTCAAATTATGTGAATGACTTTATCGATAATGGCCGTGTTAAAAAGGTATATATTCAAGCCGATGCTGAATATCGTATGTTGCCGACAGACATGGATCGATGGTATGTGCGCAATCATGATGACGAGATGGTGCCTTTTAGTGCATTTGCTACTGCTAGTTGGGACTATGATTCTCCGCGGTTAGAGCGCTATAACGGTGTGTCATCCATGAATGTTGAGGGTCAAGCGGCGGAAGGCCTAAGTTCGGGTGCTGCTATGGCTGCTATTGAAGAAATAGTGGCTAAATTGCCGGGCGGCGTCGGCCTTGAGTGGACAGGGTTGTCATATCAAGAGCAAGCGAGTGGGTCGCAAGCGCCAATGCTATACGGCATATCGTTATTGATCGTATTTCTCTGTTTGGCTGCGTTGTATGAAAGCTGGTCGATACCATTTGCTGTTATGTTGATTGTACCTTTAGGTGTTTTGGGTGCTTTAATGGCAGCGACAGGTCGTGGCTTGAGTAACGACGTTTACTTCCAAGTAGGTCTGTTAACAACTATTGGTTTGTCTGCTAAAAATGCCATCTTAATCGTCGAGTTTGCCAAAGCCGAAGTGGATGGTGGCAAAGCGCTCGTCACCGCAACTATTGATGCGTGCCGTATGCGTTTACGTCCGATCATCATGACATCCTTGGCCTTTATACTGGGTGTGACGCCATTGGCTCTCAGTAGTGGTGCAGGTGCAGCGAGTCGTCAGGCGATTGGTACTGGTGTTATGGGGGGGATGATTGCGGCTACTGTATTGGCTATATTCTTTGTTCCGCTATTCTATATATTGGTGATGAAACTCAGCTATAAAATAACAGGCAAAGGGCCGAAGGCTAGCTCAGAAGATGATGAGGAGACACGTCATGCATAAGCAACTACTGGCTGTGGGGATCACCGCAGCATTGGCGGGTTGTTCATTGGCTCCGGATTATCAGCGGCCTGACGTAGAGACGATCAATGCGTGGACTCCGGCAGAGCAGCAGGCGGCCGTTATGCCGCTGGGTTGGGAGGCGGTGTTTAACGATGCGGCATTGCAGCAACTTATTAAGCTAGGCTTGGATAGCAATAAAGACCTGCAAATCGCTTTGTTGAATGTTGATTTGTATAGAAAACAATACCAAATTCAGCGTGCCGATTTACTTCCGAGCTTAACATTGGATGGCGGCGGTACACGTTCGGCAACGTCGGCTTTTTCGGGTGATTCATCTATAGCGAGTGCGTATAGCGTAACAGCAGGGATGACATCTTATGAGTTGGATCTATTTGGTAAAGTACGAAACCTCAAAGATGAGGCGTTAGAAACGTATCTAGCGCAAGAGCAAACAAGACGATCGACGCAGCTAACCATTATTGCGAATATTGCAACCGCGTATTTGACATGGGTGGCTGATACTGAGCAGCTCGTACTTGCCCAAGAAAACTTAAAGATAGAAGATGATAACTACCGCCTAGTTACCTTGCGTTATGATCAAGGGATTGATTCGTCAATGGTGCAGGCTCAGGCGCAAGCTTCATACGAAGATATGCTCGTCACTTTGTCTCAGTACCAACGACTAGTCGATCAAGACCGTTATGCGTTAGTGTTGTTGCTGGGTACTGAACTCCCTGAAGGCTTTACGCCAGATGAGAGTTTGGAAGATGTGAAAATTGCTACAGTAGGGGCTGGCTTGCCCTCGACGCTACTGAATCAGCGGCCTGATATCTTGGCTGCTGAGCACACGTTACGTGCGGCTAATGCCAATATTGGTGTCGCCCGTGCGGCGTTGTTTCCTTCTATTAGCTTGACGGCTAATGCAGGGACACAGAGTAGCGAGTTGAGTGGTTTGTTCGATTCGGGATCGGGTGCGTGGTCATTTGCTCCATCGATTTCTTTACCTATTTTCAATAGCGGAGCACTTCGTCGTAATGTCGAGGTGGCGGAAATTGAGAATAAGATTGCTGTTAAACAGTATGAGCAGGCAGTTCAAAGCGCCTTTACGGATGTGTCGGATGCACTGACAGCGCTGACAGGTTACGCATCAGAGTTGGAAAACCAGAACAGGGCGTTGAAGTCTTATCAGCGTTACTTTGATCTGGCCGACCTTCGTTACCAGTCTGGCGTTGATAGCATGCTGACACGCTTAGATGCACAGGGTAGTTTGGTGAGTAGCCAACAAGCGAGTATTACGGCTCGTCTGGCTTTGTATCAGGCACAGATCGATCTGTACCGAGCACTGGGAGGAGGTTGGGATCAAGGCCTTAACAAAACGGGAGCAGGAACGCTTATGGAAGGCCACTACTCTGATCAAAGCGGTGAAACGCGTATTTCTAATACAGATATACACCGAGAGCAATAGCATTCGGTTTAGCTGATTTTTATGATTATAAAAGCCTCGCGTAGCGAGGCTTTTTGCGTTGTATAAGCGCCTTTTGTGCTGGGTGATAAAGAGAATACAAAAGGGTTGGGAGTAAAAAGTCAGGCGAAACAGAATAGTAAATGACGCAAAGAGGCGCTTTTGTTTTTCCACGTTGCACTATTATTGTGTTTACGTAATCGCTAGACCCTGAAAACTTATATCTGTAATTATTTAAATATCTAACTATTAGTCGGCGAACGACCGCGACCTATTTGCGACTAATTCGGCTTATTCTTTGTCAATAGTTATTTTTGATAAATCTTTTTTGAATTTTGATAATAATATCCACTTTAATTTACTTAGAATATTGACATAAATTCTCAGTCGTTTATTTTCATTGAACGTTTAATCAATAAAAAAGGAAGCGGATTCTATGCCAAAAGTTGGAATGGCTGAAATTCGTCGACCTCAGCTGATTAATGCCACCATGAAGGTTATTGACCAAGTGGGCTTGCAGGGCGCCAGTGTCGCTTTAATTGGCCGCGCAGCGAGCGTTTCACCAGGCATTATTAATCACTATTTCGGCGGGAAGGATGGGTTGCTAGAGGCGACCATGCGATCGGTGTTGTTGGATTTGTCGAGTGGTGTTCGTCGGCAGTTAGCAGAGGCCCCTTCGGATGATGTGGTTGCGCGACTTACCGCAATTATTCGCGCTAATTTTGATCCTAGCCAAACGAGCCCGCAAACCGCTAAAACGTGGCTCGCATTTTGGGCTCAGGCCATGCATCACCCTGTGTTATTTCGTTTACAGCGGGTGAACGAAAAACGTCTTCTATCCTATTTGCGTTTTGAGCTAAAAAAAGTGTTACCAAATGATCAAGCGACCGCCGTGTCGTTAACGTTGGCTGCATTGATTGATGGGTTTTGGTTGCGCGGTGCTTTAAGTCCGGATGGCGTTAACGAGACATTAGCTACTGAGCTGATCTTGGATTACCTACGCCAACAATTGCCCCACACGTGTTTTGAAACCGCCTAATTTAAAAATACACAAAGCGAATCAGTACTAGCTGACTCCTACTTTTAACAGAACAGAGATCGTATTTATGCAACAGCAAGCTTTGTATATCAATGGACAACCTTTTGCCGCTACCTCGGGTGAGGTGTTTGACACAATTAATCCGGCGACAGGCGATGTTATAGCAAAGGTTCAGCAAGCGTCTCAAGCCGATGTTGATGCGGCGGTGGTGGCTGCACAAACGGCGCAGTTGAGCTGGGGGGCTCTAAGTGGCGCTGAGCGTGGTCGTATCTTAAATCGTGCAGCCCAGCTGATTCGTGAGCATAACGATGAGCTTGCACGTTTAGAAGTGTTGGATACGGGTAAACCATGGCAAGAGGCTGAGGTTGTTGATATTCAGACGGGCGCTGATGTTATTGAGTTTTTTGCCGGGTTAGCAGCGTCGTTGCAGGGGGAATATCAAGACTTAGGCAACGGTAATTTTTTCTACACGCGTCCTGAGCCGCTGGGTGTCTGTGCAGGCATTGGTGCATGGAACTACCCTGTGCAGATCGCTATGTGGAAAGCCGGCCCTTGTTTGGCGGCAGGTAACACGATGGTGTTTAAGCCTTCAGAAGAAACGCCACTGTCTGTATTGCGTTTAGCTGAACTGTTTACTGAGGCGGGCTTGCCCGACGGTGTATTCAATGTCGTACAAGGTGATGGACGTGTGGGGCAAATGCTGACGGCTCATCCCGGAATTGCCAAAGTGTCCTTTACAGGCGAGTGCGGTACTGGCCGTAAAGTGATGGGTGCATCATCGGCTACACTGAAAGACGTCACTATGGAGTTGGGTGGAAAATCACCGCTTATCATCTTTGGTGACGCGGATCTTAAAAATGCGGTGGCTGGAGCCATGATCGCTAACTTTTATACACAAGGCGAGGTGTGCACGAATGGCACGCGCGTCTTTGTGCACGAGTCAATTTACGACACCTTTTTAGAACAATTAAAGGCGCGTACAGAACAGCTCGTGATAGGCGATCCGATGGATCCTAGTACACAGGTTGGCGCGCTTATTTCTATTAACCATCTCGAAAAGGTGATGGGTTATATCGATTCGGCTAAGGCCGCGGGCGCTCGCTTATTATGCGGCGGTGAGCGCGTTACGGAGGGTGCTTTAGCTAACGGCGCGTTTATTAAGCCGACGGTGTTTGTCGATTGCACCGATGATATGCCGCAGGTTAAAGATGAGATTTTTGGTCCCGTTATGTCGGTTTTAAGGTTCAGTGATGAAGATGAAGTGATTCGTCGTGCAAATGATACCGAATTTGGTTTGGCGGCAGGTTTGTTTACCCGTGATATTAGTCGTGCACATCGAGTTATCGCGCAGATGCAGGCAGGTATTTGCTGGATTAATACCTGGGGTGGGTCACCTGCAGAGATGCCGGTGGGTGGTTATAAACAGTCTGGCGTTGGTCGTGAAAACGGTCTGGTGACGCTGAAGCATTACACCCAAACCAAAAGCGTTCTAGTTGAGTTAGGCGATATCGATAGCCCATACGCGTAAAGGAAATAGCATGCAGCAGTTTGATTACATTATTGTCGGTGCCGGTTCAGCAGGTTGTGTATTGGCTGATCGTCTTAGCGAGAGCGGTAAGCACACTGTGCTGCTGCTTGAGGCTGGCGGTAGTGATAACAATATCCTGATTAAGATGCCTACGGCGCTGTCGTATCCTATGAGTATGCCTAAGTTTGCTTGGCAGTTTGAGTCTGAGCCGGAAGACGGCTTGGATGGTCGCCGATTGCATTGTCCTCGGGGCAAGGTGTTAGGCGGTGGGTCATCCATCAATGGTATGGTGTATGTACGCGGCCACGCGTGTGATTTTGAAGAGTGGTCAGAGCTAGGTGCTGATGAGTGGAATTATGCGGCTTGCTTACCGTATTTCAAAAAAGCCGAAAGCTGGCAATCAGGTGGTGACGCCTATCGCGGCGGAAGCGGTCCGCTAAGTACGTGTGATGGTAACCATATGTCACTCAATCCACTCTATCAGGCATTTATCGATGCAGGTGTGGAGGCGGGCTATCCTGCCACTAGTGACTATAACGGTTATCAGCAGGAAGGCTTTGGTGCGATGCATATGACCGTGGATAAGGGTGTTCGAGCCTCCACGAGTCGTGCTTATCTGAATCGCGCTAAAAAGCGCGCTAATCTTACGGTATGGACTGGAGTGTTAACGCGCAAAGTACTGCTAGATAGCAAGGTAGCTACCGGCGTAGAGATCGAGCGCCAAGGTAAGCGTCAGCAAATAGCGGCGGCTAAAGAAGTGATCTTATCAGCAGGTTCTATTGGTTCACCTCAATTATTAGAGCTTTCAGGGATAGGATCTTCTCAGGTGCTTGCGGCGGCGGGTGTTGAGCAACGTCATGAGTTGCCGGGAGTGGGAGAGAACCTACAAGACCACTTAGAAGTGTATTTCCAGTATCGTTGTTATGAACCGATTACGTTGAATGGCAAGCTGGGTTTAATCAGTAAAGGACTCATCGGTGCTCAGTGGCTCTTGAATCGGACAGGTTTAGGGGCAACTAACCACTTTGAATCGTGCGGCTTTATTCGTTCTCGTGCTGGTTTGCAGTGGCCTAATATTCAGTATCATTTCTTACCAGCGGCGATGCGCTATGACGGCAAGGCAGCATTTGAAGGGCATGGTTTTCAGGTACATGTCGGACCTAATAAACCGCAAAGTCGAGGCTTTGTGCATATTAAAAATGCAGACCCTAAGACGGCACCGACTATCAAATTTAACTATATCAGTACAGAGCAAGATAAACAGGATTGGCGCGATACGATTCGCCTAACCCGTGAGCTACTTAATCAGCCCGCACTGGATAAGTACCGCGAAGATGAGATTCAGCCGGGTGCGTCAGTGCAAACGGATGATGAGATTGATGCGTGGGTTAGGCAGAACGTAGAGAGTGCTTATCATCCGTCGTGTAGTTGTAAAATGGGCGCCGATGACGACGCGATGGCTGTTGTAGATAATCAGTGCCGCGTACGTGGCTTGCAACAGTTACGCGTGGTTGACTCCTCCATTTTTCCGACGGTCACTAATGGTAACTTGAACGCCCCAACCATCATGGTGGCAGAAAAGGCGGCCGATCTGATTTTAGGTAAAACACCCTTGCTGGCCGAGAATGCGCCGGTGTGGGTCGATGAACAGTGGCAAACGCGTCAGCGTGTAGCCGAGCCAGCACGTCCGGGCGTTCGTCAGCAATAAGCTAAATCTGTGGGGTTAGTACCCTTTATAACTAATAGCCCTGATCGCTAATAGACAAATAGGAAAGGTATTCTATGAAAAACGTATCACAGAACAAACAAGCAGCCTCGACACGCAAATTAACTCAATGGGCAGCAGGAATGGCTTTAGGTACAAGCTTGCTAGTCGCTGGCGCTGCCAATGCAGCCGATTGTCAAAATGTACGCTTCTCTGATGTTGGTTGGACGGACATCACCGCAACAACCGCTATTACCAGTGAGATTGTGAAAGCATTGGGCTACACGCCATCTACTCAGTTATTGTCTGTTCCTGTCACATACACCTCATTAGCTAACGGCGATATTGATGTGTTCCTCGGTAACTGGATGCCAACGATGGATGCTGATATCGCGCCTTATCTCAAAGCGGGTACGGTGGAAACTGTGCGTGCTAACCTAGAAGGTGCAAAATATACACTGGCAGTGCCTGCCTATGTTTATGATGCCGGCGTTCACAGTTTTGCGGATATCGTAAAGTTTCAAGACAAGTTCAAAGACCGCCTTTACGGTATCGAGCCAGGTAATGATGGTAACCGTCTGATCCAAAGCATGATTGATGGTAATGCGTTCGACTTAAAAGAGTTCTCACTAGTTGAGTCTAGCGAAGCAGGCATGATGTCGCAGGTTAGTCGTGCCGTTCGTCGTAATGAGTGGATCGTCTTTCTTGGTTGGGAACCGCACCCAATGAATGCAAATTTCGATCTTAAATACCTAGAAGGCGGTGATGATTTCTTTGGGCCTAACTTCGGCGGAGCAAGTGTTCATACCAACGTAGCTAAAGGTTATACACAAGCCTGTCCAAACATGGGTAAATTGTTAGCTAACCTAGAGTTTACTTTGGTACTTGAAAATGAAGTGATGGGTAGCATTCTAGATGATAAGAAAAAGCCAGAGATTGCGGCGCGTGAATGGTTGCAAGCCAATACCACTGTGCTTTCTCAATGGTTAGACGGTGTGACGACATTGGATGGTACTCAGTCGGCTGAAGTGGCTGTATTAGAATACCTGCACAAGTAAGCGGAGATTAATATATGGATTGGTTAACCGATCATAAATTACCGCTTGGCGATGTAATGGAGCGTTTTGTCGATTGGCTTACGCTCAATGCGGCTGGGTTCTTTGATGCGATCTCTATATCGTTGGAATGGATTATTACCCTGTTGGTAGACCTGTTTCAGTGGTTCCCTCCTATGGCGATTGTAGCCGCTACAGCGGCTATCGCTTATGCCTTGCACCGCAGTATTGGTTTAGTGGTATTTATTGTGGTTGCCCTCATGCTGATACTCAATTTGGGGTATTGGGAAGAAATGCTAGAGACATTGGTGTTGGTGCTTACCGCAACGGCTCTATCCATTCTGATTGGTGTGCCGGTTGGCATTTTAGCGGCACATAAACCTTGGCTGTATACCTTGTTACGCCCTATTTTGGATTTAATGCAAACAGTGCCGACCTTTGTTTACCTTATTCCAACGCTGGTATTGTTTGGTTTAGGGGTAGTGCCGGGTCTTATCTCGACTGTTATTTTTGCGATCGCAGCGCCGATTCGGTTGACCTATCTAGGGATTAGCAAAGTGCCGGAAGAGCTCATAGAAGCGGGTAAGGCTTTTGGGGCTAGCCCGTCAAAGCTACTCTACAAGGTTGAAATACCTGCAGCGATGCCTAGCATTATGGCGGGTATTACTCAGTGCATCATGTTGTCCCTGTCGATGGTGGTCATCGCCGCCTTAGTTGGGGCGGACGGCTTAGGTAAGCCTGTTATTCGGGCACTAAACACCGTGAACATATCGCAGGGCTTTGAAGCCGGTCTGGCTATCGTGTTGGTTGCGATTATTCTTGATCGTATTTGTAAAGCGCCGGGCAGCCGACAAGAGGGTTAATGATGACAACCGTAATTAACATAGAAAACCTGGATGTAGTTTTTGGCAGTCAGCAAGCCAAAACGTTAGCGCTGGTCGATGAAGGTAAAACCCGTGATGAGATTCTCGAATTAACGGGTGATGTAGTGGGAGTACAAGGCGCGAGTATTCAGGTCCAAGAAGGGGAGATCTGTGTGCTCATGGGGCTGTCAGGTTCCGGTAAGTCCAGTTTGCTGCGCGCTGTTAACGGTCTTAATACTATTAGCCGCGGTAAGTTAGAAGTACGTGACGGCGACAAAATGGTCAATATGGCCAGCTGTGATGCCGCCACCTTACGCCATATGCGTAGCAAACGTGTATCGATGGTATTTCAAAAATTCGCGCTAATGCCGTGGTTGAGTGTGCTTGATAACGTCGCTTTTGGTTTGGAAATGCAAAACGTTCCTAAAAAGGAGCGTCGTGAGCAGGCTTTAGAAAAGCTCGACATGGTGGGCTTAACGGAATGGAAAGACAAGTTCCCGCATGAGCTGTCAGGCGGTATGCAGCAGCGTGTAGGCCTAGCGCGCGCTTTCGCAATGGATAGCGATATTTTGTTGATGGATGAGCCTTTCTCTGCACTGGATCCCTTGATTCGTGCGCAATTACAAGATGAGCTGATCGCGTTACAGCAACGCCTGAAAAAGACCATTTTATTTGTTAGTCATGATTTGGATGAGGCGCTAAAAATTGGCACCAACATTGCCATTATGGAATCGGCTAAAATTATCCAGCATGGTAAGCCAGAAGATATCGTTCTGCACCCGAGTAACCAATATGTGCAGGACTTTGTTGCCCACACTAACCCCTTGAATGTGCTGTGCGGTTATTCGTTGATGACACCCGTTGATCAACTGAAAAAAGTGGATGACGGCTTGTTGTTAGATGTGCGAAATAACACATGCGTCCAGCTAGCGGATAACGGATCAGTGGTTTCCGTGACCCGGCCTTCTCAGTCGCTGACGTTAAAGCGGTGGGAAGAGGGCGATAGCTTTGATGGTGTGGCCGAGGGTAGCGTCATTATGACATCACCAGACGTCTCTATGCGAAGCGCTATCGACTTACGTTATCGGACAGGCAGCTCCGTGCTGTTAGTGGATGAAGGTAAAATGGTCGGCATGTTATCGGATAAGGATTTCTACCATGCATTGTTGGGTAAGCATTTTTCTTCACCTATCGAGGAGAGTGCTTAGCTTTTGCGTTGATGTCTTCAAGTCCGGCCTCGCTTAGGGGCTGGGTCTTTTACTATAGCCCCTTTTCGACGCTATTTAGCGTATCTCCCTTCTCTTACATTAGGTGTCAGCGTCGATTCCTTTTATCTCTTCGATTGTTCTCTACTTCTTTCAATTATTCTTCATTAATAATTCGGATATCTATCTTTTCTATTGCTGCCTTTTGTTGTGATTTCTGTCAGTTTTTATTAAAAAATGCACTTATCCTGAGCTTAAAATACTTAGATATCTATTGATTAGATATGTAATGATTAGATAATCTAAATAGAGTGTCAGTGTTTCCGACGGTTTAACCCGGCGTGATGGGATATTTGCGGCGAGATCAGAAGCATTATGAATGAATCAAATTGAGGAGATAGCATGTCATTCAAATTAAAGTCTTTGGTTGTTGCGTGTGCGTTATCGGTTGCTAGTGTTAGCGCGATGGCAGATACGTGGCGATATGCGTTTGAAGAATCGTTAACGGATGTTCAAGGTGAGTATGCGAAGGAGTTTAAAGCCTATATAGAAGATAACTCTGACCACTCATTGCAGTTATTTCCATACGGCACACTCGGTGAATCAGCAGACATCATGGAGCAGGCGCAGGCGGGTATTCTGCAATTTGTTGACCAGTCGCCAGGCTTTACGGGTGCCTTGATCCCAGAGGCTCAAGTGTTCTTCATTCCGTATTTGTTACCTGAAAACCATGATGAATTAGTGTCTTTTTTTCGAAACAGTAAAGCCATAAACGAAGACTTTGCTGATCTCTATGCAGAGAAAGGCTTAACACTGCTTAAAATGTTCCCTGAAGGTGAAGTGGTCATCACGACCAAAGAGCCCTTCGAAACGCCCGCCGACTTGAATAGCGTTAAAGTCCGTGTGATGACTAACCCGTTGTTGGTCGAATCGTATAAAGCATTTGGCGCAACGCCAACGCCGTTGCCGTGGGGCGAAGTTTACGGTGGTCTGCAAACCAATATCATACAGGGTCAAGAAAACCCAATGTTCTGGGTGGAGTCGGCCAAAATGTTTGAGGTGACCGATGTCATCACATTTACAGGGCACAATAACTTCACCACAGCCGTTATGGCTAATCAGTCCTTCTTTGATGCTTTATCTGCTGAAGATCAAGCGCTTGTACATGAGGGTATGAAGGCGGCGTTCGATTACATCGTCGAATACCAGCAAGGCCTCGGTGAGCTTGCGCTAGAGAAAATTAAAGAGCAAAAGCCTGATATGCAGGTGAACCGCTTAACTGAGGAGCAGCGCCAGCCATTCCGCGATGCGGCTAAAGAGGTTGAAGCTAAGTTTATTGAGATGACGGGCGAGCGTGGGCAGGCGATATTGGATCAGTTTAAAGCTGACCTGAATGCCGCTAAACAGTAATTGAGTAGAGGCCGTCATGATATCTAAAGGGTCATCGACCTCAGACACTGATTATGCGGTGGTTCACTCTAACTCGTCGCCCAGCGTGTTGGGGTGGATTGATACGTGGATCAGTCGCCTCGAATCGTTAATGCTGGGTGTTGGCGTTCTGTTGATGGCCACCAATACGGTGGCTAATGTTCTTGGGCGCTTTGTTTTTCAGCACAGTTTGTTTTTTACTGAAGAGATTAATCGAATACTCATCGTTCTAATCACCTTTGCGGGCTTAGGCTATGCCGCTCGGCATGGTCGTCATATCCGTATGAGTGCCCTATACGACGCGCTGCCTAAGGCGTGTCGAAAGGTATTGATGATAATAACCTGTGTCGTTACGGCGCTTGTAATGGCGGCGCTGACCTACTTTTCAGCGCACTATATTCTATCTATTGCTAGCTCTGGCCGAGTGCTGCCTTCATTGCAGATACCCGTGTACTGGATTTACGTTTGGGTGCCTATAGGACTTGGCGTTACCGCGATTCAATATGCGCTAACCGCTTGGCAGAATTTCTTTAGCGATGATATTTATTTATCTACCGATGTTAAAGAGGCGAGCGCTGATCAGAAACCGGAGGCCTTGTTGTGATTACGTGGATGGTCGGGACTATGATTATTCTTTTGCTGCTGGGCTTTCCGATGATGATTCCTTTGATCGTCGGCGCCATGATCGGGTTCGTGTTTATGTTTGGTGGGCTGGATCAGATGGACTTCATGATTCAGCAATTCATGGCAGGAATTCGACCGGCTTCATTAATTGCGGTGCCGATGTTTATTCTCGCAGCAGATATCATGACGCGTGGGCAGTCGGCTGATCGGCTGATAGCGATGGTGATGAGCTTCATTGGCCATGTGAAAGGCGGGTTGGCGATTAGTACGGCAACCGCTTGTACTTTATTTGGAGCGGTATCAGGCTCGACACAGGCAACGGTTGTTGCGGTAGGCTCATCGCTACGTCCCAAAATGTTAAAAGCCGGTTACAAAGATAATTTTGTCTTGGCGCTCATTGTTAATGCGAGCGATATCGCGTTTTTGATTCCGCCGAGTATCGGCATGATCATTTATGGGGTGGTGTCTAATACCTCTATTTCTGAATTGTTTATAGCGGGGATCGGTCCGGGGTTGCTTATTTTGGCGATGTTTGCGGCGTACAGTGTTGTTTATGCAATCCGCCATAATGTGCCAACTGAGCCTAAATCCAGCATCTCTGAGCGGTGGCTGGCGATTCGGCGGGCTATTTGGCCGTTAGGCTTTCCTGTGATTATTGTCGGAGGCATCTATGGTGGCGTGTTTAGCCCTACTGAAGCGGCCGCGGCGTGTGTGTTGTATGCTGTTATTCTTGAGTTTATTGTTTTCCGATCCTTATCGTGGCCAGCGTTGTTCTCGATCGCTAAGTCGACAGGGCTAACCACCGCTGTTGTCTTTATATTAGTGGCGGCAGGCGCATCGTTCTCGTGGATAATCTCGTTTGCCCAGATACCGCAAACCTTAATTGCGTCGCTAGGCTTGGCGGATGCAAGCCCGGTTATGTTGATGGTGGCTATCTGCGCCTCTTTCTTTATCGGGTGTATGTTTGTTGATCCTATTGTTGTGATTTTGATACTTGTCCCGATTTTTGCTCCGTTGGTCAATGCGGCCGGTATCGACCCCGTGCTGGTGGGTGTGTTGATTACATTACAAGTCGCGATAGGCTCCGCCACACCGCCGTTTGGCTGTGATATTTTCACGGCGATTGCTATTTTTAGACGGCCTTATTGGGAAGTCATAAAAGGCACACCGCCGTTTATTATTATGTTGTTGGTCGCCGCAGGTTTGCTGATAGCCTTCCCTTCAATTGCTCTTTTTCTTCGGGATTTAGCGTTTCCAGGAGGGCAATGAATAGTGCTCGTTTGTTTGACGGGTATAA
>Ga0115007_10000255_pt1 | contig 34830 bp, 29 predicted proteins | sample ArcOceMetagenome_2_FD_87166 | JGI IMG/M metagenome (GOLD analysis project Ga0115007, IMG submission 87166) | Marine eukaryotic phytoplankton communities from Arctic Ocean - Arctic Ocean ARC135M Metagenome | ecosystem: Environmental > Aquatic > Marine > Oceanic | place: Arctic Ocean | collected...
AACCATTAGCAGGAATGTGGTTGTTCCCGTTACCTGTCGGATGGCTGTAGTTGTTAGCACTAGCGGCGACACCTAGGAAAGACCTAACCGTAGCCGCTGTGTATGACCTATGGAAATTATCGCCGTTAGAGTGTTTCCCTACAAGCCACCCCGGTGAAGTATCTACGCCATCAGTAGTATTGATGTAGTTGCTATAGATATACCCAGAGGAATGCCTCTGTACAATCGTGCTGCCCCCTGCAGACATACTATACGAGGGGGTGTAAGTAGCGTTGGTAGCCCCCGTGTACCCTAGACTCGCTAAGGTGTACGTAGAGTTGTTATCAGCGGCCCAAACGGCAGTACCCGCCGAGGAATACTTTAGAAACTGACCAGAGCTTCCACCGCTGGGTATGTGCTTGTTGCCATTCCCTGTGGGGTGGGAGTAGTTGTTGAAGTTGGAGGACACCCACGACTGCGTAGCGTTACCAGATGCTGCTGCTTTCCCTGCGAGAGCATTGGTTACCGTAGTGGCATAGCTGGCATCATCGCCGATAGCAGCAGCCAGTTCATTCAGGGTGTTGAGCGCACCGGGGGCAGCATCAACTAGGTTATCAAGCTGGTTCAGGACATATGCAGAAGTAACCCCACCGAGGCTCGCTAGGGTACAGGTGAAATAGTTTGCGTTGGTTGCCCCTGTGTAACCTAGACTTGCTAAAGTATAAGTAGAGTTGTTATCTGCGGCCCAAACGGCAGTACCCGCTGAGGAGTACTTGAGGAACTGGCCGGAGGAACCGTTGGCAGGAACATGGTTGTTCCCGTTACCCGTAGGATGGCTGTAGGTAAAATAGTTGGCATTAGTAGCCCCTGTGAAACCTAGACTTGCTAAGGTGTACGTAGAGTTGTTATCAGCAGCCCAGACGGCAGTACCGCTTGCAGAATACTTCAGGAATTGTCCTGCTGAACCTCCTGTAGGGATATGTTTATTGCCTGCTGCTGTGCTGTGGCTGATCGTCCCTGTACCCGTAATTGTACCGCCGTTAATGGCTCCAGAGGTAGCAACCGAAGTAACGCCACTAGAGGTGACAAAACCATAGCTGTTGTTCCAGCCGGTGTTTCCGTCAGTAATATAGCCCCGACTTGTGACATACGACTCCGAGGCGTTTGCACTCGCTGGTGCATAGTCAGCATGGTTGAAGACTAAGGTATTACCCGTACCATTGCCTACCCAAACCTTACGGTTACTTGTATTTATCCCTACCTCACCGCCCTCAAGCGTATCGGGCGACTGCCCGGAGGTATTGCTGTAACCTAATTTTATCGTATTTGCCATTTGTCATCTCTCTTAACCTTATGACCAAGCGACTGTACCGGCATCAATCGTGCCGAAGTCAGCCAGTACTAAATCCCTAGTGGATGCTGCTGTAACGTGTCCTGTGTTGTTCACAGTCAAAACATCTATAACAGCTAAACTGCTGGTGTTGACATCTCGTGAATCATACGAGGCATGGTTATCCTGAACAAATGTCGTAGTGACTCCTAGGTTAGTTCTCGCAGTAGCTGCGTCACTTGCACCTGTACCACCATTGGCTAAAGCTAAGTCTGCTCCAGACCATTGACCGTTGTTGATGGTTGCTAAGAGGCCTACTGCACCAATTCCCAGCGTTGTTCTCGCTGTAGCTACGACCAATCCAGTAGCCCCTCCGTTCCACTTGAGACGGTCGGTATAAGCGGTATTCCAGTTAGCAGAAGAGTCTGTGATATTGCTATAAGCTCCTGCTCCGGTACGTGTCATCAGCCCGTTAGAGGTGAAGTCACCGTCCACCAAGGCTGATCCCACGCCCGTAATATAACCCGCACTAGCGTGATTTCCCCATCCGTAAGCGGTATTCCAGTTAGATGAACTGTCAGTAACAATACTATATGTGCCAGAGCCATTCGTTGCACAAATACCAGCTGAGCCAAAGTCGGCGTCCAATACAGCAGTTCCGAGGCTTGTTAGGTAACCACCACTAGCGTGATTTCCCCAGCCATACGCGGTATTCCAGCTACCGGAGTTACCACCAGTCGCTGTTACCACACCTGTGACGGTCAGCGGCTTATTCATCGTCCACTTATCGCCTGAAGAGGCATAATAAAAGGTCTTAGCATCGGCTCCAGTAACTAAGAGACCAGCCCCATTAGCGGTGGTATTAGTAGGAGACGCTGTTTTAGCAACTTCAATGGTTTTATCTTCAACCGTAATGGTTCCAACATTGGCCGTTACAGTATCGCCGTTAACAGTTAAGTCACCCGTGACAATAAGGTCACCACCAAGGGTAACGTCATCAGGCAAACCAATAGTAACAGTACCTGAACTTGCCGAGGACGTAACCTCATTGGCAGTCCCTTGTACCACAATCGTTCCACCCAAGGAGACAGCATCTGCGCTTGCCGCACCGTCGCCAACAGAAATAGCAGAGTTAGCGAGCTTGCCATTGGCGATACTTCCAGCCAATTGTCCATTAGCGATACCTAGGGCTTTAACCGAGACGGCTCCAGCAGTAACGGCGAAGTCAGCCGTAGCAAAACTGGCCTTACCGAGAACTGTAGTAGTGGCGGTAGGGTTAAGTAGGGTTGAAGTTACGGTGTTAGTGGCAGTCTTACGACCAATCCATAGTTTATTTCCTTGGTTGTTCCAAGCCAACTCACCGTAAGCGAGTTCTGTGGAGCCGGGGTTGGCATCTACGCTGTAAGTAGCATGCCGCTTGAGTTGAATAACATTAGCCATTTTGTTTTATTTATTTATTAGGGGTTCTTATAGGATGTAGCTACCACCGTCAAATGTTGAGGCAGAGTTAGTGTCAGAAAAGGTTTTGTTAGTGAGGGTCTGGACTGAGTTGGTATCCACAAAATCTCCAGTCAGATTACCTGCTGTATTTTTCATATTCTGCAACGATAAATTGTTTTCTTCCATGTCGTCTTCCAACTCCTGCGCTCTAAATAGTGCATATTTGTTAGAGTTGTCAAGGTCTGCTTCTGATAAAGGAGAACCCGCATTGAAATTAACAAAGTGAGTAAGCTTAGGTGTCATCCGTTTTACTTGAAACTGGTAGATGCTTGAAGCTACTAGGCCAGAGAAAGTTAAGGTAGTTCCCTGTAGGGTATAACCATCGCCGGGATTAAACAAAGATACAGTCCCAGCATCGAGGGCAGTTGTGAAAGAAGCTAGAGATTGTCCAGCGGTACTTAGGTAGATTTTCATGTGATCACCTAGGAGCCACCCGTAGCTGCCATTAGACGGATTGGATACCGAGTGAGTGAACCCACCAGACGCTGATGCAGTCCCGCTTGTTATGTATCTTGAGAAAGCCATTATAATTTCATCCGTTGTCTTACTTTTTCCTTTTTCCCAGCCTCTTCCATAGCGAGTGACAGACGAACCCTGTCTATTTCTGGGTAGTTTCTTCTAGTGTCAGCGCGGGCCATCTTACGAAATTCCTGTAAAATAACCTTAACCAGCGGAATCCGCATATCATCCTCTACGTTTTGCTGCCATTGATCCTCATCTTCTATTGCCGTTAGTTCTTTGAACAACTTCGTCTTAAAAAGCATAGCAAGACGATCAAATAAGGTATAGCCATCTTTATCCTTTATTGTTCCTGTGCGCTCTTGCATCCAGTCGTAGGCTGATCTCCCGTCCTCGTCCTTAAACTCTCGTAAATCAAGCTCTGCCTTCCCAAACAACTTCGGGCTGGGCAACTCGAACGCATAATCCAGTCCAGCTAGTATCTCCAGAACATGGTTTCCTTCTCTAGTTTTCACCATGAAGGGGTTCACAATAGAAATAGATCTACTCATAACCCCAGCGTCTACGTAGTTCATCTCTTGACCTAATAGATTTCTCAAAGGCTCGATACCACTCGATAGAAAGGGGATTTGATTCTGAATTGATTCCGCTAATCCTCTGGGTTTCCTCATCTGAGCCCCATCCGTTATTGGGGTAAACTGGCTCAAGGCCTTGGGAACATAGGAAGCCGTATGTCGTTCCATAAATGTCTCGAACGCTCCTCCAGATTCTGGGTTCGTTACTGCTCCCACGACATTGGACAGATTCTCCAAATAGCTCTTGCTGGTGATGTTGTCAGCTATGGAGTACACCCCTGCTAATAACATTGATTCTAACCAGTTCTTATTGAAGTCTCCGCTTTGAGCAGACTCCTGAATCATATATGTGAAGTCAGCAGCCAGCCCTAGGACAGTAGCAAAGGGGTCTAAACGAGCGTAGCTAACGTATTTGTCACCTACTTTGACTGAGTAAGAGCGATACCCTGTAGCCATTTGTTGGTTCCTTTTCTGGGTATCTCTAGGCCCTCGGCCAGTCACCATGCCCATAGCAGAGGCAGACATAAGGCTTCCATACATGAGCATTCCCATCCGCATCCTTCCGTAAGCTTCTGCCGCCCTGATGGGGTCTTTGCTCAGGATATCGGCCTGATATCGTAAGTGGGTTTTCTTCAACCACCCGTCTGGTTTATTTATAATACCCCGCATGACGGAATCAGGTAGCCATATCCTACGTAGTGGGAAACTAACTAGCTGAACAGGCGTCCTAACGAATGGAGCCATAATCCTCATGAAGGAGTGGTCAGCTACAAAATCCTGTACAGCCTTGTTAACGCTCTTCTTACCCTGAAGGTGTCCATGCTCTTGCATACGGAGTAGATCAACATCCAACCCCCTAGTGAAGGTAGTATCTTCAGCCCAATCCATCGCGAAATCAGCAAGAACCTCTTTGTCTTTCTTATAGTTTTTAGCAAAATAACCAGCAACATAGTCATCTCGCTTAAGCATTTCCTTAGGCATGGCTTCCCCAGTTTCTTCAGAACGTGCTACAGCCCTGTAGAAATTAGTCATTGCCTCGTCTTCAACTGCCTTGGGAGTATAACGAGCCCCATTACCTCTGATCAAACCTTGGAAACGAGCAGCGATATACTGGGTCATCTCTTCCGTATTGTGCTTTGACTTCGGTAGATTCTCTAGTGCCTCTTGTGTTAGTTTTGCTAAAGATGCTGATCTATACTGTATCTGTTTGAAGACTTCATCAGTAGCAATCATGAAACGACTGGGGATACGTATAATATTACCGAGGTAATCCAGAGAATCCTTAGCTAACTCAGAAGCTGATTCAGGGAGCAACTCTCTATTTATAGCTTGGTGTGGTGTGACGTCGAATAACTGACTTCTAGATTCCAGTACACTTTTGCCTGAGTGGAACGCCTTCTTGGCAGCAGCATAAGTACCAGCAGCGTGGTTAGTGTTACCATCGATGAGTTGCGCCTTGCCTAGACTGCCGTCTGCCTGTCTGAAGCTTTGACTCTCTTGTACTGGGGATAACATATCCTCCCTTTTCTGCATGTACTGCTTCTCATCGATTGAGCCTACCGCTTTCTGAGTGCGGTTCTTCATCATTACAGTAGTAAACTTCATCGTGTCAAAGATGAGGTTGGCTGCATAAACACCTTGAGAAATGAAATACTTCCTATTCTTAGGGTCTCTCCCAAGAGTTCCTAAAGCCCCCTCTACTGGTTTCAACACCAGATGAAGTAGAGTACCTATAGCATTAACAATCTGTGTCCTGCCACCGCTCAATATAGAGTTCAACCAGTATTCATTGTGAACATCTATACCTGTAACAGTCTTGTGCAGGACGTCCTTCTGTATAAAGGCAGACCCTTCTGAGCCTGTGCCTCCATGTGCATCTCGTACAGCCTTAAGCCTAACAGCTAACTGCTGTAACCCCTTTGTACCGCCGCCCCTGCCAATGATCTCCTCCAGTATCTCCTTCTCTGCAGCAGGCCCACCTAAGCCAGCCGAATGAAGAGCCTTCATCGACGCTAGGTTTCTTCCATGTGCAGTTCCTAGATTTCTGAAAGCATGCAAATGACGCTCAACTTTCTCAATCTCTACTGCCATTTCAGCATAAGATTTATTAGAAACCACACCATCAGCAGCCTCGTCACCCTCCCTAATAACGCGGTCAACCGCTAGATCGAATTTCTTCATGACCGCTACCGTGTTAAGACGATAGGCCCATGTTCTAATATATAGCTCTTGGGTAACCTTGACATCCTCCAGCATGGATTTGAGCAGCGGCGTCTCAGGGATTTTCATTCCCGGCCACAAATCCTTAAAGTCCCCACGGCCAGAACGAATCCGTTCGATTACACCTTGAGGAGATAATTTGTTAGCTCTAGCTATGTTATCGATGTGATTCAAGAGATCGTCCTGAATCCAATCTTTAGCAGACTTTCGGCTTGAGCCTTCTCCCATCCATTGAATTGCGCTGGCAAGTTGATCATGCTTACTGTGTGAGGTAACTTTCCCAAAGCCGTCACGCATGTTCTTCATAAAGAAGTGCATTATCCTCGAAGTGAAATACTTCAAGTGTGAGTCAGTCATTGTAGAATCTATGTTTAGAATCTTTTGAGCCCTTAAGAATATCTCATTCAGGTTAACTGCCTTCCCTTCTTTCAGGAGCTTCAAGTCAGCCAAGATTGATTTAGCCTCATCCGTGTTATTGAACAACCGCTTGAGGTAGGTATCTAAATCTACCTGAAACTGCTTCATCCCCTTAACAGGGTCTAACTCATATTTCCAAAAGTTTCCTAGGCCCTGCCTCTTCAGGGTATTGGCTGCAGCTTTATCCAATCGGTTATGATAAGTGGGGAGCGACTCTCCTTTTAGCAGGGGGTACTTTATCTCGGCCTTGCCTCTAGCTATAACAAAGGCTTGGAACTCATCGAAGCTATTGAAGGCCGCTCTGTCGTAATTACGCGAGACGCCTGCTCCGCGTCCCTTTGGAGGCCCGTCCGTCCAGAACTCACTCTTCCGCATGCGACCGTGAGGAATGCTCTCATTGCGCCAAAGCATTTTGATCGTATCCTCTTCATGGAAGAAATCCCAAACCTGACGCAGCCTTCCGGTATCGACAAGTATGCCTGCCTTGTCAGCTACCTCTTCGCTATAGTGATAAATTGGAGATGCCTTAGGAGCCAGCGGTGTCCCGTAACCTTCATCCTTACGTGCCACTTGTTCGACAGTTTCGACATGTGGATTATAATCCTTACTGTGCCGGGTTCGCCCTGTCAGTTCAAAGACACCATCGTCTATACCATCTTCTGCAGACCTTGCGGTTGCTCCCTGTTTCTCAGCAGCTATGGCTTCTTCAGCATCATCCCACGCTCTAGGAGCCAGCGTGTCTGACTCAGCAGCCTCATGAAGTTTTCCTTCTTTACCTTTAGCAGCTTCACCGGCAGAAGCTAAATCGGCTTTAGCCTTCTCAAGAGCCATTTCTTCTGCCTCCGTTTTTTTAGCTAAGTCTTCTGTAGCAGATGCGGCGTCTTTCTGTGAGGCGTGAGTCCAAGCTGCTTTTTCCTGTCTCTGCTTCGGGGTAAGGTCTTTGTCCGGGTCAATAAACGCCTTCCTCCGCTTTTTTTCAACTGCCGCTGTTTTATCTACACCTTCTTGAATCTTTGGATCAAGGCCTTCTCCAGCCTTAATGGTCATCTTATCGTTGTTGAACTTGATCTTGGCAGCTTTCCAAAACACTTGCAGGAACGATTGGATGAAGGCTCCCTCACCAGCGTTGAACATGCGCCCTCCCCAGTTGGCTGCAAGCCGCTTTGCAGACCAACCAGCACCATAAGTAGCTGCCTCTAATTCAGCAGCAGACATATTTTCCCATCCCGGTACGGCTGTTATTTTATCATAGGGTTGGTGAAGCTCAGGGTGGAGGTCTAACAAACTCAGCACTAAACTTTCACTACCGTCAAAGGCAAGGAAGTCAGCAGCCGATCCTCTGGCCAACCCAGAGATTGCAGCCCCCTTAAGCTTCTCCTTGTTAGTAGCCCTTGCCCCTTTTTTAAGGCCTTCTATTTTCCCAACATCCTTTAGCCACTTGATTTTACCCGTGCCTATAAACGCTCCTGCATAATCCACCACGTTTTCAAGAAGATGATTCTGCCAGCCTTCCCGCCGTTCAATCGCTTTGGTGGGCTCAATCAGCTTAGGAAAACCAGCTAAGTCAGTTGGCAAGTTGACGGTATTCTCTATTAGCTTAAGACCACCACGACCTGCTGACGCAAGCTTCTGCATCCAGTAGCCCTCTCTATTCCTAGCAGCTTGTTCGTGGTAATAATCTTCGTTATACCTACCAGCTAATCGATTGTAAGCATCAGATGTTACTTGCGACCTAGATCGCTCCTCATCTCCAAATTGTCCTGTATCTATTGGCATTTTATTTATCGGGTATAGGTAATGGATAAAGTTCAAACGGCTCTAGTTCATTACCGTAAGTGACTCCTATGTCCTCAGAATCGTATAGCTTCTTAAAAGCTCTGGCGAGTTCTGGACTCCTCACCTTAGATTCTAACAGTTGCTGATACTTTGCTACGGACGCACGAAAGTTTTTCTTAGCATCAAGCCAAGCGTCTCCGCCAGTCAGCTTCAGCCCGCTGCCGTCACCATCCTTGTGCCAGTCCCACTTAGGAGCTATTCCAAGCGCAGGTGGAAGTATTTTAGATTTGACCGCTGCTTGTATTTTATTTCCTTGGCCACTCTTATTCGGTGTAATCCCTGCTCCCGTCATTAAGACATCTAAATCTCTATAGGATCGATGTAGGATTCTAGCGTTCTGGTAGCCAAGTTCTCCTAAGGCTAACTCTTCTGCGATAACAAGAACCTGTTCTTTAGAAACGTTGTCTGGCTTGAAGACTGACTCTGCCCTCGGAAATTTATACCACCAACCGTGGTCATTTTTTCCTCCCTTACCGGGGATTCCTTTTCTCTCCCCAAAACCAATAAGGCCCCAAGCGTGGCTGTCTGTCCACGAGCTTCCGGGTTCCCAATCGTAACGCTCTGAAGCAATTCGACCAGCAGCTAAGCCGTTGTATAGTTTGAAAAACTCCTCGGATGTAACTCCTGTTTTAATCGAGAAATCACCATGTGCTATGACGTCGTTGTAGCCTTTAACAGCTAGTACCTTTCTAGCGGTTCCATAGTCATACGTCTCGCCCCTGTAGTGAAAATCAGTAGGATCGTCGAAGGCCCAAGGGACAAAGTTATTCTGCCTTGAAATCTGCTGTCCCTTAGAAAGGTCTTCAGGAAGTATGCCGCTTTCTTCAAAAGTTTTTAGCAGCCCATTCTTAATAGCTACGTTTGTCCAGTCGGGCAATCTGCCGGGATCAGTAGCAATCATCTGACTGCGCTGATGCCTTATCCACTTACCATAACCTTTCTGCACTTCTTTCCGTATATCTGGATTAGGATCGAGAAGGTTTCCACCTAAGAACTGCTGAATGAATCCTACATATTTTATAGTCTCTTTATCATCATCTGTAAGATCAGCCTTCTTCATCCCGCCATCCAAGCGTTTTTCAAGATCGTTGAAAAGCTTCCCCCTCTCTATGCTCTCCTCCCACGAACCAATCACAATAGTGTTAGCTCTATCGAGGTCTTTCATTGCTACAGGAATGTCCATAACAATCCCAGTAGATGCGTCTAGATTAAAGTTGGCCGTACCATCTGCTAAATCCCGCCAAGGAACTCCTTCGTAGGTAGACTTATGTGCAATCAACTGCTTCTGGTAGCCCGAAATGTTTGCCCTATGTCTGGATATATCTTCATGGCGACCTTCTGCATCCTCGATTTTGTTTAGTTCATGATGTTCGCTAACTAAAGAAGCTGTAACATTAGCAGTAATTGTAGCTGACTGATCTCTGACCTTAATAGCCCTTGAGTAGCGGGCGTCTCCATTTTCTCCTGTGAAAAACTCGACGGCAGCATTTCGACCAGTAGTATCCATAGGTCTCAAATCATTGAAAACGGCATCCCCACTTTCGTCTACATCCGGTGTAGTGGGATCGTCTTTTACCCCGCTAAAGTTGGCGTCCAGCATCTCGCTGAGTTGCTCTACATTAGCCTCGTAGTTCATACGGGTAGTAGTGGCAGCGTTATTCAGGGCTTCGTCTTGGGTAGAACCCAGCGCGGTTACCCTAGATTCATCATCTGTTTCAGTAAGGTCGGGCGGGTTCTGGAGTTGATTGAACATCCTGATGTACCTGTCCCGGTTACCCTTCATCTGCATGATAACTTCGTTTCTCAACTTAGTTTCGTTATCTCTGTACCTGTCGTCTAACTCTTCTGGAGAAGTTCCTCGCTTTATCTCTGCTGACTTCCATCTTTCTGTAACCTCTTTACGTGCGGCATCATAATCTTCACCAGCAGTCATCCACACAACCGAGGCTGCAAAAACTTTCGGTTGATCATTCTCAGGAACTAAGTCAAAGATCATCTTTTCTATACCTTCCTTAGTCTTGCCATAACCCATATTGGTCATCCCCTTGTAGGTATTGATTGTTGCCCAAGCCGTCTTGTCACCGCCCACCTCTGGCATCATAGCTTCCGTCATGATCCCCGCTCTGTCATAAAGAACATAGAACTGCTCGTTACCTTTCTGTAGTTCCAGCCGCTCGTTCAGCTTCCCTAGTTGAACATCGACATCCTCATCTCCTATAAAAGTTTTGTTAATGATGTTCTGTATAGCGTTTATATCTGCATCACTAAACTCATGATTGTTATCGAGCTTGTTCTTGTAGTAGTTAAGTAATATTCGAGCCTCTTCAGCCGCTGGACTATTCTTTGAGCCTACAACCCCTGACACATCACCCTGAATCATGCCATGAACAATCCCACTTATAGCTTCGGTGGTTACTCCAAACTCAGGAGATATGCTCAGTTTGTTCTGCTCTATATTAGAAGCAATCGTACCAATAAATTCAGACAGAGTTGCGCTGCCTTCTAGTGCAGACCGCATGCCCCCGTGGATGCCGACTAAAGCTTTCTTGTACTGAGGGTGATTCCTGATTAACTGCTTAACCATCTTGTTAGCTTCTACATCAAGATGAGCTTCAGAATTTATTTCTTGTACCTTACCAGCAGCGTAGAGTCTCCTAGCCTCGTTGAACAGAGCAGCCCGATTCCCTTGTGCAACTCGGTCAATGATTTTTGGGTCTAAATTAAGCCACTCGCTGTCCACAACGATGTCTATAACAGCACCTATGTTTTCGGGTGTTAAATCTGACCACGCTCGTAGGCCATCCTTCTTCAGTTCAGGGTGTTCTTTTGCTAGTTGTGGGTAACTCTGTAGTATTTTTTCAACAACCATCTTCTGCACATAAGTTTGATCTGTAGCCGCTCTCTCAGCTTTTCGACGAGACATCCCCTGCTCACCATTGTACAGGGTTTCCATGAAGACGATACCTTGCTGTCTCTGTAGTTGGCTGAAGACGTAACCTCCTCGCGTACCGTCAATACTCTTGTGCCGTAGGTTTAGAACTTGGTTAAACTGGTCTGCAACTTTATCAGGGTCAGCATCTAGATCGATAGCCTTGGTCTTAAAGACTGTCTGAACAGCACCCAGTAAGTCATCCCTAAAATAGACACCTCTTCCAGCGTCTGAGGGGTAGGTGCTTCTAATCGCGGTAAGTTTCTTCGCCAGACTGTCCATAGAGCCAGCAGGCCAACCAGCCTCGTCACCTCTATCCCAAAGTCCTCCCAAGGTAGCTTCTTCACCATCTAAAGCCTTTACCAGAGCGGAGGTCGCTTCGTTAATATTTGCCTTACGGGCGACAGCAAGCTCTCTTGCCTCAAATCTAGCAGCATACTTAGACTGGGGGCCTACGAGTTTGTCGATGGTCGATAGAACGGCGGGGTCATACCCACGCTTCCAGTTGGGGCCTGCTGTTTTACCCACATACTTCCGGTTAGGTAAATTCGAGTAGATGTTATCGCTTAATTTTTCAAGGTAATTTCTAGGGTCTTCTCGACCATCTTCAGTCATACCGGAATCATTATTGAGTTCCGACTGTGCGTACTTAATAAACTCCTCGCCGGTTGTTATGTCAGCTACATCCTTCTGGCCTTGATAAGCCCCAGTATACTGAACAACTCTAGTAGGTATGCCGGGGTGTAGTATGTTGGGCTTACCGTTATCTTTGAGGTACTTCTCAACTGCAATCTCTTCATCTGTAACTGAGTTGGATCGGATTATATCGGCAAGCATGTCCATGCCCTCTTGATCCTTATTTGCTTTTGACCCAGACCAAAAGCCTTCCAGCCCTTTATTGAACCTTAATAGAGAACCAGCAAGGCTATCTACCTGTCCTACAGGCCCTCCACCGCCGGGAACAATAGGATACTGGCGGGTACGTCGAACAGGTGACCTAGGCATTTGCCCTAACTCATCAGAACTTGGGAGGATTCTTTTTCTAGCTGCCATTTTGTTATACTTTTTTGAAGGCCCCACGCTGTCCCACGTAATCCCCACCGATCTGCATGGCATCGCCAGCAAAGTCTAACATGTGCTTGCCGGGAGAGGCCTGATTTATAGGTCTAAATATAGATGCTGTTTTAGCTGCACCATGTAATTGTATTCTTTCGATCTCCCTATCGATATGGAACGTAGCGAGGTCTGCTTGAGTCTGGCTGGCGTAGGTAAGCTGAGCTTCTCTCGACCAATAGTCATTTACGAGGGCATCAAGGGCAGCACCATCGGCTCCTCCTTCTAATGCAGCTACAGTTCCAGTAGATGTGAGTTGGATACCTTTGCGCTTTAGCTCTGCTTGTTCCTTAACAACAGCGATACGTGTGTCGTCCTTCTCCAGAGAAGCGTCGGATATCGCCAACGCGGTCTCCTTTACAGACAAGTCAGCCAGTTGCTTTTGCTTAGCCTCGGTAGCTTTAGCTGCGTAGTTAGCCTGCTGATACGAAGTGGCTGCGCTGGCTGCAGAAATAACCAGCATAGCCGTCAGGGTAACTGGGTCACACGCCATCATAACTCCTTCAGGCCCTGCAGGGGTTAAGAAACTGCGAACTGTGTCTAATATTTCAAACATGATATCTCCTAAATAATATAAAAGGCCTCCGCTCTACTCCATACTTCTCTATCTCCTCAACAAAGTCAAAGCCAAGCCAGTCCAGCCAAGTAAGATGCAACTCGTTCCTAGCGTCGATAACATTCCACAATAGCCTATACTTTTTATGTAATTCATTTAACCACATCCTTGAGTGGCGTAAAAAGGTGAGTCTGTTGGCAACGAGATCGTCAGTTCCGAGCAGCCAGACCACACCGCTTTCGGGATGGCCAGAGTCACGAGTACCGAAGATTCCGCAAGGTTCTCCGGTTGCAGTAATCTTGACTGTGAAGCAAGGAGTTGACTGCTGGATTCCATCGACAAGCACTCGTAGAGGAGGCTCCCCTGATGTGGCAGAGAGTTCGTTCCGATCAGCGGTGCGTAACCGTTCTGTGATGGGTCTGGCGTCGCTGACGGTTGCATGTTGTACATAGAGTTTTCCAAAATCCCAACTAGCCTCTCCATCTACTTCCTCTTGAAAACGATCTAGCTTCATAATCTATACTCAGAAAATCTGAGGGGTAAGGAGTGCTATTCGTTAACTTAAGCTGCAGCGCGTCACTCCTACCGGCTATAGCAAATGTGTAAAAACCCTGCTGTAGATCAGCATCTCCCTGAAGTAGGGTCTGCTGTATCGAGCTAGGCTCAAACGTATTAGTCAAAGAGAATTTAGAGGGGGCCGTCAGTAGCGGGTTGTGGATCACTTCAACAGCGAAGTATCGGGCGTTAGCAAACTCTAGGTGAGCCCTCTGTAGCTGGAAGCGGCCAGTTTCTGTGGTCTTTTCAGACTTCAAGAAAGGCTCTGTAAAGATGTACTCAAGCGTATAGAGATCACCGACATAAAAATTAGATGCTGCGTTTAGGTCGAGGTTAGAGATCGTGAAGGTATTAGTTCCTACCGCTGACCCTTCTGCTTGGGTGTAATATTTAGCGGAAGTTGTATCTAACAGCCGAGTGTCAGCAGTCACAAGGTAGGGGAGGGTTGCAACAGTTCCCCCGGCGTTAACTGTAACTTGAGACTTATCTACTTTTCTATCTAGCTTAGCTTGGAAGGTTAAATTACTGTCAACCTGATCATCTTCAAACGTGAGAGATTCAATATACTGCGTACTGCCTCTCTTAATAATCATGTAGAGAGTGTTTCCTATGAAGGATATGTCGGTAATAAAGTTCCCAGCACCAAACGTATACTTGAACCAAGCGGATTGAACCTTCTGGTTCTGGGCGTTGTGAAAAAACTTGTAGACATACAACGTAGCTGACGTTGTGTCGTCAGTTATACAGCAGAGTACCTCTTCGTTCGTAGCGGTGACCATCTTCCGTATGTTCCCTTTGATGTACTTAGGGACATGTGAGGTGGCATCTTTAGAAGCCATCTGGTCTGAATCCTCAAGGGAAACCTTTAGCTCACCTACACCGCTAAAACCTGTCCTACCGAAAGCGTAGAATACAGCGCCAGAACTAACAACCGGAGTTAGCTTAAAGGTATCTATCTCGTTAGACGGTGTGAGAGTTACAGTCTTGATCGACAGGTAGGGCTCAGCATCGAGGGTGAATTGTGTCTGATCACTAAACAGCAACAGCTTCTCATTGTAAGGTACTGCGCTGTGAAGATTGGAGACCTTGGTGGTACTGGCTTGTACATCAATAGGAGCCGCATCAAGAAGGGCTGCTGTGGTTGTCCTAAAGAAGTTAAAGTATTCTCCAGCTTCGCTAAAGATTACATTCTCCCCTGAAAGGAAACCCAACCTGTTTCTGAAAAGGAAAATGTCTGAAATAGTGTTTCCTGAGAAAGAAGGGAATGGGTTGCTAAAGTTATCTCCCGCCCTGCGTTCATCCCAATCCAATTCCTTCAGGGTAAATTCTCCGTTGCTTTCCCTAACTAAGCCAACAGGCATCGATGATTTGTCAAACCTATAGGGTAGGTCATACCCGACGCATTCGACCCAACGGCCATGCTCTAAGCGGTCACTATTCCCTGAGTCGCTCTCGAATCGTAAGTAATAATCGTCAGCCTCTTCACGTGCTTGTCCAACAACCTTAACGATATGCCCGTGACGGCACATAGGAGGTAGGTCTACCGCTTCGTCCACCTCGGTATAAGTCAGCTTCAACCCTCTACCACCAATGTCATCTGATACAGTAATCTTAAACTTACTGTTAAGGGGATTCTTTACAGCAATTGTATAACCCTCTTGAATGACTTGCCAATCAACAGTATGACCGTCAACACGGCTATTTGTTTCCGTGGATGTAATGCTGAATTTTTGTAGAACTCCGGGTGTGCTAACATCTAGGGTGGATGTCATCCCAAAGCATTCTTCATAAGCTTTCAGGTAATGAGTCGAGCTTTTACTAGCAAATGTTTTACCTATTCTAACTCCATCTGCCCGCCTTCCTCCTTGTACCCATTCCTGTCCTTTTCCATCAACATCTAGTGGAAGTCGGACATTGCTCGCTAGTTTCTCTGCTATGTCAACAGTCCCTACAGCCATCTGCTCGTCGGAACCTACCCACCTAGGCGTCTTATAGAAAAATTCTCCATCAACTAAATGCCTTTCAGAATCTGTGAGCGTGCCGCCCATCGTCCCTTCGTTAAATTTGTAGCTGGCTGTTGTCGAAGTAGCCGTATTAGTGCCATAGACTCTCTTTAGATGGTGGCTGTCAACTGATGGACTGAGATAGCCTTCGTACAGCTTGTCATATTTGTCCGGCCATGCTTGAGCTTTCATTTTGTCAGTAGACCCTATAGTAAAATCAGGCCCTACGTTATACTGAATATCAAGCATGTTACGGCCTTTAGTGTATGTGATGGACTGGACTGTCGGCGGACTGTCTGCCATATGGACGTTACGGAAGTAGTAGGCGAGTGCGGTTGCGTCGGTCGTGTCATCGAAGGCAACCCCGTCACTCCTAGTCAGCGACCAGTCAACACTTAGCGTAGAGTGGTTATCGATAGCATCCCGTAAATCTTTAACTGTTGTTACCTTGGCTTTTACATCGTCAGAGTTAGACCACGGATAATTTAGCCAGAAATAGATGTTCTTATTGTCTTTGTCATAACGGATGGCCACCTTGTTATCTGCGCCCTCCTGTACGTACTCTGGCGGTGGCAATAGATCAGTCCATTTCTTATCCGTAGGGGTAAACCTCTTGGGGTTCTTTTGCCAACTAGGCTTTAGGTCTGCTGTAGAATAATTCCCGATCCATTGCCACCGCTGTATCAACCTTACGGTGTACCCATTAAACCTAGTCCCCGCAACCTTAGCCTGAAGTATCGCACCGGAAGATACTCTAGCACCTCCGATATTCTTCTGGAGATCGATAACTGATACCGCCTTAGCTGCACCTGATAAATCTTCTTGATGGGTGTTACCGCCAATCAGCACCCTATACTCTTTACCGTAGTCAGCTACACGTGCCTCGATAAAAGCCTCATACCGCTTGACGTATTTTGGTTCTAGGTCTTCTTTTACTACCTTCTTCTTATTAACTAGGAAGGTGTAGTCAGCAACTGTAACAGCAGATATATCGGTATGGGGGTTCTCGGCACTTGTAAGATAATCCAAACCACTCTCCACATTGACAACCTTCTGGTCTCCTGTCTCCAAATCAAAGACAGAAACTCCCGGCGCACCGCCGCCCATCCGTAGGGTTAAGCCCCCAACACCTTCAGTACCTATCTTAGCTGCAGAATAGTGGGCTGGTTGAAGCTGTCTGGGATTAGAAGCAGTAGGCGATGTGTTGGTGATGTCACCCCAGTAAGCTAAACGAACCCAGTAGCCTCCCACCCCAGCATTTACTGAATCAAACAGTTGACCCATTTTGACATGGTTGGTGAAGAAGATGGAGGAGCAACCTGTATTATCTAGGTGGTCTATTCCAGTTATAGTCTTGCTTCCTATAGTGGCACGCATCTGCTTGTTGCAATCTACTTCACTACCTATCCGAATCAAGTCGCCGACCTCAAACTCTGCAAAGTTAGCAGACCACGCAGCCAGTACCCCGGAGTCGAAGTCCGAATTGTCAGCCTTGTTCATGGTCATCTCATTGGCAAGGTTGTCTCCTGAAGTAGCCATGACTCGGTCTCGATGAGCCGTGCCTCCTGAATCTGTCCAGTTATTCCACAAAGTAAAGTGAGGGCCGTTAGCTGACGTACCATCGCCCAGCATTACCCAAGCTTCAGTATGAATATCTGCTAACGCCGCGTCTTTCCATGCGTCATCTACAACAAACCCATAGTTGTCCTGTATAGATAGGCCGGGTGAAAGAGGGTCACTTAAGTAAAACTTATCACCAGCACAAGCCTTCACCCCCGCTGCTACTCCAGTATTAGATACTGTGTAATAAGCCATGTCCTGTTCGACATCAGCGGGGCCTCGACGTGGTTTCCTTAAGCTAAACGATACGTCTTCCTTAAAAATTATTTTAGCGTCGGAAGTTAAACCTCTTAATTGTACAACATCACCCTCCTCAAAAGAATGACCGACTGGGAGGGTAACGGTGTACACACCATCTATCCACCGCCCCGTTGGGTTATCGTAGATTGATTCAATAGTCAGCTTAGATAAACTAGAAGCACCTATGTCAACGGCTGATCCGTTTAGGGTTTTTGATACTTCAAAAGATGGTGATGCAGACAGAGCGTAGTAAGACTCGCCTGCGTTCAAGCCTGTAGGAAGGCGATCATCATCATTGGTGGGGTAGAAGGACACCACGGTATCGTCAGCTACCCCCGAAGCGGTTATGAGGTTTGTATTTGTGGCATAGGTTGCACTTAGTCCTGCCTCTTGTTTGTTGACAACTACTACATACCGCTCTGCAGCATCTCTGTTTATAGTGTGTAGGAAACTCTTGGTACAGTCAGCCGTCCCATCGACAGCAACGGTACTGATATGTTTTGATGGAGGTCGCTTGACCAATCCTTTAATAGGAGATGAGTAGGCATTGATCTGCTCCGAGGCCTGTGAAGGATACCTTTGGGATTCAGCCTGCTGGCTGACCCCTTGAGCTAAACTCGACGTTGCACTTTTTACAATTGGCATTAGCTTCCTGACGCTACTGGTTGGGTGAACCCACTTGGATTACCTCTAGAAACTGTATAGTAAGCTAGTGGACTGGAGAATATACTGTAGTCAGCGTTCTCCGATTCCTTATGAATGAGATTCATCCTAGCTTCCATCTCTTCTTGAGCCACCATCTGCACTAACTCCTTATCTCCAACGTGTCTTGATGCAAATACCCTTGCGGCCTTCGTTACAATATATCGCCTAGCATATTCTGGCAATGACTGCTCGCCACTAGCGGCTCCCTCAAAGGGAACCTGATAAGTTAGCGTGGCCTTCACGGCTTCTGTAAAAAAGTAGGTGTTGTCTCGCCTGTCATACAGGAACTTCCCACGAACTATTGGATCGATATCAGTATATGTATAGATAGACGTATCCATGTTGAGAATGTCGGTAGGAACCGCAATTCTCTGGGTATAGAAAAGACGCTGGCCTGTTGGGGCTGCACTTAGCGTAGCAGTTATTGCTGAGTCAACTGAGGCAACCGTGAGGGCTACGTTGTTGTTCAGCACCTTCTCATCCTTTAACAAAAGGTGGGGGTTCGTCTCGGAAGTGGTTATCGCACTCCCGCTGGTTGTGTGATCTATGTAGGCAGTACCTACGGGCAGTTCTATATTATTATATCTGTTAAAGTGCCAGCCCTCTGATTGCACCGCTCTGTCAACCTCCGCTAGTATCTTCTGTGCATCGTTAGCTTCCCCGGCGGTAGCAAGAGTTGAGATTCTAGACTGACCTATAGTGGACAACATCTGGTTGACTGCCTCTAACGTAGTTGTGTTTGATCCGTAGCTCATATTTATTCCTTCGATATAATCTCAGCGTTTCTGTCCATCCTCTTGTAAATTCCTGTCTTCTTAGCCTTAGACCTCCTGTAACCATCGTGGTCTAGGTACTCCTTACTGGCTTCCTTAAATTTTCCTTGGTTGATTAACTTTATAGCCTTAGGGCTTTGCGATAAATCCCCTCGGTAGACTCCATCAAGGAGGGTTGCCTTCATCTCGGAAGAGTATTTATTAAAGTTGGGGAAGAGACTCTCGGAGCGTTTCAGCTTTCTAGCTATATCATAGTCAAGGAGGGTCTCCATCTGCTTGTTTGTAAGCGGTTTCTTACCAGACGTAAGGCCCTCATAGTCTACAGATTTCCCAAACAGTTTCTGAAAAACTTTCTTGTCACCTTTCTCTACCTTATGACCTATACCTATTGTTAAATTGTCTGCCGTATCCATATAGGAATACCCCGGCTTCCCTTTCAATCCTCTACCCTCTTCAGTAAGTAGCCTTTCCTTATAAGGCTCCTTTGGAGATACAGGTTCCCTGTAGTTCAGGGCTTTAAAAAATTGGGTTATCTCATGAGGGGTGTGGCGCGGACTGAAGAACGCATTGCCGGGAGTCCCCTCTCTACCCCCACCCATAGGGGCTACCGCTTCTTTTTTACTTTCGCCTGCCATAATAAAAAAAAATAGGGATACTTCCCGCACCCATAAAATGGGCTGTTACCAGCGGGAAGCACCCTATGAATCTACTTATTCTTGTGCGCCGTCTGACCAAACAACAACAGACTCAGGGCGAAGAGGCCCATGACCCATGCTGTATTTAGCAACGAACAACGTACCCTGACGTTGGATCATATACTCAGACTCCATTGACAAGTCCTGTAGTTTCAGCGTACCAAAACCACCCTTATGGAATACGATACCCGCAAGCTCAGTTGCGTCGTACACATAGGAGTTACCAGTAGCACCCGTCCACGAGTTACCCGGATCAGTCAGCGCGGTCTTAGGAAGATGGTTGCTCGTAAGCAACGTAATTCCAGCAACCCTTATGACTGTACCAGCAGCGATTGAACCCTCACCACCGACGTCCTTGTTGATAACAGAGGAGTTGATGATGTCAGTACCAGAGGTGTTGTTGATCAACTCGTAATACTGTTTCGGCTCAAGGATGCAATAGCGATCACTCTGAGGAACATCCTTCTCATCCAACAGACGAGCAGACTCAAAGAGAGCCTTCCGAATGACAGACGCATTAGGCGTATCCCTCAACGAACCTTCCGTACCGTCACCACTTACAGCAGCATTAGCTGTATTGACTAGGTCTCGGTTGTCAGCATTGGTTTCCTTAGCAGCGAACACAACGGAACCCTGCTTAGTCTGCCCGGTGATGAACGCATCCGAAGGAACGATACCATCAGTATCTCCACCAGCGCCGTCTTCCCGTGGGCCATTCTTGGAACCAGTTAAACATGCAACTGTGATCACGTTCTTATCAAACTGGTTAGCCAAAGCTTCACCAAGTTGATGCGAATACGGTGAGCGCACATCGAAATGACTCACCAACTCATCGATAGAAGCAATGAACGTCGAAGACATTAACAGCTTATCAATGTGGATGAGGGTTTCCGTTTGGCTCATCGAGTTTATACCACCCAACAGTCCAGCCCCCGTCGCGTCAACAGCGAGGATGTCAGAACCGGGAGTATAGTACCCTGCGTTCGCAGTACCTATGATGGGGAACTGCGCTGATTTACCTTTCGTAATAGTACGAAGGGTGTGCAACGGTTTCATGATGTTTTTCTCATCAAATACCGTCATTACCTCTCCCGCGAATTTCTTCAGGAAGAGACCTGTTACATCTGAAGCGGCGACTGCCGGTGCATTAACACCTGTACGCCCCTTGATACCGGCTGACCCACCTGCTGGTGCGCCGAATAGATTATCTACGAATGCCATAATATTTTACCTTTCTTTATATGTTAAACAACTCAACGACTGTAGCACTCACTACAGTCTACTAAACAATCCCTTTACAGATTGCCTCCAAGTTGTCTGCATCTGCAGGCTATTCAGCGTCCCCTTCAGGTAAATCTAAAGGCCCCGCTAACCATCCTTCAGGTAGAGTGACTCTGTTTTTAGAGAGTTCCCACTCAGTACCATTCCAATGGTATACACGGCCTTTGACATCTGGCCCTAAACGAACCAGCGTGTCACTTGTTGGAATGAAGACTACTTTTTTCCCACTTGTCAAGCATCCGCTGCTTCCAAGCGTCACGTAGCTTGCGAGGAATAGCGGGAGCAACCGTTGCTTTAACAGGTGTTGCAGCATCTTCCAAGAGTAGCTTAAGTATTTCCCTAAGAATTGCCAGTAGTGCCGTTACCATTAGCTGCATCCAGTTTCTTGAGGGTCAAACGAGAACCTGTATAGCCTAGGGCTACCAAAGCAGCCATAACAAGGCCAACAACCTTGGTCAAACCATCACTTCCCTCCAGTATTCCAGAGGAAGCAACAGCCCCAATGACCACAGCCAGCATACTCATGTAGAACTCGGTGGATTTATATCCCGGTTTCTTAACCGTTGCATACTCATGTAGAACTCGGTGGACGGTTGGTTGGGTATCAGGCATCAGCGTGTGTGTTTCGATTTGTCGATTGACCCTATCTTGACCTCCACCTTCTTGTCCTTTGTTCCTAAAAACAGGGACGGAAAGGGGATATCGAGGGCAATGTAAGGCAGCTTAAGCTTGAACCCGTCTGATGAAACCCCGAAATCTGGGTTCACCCCAGCCGCTTTCCCCAGACATAGGGAAGGGATAGGCCAAGACAGTTTCTGCCCAAACAGGGTCACGTGAGGTGATGGTTTCAGCCCAGCCCCGAAGGCACTCGGCTTCTTTCCGTTCGCACTTGCGCTCAATGTCAAAGACAAGAACACACCGATAACGATTAGTTTTTTCTTCATCTATTAGTTGTTGTTGGTGGCAGCTAAACGCCTCTCAACGTGAGCATGCCAAGTAGTATCCCCAGCCTTGTAGCGTGGGTCTTTCATGTCCTGTTGCATTTCGTAGGTAGAACCATAGCCAATCACGCTGGGGGCTTTACCACCTTGGACTAACTGAGGGTTAGTCCCCTGACCAGCTTGATTAAACTGAGAATGCAAAGCTCTTATGGCCAGTTTAGCTACACCGAGATCACCTTGAACAGCTAGGTTATAAGAATCTAGCTCATCCTGAGGGAGATTTTCAGCAGCCCACTTAATCATAGTGCTGTACTGCTCCTCTCCTCCAGCCAAAGAATACATCCCGTCTAGCTGGTGTGTCCGCTGCATCTCCTGACCCTTGATGTAGTTGTCTACTAAGTCACGTGACAATCCCTTCTTTTCTAAGGTCTTATAAGCGTCATCACTTAACTCCCCCTCCCTGTTATACTCATCTGAGTAGCTGGAAAAATCTTCCTCAGTAAGGAGTCCTTTTGCCTCTGCATCTTGGGAAGACAGCTTCCTCTCAAGCTGCCCGTAGGCTCTGGCAAGGTCTTCTGCGTTGTTGAATTTTGGAGGAAGCCAGTCAGGTCGCTCTGACGGTTGCTCCTCTTGCTGCTGTTCTTGCTCTTTATTTTCCTCTGGTGCTTCTTGAGCTTCTGTTTCAGGTGCATCAGGGCCGGTCGGTGCATCGCTTAGCGATACGGTCTGTGTTTCTCCCATATTTTATTGTGCCATTTGTTGAGCCGCTTGAGTCATAGATGCTAGTTTCTCAGGGTCTTCTTGAGCCATCTTACCGGCGGCGTTTGCTACGTTAGGTGCTACTTGCTGAGCCATTGCTTGTTGAGCCATCTGTTGTTGTTCCATTTGTATTTCTTCTTCAGTTCTGACAAGACCCTCAACATCAATGCCTAGCGAAGTCGCTCTTCTCTTTAGGTAATCGCTCATATTTACGTAGGTCGCAAATTGATCACCCAATAATTGGGAAGCTCCTGATACAAAACTGTCCAGCTTATTGAGATCGTGACCTCTTCCGAGTGCCTCCAAGCCTGTTACAATGGTTGGTTTGACAATCTTCTTAGGTAACGCGGGGAGCCTCCCTGCTTTGGACATTCGATCCATTAGTCTATTAACTAAAGGCATCTGAAACTCTTGTGACAGGATGCTGTACACCCCTCCGAGAACATCTTCAAGCTCTTGAGCCATGAATCTAATCTCTTCAGCCGTCACCCTCTCACCCTGCCTCTGGATCGAAGTGTTCATGAGAAAGGCAAAGCCAAGTCTCTCCTTAATATCTCTTACAGTTTCTTGAGCCACCCTGAAGTCGGCAAACTTTTCCATCTGTAAGACCGTAACGTCGGCGGCGTTGCCTTGAACAATAGCACCGTTAGGAGCAGTAGATATAACCCGTGGGCGTGTGGTTCCATTTGGATTTACTAGGAATAATACTTTTGCAGCGGCTGCAGCACCTTCGACAATAGCTTGGGTCAACCCTTCAAGGGATTGAAGGTCTCCCATGTATTCCTCGATAAAGCCTCTACCATAATCTTCATTCTCAATTCTTGTGTACCGTAAAGGCATCCAAGGATTCTTGTCTAGGGGGTAGGAACCTTCAGCTTCAGGTATGTTAATGTCAGCAACCTCTTGCCTGACCTCCCACTTCCCTTCACTCCTGTAGATTCCAGTATAAACATCGACGGTCTTCTCTTGCGAAGCCCCCATTGTACTGACCGAAGGGTTCCCTGCTTCTTCAAGGATTGCTCGGACAGACTGAGGCAGAACATCAGGATCGATTGATTCCTTAACGATAATCGATTGGATGTTTCCCATTGGGTCTCGCTTAGAAACATAGCGATCCAAGTTAAATACACGAAGGCCTCCCTTATCGGGGATGTAGAGCAGTACATTGCCAGCGACAATCAGTTGCTTTAAGGCCTCGAACACACCGACACGAATGGAAGATGTCTCCACCTCACTCTGAACGGCTCGCTCAATCTCAGCCAGAGCCTTCTCCAGTTCAGTCTTCAGGCCCTCTTCCTGTTGCCCCTCCTTGGCGAACTCAAATGGGTCAATGATCAGCCGAAAGAAGGGAGAGTTAGGAGGAAGTAGAGCTAATAGCAGCTTCGACGCTAAGTTGTTTACCCCTCTGGCTCCCACGCCTTGAAAGGGAGTAACGTAATTAGTGTTAGAATTATTGCTATCGGGAGGAACAAGGTAAGGAATAGTAAGGCTTGCAGCATCCCTACCCCGACGTAAATAAGGGTCTCTCGCATTTTCGCAGGCTTGATAATAGGAGTTAAGCGTTCCAACTTTCATACATTCCCGTAAACATTAGACCCACCTCCAGCGGAAGAGGGGTTGATTCCTGAGGGGGCGACTACAAGACTCTTCCGTGATGACCCGCGTCGTTTCGGTTTACCCTTAGCCGCAAGCCTAGTGGGTTTACGAGTGACCTCGGCTAATATATTAGGCTGATCCGGGGCCTTTGCGAACGCCTTTTGTGGCAATGTTACTGGTTTTCTAGCTAGACACATTTTAATTGCTCCTTAACTCATTATGTATGCTCGTAAGCGTTTTAACTACAGCCACTTGCCCTTGTTTATATCTTATGTCAGTAAGATCATCCGATACATCAGGCATCCTGTCAGGAAAAACATTTCGCAACCAAACGATAAGCTCCTCGGTGACCGGAGGCAACTTCTCATTAGCAGAATTTAGAGGAAGTTCAAGCGGCATTTTCTAAAATGTTCAAAGTTTCTAACATGGATCTGACTGATTTTTGTAAGTCTTTTTCAGAACCGTTGTTGTTGATGACGTAATCGTAGCCAGAATAGTCATTCATATTTGTTTCGGAAACATGGACGTCAATGTCCACGGTTGCTTCCTGAATGGTCTTGTAGACTTGCTGCCTCCTCTCGACCCTGATGACTGAGCCGCCTCGTTGCTTGATGAACTCAGCCTCGTTCTCGAAACGAACGTCGGTGATGAACAGATACTTATACTTGTTATTAACAGAGGTAATCACTTCATCCATCTGTTCAATCCAATACTCAGTCCCAGAGAAGTGTCGCCTGAAGTCAGTCCCCCATACCTGAAGGAGACTCCTGAACTCTGTCTTGTGTTCCTCGATAAACTCTACTCGAAACCCTGTAGCTTCACTCACCTCTTGCTTCAGAGCGTCGGCAAAACCTACCCTCCCTACAGGTGGAGCCAAGATGTCCGAGGCTATACTGTAGACGGTGTCCTTACCGGACTGCTTCTTCCCGCTTAATCCTATTATTTTCATTCTTTGTTAGGCGTCCAAAATTTTATTTCTCTCTTCCTAAGATTATAGTTTTCTACTCGTAGTATCCTAGCTAGTCGTGCTTGCTTGAGTGCTTCTTCTTCTGATAAACCGTGCGCCTCGAAACACCTTACGACGCTTTCCCACGTTGGGTTGGGATTCAGAATACGTGCTGCTTTAGTGGGGCCTACCGTAGGGCATCCCTTGTAACCATCAGTCGAGTCACCCATTAAGGTTTGTATAAGGTGGTTGTAGTCGGCAGCTTCCTTTGAAATATTCTGTACCCCTAGCTCTGGGTAGTTCCAGTTCCATAGATTGCAAGGGATGGTCTTCATGTCCTTGTCGATGCTAACGATAATCTTCCTTGAGCCTGCGTGGTACATAGGGTCAGTCGCCCACACACCTAGCAAATCGTCTGCCTCAAGATCATCATGTATCTGGGCTCGCCAGTTCAACATCAACTCTTCCCTAAGGCACGGGAGACCTATCGGTTTCCTAGTCTTTTTCCTTCCAGACTTGTAGTTCGCGTCAACACGATGTCGGAAGTTCTTCTTACCAGAGAGAGCTATCTCTATCCTGTCAGCGTGTAGTGCTGCAGCAAGTCGCTCAACCTCCTTGTTCATGATGATCTTTGCTTTCTTAGTGTCTGTATGGAGTGTCCACCAATCGTCACCCCAATCTACAGCTACCTCGGAGCCGCTTGCATGTTTATAGGCTATGATGTCTCCATCAATAAGTAATACGGTTTTCATTTAGTAAATTGTTTGTGAAGCCATTCAAAAAGTTTTGGGTTGTTTACCCATACAGTTGAGAGGCCTGTCTCTTGCTTACCTGTTGCGTCCTCTTCAGTTGTCTTGTCGGTGACACCCATTGCAAAGTTAACGGCGTGTATCAGTTCATGTAGTAGAGTAGCGGCCAACGCCTTGGGGGGTTGCCCCTTGGTTATCTGGATGACACAAAGGTCAGGGTCACACCGCCCTTGATCATCAGACGAGGCCAACCACTCGACCTTGTAGGTTTGATTAAGAACCACAATCTTAGTGGGGCGTCTGCAGTAAACTGTAGTTCTCTTTGTACTTGTCATATCTGTTAGGCTTCCCTCCTCCGGGTATACAAATCCATCGTCTGTCTATTTCAGTCCAAGGTATGACATAAGTCACACGCTCCGGTGGTATGTGAACCATGAGAACAGAATAGCCACCTCGCTTGCCAGTTGCAGCCCTATAGAAATCATTCTGATTATGATAAGAGGATGACTTCACCTGTACGGTATTCACAACTCCATCCCACTCGGTAATGAAATCATAACTCGTCGATAGACAAGGGTCAGACACTATGAACCCTTGATCAGTTAGCATTGCCTTTAGTAATATTTCAATAGCCACTCCAGTCCTTTCGTTTTCGCTAGTGTGTTTCTGCCCAGTTGATCCCTGTATGCGCCTCGCCATCAAGGGGACATTTGAATGCCAGCGTCTCCCCCGCCTTGCGAATGGATAGCACAGCCTCTTCCTTAACCAAGGCCAGCCCTTCAGCCTTAACTTCCACTTGAAATTCATCATGCACATGTGCGACCAGTCCCCAATCTTCTCCGTGCTTGAGCCCCTTAGCTGTAAGAGCTTCGTATAGGTGTATAGTGGCCTGCTTCATTATTACTGCTCCCGCTGATTGTAACAGCGTGTTCAGGGCAGCATGCTCACTCCTTATATATAAATGCCTACCGTCTAGACCTTTAAGAAACTCTCTACTCGACAGTACGTTACTTATGCAAGCCTTTAATTTTGCTAACGCCGGTAAACTTTCGAGGAATGTTTTCTTAATAATCCTCCCCGCGCCCCTCCCTTTGCCAATGATTTCTCCAATTTTCTCGTCACCTGCTCCATAGAGAAAGGCATAAATGAATGTCTTAGCAGCGTCCCTACTTGGTAAGCCAGCCGCTTTCTGGTTTTCCACATGTATATCGCTTTCCAATAGTTTCTTAGCGTAGTCTCCTTCATCAAAAGGTGCGAGGAAGTGGGCTAGGCAACGTAACTCAAGTCCACTTGCGTCACACCCAACGAGGGTACGACCTTTTGTAGCTTTGAAAAGACTTCTACACTCCCTTCCAAAGGGGCTACCAACACGGGGAACTTGTGCCACGTTGGGATTAGAGTGAGTGCAGCGGCCTGTTACTGCACCATTAGGATTCACCCTGCCATGCAGCCTGCCGTTTTTCTCCAGCTTCATCCATGCCTGATTGCCGTCACCTAATTGACCCATTCTCTTGATAAGCATCAAGTATTCCTGAAGAGCAGTACACGCACCCCCATCGTTCTCCATCTTGATATTCGACAGGACTGATTCATCCATCTTGGGCTTGCCCTCATTAGTGAAGTCAGTAGGAACCCACCCCAAGCGTTTCAATCTGTCAGCTATGTGGTCGCGACTCCCCGGATTAAAAGGAATATCTTTTGTCTTTAGTGGGCCTTTGTCTAGATCACCATCCTTAATACCTGCTGCCTTGGCGGCTTTCTTAGTAGCCCATAGCTCACCATCAGGAGCTACCCAGAAGTGTGACTTCATGTTGATGGTGTCAGGGGGAAACAACTCTTGCAGGCTTTCGTTTAACTCTAGCTTCCTAACTGACAGGTCAGCGTACAACTCACGCGCCTTCATAACGTCGAAGGCAAACCCATAGCGTTCCATACGACCCATGCAGGCAGCAAACTTGTGTTCCAAGGTGAGACATTGAGTGTCCCACCCCGCCTCATTCAGTTTGTGGTATAGCCTGTAGGTTACCTCGGTATCCTGAATACAATACACCAGCATGCCCTCGGAGAAGTGGTCGAACCCATGCTCCTCAAGGTAGTCACCTTTATGGCAATCAAGTCGATGACCCCAAGCCTTTAACGAATGGGAACCCACCATCTTCGACGGCATCACCTCATCCTTTAGGTTACTGATCCTGTCCTGTTCAGAAAGGTTGGTGTGTATCAACCGAGACATCACTAGAGTATCCGTCAACTTAGGGAGCGTTGGATTACCGCGTCGTTCGAGGTAGCCTAGCTTCGCAAGAACGGGCAGATCATAGTTGATTATGTTGTGGCCGATTAGCTCGTCGCTTTCTAGCAGATGACTCACCCCTTCGGCGGCTTGATCAGGGCCGTAGGTTGTTACCTCTCCGGTATCAGCATCGCGACAAACGATACACCACAACATCGTGACGTCATCAAGTAGTCCGTTTGTTTCGATATCAAAAATCGTTCTGCTCATTAGCATCCTCCTCTGGGGCTGGTATCGCCTCGTTCAGGCGTCCTGTTGTGTCATCAAACTCCAGCGTGGTAGCAACCCCGTGATGTCCACTCCACCTATTCTTCAGCACCCTCATAGTGGTGATCTTGGATGTGGCGGCGTCCTGTTGGTTTCTCTCCAATCCAATCACCATGTCAGAAAGCTGAGCGATTCCTGCGCTGCCTCTAAGTTGTGCTAGAGAAGTCCTTGCTCCCTCTTCATGGCCACGCCCTTCCGGTCTCTTCAGATGACTCACTAGAATCAAGGCGAACCCTAACTCCTCCACCATACTCCGAAGTTTAGTCATGGTGTTATCAATCATCCTTCTTTCATCGCCTCCCTCTAACCCGGAAACAACTATGGACAAGTGGTCGAGAAAAATAATTCGGCAGTTAACTCCTGTTACTAAATATCTCATTTTTGATAACAGGTTACCCTCTCCAACAGAACCCCAATGGTCATAGGTAAAATACTTCCCACTACCTACCGTAGCATCGAAGGCTGTCTTCATGTCCTCTTCCGTAGTTTCCAAAGGGTTCAGATATATCTGCTCATTCAGATGCAGTCCCATGATGCCTAGCGCAGTTCGCTTAGTTGATTCCTCAAGGGCTATGTATCCGACAGTTTCGTCTGCTCTCAGTAGGTGGTAGGCAATCTCTTTGCAGACTGCTGACTTACCTATACCAGACCCAGCACATAGGGTGACAATCTCTCCCTCTCGTAGGCCCATCGTCATCTCGTTTAGTGAGGGCCAAGGATATAGGTGAGCCACACAATCCTCATGGGTTGTTAAGTTATCCCACAAGTCAGCCCCGCTGACGATGCCGTCAGGTCTCCAAGGCTGGGCATTCCACATGAGGTTGATCACCTCCTTACCCCGCTTGGCAGTAAGCATCTCGTTGGCATCCTTGAGTGGTAGGATACTTATTGACGCCTTACCGACAGAAAGAACTTGAGCGCACTCTTCAGCCGCCTTCTGTCCCACTTTATCGGAGTCGAACATGATGACGACAGTTTCAAAGGACTCCAGATATTCTAGGTTATCTTTGAAAGCCCTGACTGCACCTGCCGCCCCGTTAGGGACTGAAACTACAGGCCACTTGTTGTCCTGTAACTGGGAGACAGACATAGCGTCAATCTCTCCTTCAGTAACAACAAGTCGTTTGCTGTTGGCTCCGCGTTGGAAGAGCCATGAGCCAAACAATGGTAATCGGCCTTTACCAATCTGCAAAAAGTTTTTGTCCTGAAATCTGACCTTAGAGACATTGCCTCCATCAAGCCTGTAGTTGGCAACTTGAACAGGGCGTCCTTGGTAGTGGCCTATCTGGTAGTTCCAAAACTTACAGGTCGCCTCGGTGATGCCTCTCGACGTCAGCCCACTAAATGATAGTTCCGTAAGCCCGTCATGCGGTGATGTTGGGGGTAGGCTAGGCTTAGGGACTGCCGCTGGTTTTTCGTAGTCGTTGAAATGAGCCTGACAGCTAAAGCAATGACCGTGGCCATCGTCATATATGCCAACTGCATCTGAAGAACCGCATTCGGGACATGGCCCATGTTTTAAGAAGTTAGCTTCGTTTTCTTTTGTTTTGGTAGTCACTTTTAATTTCCTCAATCTTTCCGTTAAACTTTATTACACCTAATACTTCACGAGTATCTCGTGTCATCCTCATCCACTTGAGAGTTCCTGACGTTCCAGCAAGGGTATCTAAATCATCAACCCCCACCAAAGCCTTCCTACCTTCCTCGGTAGTGAGGAGGGCGTGAGTTGCCTTATAGGGTCTTATGAGAACCATGCCTTTGGTATCTTCTTACCGCACCACTCAAACCCATGCCTCTCACACCATTCAGCGTAAGTGGTTTTAGATTTCTTGTTCAGCTTCCCCTTGGGATTCTGAAAAGCGAAGCGGAGGTCTAGGTCAGGATGTTGCGACTTGAGCAGCAGGTGCTTCTTCCGATCAACGGGAAGAAATCGGCCCTTGGTCTCGATGAAGTAGGTGTTGTCTATATGAAAGTCAGGGAGGTAGTAATGCTCCTTAACGTAGGGGATTCGACAACTCTCGTAAGAATATGGGACGCCCATTGCGTCTAACAGACGTCCCATATCTCTTTCGAGTTTACTTTTGTAAACCGGAGGCATTGCTCGTTTGCAACAGGCTAAGGTAGACTACCGAAACCTTAGAAACCCGCTGCATCCGCAACGACTGCCTCCGTAGAGCCCTGCTTGTTGGTCGTAACTGCAGGCGTCTCCGCTTTTGGTGCAGGGGCGGTGAACCCCTCCTCAACCTCGAAGGCTGAATCTTCCCCACCTTCCCATGTCACCAAATCTAAAACTTGCACCGCGTTAAGGCGCAGCGTTACCCCAACGCCCATGTGTGTGGCGTAAGAAGCGACAGCGAAGTTTACCTTCACCTTGGAGCCATGACCTAGTTTGCTGTCAGCGGTCATTGGTACTAAGGCAGCGTCAAAAACGGCAGGCCGCTGTTCTACAACGGAGCCATCCTTTCCCTTGAAGGAAGGTTTCATCTTGAACTTGAAGTCCAAAACAGGCTCGCCCTCGATGTCAATCTCGTCCCTAACAGGGACAGGGTTAACCTTAGTAGGCTCCTTCCCCGTTTGTTCCTTATAAATCTCCAAAGTTTCCTTATGGAGTTTTTCTAAGTCCTTTTTAAGGCTCTTTCCAGTCGCTTTAGTCATGCGAAGAGTTACTGAGTAAACTCCATCGCTTGAGTATTTTGTGTCTGGGGTGAATAAATACGGATATAATGCAATACCCGCTCCGGTGGTTAGTCTTTTGTTTTTAGTCATCTCTCTTAGGGACGCCTTGAGATGTTACCGTTGGTCGGTCTCGCGACGTCAAGAAGCAGCATAACACATCTTTTCGGGTAAGTCAACCCCAAAGACACTACTCATCGAATTTTTTATTACACTCATGCACTTGTCGCAATCCATTGGGGGAATTGCATAGCAATCGTGGAGTGTCTGGATGCGAGGCCACTCTGTTGTTGTCAATACCGTGTGGAGTAGAGCCGCATCGTAAGCATGCACCATGTTGGCGGGGAGCGCCCGTCTTGCCGCCCTCTGGTCAAACGCTCTGGTTGGCTCATTGACGCGACTTACAACCAACTCATTATTAACGGTAGTTTTTACTCTAATTGATCGTTGCTTCTTGTAGTCGTTGGTGACCCGAAAACCACTAGGAGCGTCTAATGATAGTGGCTCGTCTTTCTGAAGGTCTCTAGTCTCTCGCAGGAACATCGCTGGTATCGGGGATACCTGATCCAAGGCAGTATAGAAGTTCTCAATCAGCTTCCTCGATTCCTTGTAAAACTCACGTTTGAAAACGTCCACCTCTAGTGTCATGTACCACTTCTTAAGCACATGCTCTAGTCCAAAGTAACTACTCCCGTACATGAAGCATACGGTTAGCTCCTTGATTAGCTCGCGGTTTATACCGAGGCTCAACCAATGGTAATCTTCAGGCCTATGGGATACCTTCAGATTTGCTGAGAGCTTGTTCAGGATGGTGGCGTAAATGTCATTCGGTTTCTCAAGGTCAGCTAGGTTGGTAAGCCGCATGAGTTCTTCATCCTCTGTCAGGCAGGCGACTATTTGTAGGCCTGACGCATGATGGTCGAGGCGTACCGGCAGTAAGGTCTTAAATGAAAACCGATTGGACATCCAACTGACAAACTCGAAGCACCAAGCTAAGAAAGGGTAAGGTGAGGAAGCCTCCCTCCACCAGAGACTACCCAAAGGGTCATCAGCAGCTTTCTTTATCTCTCTTTCATGAGCCAAGGCCCACTCCTGTCTCTCTTCAAGACTACCCTTGATGCCGAAACTATTTGCACCTCCAATGAGGAACCAATGTTCACAATCCCTGATGGCTGTCGGCTTAGCAAACTGCAGCAACCCCTTAGCAAGATCAGTCCCTTGAGGGTTTAGATACCTAGGGGCATAGTATAGGCGACCCCGGAAGTCAGACTGAACAGGCATATAAAACTTCTTACCAAGAAACCTCTCACCCATTGTAAGTATGTTGTCGTTCAATATCATTTTCGGAAGCTGCTCTATTCGTGCTTCGTGATATTTGGCTTGACATCTCCGATACTCTAGTGTACAATCAGTTCCTTTAAGAGCCTTACGGTTAGCCTGAAGGCCTTCATCTACTACTTCTTTCTCTCTTCTAACCAGAGTCCTAGAGACCTCTAGAACCCTAGGGTTAATCCTATAGGCTGTAGCCTGTAGAACATTAGCAGCCTGAAATGCTTTGTCGTAATTAGCAGTAATGTCAGCCTTTCGGTTACCCTTGATAAAACTCCAGTTAACTTCAGGTGGAAACTTGTACCCACCCTCCAACAATGACTCCCACTTAGTGGGTACTACTTCTAGTGGTAGATAGAATGGATTAAGGACTTCCCCCTTTGAGTTTATTTTGTCTATTAGAGCTAAGGCGTGCTTCGTTGGCATCACCATAAACTGGAATTTATGTCTACCACACCGCTGTTTCCCATACTCAATAAGGTTTGTTCTTTGTCTGAACAGTTCTGTTAGGGCCAAACCTAGCCTTATTATTGATGATAGTGGCATCTCTAGTTTCCACTTAGTTCCGTGGGCTTTTACAGCCTGCCTAACTACATATGTCCGTCTATTCTTATAGGAAACCCGCCGTTTTTTATAGAAATCCATACGTGTCCACCACTTGGGGTACGTAAGTTTTAGGTGTATGAAGTTTAGCTCATCAAGTAGCTTGTGTCCTATAGAAGACGCCAGTTTTGTGCGCTTGCAGGGTGTCGATAGGGAGTCAAGGATGGTGGTGAGGGCTATGTGAGCTACCAGCAGAGGCTTTACGGCTACCATCTGCTGCCACTCTGCGCCACAAACCCTAGCCTTGTGGTTTTTTTCAGACACCATCTTTTTGATGTCTATGGATATCTCATCTAGTATTTGCTTATAGATGTACCGTCCATATAAGGTCTTGGATTCCTGCTTCTTGGAGATACTCTTACGTACCCGTCGTTTGTATACCTGAACTCCCTCTTTTAGGCTGTCTTCCATGAAAACACCGTACCTACGTGAAGAGAGAGGGAGCCACCTTGCGACCAACCAAGCGAAGTCCCCGTGAAGAACACGTAGATACGGCTAAATTATTGATTTCTACTTCTATTCTTTTTCTTGGACGTAATCCGTAGATTATTTCCAGACATGTTCTTAGGGTTCCTGTCTATGTGGTCTACGTCTTTGCCGTCCCCTTTTTTAGCCCTTCCTGCCTCTACTGCTTTAGCTCGGCTTTGATTACGGGCCTTTCGTCGGTCAATTTGTATCTGTTGGCCGTGGTACTGCGCGTACTCTCTCTTGTAATTACGTGCTTTAGCCATGTTTCTCCCTTAAAGGGGTATTAGATATTCCAGACGGAGCAATGGCAAGCTTTCTCGCCGCGAGCCGACAATGATAGTAGAAATAGATGTTGTTAGTAGTGGTGGTGGTAGTGTGTAGAAAGTAGTGCTGTAAAAAGAAGAGGTAACTAGGTGGTACATGAAGGTATTACTACAAACCTCCAGACGTCTTAATAGTCTGCCGACCTAGTTACCAAATATGTCTCTAAAGCCATCGTCCTCCTTTGACCATGTTGTCGTAGGCCCATAGTGGTTGACAGTTGGTGTAGTGGAAACACTTCTTTTGTTCTGACGCTTTAGTCAAATCAAATGCTACGCAGGGTTTGATATGGTCAAGGTGGATTTCGGCTGATAAGAATTTAGCCCATGTCATACCTTTGGTGAATCTTGCTTGGAAGTATTTCTTAAAGTCTTGGACGGTACAGCCTAGGAGTTTGAGGGTGCTGGCAGATTTATGAGTGCCGCTACATCTAACAGCCTTATTCAGTCTGCTTCTTAACTTGTGGGTAATGTTAGCGTTTAGGTTTTCCTTTAGGTATTTCTTCCAGTAGATGCCCCTTCTTTCAGTATCTTTAGCTTTGAGTACTGGATCGTTTTTAAATTTGAGCCTGCGTTTAGCTAATGCCTTTACCTCATATTCTATATATCTTGCACTATGAGTGACTCTATTCTCTTTAGCTTTCTGGTTTATGTTATCCTTGTGCCTCTCCCTGTAGTCTTTCTTATATGATAGTCTTTGTTTTCTCCGCTCTGGTGTCTCGTCAGCAATAGGAATGTAGTGTTTTCTGGTGTATTCGAGTCGGTGTAGTTTTTGTTCTTTGGTTAGTTGTTTTTTAGGGCGTTCGCGTACCATTCTGTTATCTCTGTCGCGTTTACATCGATCGCCGCAATATATCTGGTGTCCTCCGTGGATGTTGTTGAATGAGAACTTAGTGTCGCATTCGGGACATTGTACTATAAATATTCTGTTTCTAGCTATTTCTCTAGCTTCTTTCTGTTTCATGCTAGTCCTGTTTATCCCCAAATTTCTGCTCCCAACCTTCGGGGCTGATTCCGGTGATCAGGAATTCACGGTCATCATTGGAAACTGATTTGAGGGCATCCTGAATGAGCTTGCCGCGCCGGTACTGGTGCAGCTCCTG
>Ga0115007_10000258_pt1 | contig 34499 bp, 33 predicted proteins | sample ArcOceMetagenome_2_FD_87166 | JGI IMG/M metagenome (GOLD analysis project Ga0115007, IMG submission 87166) | Marine eukaryotic phytoplankton communities from Arctic Ocean - Arctic Ocean ARC135M Metagenome | ecosystem: Environmental > Aquatic > Marine > Oceanic | place: Arctic Ocean | collected...
AAAAGCAAACACTGAAAATTTATTACAAGCTGTAATTATTGGTTCTTACCCATTTTTTAAAACAAAGGATGTCCAGCTTCACTTTTCCTTTCAAATTCAAATACTCAGCATTATTTACTCTGATCTCTACTCATTCACACCTCGATAATAACCCTAAAGTGTGCGGTTTATCCCGCGTAACTATCACGAGTTTGTCACATATGGGTCATAAGCTAGGCAAATCACTGGCACTTACCCAGTACCTAAGATCGTCTTATGAGGAGAAAATCGTGAGCTTTAGTAACTTTTTAAAGAAATCGGCAACCGTACTTTGTGCAGCGGGTGTTGTTCTTTCTTTCCAAGCCAGTGCCGATGTTAAATTGATGGGATCAGGCGCAAGCTTCCCATTCCCACTTTACTCTAAGTGGTTTAAAGACTTCAGCAAAGAAACTGGTGGCGTGCGCGTCGACTACCAAGCAAAAGGCAGCGGTGCAGGCATCCAAGACTTTATCAACGGCACTGTAGATTTTGCCGCCAGCGATGCGGCTATGAAAGACTCTGAAATAGCCCAAGTCAAAGAAGGCGCTGTTTTACTACCTATGACAGCAGGCGAAGTCGTCCTCGCTTACAACCTAGACGGTGTTGATGAGCTTAAGCTTCCTCGTGATGTTTACCCAGAGATCTTCGCGGGCAATATCACTATGTGGAACGACCCCGCTATTGCAGCAGCTAACCCAGGCGTAGAACTGCCTGACGAATCAATCACGGTGGTTGTTCGTTCAGACTCTTCCGGCACGACTTACGTATTCACAGGCCACCTGTCAGAAATAAACAGCGACTTTAAAACGGAAGTGGGACAAGCTAAATCACCTCAGTGGCCCAACAGCGCTAAGTTCGTAAAAGCACCTAAAAATGATGGTATCACAGCAACTATCAAGCAAACACCAGGGGCTATCGGCTACATCGAATATGGCTATGCAAAGCTCACAAACGCTAAAACAGCCATGTTAGAAAATAAGGCAGGTCACTACGTCGCTCCAGGTTCTGAATCAGGTGCTGCCGCACTAGCCAGTGCTGAGTTCCCTTCCGGCAACCTACCTAATAGTGACGTGCCTAACCTCATTGCTTGGGTTTACGACCCCGCAGGCGAAGAAGCTTACCCAATCGCGTCTTTCACATGGTTACTGCTTTACAAAGATCAAGACGATGAAAAAGCAAAGTTCCTTCGCGAATTGGTTGAGTATTGCTTAACTGAAGGCCAGAAGAGTGCTGATGCGCTGGGTTATATCCCCTTACCAGAAAATGTAATTGCCAAGGTACGCGAAGCGGTGAAGCTGGTTCAATAAGCATATTGCTTAACCTACGGTATTACACAAGCCCAAACGGATGACCGATTCCTGTTCGAGCTTGGATGCATGATGAACAGTAACCTCTGATACTACGAAAGGTATCAGAGGTTTACGTTAGACGGATGAGGGATTCTCGATGTCGCACAACCCTTTCGCACACGTGGCTAACGCCAGCCCAATCTCAGCCCCACCTTCGAGTGCTGACTATACATCCGACAGGTTGTTTCGCAGTATCGCGATTTCCAGCGCATCACTTATTATAGTCTTAGTCGCCTTTATCTTATGGCAGATTGGTGGTGAAGCCATACCCGCATTTCAGCGTCACGGTCTCAGCTTTATTACCGGAACAGAGTGGAATACCAACACTGGCACCTTTGGTGTGCTGCCTGAAATTTGGGGCACTTTATACAGCTCGTTTCTTGCGCTAATTATGGGTGGCTTACTGGGAGTAGCCATCGCTATATTTTTAACTCAAGACTTTATCCATGCACGTTTTGCAGTGGTATTTAGAACAATTGTAGAGCTATTAGCTGCCATTCCATCCGTGGTTTACGGCTTATGGGGGATCTACGTACTCATTCCTATGCTACGCCCTATAGCTGATTGGTTACATGAGCATCTTGGTTTCCTTCCGTTTTTCAGCACCGATTTGAGCGGCCCTGGATTAGCACCTGCGTCGTTAGTATTAGCCATTATGATCTTGCCAACAGTCGCCGCTATCTCTGTCGACTCATTTCGCCGTATCCCTTACAAAGTAAAAGAAGCCGCCTACGGAATGGGGACGACTAAGTGGGAAGCTATTTTAAAAGTCATGCTACCCACCGCATCATCAGGCATCTTAGCCGCTCTTATACTGGGCTTCGGTCGCGCTTTAGGTGAAACCATGGCGTTAGCCATGTTGATTGGCAACAGTAATCAAATCAGCCTTTCTCTATTCTCACCCGCTAACACGCTGGCATCCCTACTTGCTTCCAACTTCCCAGAAGCCGGCGGTATTGAGGTAGAAGCATTAATGTATGCTGCCATGGTTTTACTCGCAATCACCTTCATCGTGAACGTGGTCGGACTTGCCATTCAACAATACACGATCCGTAAATTTGAGGGCAAAAAATGAAAAACATTGACCTTAAAGCACCTAGCGTCGTACCAACACTACCCACATTAGAGCGTGAAATGTTTGAACCTCGCGCTCTAAAAAACGGGTTACTCACCGGCCTCACCTGGTTTGCGGCCATCATTGCGAGTGTTCCGTTATTCTCCGTTATTATCATGTTAATTATGGAAGGCGGGGCACGCTTAGATTGGGAAGCGCTTACCGCTCTTCCGCCAACCGCCTTCGAAACAGGAGGTGGCTTCGGTAATGCTATTTTAGGCACACTTGTAATGGTCGGTATTGCCAGTTTAATTAGCGTCCCTATTGGCTTACTGGCTGCGGTCTACATGTCTATTTTAGGGCCTACCAGTAAGCTATCGATGGTGGCACGTTTCTTATCTAAAACATTGACAGGTTTTCCATCAATTTTAGCGGGTGTATTCACGTACAGCGTTCTAGTCATCACGTTTGGATACTCTGCCTTAGCCGGCGGTATCGCCCTGTCTGTACTCATGCTACCAACCGTCGTCCTCGCCGCTGAAGAAGCAATGAAACAGGTGCCTCAGCGCATGAAAGATGCGGCATTTGGTATGGGTTGCACACGTACCCAAGTCATCATGAAGGTCGTACTGCCTACCGGTTTACCCGGCATTATTACCGGTGTACTGCTCGCCGTTGCTGGTGCTGCTGGCGAATCAGCGCCGTTACTCTTCACTGCCCTCTTTAGTAACTACTATTTATCCGAAGTGATGGAACCGACCGCATCACTTTCCATATTAATTTATAACTTTTCGGCGATGCCGTTTGATAATCAGATTCAACTCGCCTGGGCTGCCTCTTTGACACTTGTTTTAATCGTACTAGTGATCAACATTCTAGCTCGACTCATCGGCCAACCTAAGGTTTAACAAAAGGAATTCATCATGAGTGTTACCGCTATACGTTTAGCCGAAGAATCAGTTGCCGCTATCCATCAGCGCGCCTCCGCCTTTTCACCTCAGGGCGAGGTTATCATTGACTGTAATATTGATAAAATTTACTACGGCGATTTCTTAGCCGTTAATAGCAGCAACGTCCCTATTGAGAAGAAAAAAATTACCGGCTTTATCGGGCCATCTGGCTGCGGCAAGAGTACCGTGCTACGTAGTTTAAACCGTATGAACGACCTCATTAGTAGCTTTCGTTTAGAGGGAAAAGTGAACTATCACGGCAAGGATATCTACGCCAAACAAGTTGACCCCGTGATTGTTCGTCGATACATCGGCATGGTATTTCAGCAGCCGAATCCTTTCTCGATGAGCATTTACGATAACGTCGCTTTTGGCCTACGCCTCAATCGCTTCAAAGGTGACGTAGATGAACGTGTACAGCAGGCGCTAGAACGTGCTGCTTTGTGGAATGAAGTAAAAGATAAGCTCAAAAACAGCGGATTATCTTTATCAGGTGGGCAACAACAGCGCCTGTGTATTGCGCGCGCGATTGCAACAGAGCCTGATGTACTGCTGATGGACGAACCTTGTTCAGCACTCGACCCTATTGCGACTCGCCAAGTAGAAGAGTTAATGCTGCAATTGAAAGAGCGCTATACCGTCGCATTGGTTACGCATAATATGCAGCAAGCAATGCGGGTTGCTGATACAACCTGCTTCTTCGGTGTTGATATTTCCCAAGGTGGACGTACAGGCTATCTCGTTGAAATGGGAGATACAGGTCAAGTATTCGAAGATCCAATTGCAGAGCTTACAAAGCAATATGTGTCGGGTGAATTCAGCTAAACATTACGTAACGCTCGTGGTCTAGTCGCCACGGTTTGTCATTTGAATCAGTACAGAACCTACCGGCTTAGCCTCATCAGCAACTGTACTGATTCATTTTCCCACTGCAGCAATGGAAATACACAGGATGGCCTCTCTCTCGTTAGACATGGTCGAAATCCGGCATGCCCTAGGTCATACCCAGCAGCAATACTCCTCAATTATTAGTTTGCTAGATGCTCGTATCGCTCCTATGGATGATCTCGTCATTGATAATTTATTGACGGGCTACTCGCTTATAGACCAGCTTGTTAGTAACAATATCGACCTTTTTTCATTAGGCCACTCAATAGACATTCTTGAACTCAATAACACCGTTTTGTTTGGCCCCATCTCAGGGAAAGATCGCCAACATTATGCGCAGCAATTAAAAGCGAGCGAAAAGTACTTTTATGAAAAGTCCAATGGCGGCATTCAAGATCTGATTGAATACCATCATCAAACACGCTTCACTGATGCGTTTTCTGAAGCCGCTGCCGTTTATATTCGGACTCTTGCGCAACCCCAACTGTTTGTTGAAGGTAACCATCGTACCGGCGTGCTATTAATGAGTTACATTCTAATGCGCAACGGCTTTCCACCTTTTGTCTTATCAACCGATAACGCAAAGCATTATTTTGAAGCGCCACCAATAAGCAAAATCAAACGCCACAGCATGACAATGCTTTTTAAGCGAGCGCAACTTAACCGCTACATTGCAACACTACTAAAAGCGGAAGCAGCAACCTCATCACACTACCTGTTGGATAAATCCAAAACAGCGTGCACAGATCATAAAAAGGGGACGCTATATGGATAAATCATCCAACCAGCATCAACATACTGATGACCACCAAACGCCTTTAGACAAGACAGAACAGTTCTATCAAACACTTCTAGCCCATTACGCTGACGGTAACGATAAAGAGCTCCGAGCAGCCTCAAAGCTTTTGTTAATCGCCATCGATAAGTTTCAACGTCACGGCGGCCCTATCTGGTATACGCTCATGTACGAGTACATCAATATTGCCATCCACGAACCTGAAAAGTTTGAATTAATCTTACTGCAAAACCGTGGTAGCACTCACTGATCTATCAGGTAGCCCTGAAAAATTGAGACCTCAGCACCGTCATATGATTCGCATGAAAACGTCATCTTAACGGCCTAATATCAACAGTCAAAACGATCCTAAGGAAATGATTATGAAAGCTATCGCCCTTCCTTTGTGCGCCACCTTGATCATATCCATGATCAGTGTTCAGGTTATTGCCGCTCACCATGAATCGGCTAGCCACGAAGCGAATATACAAATAGGACCACGACCCTATTTCTTAGTCTCCGATATGGATGAAGGTCCATTAAAAGAGAAGTTATTGTCGTGCTCCAATAGCCCAATGCAACGCAGCGATTTTTCTATTGGTCATCGTGGCGCACCGATGCAATTTTCTGAACATACAAAAGAGTCGTACGAGGCCGCTGCACGCATGGGTGCTGGCATTGTTGAATGCGACGTTACCTTCACCCAAGATCAAGAACTCGTCTGTCGACACTCTCAGTGCGATTTACACACAACCACAAACATTCTTGATACTCCACTGGCGAGTAAATGCTCTGTTCCTTTTCAGCCTGCGCAATTTGATCCCGATGGCGTGATAACTCAGCCAGCCACTGCTCAGTGCTGCACAAGCGACATTACACTCGCTGAATTTAAAACACTCAAAGGCAAAATGGATGCCGGTAACAACCAAGCGCGCACAGTCGCTGAATATTTAGACGCGACGCCTAGTTGGCGAACCGACCGCTACAGCAGCAAAGGCACCTTGGTGACCCATGCAGAAAGCATCCAACTATTTAAGTCACTGGGTGTAAAAATGACACCCGAGCTTAAATCGGCTAGTGTTCCTATGCCATTCAACGGCTTAACACAAGAAGCCTATGCGCAGAAAATGCTAGATGAATATAAAGCCGCAGAGATAGACCCATCAAACGTTTGGCCACAATCGTTTAACTTAGACGATGTTAAATACTGGATTAAACATGAACCAGCATTCGCCAAACAAGGCGTCTATCTTGATGACCGTTATGACCTCGAAGGTTTTGATTTTCGTAACCCAGAAAGCTGGGGACCTTCAATAGACGAACTTGCCAAATCGGGCGTCGCTATCATCGCCCCCCCACTATGGATGCTTGTTGATGTCGAGAATAATGCCGATGGCAAAGCCATCATAGTGCCATCTACCTATGCTAAGGCGGCAACCGATGCTGGATTAAAAATTATTGCATGGTCATTAGAACGATCTGGGCAACTAGATGAAGGCGGCGGCTGGTACTACAGCTCACTTAATACAGAGAACCCAAACCCTGACGTACAGCAGCCTGTCGCCATCAATAATGAAGGTGACGTAATGACCCTAGTTGATGTATTAGCACAAGACGTTGGCGTCATTGGAATTTTTTCTGATTGGCCTGCAACCGTGACCTATTATGCGAGCTGTATGAACAAATAAAGGGGTACCAAACCATAGGTTTCGATATCGACAAATCATGTAAAAAAGCCCAGCCTGCGTGGCAGACGCAACTGGGCTTTTTCACTACTAGACACCAAGATACACGCTTTACTTTAAGCCTCTAACCCAGGTACCCAGCTGGCAGGCATGGCACTAAATCCAGAAAGTGTTTCGCTCGGTTTCTGAGTATCTAGCATATCGGCTAATAATATCCGGTGCTCATCAATAAACATGACTGCAGTTTGCGCTTGTTTACCGCTGTGAATATCTTGATAAGGTGCAGAGAAAACAACACGGCTATGTAAGTCGCTTGCCCCCAGTAGCTCAAAGAAATAAGGCCGCCAGCTCCAATTTGCTCCCTTAGACGCCTCATTGATAATCCAACCACGGTCACCGTTTTCAAAGTTAGGTGATACTTGGTAACCCGATAAGTCGCAAATATAAAAACGTAAAAAATGCTCACTCGGCACAAACTGTATAAGCTCTTCGTCACTTGGGGTGGTACGTAATACTTCACGTAAGCCTAAGAGTTCACCTTTCGCTTTTTCGGCACGCCAGTGGTTTCTCGCGACCAATTCAGTAGCCATGTCACGGTAAAGATTCAACAGGTCAGTTGCTTTCTCCACCGTCGACTCTGGATCAAGCATTTGTTGTTGCGCAGGGGAAAATAAGAAGCCTTGGGTACATACCGCTTGGCAGCTCAAGGCTAAAAAGAAGTCTTCTTCAGTTTCAACACCCTTACAGAGCACCTTGCTCCCTAAGCGGGATGCGATCAAACTTAATTGCTGGACCAACGAAATACTCCGCCCAGACCCAACACCTTCACGTAATTGCTGAATGTTGAGTTTTACATAATCAGGTTTTAGTACAGCAATTCTATCTAACTGTGAGTAACCATTACCAAAATCGTCCAATGCTACCTGCATACCCAATTCTCGGTAACGGCCTACGAGCTGTTCAAGCTGCTGCAAATCACCTTCTGATTCGGTTATTTCGATAATAACGCGCGATGGATCAACACCCGCTTCCTCGACCATAGCTAATGTTGGTAATGCATCTAAAGAGTCTAAATGCTGCAGCCATTCGGGTGAAATATTAATGCTGATAAAGGTATTAGGCGGCAGTTTATGCAACTGCTCCATCGTCTGGCGACGGATGCTACGATCCCATTCTATACGTTCTAAAATAGGCACCAGCTGGTCGGTAAAGCTGTCACCAGCGGAGACGATAGTACCGCTAGGTCCTGTGGTACGAGCCAATGCTTCGTAACCAACAATGCGTCCTGTAGCAGTTTCAATAATAGGCTGATAAAAAGGGAAGCGTTCCGATGACATGGTCAATTCCTAATACGTAAACAGACTCAATTAACCAGAGTATACCTCATTAACTCGCTTGTTTATCTTCGTACATCTTTTGATCCGCCATTTCAATTAATTCTGATGCACTTAATCCTTCAATAGGGTAAACAGCCATCCCTATACTGCACCCCACATCTTCCCTTACATTATTGATTTCAAAGGGAGATGAGAATGAATTTCGGATTTTTTCGCGGATTATCATGAGTTCATTTTGATGATTAATATCCGTAGCCATCACAACAAATTCATCACCGGCAAAACGGGCAACCGTATCCGTAACTCTGACTGTATGTTTCAAGCGTTCTGATACCTGTTTGAGCAATTTATCGCCAGAAGAGTGCCCTAAAGTATCGTTAATCGCTTTAAACTTATTCAAATCTAAAAAGAAAACACCCAATAATCGGCCGGTTCGGCGCGTACGCAATACCTCTAGCTCCAAACGATCGAAGAAAGCACGGCGATTAACTAATCCCGTTAAAGGATCATGATTGGCTAAATGCGCTAAGCGCTGTTGCTCATCGGCATGTTTACTTATGTCCGTCACAGTGAGGATGGTCAGGGACTCACCCTGAAACTTGAAAGACCGCGTATTGAAATCAATACGGAAGGTATCACCATCACACCGACTACCGTACATCTCCCCATTAATCTGCCGAATGAGGTTCTCGACTCCCATCGTCATAAACAGATGCGCTGGGTAGCCGAATAACTCCTGGCTCATCTGGTTAGCAAGAACTACCTTTTTATCGCTATCCACAACAATTAAGGCTGAGGATGCATTATCTAATAGGCCTAAAAAGCTACTCAGTTGTGTATTCGCCTGTTCTGTACGTCGCACAAACATACGGATAATCACGAAAAAGTTCATCAATGCTAATAGAAAAGCACCACCTTGCACACAACGAATTAACCACGTTTTTTTCTGAGAAAGTACTTCCATGCGGGTTGTTAGCTGGTTCATGGCTATCAATAGAGGACTATTCACCTTCAAGGCGATTGAAACCGCATTATCTATCGATGTAAATGAGTTAGTTGCATGAAGTTGATTGATCGCAGCAGACAGGGGCCTAAATAGACTAACAGCGGTATCGATGATGTGAGTCACTTCGGTATCGTTGATCAAAGGAAATGGGGTAGCCAGCCCCTGACCATCAATCACATAGCCGCCGTTTAGAAAACCATCCAACGTGGTTGCAAACAAATGGCGAGCTTCATATAGCTCTTGCCGTGTTTCACCTGATAACAAACCAGCTGGGGTTGCTTGTATTTCTAATAAGGTTTTTGCCATCCGCTGCGATAACATTCGCTGCCGACCTGACACATTAATAGCTAGCGCATCGTGTTCAACTTGCTTGGTTAACCATACATTGATCCCCAAAATAGAAGAATCGAGAATAACGAATAAACAAATAGCCAGCACTAACTTTCGAGGAGTACCGGTACTGCGTTTAATTAGCTGCCGATCCATCGTCGCCATAGTTTCTATACTTTAATCGAGCGCCTTTATACATCAGGCTTTTTATTGTAAATGCTATATGAAGGAAGCCTAGAGTTAACGCGCAGCCATAAGCCCGCTATCTTTATATTAAGCTGATATTCACTTCGCCACTTCGAACAACTTTAGTTCAGACGACTGAAAATCCCAATAATAAACGAAAAAAACCAGCACTTTGTTTGTAAAAACAACGAAATGTCTCTATTAGGAATCAACTATTTCACTTTTCCGGTACTAACCGGTAAATAGCTGAAACGGGACCGTCACTCGAAAAGTAAATGTGGCCCTGAGTATTAATAGCAACACCAACAGGTCGCGACCACCGCCGCCTATCTGCACCCTGAAAGCCCGTTACCCAATCCACCACTCGTATCTGCGGAGCGTCATTAAACATAACAACAACAACTTTAGGGGGACGCCTAGAGGCGACTCCTTCGCCTGCTTTCATCGCCCAGGATCCATGGAGCGCTACAATAGCATTTCCCGCTAGTCGAGAATCTGAATGATTAGGGCTTATAAACTCGACTGCCATTGGTGCGCTTCGCGCAGGAAAACTAGCCACTGGCAACGTAACACTATCTATAGCCACGGGGGATTCATTGGCACGACATACATCTTTTGTCACCCTGCCATCAATAACTTGATACCACGGCATCCCATGAAAAGAACCCTCACTTAACGGCGCAAACTGCTCTTTTGGTAAGTCATACCCCCAATGATCAGGGCCATTGTTAGTAGCAAACATACTACCTTTTTGATCCCACGCGAAGCCAACCGGGTTTCGCAGCCCCGTTGAAAAAGGCATCAACCGGGGCGACTTTCTTTGCTCATCCAATACAAATACGCCGCCGCGTTGCTGATCAAAGGCATATCCCGCCCCCATAAACTGATTACTGCAGTTACCACTAATCCCTAAACTGACATAAAGACGATCATCTGCTCCAACTTTAACCGTGCGGCTACTGTGGCCATTACCAGCGGGTAAATCAGCTATACGCTGTACATTTACAAGCTGCTTCCCATTAACCCTATCTGCTTGGTACACACCTTCAGTTGAGGCTATGAACACTTTAGCGCCTCGTAAAGCAACACTATGTGGATACCGAAAGCGTGGCATTAATTTCTGAGGGCTCGTATAAGGTGGGGGTAAACGATAAACATACCCACTCTGAGAGCCTACAAAAAGATCACCATTATTATCAAACGTTAAAAACCGTGGCTGAGAAATTTGAGTGGTTAACAGCTCTAATTGATATCCTGTAGGGACATTCGCTATCACTGTTTTTCCGTCAACTATTAACGATTGGGGCTGAAGAGTAGGCAAAAGGCGGGGAGCTTGCTCAGCATGAGTAAAGCCTGCGATGCAATATAAGCTGACGCTTATACAGTAGGCGGCAAACCGGTAAGCCTTTTGCCTACTCCATTGTGTATGGGTGGATACTGGGGATATATAAGATAAATGACGACGGGTCATATTGGCCTCCTGCTTGATATCATTCATCATACCCTTATAAAAAAGCGATGCCTTAAGTACGTGACTAATCAACATTGCATTTCCTTTCCAACGATCACCCTACGCATGCATAAAAGTTATCAATAGATTTCGGCTTACTAAATAAATACCCTTGTCCCTGTTCGCATCCATATGATTGTAGAATAGTTAGCTGCCCTTGTGTTTCTATCCCTTCAGCAACCACATTCAAGGCTAATGTATGCGCCATAGATATAAGGGTTTCTACAATTTGCCGACCAACTTCATCCGTTTCAAGATCTACGATAAAGCTGCGGTCGATCTTAAGCTTATCTACCGGCAATTGTTTGAGTACCGATAGCGATGAATACCCCGTCCCAAAATCATCAATCGCAACTTTAATGCCCATTGCGCGCAGTTGCTGCAATGTCAGGCAAGCCTCCTCTAAATTATCCATCAATGCCGTCTCAGTCACTTCTATTTCTAAATACTTAGCATCAGCATCATACTTTTCCAGTAATCGAGTGATAGTGACGACTAAATCAGCATCAGTAAATTGTCGTGGAGATAGGTTAACAGCGACCAAACAGCGACGCTCACCTAAATGCTCGGTTCGCTTTATTAATTGGCATGCCTGCGCTATCGCCCAGTACCCCATATTTAAAATAGCGCCGCTTTCTTCGGCAATGCTAATAAACGTGTCTGGGCTCAACAGCCCTTTCTCTGGATGCTGCCAGCGAATCAAGGCTTCATAACTCACGGTGGCCTGAGTCGTCAAATCTAATATTGGCTGAAAAAGTAGCCGAAACTCTTGATTGGCTAGCCCTTTAAGTAGATCTTCCTCAACACGTAATCGATCAACAGCGGCTTGCTGCAAAGCCGTATTAAAAAACTTAAAGCCTCCTTTACCCATATTTTTTGCGGCATACATAGCAATATCAGCATTTTTAAGTAAGGTCGATACATCTTGGCTATCTGTTGGGATCAAGGTGATACCAATAGATGTCGATACAACCAATGACTTCTTTTGGAACACCATGGGAGCTTCGACGATTCGCATAAGTTTATTAACGATATATCCTATATTATGTACTTCCTGCGTATTAAATAAGAGAATAGCGAACTCATCTCCCCCTAAGCGCGATGCTACATCTCCTTTTCGGATATTTTTACGAATACGGTTAGACACTTCCATCAGTAACTGATCACCAATTTCATGCCCCATGGAATCGTTAATTCGTTTGAAATCGTCAAGATCTAAATACAACAAAGCAGACTGTTTTTTGTTACGCACCGATTCATGAATAGCATGTCGTAAGTGCTCAACCAATAACCGACGATTCGCCAACCCTGTCAATGGATCATAAAAAGCGAGCTGTTCTAACTCTGCTGTTTTTTCATCAACAATTAACTTTAGTTCCTCTGGCTTTCGCATGACTGAATTCATCATATAAGCTAACAAGACGGCAAGTAATAAGGTGAATAAAGTTCCAACTCGATTGAAGCCTTCTTCAGGGCTAATGATTGTTAGAAACCAGGTAGCATTAGGGACATTGATATCGATAGTTTCACGCATTCCTTCCAGCCCATCATGGGACTTAAGGAAAACAAACTCTTGCCCGGAATCCGGATCTAGACGACTTAGCTGATAACCGTAACCCTCAGCGATTAAACCTTCTAAATGGGTCTGTTTTAACAACTCATCAAGAAAAATTAAAACCGAGCAAAATCCCCAAAAAGTACTCTCTACACCCTTGTCTAAAAAAACCGGATAACGGCCAATAACCGCTACACCGCCTTGTATAAGCTCAAAAGGCCCTGCCAAGCTTAAGCGCTGCTCTAGAATCGCTAAGCGTGCTTCCTCCTTACGCTTATCGTCACGTAAAATATTGTGTCCTAAAGCCTTCTCGCTCCCCTTAAGCGGGTAGATTTGAGTGACGATACCGTTAGGGGCCAACTGTAAATTAGAGATCCCTCCCAACGAGCTAATCACCTCAGAAGCATATTGATCAAAGTCTGGAATACTTCCGTTATTGCGTTTGACTTCAAGCGCTAAAATACGAGTCGAGGTCAAAATATGGCTTAAACGACTTTCAAGAGACCGCGCTTTGGCAATGCCTAGTGCACTCATCTGTGCCCGTTGACGCGCATCATTCAACGACTGGTTTAAACCTAAACCATAAAATCCCACAGCCAATACAAGTATAAATATCCCGACAGCAATGAGCTTTCGTTGACTATAAATTTGTTGTAACCGCATTAAACATCACCGCCTTGTTTTATGTGCGTCGAGATGATTACTTAATTGCATCGCCTTGCGATCAATGAGTGTGGCGATAAAATCATATATTTACCTCTATCTCCAACCACTCGCTCTGCTATTTAGCTTAGTACAAACCCAAGAAGCATGCAGAATACAAATGATGAAATAGTAGCGGCTCTTTTCTAACCAAAAGTCTTTACTTTGTGCCTATATTTTATAACGTCAATTTTCTTTACATACGATTTATACAACATGAAAACCCCTTCCTAACCAAAAGAAAAAGTTATTCAATAACAGACATTTATAGTTATGGATTATTTTTTGCATAAGCAGGGTTGGGATCAAAAAAATGAAGTATTACGAGGAATGTAAAATGGAATTTCTGAAAAATAAAAATGGGATCTTACTCGCATCCCTTCTGACCAGTGCTCTGCCGATTAACAACGCTCTAGCTAGTCTATTAATCGATAATCTAGGAGGGGATGCAGGCTATGGAGAGCTTGCCATGTCCGCCAATGATGACGGCTCTTCTAACTTATTGAACCTTAATTTTACCGCCAATTTCTTTGGCAATGAGTACGCTAATTTTTACATTAACAATAACGGTAACATTACTTTTAATTCTCCGGTGTCATCTTACACGCCTGAAGCCTTTCCGAGTTCGAGTCAACCCATGATCGCACCTTTTTGGGCAGACATAGATACGAGAGGAACAGGGGCAGTCTATGTCGGTGCCGCTAACGCAGATACAACCGTTATCACATGGGATGGCGTAGGCTTTTATGCTAGTCATACTGAACTTACCAATACCTTCCAGTTAGTCTTACGTGACATGAGCGATACAACGGGTGTTAGCGGTGATTTCAATATCGAATTTCGCTATGAAGAGCTAACGTGGACAACAGGCGATGCTTCCAGCGGAGTGGCTGGTTTTGGTGGCACGCCAGCACAAGCAGGGTTTGATGCCGGCGACAACGAAAACTACTTCGTGCTTCCTGGCTCTTTCTCTGGAGAAGTACTGGAGTTACAAAATACAACCAATGTAACCGGTGGGGAAGATGGTTTATGGGTGTTCTCTATTCGCGAAGGCACCAACCCCGGTGAAACCGCCTCTAACCCATTAATGCCAGTATTAGTAGACAACTCGTATACATTTGACTTTGATGTAGAAATTGATGAGCGTGTTTTTATCGATCCTGAAGTAGCCATTGGTTATGACTACGTATTAACCGATAGTAATAGCCCACAAATAGCATCCGTTTTATTACCTAGCGGAATAGGTGATGATCTCTACGAAATATGGGTATGGGATGGCACACAGTATGTTCTTGCAGAAGATGCTTGGGGCGCGGGAAATGTGTACACGTTTACAAATGCCGTTGATGCCTTCCGTATTTTAGGTATCGAGATAGATGAAACAAACTTTGCTACGCCTTTAAACGGTGACGAATTTGTAACGGGATTGACCTTCGTATCATCAGGCAGTGTGTCTATATCTCAGACACCGATTCTATTTAACACGACGACTGATGTCCCACTCCCCGGAACACTGGTTTTACTTGGCCTAGGTTTAGCGTTAACAGGCTTTGCCCGTAAAAAGACTGTAAATAGCTAGATGTTGCAGCAGCAGATATAACGATCCATTTTTCTTTATGGTAAAGTTCATCGTAACTTCGAACCACATGTTAAGGATGTAAACCATGAAAGGACTTCTATCTGCTGCGCTTTTACTCACCTTATTTAGCAGCCATTCATACGCACTCACCAGCCAAGAATTTTACGATAAGTGCAATAACCTTTATCAATCCCCAGGAAAAGAAACCCCGCAAGACGCAGTTAATCGCGCCCTTAATGCCGGTTCTTGCTCTGGTTTTGTTGGTGGGATGATTAATGGCTTTAATCTAGTGGGTAATATGCTAGGGCAAAAAGGGGCCGTTAAACGTAATTTTGTATGTTTACCTGCGGCTAAACAATCTCAAGAATTACTGGGAGAGGTGATGGCTTATATCAAAGATAACCCGGATAAAGCATCAGAACCCGTGCAAATCAGTATCTACAACACCTTTGTACTCGGTTACCCATGTGAAGACTTCGCCAACAGACCCGAAGCACCTCAGTAAAACACTTCAGACGACGGAGTTACCACTTTTGTAACTCCTGTTTATTTTCATCCTCGTTAATACTGCACTATTCCCTCCCTTCCAGCACATCCAACGGTACGTGAACCTAACTTATAACGTTTAAAAGGCTTGTCAGCTTTTTTTACGCCACTACTGTATTAAAACGCGAATTCAAACGGTTGTTTTGTTAATATTACGTTAAGTATTTGCTTTATAGACCTATTAAATTTTTAGGCACGTTAGTTGCTGCTACTGATTCAACAGCCTTTTGATTTGGAGATTCTGACATGTTCAATTCGTTACGAAAGGCAGAGATGTATCAGCGGTGTAAAACCTGCATTCTGCCTCTACTAATATCTGCTGCACTTACAGGACCAGTAAACGCGGCCCCTATTACCACCACAACATTTATGGGTATAGACTTTTCAATCGAGCCGGGATCTGCGGGGATATTTGAGAGCGTTACCCTACCTGACATTATTAGCGGTGGTCTTTTCGGGCTTTTCATGTGGAATGGCGTTGAGTTTGTTTTTAAAACTGAGCATTACGCAGGTACTCCCTATGTATTCGATACCCCAGGAGTAGATACCTTTCGTGTATTAGGCTTAGAAGACGCAACAGGCGTTGATGAAACCGACCTCAGTAGCTTTAATGTCGACTTTACTTACACCGTTGGCGACAGTAACGATAACAGCTATACAACGTCAGCTGTTTACAACGACGTTCCTTCACCTGGCACATTGGCACTACTAGCGGCGGGAGTTTTACTTATTTCAGGTGCCGCCAAACGCGCCAAAGCAGCATAGATTTTCATTCCCTCAAGAAAACAGTAAAGGGTTACTTTTTACTGTTTTTTATTTACTCATAATTTTTATATATTTTTAATTCTTATCTATTTCCATCCCACGCTAAAAGCCTCATGATCTCCCTTTACAGTCCTTAGTCACTATTGTGTGTTGCCTAACTATGCTCAACCCTGATGCCGATCAGAACAGTGCTCCTCTGAAAATTTATCCAGAAAAAATTATCATACGGCAGGCCCTACCCGCCGACTTGGAAGCGATCGAGCAGATTGAAAACACCTGTTTTTTAGGCGATCGATTATCTCGCCGGCGCTTAAAGCATTGGCTAAAAGCCACCAACCGGATTTTTCTAGTAGCCGAGGCCAATCATGCTGTATTCGGCTATGGCTTAGTACTTTTACATCAAGGGACACGGCTAGCGCGTTTATATTCTTTGGCCATATTACCCATCGGTCGCAAGACAGGCACTGGGCAAATATTACTCACAGCCTTAGAGAAAAGCTCCGCTGAACGAGGCCGCTTTTTTATGCGACTGGAAGTCTCTAATAAAAATACGCCGGCGATTACCTTATACCGTAACCAAGGGTATTGGTGCTTTGACGAATACAGAGATTATTATGAAGATCACAGCGATGCCCTACGTATGCAAAAACGTATATTACGAGGGACGTCGGTAAACAATGTTCGTAATGCACCTTGGTATCAGCAAACCACCGAATTTACCTGCGGGCCTGCTTCTTTATTAATGGCGATGTCGACTATTGAACCCTCAATAGCACTATCACAAACCGAGGAATTAGATATTTGGCGAGAAGCGACTACTATTTTTATGACATCCGGCCATGGTGGCTGTCATCCGATAGGCCTAGCACTCGCGGCACAGAAACGAGGTTTTACCGCCAGCGTTTACATCAATACCGATAAACCACTTTTCTTAGAAGGGGTGCGCTCTAATCATAAAAAACAGATTATGAGCACGGTCGACGAGCACTTTAAGCAGCAAGCGAATGCCAGCGCAGTGGTCGTTAATTACGAAGAGCTAACCCAAGAACTGATTCAACAAGCACTGGCAAGAGAAGCCATTATTGTTATATTGATCAGCACTTATCGTATGGATGGCAGAAAAGCCCCTCATTGGGTTCTAGTTACCGCAATGGATGAAGACTGCTTATATGTACATGACCCAGATCCCGATGAAATTTCACAAGACCCTCTCGACTGTCAGCATATACCCATCGCTAGGGAAAGCTTCAATCAGATGGCTTGCTTTGGACGCGACCGCTTACGCACGGGTATTATTTTAGAAAACAATTATCGTCTCCCTGTATTAAAAACGCCGGCTTGATGCACTAAGCGCGGCGTTTACTGCAACGAAAGCCTTAGCGGCCTCGTTTTTCTAAACGGTTAGCAAACTCAGTCATGATGACCATGTAGAGCTCATTACCCAAATACACGTCTTCAACTTTATGGTCTATGCTTGGGTTATCATTAACTTCTATCACATAGACTTGGTTGTCTTTCTGTTTAATATCAACACCGTATAATCCATTCCCAATCATATCGCATGCTTTAAGAGCCGCCTGTAGAACGGCTCTGGGCACTTCAAAAGTCGGTAACGTTTCGAAACCACCCGAATTAAAACGCTTAGATTCATGGTTATAAATCTGCCAATGGTTGCGCGCCATCATGTATTTGCATGCATAAATAGCCCGGCCATTTAACACACCTATTCGCCAATCATAATCGGTATACAGGTACTCTTGAGCTAACACCAAAGCGGTTTCATCGAACAACTCGTCTAACCGCTCCTTCAGTTCAGCACGATCTTTGACTTTATACACACCTTTGGAAAAAGACCCTTCTGGCATCTTCAATACTAGCGGATAACCAAATGATTGTTCTACTGCATCTAGGTCAGACGCTTCTGCACCGATAACCACTTCAGTTTTAGGTGAAGGAACACCGTTATAACTAAATGCATCATGCAAAAAAACTTTATTACAACAGCGCAAAATTGAAGTCGCATCATCGATAACAACAAGACCTTCTTTTTCAGCTTTGCGGGCTAATCGATAAGTATGGTGGTCGATAGCCGTGGTTTCCCGTATAAAAAGCGCATCGTATTGGCTTAATGAGCCTAATTCATCAGCGGATAAAGCCTCCGCATGAATACCTACTTTACTGGCTGCTTTTATAAAACGGCTAATCGCTACCTTATCACTGGGCGGCTGCTTTTCTTCATGATCAACAAGGATCGCCATTTCCCAACGAGAACGTTTGCGGCTCGCAGGAGAACGCCAAACATTGGCAACAAAAGCTTCTAGTTGCTGCAAGAAATCTGCTTTTTGTTCACCTTCCAATTGCGCATAAGCAAAGCGCTCAACGACACAAGGAGCCTGCTTACTCGCAGGCGTTAAGGAGACCTTTAAAATCGGTGCTGGATATTGATCAAAGACTTGCCTAGCAAACTTAATTAAGCGCTCGTCTTTTTTAATCGATACTTCGGCTAGCTGACCAAAAAATATCATCAAGGTAACGGTTTGGTCTTGCGGAACACCTGCCAAGGCTGCACTTAACTGCAGACTCAGTGTTTTCTCATCACTATCTCGCAAGTCATTAATGGTACTGACGCTTGGGAGCACTTTATGCTGACGTGCTTCAGCCAGCAATGAACAATAATAGCCACGGCTTAAGTATTGGCGAGTGTCACATAGATTAATCAAACGCGTTTTACGCTCGTTACGTTTCGGATAATCAGCCAAGTAACGTTCAAATGTTACTGCATCAAAACCAGACATCTCAGCTAATTGTGCTTCGTTATCCACAACTACTAACGTTTTATACATGTAAAGCACCCTCTAAGGGTTGCGTCAGGCCACATAGACCAGACAATATATTTAGAAATCCAGAAACCGAAGCCAAAGGCGCGGACTCTGATAAGGTATGGTAACCGGATGTAGGTATCTGCAATGTGGTTCCGTCAACTAAACCGTTTGAGGCTGAAATGATACGCCCCATTTCCGTAGAGCCTAACGATGATGGTTCTTCACCCCTTGCCACCTGCTGAGCATTCATCGCCTCTACATATCGATCCTTAAATTGATAACGCAGACCTAACTCATCACATAATGTCGATAAGCGTTGAGTCAGTGGTTGATTAAAGACCGCATTCGCATCTCTGTTTCGTAACACCACATGCTGCTGGCCTGCCGTTTCTAGATCCGGATATGGACTGGTATCAACTACAATTAATTGGTTTGTAGTTTCACCGAAGCGCCTGAACCACTCCAACAGATAACGCCAGCTTTTGCCCGCCTCCTCTTGTGCTGTAAAAAAGGCCGTGCCTTCAAAACCAAGTTCAAATAGGTATACCAAAGCCGCCGCTGTCAATACATTATCCAATTGCCCCACTAATGCTTGGTCTGTCTCTTTCAGTCTGTCCTGAAAAGCGACAGGTGTACCGGCGGCTAAATGATTCATCCCCGCCAACTCAAAAATAAGGTTATTGCGATGCTCACAAATATAAGCACGATCAATAACACCGCTACCATGATAAGCACCTGACCATGGCTCATAAGCATAGACAGATTCTGATTCGAAACGGTATACGATCTTATTCATTAATTGCTCACTAACCGAATTACCCAATAGGTCAGAACGCGCACTTGCTACAAACGCGGCATACTGAAATTCATTAGGACCAGTGCATACCAGACCATGGCGATCAATATGCGCTGAAAACATAACACTCTTAGGACGAGCACCCTGAGCGACTAACACACCCTCATACCAGCTCACTTGAGCACCACGTTCTTCTAGCTCACGTTTTAACACCCGAAAGAAGGAATGCTCAGCACCCACCACACTTGGGCTACGTAATAAAACGTTGAGCAAATCTAAAAAACGACGCGGAATTCTAGTCTTCTCTAGTCCCGATCGGTCATCGTTATTGTGGGTAGATGAATGTTCCATAGTCGTCAGTTTCCTCGCTGGGCGATGCTTGCTACATCAAAACTGACGTTCTGGGCACCCCAACATTTGGGGTTGGCGGGCCTTGATTAGCCCTATAGATAGCGGCTGTATCTATAGCGCTAATCATCTGTATTATAAAAAATCTATTTATCACGTCTTAATACCACGAGCAATACATATTGTTAAAAACTCATCTATAAACAATGCTCTTAGCTTAATTCTCTGCTGCAATAGCGTAATGCTAAAGTTTGTTGCGAAAATACCATCATACCTATTCAGGCTTATCCTCTATACTCAGCTAACACTAATCACATCACACCCGTGTCTAATGGAGGAAGTCATGCAGTTAATCGGATCTATTACATCGCCTTACGTACGACGTATTCGTTTATTTATGGACCATTACCCCCATGAATTTGTTGCACTCAACATCTACTCCCCTGAAGGGCGTGAAGCCTTAAGGACATTTACACCGGTCATGAAAGTACCTGTCTTAACTGACAATGACAAAACACTGCTCGACTCCCGCATCATCCATAAATATTTAGCACATAAGCTCAACCATGCAGAGCTAAGCTGGGATCAAGAAAATCTGTTGACCATGATTGATGCGGTAAATGACTCCTGCGTTATCTTGTTTATGTGTAAGCGATCAGGCGTTGATACAGAAGGGGATGTGTTAATTGCGAATTTGCAGCGAGAGCGTATCGCAAACACATTAGCGCTCTTGGAAACTGCCGCTGCTGACGGTAGTTTTGACGAGTGGCATTATCCGTCTATTTGCTTATATTGTTTGATAGACTGGGCAAGCTTCAGACACTTAATTTCTTTGGATCACATGCCTGCATTAGCTGCTTTTTTACAAGCGCACAAACATGAGGCGCTGATTAAAAGTACAGACCCGAGATTAGCTGAAGCGTAAACAAAAAAAGCCCCGGAAACCGGGGCTTTAGTAGAAACGCAGGCTGCTTACTTAGCCAACTTCTGCATCTCGTCCATAGCAGTTTGGCTCGCATTTGTAGCCAATGCTGTAAAAGCTTCACCTTGCGCTTTCATCAGTTCAAACAAGTTCTGATTAGCGGCAACGTTGAACTTAACCATATCTTCAGGTGTTTTAAGCTCTTTCGCTTTTTCCATTTCAGTTTTGAAGAAGCTAGCAAGCTGCTCGCCTGAAGCCTTCTGCAATTCTACTGATTTGTTCATAGTAGACGCTTGAAGCGCCATTAATGATTTCATAGTTTCAAGCGGTTTTTGCAAATCCATGTTAGTCATATTGTAACTCCAAGTAATCTAAAATAAGTTGTAATACTTTGTTTTTTGCTGCGCTGCACAATGATTATCATAATAGCCCTTTTAAAAACTTTGTCAAACATTTTTGTGCACTGCAACATAACATTCATACTGCCAAATATAGGACAAAGCTACCCAAAACATTTATAGTAAAAAACACAACTAAATCAAGTATTAGGGATGTAAATAATCATCGGCAGGACGCTAAACGCTAACGTTACTCAGGAGAACAGGTTTGTTACTTCACGCTGCAGGCAAAAAAATAATTCATAAAATATCTGCGTTGAAATGCCCCGCGGCTCTTAGTAGATTAATCATTTGCACAATGATACTTCACACGGCTAACGTCAGCGCCGATGAAGTCCGTGTAGCGGTCGCTGCCAATTTCTTTGCTTCGGCAAAAGCACTGGCCCCTGCCTTTAAAAAAGAGACCTCTCACGGGCTCCGACTCAGCAGTGCCTCAACGGGGAAGCTTGCTATTCAAATCATGCATGGTGCGCCCTTTGATATCTTTTTAGCCGCCGATGCTAAACGCCCCGCGCGGCTCATCAAACAAGGCCTTGCTATCGCACCAGCATACACCTATGCAATCGGCCAGTTAGCGCTGTTTAGTAAACACTTACGCGTAGACCAAACAGTGACCGCTTCACTACTGGACGGAACCATCAAAAGAGTGGCGATTGCCAACCCGGAAGCTGCACCTTATGGCCTAGCCGCTCAGCAATTTTTAAATACCTTATCTTTACCTAGCCAGCTAATCACTGTTAAAGGTGATAATGTGAGTCAAGCGTTACAATTTGCCGATACCAGGAACGTTGATGCCGCGTTTGTCTCGCTAGGCCAAGCTCAATCAACCAAAGGTTTTTACACCATCATTAATTCTAACTCGATTACACCGATCGCCCAGAAGGCCGTTTTGCTGACTTCAGCAAAAAATAACGAGGCAGCAAAGGCTTTCTTGGCCTTTTTACAATCGCCTACGGCTAAGACAATCATCCACAACAACGGCTACTTAACTGAGTAAAGGTCATGACCGACGCCATCTTTTTATCGCTGCAACTAGCCTTTACAACCACCTCTATTCTATTGGCTCTTGGTGTACCGTTAGCATGGTGGCTGTCACGTAAACAATCGTTCGTTCGCGAAATCATTGCCGCATTAGTCACTCTCCCCTTAGTACTTCCTCCGACAGTACTAGGTTTTTATTTATTACTGCTACTGAGTCCAAACAACACGCTGGGGCACACCCTAAGTGATTGGTTAGGCGGCCCACTAACATTTACCTTTAGTGGGCTAGTTATTGGCTCAGTTATTTTCTCTCTACCTTTTATGGTGCAGCCCGTTCGCGCATCATTCGAAGCTATAGGCTCGCGACCATTAGAGGCGGCGGCTACCTTGAGGGCGTCGCCCATTGATAGCTTTTTTAGTGTCGTGCTTCCCATGGCTAAATCCGGCCTCATTATTGGTGCCACCATGACCTTTGTACATACACTCGGCGAGTTTGGGGTTGTCTTAATGATCGGTGGAAACATTCCCGGTGAAACACAGGTGTTATCCATCGCTATTTATAACTATGTAGAAACGCTGGAGTGGCAAAAAGCCCACCAAATAGCAGCCGGGATGGTTATCTTCGCGTTTCTTGTGATGCTGTTACTTTCTCAGGTGAGCAAACGTCAATTGCGCCATGGTGCTCTATGATCCACAGAGATAAGCCCTGCTACACTCTGAAGATCACACAGCAGACACAACTCAGTAGCTTCAGCTTAGAGGTCGATTTAGCGCTCCCAGCATCAGGTTTCACGGTGCTATTTGGCCCATCGGGATGCGGTAAAACAACCTTACTACGCTGTATTGCAGGATTACACCATCCAGTTAACGGCGTGATAAAGGTGAACGGTGCAACCTGGCAGGATAAAACCACACGACTTAAAGCCCACCAGCGGGACTTAGGTTATGTATTCCAAGAACCCAGCTTATTTGATCATCTAGACGTAACGGCGAACCTACTTTACGGGTATAAACGTGCGACGAGTAAAGGCCGATTAACACTGGAGCATATAGCCCAACTCTTAGGCATCGAACACTTACTCACCCGTAAAACTGCACATTTGTCCGGCGGTGAAAAACAACGAGTGGCGATCGGACGCGCCTTACTCTCCAACCCTAAACTGCTGCTAATGGACGAACCGTTATCGGCACTCGACCATAAAACAAAGAACGAAGTTCTTCCCTATCTGGAACGTTTGCCAAAAGAGTTATCAATCCCCATCATTTATGTCACCCACGCTCTTTCAGAGGTTGAGCGTTTAGCTGACCACCTTGTGATTATAGAGAAGGGACGTGTCATTGCAGAAGGTGATGTACATGAACTGATGCTCGATCTTGACGGACCACTTAGCCACTTCAATCAAGCAGGTGCTTTAGTCGATGCGATAGTAACGGGTTATGACTCCGACTACTCATTAACCGAGTTAACGATTGATGGCGGCATACTGCACATGCCAACTTCAATCGCGCCGATAGGATCACATCGACGTATCCGTATTGGCGCCAGCCATGTCAGTTTATCGCTAACAGCCCCAACCGATAGTTCTATTATTAATTGCTTGGCGGCTACCGTTATCGCGATCAAGGCGGAGTGCGAGGCAATGTGTATTGTGCGCTTACAATTGGGGGAAACGAGTGAAATATTAGCGCGAATAACCAAGTGGTCAAAGGATCACCTTGGCTTGCAGGAAGGGCTTGCCGTTTATGCACAAATAAAAGGAGCCTCACTTATTAAGCAGTAGGCGAGCCCCCCCTTCCACCTGCTTTAGTTATCGATCTGCACCCTTCTCTTTACGGTACATAACCACACCAGCAAAGAGCACCGCCAAACTAACAACCACAACAATAATCGTCGCCAGCGCATTGATCTGTGGACTTACACCTAAACGTACGCTGGAATACACCACCATAGGTAAGGTCGTTGCACCCGGACCGGATACGAAACTCGCTACCACTAAGTCATCCATCGAAAGTGTAAACGCCAGTAACCAACCAGCTAACAACGCAGGCGCGATTAACGGTAAAGTAATGGCAAAAAACACCTTCAGAGGTTTAGCGCCTAAATCAAGTGCGGCTTCTTCCAAGGATTGATCCATGTGTGCCAAACGGCTTTGCACAACAACCGTGACATAAGCCAATGAGAAAGTGACATGCGCAATCGTAATGGTTAACTGCCCACGCCCTTGCGGCCAGCCTAATGTTTTTTGCATGGCAACAAACAACAGCAGTAGAGATAAGCCAATGATCACCTCAGGCATGACGAGTGGAGCTGTCACCATGGTTTGCAAAACGTTACGCCCACGAAAGCGTTTAAAACGCACCAAGGCTAAGGCGGCTAAGGTACCTAAGATCACCGCTAAGGTGGCATTGACCGAAGCAATCTTCACACTAAGCCATGCAGCATCCAATATCTGTTCGTTCTGCAGTAACTCACCGTACCATTTAGTGCTAAAGCCAGACCATACAGTGACTAAACGGTTCTCATTGAATGAATACACCATCAAGCTCAAGATAGGACCATACAAAAAAGCATAGCCAAATAACAGCACGGTCATGAGCATAGGCATTTTACGCCACATCAGCTAACCTCCTCAGCTCGTCGCTCAAAATGACGTAAGGCGACAAAAGGGATAATCAGCGCGCACAACAACACAGCTGCTAATGCCGACGCCAAGGGCCAATCTTTATTGCTAAAGAACTCAATCCACAGCAATTTACCAATCATGAGCGTATTCGGCCCCCCCAATAAATCCGGGATCACAAATTCGCCCATCACAGGTATGAACACCAGCATAGATCCCGCTAAGACCCCCGGCAACGACAATGGCCATGTCACTTTTAAAAATTGCTTCCATGGTGGGCAACCCAAGTCTGCCGCCGCTTCTATTAGCGATTCATCTAAACGAATTAACGTGGCATAAAGAGGCAACACCATGAATGGCAAGTAGCTGTACACTACACCAATATAAACAGCGATCGGTGTGTGCATAATTTCCAAGGGTGAGTCGATAACCCCCATGCCCATCAATGCCTGATTGAGCAAACCGTTATTTTTCAAAATGCCGATCCACGCATAGACACGAATAAGAAACGACGTCCAAAACGGCAAAATAATCAGCATTAACAACGGCAATCGCCAATGGGAGGGTGCCTTAGCGATGGCATACGCCATGGGATAGCCCAGCAAAAGGCACAGCAGGGTAGAAATACCCGCCACCTTTACTGATCCCCACAAGGCGTTTAGGTAAAGAGGGTCTTCGAGTAAAAACAGGTAGTTTCCAAAATTCAGCTGGATAGTGACCAAACCATTCTGTATTTCACCAATGATGTCTGTGTAAGGGGGCTGAGCTAACACGGCCTCCGACAAACTAATTTTAAGTATGAAAAGGAAAGGTAATAAAAAAAATAAACCTAGCCACAACCAAGGCACACCAATGATAAGGGTGCGCCCCGTCCATAAACGGCTCACCGCGCTGATCATTCAGTTAGCACCCCACAGCTGTCTTCTTTCCAGCTTAGATGCACCGTTTGCTCCCACGTTAATGGTTGCTCGGCTAATGCTTGCACATTTGACTGTGTAAACTGAACACGCTTACCAGAAGGTAAGTCGATATGATAAATAGAAACATCTCCCAAATAAGCGATCTCTTTGATCACACCACTCACTTCGTTAGGCTCGCCAGTTAACGCTGTAATAAGGCGACATTTTTCAGGGCGTATGGCTACTGTGACAGGCATACCAGCCACCAAAGGTTGGCTATGGTGAACTCGTAACAAGCCACCTGCTTCTTCACTTTGAATCGTCACATAATGGCTTGTCTGCTCAACAACATAGCCTGACAATAAATTTATACTACCGATGAAGGAAGCGGCAAACTGAGTTGACGGAAACTCATATAGACGGCGTGGAGGATCAATCTGTTCAATACGACCATCTCGCATCAGGGCGATACGCGACGACATTGTCATCGCCTCTTCCTGATCATGGGTGACAATAATAAACGTCATGCCTAACCGCTCTTGAATATTCACTAACTCAAACTGGGTCTTCTCTCTCAATTTTTTATCAAGCGCGCCTAATGGCTCATCCAACAACAAAATTTTTGGCTGCTTTGCTAACGAACGAGCCAACGCGACACGCTGGCGTTGCCCACCTGATAGCTGATGAGGCTTTCGCTTGGCAAACTGGCTAATCTCTACCAAAGACATCATTTCAGCGACGCGCTCTTTGCGTTCTGCCTTTGCCATCCCTTCCTGCTTTAAACCAAAGGCGATGTTATCTTCAACATTCATGTGCGGGAAAAGCGCATAGGATTGGAACATCATATTGATCGGGCGCTTGTAAGGAGGCACCTCAGTAATATCGACTCCATCAATAAGAATCCGGCCAGATGATGGCGTTTCAAACCCGGCCAACATACGCAATAGCGTCGTTTTACCGCAGCCTGACGCGCCTAACAGCGAAAAAAATTCACCCTTATGAATCTCTAAACTAATTTCATCCACCGCATACACATCGCCAAACTTCTTGGTGACTTTGTCGATACGCACCAACGGTTCGCCTTCAGGCGCTTGCCACGGTTCCTGCGGGGTAAATGAGCGAATATTCGCCATGCTGAACTAGTACTCCATTAAAAAACCCTCAGGCTAACCATAACGCTGAGGGCTTACATCATTATTGACCTGTTTTAACACGTGTCCACAAACGGGTCATCGCACGCGCTTCACGATCGCTCGGCGTTTTGATCGCTATCAGTGATTTCAATTTATTCCCTGAAGGATAGATACCCGGGTCATTGCGGATCTCTTCGTCCACCAGCTCAGTAGCGGCCTTATTAGCATTCGCATAGGCTACAAAGTTTGTAATGGGCGCTATCACATCAGGACGTAACAAGAAGTTAATAAACTGATGAGCCGCTTTAGGGTTTGGAGCATCCGCTGGGACAACCATAACATCCGTCCACACCACAGCACCTTCCTGAGGAACAAGATAAGCAATATCCACACCATTGTTGGCTTCCGCTGCACGATCGCGGGCTTGTAACACATCACCGCTGTAGCCATGAGCCACACAAATATCGCCATTCGCCAAATCATTAATATATTGCGAGCTATGGAAATAGCGAATGAATGGACGAGCCGCATTCACTACCTCAGCCGCTTTATTCAAACCTTCTGTACTGTAATCATTAGTATCACTTTTATTGTACGCCTGAGCTGCTTTAAACACCTCGTTCGGGTCATCCATCAAAGAAATACCACATACACTCAACTTTTCAGCAATAGCCGGATCAAAAATCAAAGACCAAGTATCAAGCGGCATATCATCACCTAAAATCGCTTTGACCTTAGTCAGGTTAATACCGATGCCCGTTGTACCCCACATATAGGGGACTGCATATTGATTATCAGGATCAATATCAGCTAGCGAATGTAAAATATCAGCATCAATATTGCCCAGTAGTGGCAACGCCGTTTTATCGAGTTTCGCATCCAGCTTGGCTTTGATTTGGCGGTCCAAGAATGGCCGTGCTGTTGGAAAGGCCAAATCGTAGCCGCTATTACCGGCTAAAAGTTTGGCTTCTAGTACTTCATTGGAGTCGTAAACGTCATAAACAACCTTAATACCCGTCTCATCTTCGAAACGCTGAACAGTATCTTCAGCGATATAATCAGACCAGTTATACACATGTAGCTCTTCCTGAGCATTGGCGATTAAAGACCCCGTAGTTAACGTGGCGATTATTGCCGTTTTAATGCCAGCGGCTTTTACGCCTGTTGCAAAACGCTTCATAGGTAGCATCCCCTCAGAGATAAACAGGTGACTCCACAACGGAGAGATTCATTATCTTAGATGGTTAATGTCCATCATTCAAAAAACGCTGAATATGACAGGAAAAACAGAAAAATCCATATTTTTTTCAGCCTTTGGCGCGTTTAGAACACTCAGCTGACTTCACTCGCTTGATAATCTCACTTAGACTCCGCAGTCAGTGCTGCTAACGGCCCTTCACATAGACTGACAAGGAAAATTTTTGATGCGCATTTTACTGCTCTCAGCTTACGATGCACAAAGTCATCGTTACTGGCATCAAGGCCTTGTTAAACACTGCGCGGATCATGACTTTACTGTACTTTCATTACCGCCTCGCTACTTTTCATGGCGTATCAGAGGTAATAGTATGAGTTGGGCGTTTGGTAAGGATCGCGCGTTATTAAACCAGCCGTATGATCTGATTATCGCGACATCGATGACAGACCTAGCAAGCCTTCGAGGCTTCGTAACTGAGTTAGCATCCGTGCCTACGCTGCTATATTTCCATGAAAACCAATTTGCCTACCCTGAAACCAGCAAGGTTCACGCGAGTGTTGAGCCTATGATGGTCACCCTTTATTCAGCATTGGCCGCCGACCATCTCGCCTTCAACACGGACTATAACCGACAGACATTTTTAGCCGGTGTTGATCAGCTGTTACGCAAACTGCCCGATCAGGTTCCAACGGGCCTAGTAGAACAGCTAAAGCAGAAATCATCCGTGCTACCTGTCCCATTACCCGCTCATTGTTTTACAGATAGCCTAGCTCATAACCCACAGAGCGGTGCATTACGTATTGTTTGGAATCATCGTTGGGAATATGACAAGGGGCCAGAACTGCTTTTGGGCGCGTTACAAAAACTTGAATTGATGGATGCTAACTACACAATAGATATTCTAGGTCAGCAATTTAGGCAGCAACCCAGCGCCTTTGCAGACATAAGAGCGCAATTTACACATCGTATTGGAAAATCGGGCTACATACCCTGTACAGATGAATATCGAGAGCACTTAAGCAAAGCCGATGTTGTGTTATCCACAGCGGATCATGATTTCCAAGGTATCGCGATTTTAGAAGCCGTGGCCGCTGGCGCTATTCCTCTAGTACCGGATAGGCTAGCATATCCGGAGTTATTCGAGACAAGCTATCGCTATACAGGGAGTGACCTCCATTCAGAAGCAGCCGCTATCGCACAAAAACTAGCTGAGCTCGCACAGCAAAAACAAGATAACCAATTACCGACGTCACCCACGGTAGAAAGCTTGCATTGGCGTAGCGTCGAGCCACTTTATCAAGGCTTATTCAAACAGCTTACCACTACAATAAAAGCACCAATATAAACGAATAAATAGGTGCTTTTACTGAGCGATCAACCATTACTTTACAAGCGAACCTAAGATACCGCGCAGCAGGCTCTTACCGACACTGCGCCCAAGACTACTACCGATACTACGTACTACCGACTTCATCAAGGTTTCGGTTACCGATTGACGATTAGTGCTGCGCCCTGAGCGACGTTTTTCTGCCTTAGCTATCTCTTTGGCTTGCTCTGCCTGTTCTTCAGCATCCTCCGCATCTTTTAAACGCTGAGCTGTACGCTCTAATAAAATTTCATGTGCAGAACGCGGGTCATAAGATTCGGCATAGCGACGGTTCATGGGATCATTCGTAATGACTTGCTGGCACTCCTGCTCTGTAGCAGGCCCTATTCGCGAGGACGGTGGGCGAATGAGTGTGCGCTGAACAACCGAAGGGACACCCCCTTTTTGAAGTACCGAAACTAGCGCCTCACCGACACCCATTTGAGTAATAGCCTCAACGGTATCGATAGTCGGGTTAGCACGAAAGGTTTGCGCCGCAACGCGAACAGCCTTTTGATCTCTCGGTGTGAACGCGCGTAACGCATGCTGTACACGGTTACCTAGCTGGCCTAACACGTTTTCGGGCAAGTCTGCCGGGCTTTGCGTAATAAAATAGACACCCACGCCTTTAGAGCGAATTAGCCGTACCACTTGCTCAATTTTTTCGACCAAAACTCGAGAGGCATTACTAAACAGCAAATGTGCTTCATCAAAGAAAAACACCATTTTAGGCTTATCGGCATCGCCTACTTCTGGAAGGTTTTCAAACAACTCTGACAACAACCACAATAGGAAGGTTGAATAAACACGTGGGCTTCTAATGAGCTTTTCAGATTCAAGAACATTGATGATGCCACGACCATCACGTCCTACCTGCATAAAGTCTTCTAGCTGCAGCGCAGGTTCACCAAAAAAGGCGTCTCCCCCTTCACGTTCCAGCATAAGTAATCGACGCAGAATTGCATTAACCGACGCTTTTGATACCGCATACTGCGTATTTATCGCCTTACCATGCTCAGCAATAAAATTTAAAGATGTACGTAAATCATTGAGATCGACTAATAATAAACCTTCGTCATCCGCATATTCAAACACAAGCGTTAACACACCTTCTTGTGTGTCGTTCAGATCTAGAAGACGAGACAATAACTGTGGACCCATCTCCGAAATAGTAGAACGGACAGGTGTCCCTTTTTCACCGAAAACATCCCATAAGGCAATGGGATAGCCACGCTGCTGATAACCTTCAATCCCAATCTTTTCGATACGTTCATCCACTTTAGGATGCGGATTACCCGCCTGGCTAAGCCCGGTAAGATCTCCTTTTACATCGGCCATGAAAACAGGAACGCCAAGATCCGAAAAACCTTCAGCCAAGCATTGCAGGGTAACTGTTTTACCGGTACCTGTAGCGCCCGCAATTAATCCATGACGATTGGCGTAGCGCGGATCCAGATACACTTTACCCGCATCACAACCACCGATCAGAATGCCTGATTCCATTGTAAAAAAACCTCTATATAAAAGATAAGACTTGAGCTAGTTAAGCGTATTACGCGTTTATATCAGCTTAACTTGGCTTTGTCTGCCGCCCAGCAACCCAACAGACCGGATAATCGAGAAACAGTAGATAAATGGAGACACTAGTCAGGCGGTAAAATTAAAGATACATTATGCACGTGAGCGCAAAATAAACGTGTGTTTAAAACAAGTTAACACTCCATAAAGGTATTAATCTGCACGAATACACCTTACTTTGCATTGTGTAATAACGGATAACAAGATCGAGTAAAAACATGCCAACGTTCACAGGTCGTATCATTCAATGGAATGAAGAGGACGGCCGTGGAGTAATACAGACGTCCCACGAAAGTTCCGAAATTCCTTTTACCCTCAGCGGTATACACGATAACTCTTTCAAACCTTTTACCGGCGAGAAAGTAATTTTTGATTTAAAAGCAGTGTCCGGCGGACGCTTACAAGCCTACGGCATTCATGCGACTGGGGTTAATGTCGGCAATTTCCGTTATTCACGTGTCACAGGAATGACATGGGTAGCATGCTTCACTTCATTATTATTATGTGTATTGGTAACACCCGCTACCACCCTGCCTTTGCTGCTATACATAGGCATGTCCATTGCCTGTGTCGTTACTTTACATCGCGACAAACTAAGACATCGCTATAAAAATCGTGTTAGTGGCATCGAGTTATTAATAGCAGAGTTATTAGGAGGCTGGCCAGGGAGCCGAGTGATCCAAGTTGCCCTGAATCACCCAAGCCAAGATGAAGTCTATGTGCGCTGCAGCGGATGGGTGGTTAGCCTACACATTGCTACGCTTAGTGTGCTAGCCTTATACGTGATGCTGCCGACCTAGGCAGCCTCTAACATCCCTTGCTTAATAATAAAGTCAATGATGACTTGTAAACCTTCGCCCGTTTTTAGGTTAGTAAAAACATAGGGGGAATTAGGGCGCATGCGTTTAGTGTCTTGGTCCATCACATTCAAGTCAGCGCCCACATACGGCGCTAGGTCGATTTTATTAATAACAAGTAAGTCAGAGCGTGTAATACCCGGCCCCCCCTTACGTGGAATTTTTTCGCCTTCAGCAACGTCGATCACATAGATAGTCAAGTCGGCTAGTTCAGGACTAAAGGTAGCACTCAAATTATCACCGCCACTCTCAACAAACACTAAATCCAGCGTTTTATGACGTCGCGCTAACTCATCTACAGCCGCAAGGTTCATCGATGCATCTTCACGAATCGCCGTATGTGGACAACCACCGGTCTCAACTCCAATGATTCGATCAGCATCTAACGCTTCTGCACGTGTTAATATTTTTGCATCTTCTTGTGTGTAAATATCATTGGTCACAACCGCAATATTATAGTCATCACGGATCGCCTTACATAAAGACTCCAACAAGGCCGTTTTACCTGAACCTACAGGACCACCCACACCAATACGTAACGGAGATTTGTATTCGCTCATCTTTTTATCCTTATAAACTAAAATAGCCACCCGTTAAGAACGGAATAGCCGAGTATATTGTGTCTCGTGACGGCTACTGGCAATAGCTAATGCTGGCGTGGAGCTACCTACATCTTCATCGCTGACCGCTAGCGCCTGTTCAACCGCAGCAGGTACGCGCTCGCTTAGACGTAATAATAACTTCTGACCCGACGTTTGCCCCAGTGGTACTAACTTAACACCCGCCATGACGGCGTTATCAATCCAGCTCCACAAATAACCAGCACACGCAGAGTTGATAGAAATCTCAAAATGCTTAGCCGCCAAGGCAAAACCTGCAACTTGAGTACTACGAACCGCGTCTATAACGTCGTTATTAATTGGGACATCCAAATTAGGCAGCAGGGTTGCTAGCGCTTGTCCGCGCTGACGCTCTTCTTTACGTAATTCAGACGTTTCCCGGCTAGCCAACAAAAACTCAGTCCAATAATCAATAGATACGACATCGTGTTGCTCAAATGCCCTGAAAAAACGAATCAGAACAGGGAGTTCCAGCGTACTAATACTATGGTTGAGTACGCTTTCAAGCCATTGTTCCAGTGCACACTCATCACGCACCCAGCCTGCTTCAATAGCCCACTCCATACCTTGCGAGTAGGTAAATGCACCTATCGGCAAGGAAGGGCTAATCAGTTGATACAGTCGTAAATCGGCAAGCATAGGGCTTACTTACGGTTTCGAATATGGCGATATAACACAGGGACATAAACAGCAGCCGCCAGAATTACAGCTACCGGTAATACATGCTCGGGCGCTGTCAATTGATGGGCTAGACTAGCCTGCACACTGCTCGTGGTTTCACTATTGTGCGCAAAAGCAGCGGAACTAAAAAGGCCAACAAAAATGGCTGTAAGGGTAGTTTTCATTGATAGACTCCAGAAAAATTAATGCTCGTGCGCATGTGGGTGGGTAAGCTCATGTTCTGATGGTTTATGTGAGTGGTCATGCTCGCTGCTATGGCTATGCCCGTGGCTGCTACTGCCACCGTATGCACCAGCCTCAGGTTCAAACGGAGCCTGTTCGCATACCACCTGCCCACCTAAACCGACCACCATGTCATCCAACACATGGTCATGCTGATAACGAACAAAACCCAGACCCACCTGTAAAGGCACGTGGCGATTCCCTAAGTGGTAAGCGATACGTGTCAGCAACAACGGATCATCACAACAGACCGTTGATACAGCCTCATCAGCGGCAATAATGCGAACGACATATCCTTCAGCCGTGGCAATTTGATCGCCATCACGCAAGGTAAGACCTCGCTGCAAAAATAAGCCTGCCTCTTCGCCGGAATCCAGCTCAACACGCAAACGGCCTTTAATACGTTTATTAATAGGTAGACTTAACGTCGCTTGGCTTGCCAAGCTCCTATCTACCTGCTGTGTAAATTGTTTCATTCTATCCTCGTACCCTATTATTCATCGCACCTGTATCACACGGACACAGAGTTAGAATAAAAAGTATCGTTGTGCCATTGGCAACTCTTCAGCCGGTTCGCATGTCAGTAATACACCATCCGCTTTTACTTCATACGTTTGCGGGTCTACCGAAATATCAGGCTGATAATTATTGTGGATCATGTCCGCTTTTCTAACGGTTCGGCACCCTCTTACCTCACCGATCAAACTTTTCAGCCCTAGCGTATTAGCAAGATCAGATTGCGCCGCCGCCTGTGATAAAAACAGCATAGAGGTTGCATGACATGCACCACCCATTGCCCCAAACATAGGCCGATAATGTACG
>Ga0115007_10000260_pt1 | contig 34476 bp, 36 predicted proteins | sample ArcOceMetagenome_2_FD_87166 | JGI IMG/M metagenome (GOLD analysis project Ga0115007, IMG submission 87166) | Marine eukaryotic phytoplankton communities from Arctic Ocean - Arctic Ocean ARC135M Metagenome | ecosystem: Environmental > Aquatic > Marine > Oceanic | place: Arctic Ocean | collected...
GCGTGGCGTGCAACCCTTGCCCCCACGGCAAGCTGAAACAGCACTGCGCGGCGTGCAAAGCGGCACGCGCGGCCCCGCCGAGTTCGAAGCGGGTCAAGCGCGAGCCGAAGAGTTCGCCCGAGATCAAACAAGAGCCCGAGATCAAGCAAGAGCCCGAGATCAAGCAAGAGTCCGAGATCAAACTCGAGCCCGAGATAAAGCAAGAGCCGTTCACCATTCAAGGCTACTTCGGTTTTGACAAGTAAAAAAAGAGACGTGATTACATGTGTTCATTTGTTTCCACGTCTATTACAAAACCCCGCGTTTCTGCCCGTCTACTCGTCCGGCAGCAAGTCGTCGTCCCCCGCTTTCAGCACCACGAGCTTCCCGTCGATGCGCATGTGGCACCGGAACCGCTTGCACCGAGGTTGCACCAGCGCCGCTGCGCCTAGCGCAGCCACGGCGTCCGCGCCTACTACGTACAACGCGTGGTAAAACGCGGTGAAAAACTGCGCGACGTCGTCGGGACGAAGCGATTCCGAAGAAGCGCCGACGTCGGCGTCTTCGGAAACGCTCACCGCGTCTGGCGCCACCACCACTTTCGCCTCCGCGTCTAGAACCGCTTCTATTACGCTTAGGGGCATCGCGGTGGAGGAACACACGATCTTTTCCCTCCAAACCCCAAGCGCGCTGACGCAGGCGTTTACATCCAAACGTTCCGCCGGGACGTGTTTCCTGAATAAATACGCGCCAATCTTTTGCGACGTTTTTGTTTTTTCGCCCTCATCGCGCGTCACGGTCTGCGCATGCTCCCCCAAGACTTCGTGAAGCACGCCGTTGACTTCGAATTTCTGGAAGCTGAAGCACAGCTCGTGAATCGAACTGATGCTTTCTTTGTTGCCAGCGACTCCAGCAACGAACGCCTCCGCCGCTTGACTGGGCTCCGCGACTGCCACGATTTCCGGCGCCCAGCGCAACACCAACCCTTCCAGGTCGCGGCAACACTCAAAGTGTACCACGCCGATTTGCCCCGAGCGCTTCGAAGCGGTGCGCAGGATGGTCTGGATCCCTTCCGAAGGCTTTGCATCAGCAGTTTCACCGTTTCTTTCGGCCGTCGTCTGCTCGTACTGTTTACCCGTACCCAGCGCGCCGACTTCTTTCGTCACGTCCAGGCGCTGAAACGGAATGTTGCGCAACGCGCAGAACCGCGAAACCGCGTTCGCGGAGTTGGTCGTGTCGCCTGCGACTCGCGGCGCCTCGACGAGAAGCATACCCCGCCGACTGCCCATCTCAGCCTTGGCAAGGGTATCATCGTTGGCTTCAGTTTTGGCGTTACGGTTGGCGTTACTTTGGCCGTTACGGCCAACACTCCCGTTCCCAAGCGCCAAGCACGCCTCCGCGAACCGCGCGTCCCGCGTCTCGACGTACTCGTTCGTCGCGTCCGTTAACCCCCGCAGCTTTGATTGTAAAAAGAAAGTGTCAGTCGTGTATGGGCATCCAGGCAGGCGGGATTTGGTGAAAGGAAAGGCCCAACACGTACCTGGTTCAAATCCGTCGCGTCCAGTTCTATTTCGCACCGCGCGTCGGTCGGGTTGAACCTGAAGTACTGGGCACCCTTGAGATAAAAAAGAAAGTGTCAGTCTTGTGTATCGCGATGTATGGACAAACAGTCAGGGCAGAGGGAAGACGTCCCTTCTGGTACGAGTATATCGCGATGTATGGACAAACAGTCAGAGGTAATGCTCCCTTCTGGTACGAGTATGGGCAATCAGGGAGGCGGAACGTGGTGGGTGGGAAAGGCCCTTACCGGCACCAGGGGTAACAGCGTGCGTAGGGATTCGTCCACCCTGTCCACGGAACAGCACGACTCAAGCACCACTTTTTGCAAATCGTTCAGCCGGCCGCCCGCCAACGTGGAACTCGCGTCTCGTTGCCGGCGCTGAAACACGCCGCTCCCCAGACTCACCACCACGTCAATGTTGGCATCCGGCCACAACCGCCGCGCCTCCATCACCGCCAGCATCCCCGGGTTGTTACACGTCACCGCGCCGTCCTGGAACTTGTCGTGGCCGAAGGAGTAGTCCGCCAAGTAATACGGCGCCGCACTCGACGCCCTGACGCCTTGCCACAACCGGTGCTTACACGACCCCGGGATCTGTTCCGAACGGTGGGGTGCTTTTTGGTCGGTATCGGTACCGGTACCGGCGTAGTTAGTCGAGGTACCAATGTAGTTAGTCTGTTCATTCGCACTCACTCCGACTCCAGGAGGGGTGACCCTGACCAGCCCGTCTATTTCGCACGGCGGGTACTGGTAATTCCGGAACAGAAACGGCGTCGCGGGAATCACGGAGACTAACGTGGAGACCACGAAAACCTTCGGCCCGCCAAGCGCGCCGACGTCCACGAAGGAGGTTTCTTTCTTGCCAGCCGGGTCACTAGGGGTGGGAAGTGCGCACTCGCGTTTCACCAACGTTTCGAACAAACCGGCGTCGTGCTTCGCGAAGGTCAAGCCGAGGCGCATGGCTTGTTGTACGCTCGTCCCGGCGCTCGTGTACAGGTTGCCGATGCGATCGGACCAACTGTTTGATTGTCCCGATCCCGGATCGCCCGCGCCGCCCGGCGTTTCCCCCTGACCGTCCGCCGCCTTGATCGCCTTCGGCTTGGAAAAGATCTGCGCCCCGAGGTCGTTGTAAATTGATTCGCACCTGTCAAGGCTATGGTTGTGCACACCAACCGCCATGGCTAAAATCCCGCCGGTGGACGTGCCGCAAATCAAATCAAACAACTCGTGAATTTTACGCCCGGTGCCGAGCTCCAACCGTCGCAACATTTGAATCGTCGCGATCCCCCTTATCCCGCCGCCGTCCATACAAAGAATCCGAACCCCCTTCGGTCCCACGGGTCGTCGCCCAGTAGCCCTCCTCACGAGCTCGTTTTCGCCGAGAATCGCGAGTGCCCGAGTCGCCGCTCTTTTCACTTCGGGGTGGCAAACTTTTTTGTGCTCGTTTTCGTTTCCGAAAAATTCGTTACTCAGTTTCCTGCCCTTCATCGGCGACACCGGCGCGCCGTAAATAACCTTACCTTCCTTAATTGACGGTTCGTCCGCCGCGTTGCCCAGGGCGTAGCCTTGTAGTAAACTGCGCGCGTACCTCGACACTACCGCTCGGTTTGCTGGTTCGAAGGACAAGTTACCAAGCGCTTCGAGGCCCGCGCATTGCACCTCCCGCGTGCCTTCCCGCACGACTCGGATGAGTTTGTCCAACAGCGTTTCCCCGAAAACTTGACGTGCGATATGGTCGCTCGCGAAACTCAGGTTGGAAAGAATCGTCAGCCCGCAGATCTGCACGTCCGGCTTGCTTGTTTCGGAAAGCAGCGCGTGTACCCGGGTAACGGTGGTGTGTTCCACAAGCCGCTTGGCCAACGAGGCGTCCTCCGCCAGCGCGCCGAGCGCGGCGCTCGCGTCGCGCACCACGCGCCAGTCGTTGGAAAGCACCATGCTCAAAAGCTGCGGCACCCCCTCCTTGGTGGACGCCATCTGCTCGCAGTTCGCCAAGTTCCGTGTGGCGACGATCGCGATGGCGCGCGCGATGAGGGGGTGCTGACAAGCCGAACCGCGGAACACCAGGGAAAAGAACTGAGAGATAAAAGCCGAAAGTGTCAGTCTCGTATGGGCAATCAGGGAGGCAGAATGTGATAAATGGAAAATACTTACCTGCTCGTACACCCGTCCCGTCCCGGCAACGCCCCGGCCGGCCGCGGTACCTTTTTGGAAAGAAAAAGAAAAGTGTCAGTCTTGTATTGGGCGATGCATGGACAAAAAGGCACCAGCTTCGGTACAACATTGTGTCATTATTTGGGAAAGGCGGCAGGGAAATACGTACCGACGCCGACCAGCGACGACAAAGTCGACCCTGAAGTTTCGTCCACCGCGACTGTCGTTTTCAACAAATCGCGGCTACCGGTTTGGCAAACGATACGCACGTTGAACAGCGTGAGCTCAGTCAACTCGAGGGCGTGGTGCATTTCAGGCAAGAAATCGATGGGGTTCCCCAGCAAACGCAAAGAATTGACCTTCGCCAGGGCCTTGAAGTCAATCACCGGCTTCGTGAGCTTGTTGTTCTCCAGGGATAACGTCCGCAAGTTCGCGTTGAGTTTCAGGTCCTGGCGAAGCTCCCTGATTCCGTTACCGTTGGCGGAGAGTTGTTTCAAGTTTGTCAGCCTCGCGAGGCAAGGCAGTGAGGTGAGCTTGTTATCGTTCAGGACGAGGGCCGTGAGTTTCGCGTGTTCGAAGACGGACTCCGGGATTTCGCAAAGCTGCGATTCGCTAAGGTCGATTGTTCGCAGCGACGGCAGCGCGTTTGGCGTCAAATCCAGGAGCACACGAGTCACGCCTTCTTTCAGGGAGATGGAAAACACCTCGTGCAACGCGATACCCCGCAACACGGTGTATACGGACTCGGGTAATTGATCGGAGCCCGAGGATTGCGGGCGCGTGAGTTGAAGGAATCTCGGCGTCGCGCGGTTTTTTTCAATCGAGAAGTTGAAAGTAACCGGCAGCTTCGGCGCCCCATTGTTTGCTCCCCCAGGCACAACAGGAGGCTTTCCGGATCTTGAGGTGGTACTTCCTGTTGCTTCATTGGTTTCATCTCGGGAGGAGTCACCTCCGATTAAAAAACTCGCCAAGTTCCCGGCACTGCCCACGCCGGCGAACATGGTTCCCAAAATCGAACCTGAATCTGTTCTTTTGTGTTCTCCTTGGTTGGTTTGGGACACGTGTTCTCTGTGACCGTCGATTGCGTATTCATCAACACCAAGCCTTACCCGTACCACGTCGCCAGTCACGTCAAAGGGAAGCCCTCGTTCCGCGTCGCGTAGCTTAACAAGCACGTCCTCGCCTCGCGCGTCGCCGTCCCACTCCACCCTGGCTTGGTGAAGTTCCAACACACCCCCCCCGGGGGCGTTGCCTTCGGACACGACGTAGCCCTCGAACCCCACGACTAAAGCGAAGGTATCGGGCTGGCGCCCCATGCGGAAGAACGACATGCTGGGAGGTGTGTCGTCGTTGCCAACAAACCGCGGTCACGGAGACGAAACAAACAGGTACCCTTGAACGTGTTCTCCAGAGGTCGTCTCGGAGCGGTGCCGTGCGGATATTCGATTCGATTCCGAGTCGACCTGCCCTACTCTCGTCCTGGCGACGGTACCCGCCAACGCCTAAAACCCCGCGTTTCGTGAAACCACAAACCACCCACCCCGCGCAGTCTCGACACCCGCACCTTCACGCCACCGCGGAACGACTCGTCCTGACGCGTTCACGTGTGATGAGCCCGAGCATCCCGCGGCCCAAATTGTCTCAATCTCTGCTTCTCGGAAGGAAAACTTTTTTCCGAAGCCAAAAGCAACCGCTTCCTTTTAAATCCGCCACACCTCGGGGCCTCGGGGCGCGATGACGGACTACCACGCGGAGGGGGTTAAGCTCCTGGCGTACGTCCCCAGAGAACTTAGCTCCCACAACGTTAGCACCGACTTTGTTTCCCAACATCAGAGGATCATCCCACGATACGCCGTTTCCCAAGCGCGGTTTTCCAGATCTGATGCCTGCGTGACGCGTCAAAACGAACGAACCGTCGGGCAGACATCTCATGGAAGATGTGTACGTCGTACTGACCAACCCAAACACCCCTGCTACCCCTGTAACAGCCTCGAAACCCAGCCAGGGCCTGGCGACTTTTACCAGGACGTGTCCCCGATTTTGACCCTGCCCGGGGGCGGGACGTTCTTCATCGGGAACGTGAGGGCTGCGGCGAACCTGGAAATTTTGAAGGCGAACAACATCTCGCACGTAATCAACACCCAGGACGTCACGACTACCAACTACTTCGAAAACGACCAGGGCGCTGGCATTACCTACCTGCGGTTCCCAATAGCGCACTGGTGGAACCCCCAAAACGGATTGGACATGAACGACGCGGGAAACGTGCGGAACTTTTACGCCCCGCTGTTTGATTTCGCGGAGCGCCATTTGAAGGATGGGAAAAACGTGATGGTGCATTGCTTAGCCGGGGCGCACCGCGCTGGAACCGCGGGGATTTCGGTGGCGATGTACTTTATGAAAATAAACGCGTCACAGGCGGTTGGGTATGTCAAGGAACGCCGGCCGATCGTGGACCCGATAGGGAGCTTTCCCGATTTGCTGAAGCGTTTGGAGTCGGCGCTGCGGGAGAAGCGGGGATGACGAGGTGACCAGGCGAGACGAGACGAGTGGGGACATCGCGGGTAGACTCAATACTAATACGAATGATAATACGAGATGCGATACCGGTACCGTACGAAAGCTCGAAAGCACGAAGCAGGGCGGTTTCTTTACAAATCTGGTTTGAAAAATAACAATATTTAAACGGCGGAACGCGCTTTTTCGCGCGCCCCGTTCCCCGGTCCGCGCTGCTAATTTTGAAAGTCTCTTTTTTTCCATGCACAACCTCCCGCCCTTACGCCACGGCGACGATATCAAGCTCCTTCCGCGCCTCCTTCAGGGCTTCTTCGTCGATAACATCCACGGACTCTATCCACCCAACCGATTGAAGCGCCGCGTACGTCGCGACTTTCGCGGCGTCCTGAACGATCGCCCAGAACGTGACGTATAGCCAGCAGTACCCCGCGAGACTCCACTCGATTCCCTTCATGCCGTTCCCAAACGGCCAGTACACGGAGAGCCAGGTTGACGCGCCTGTGGCGAGAATAAACGCGAACACCAACACGTACGACGGCGCCCTGGTCCACAGCCACCCCTTGGTGCGTGAGTTGAACACGGAGAAGTAGTCGGAAAGCGAGATTTTCAAATACATCAAGCACTGAATCTCGCCGTAGGTGAGTTGCGGCAAGCCCATCTGCGCCCACTGCGACGACGGGTCGGATGATGACAGCGCGTAGGACAGCAAGACTAGGGACGACGCCAGCGCGGTCAGCCCAATACTACTGGACACGATGTACAGGATGTTCAGGTCCCACTTTTCGGGAAGCTGCGAGGCGTGGACGTTGTCGTACGCGACGCTGATAATCGTGCCGTCGTTCAAAATCGTTATGGTCACCAGCGCTATTACCGGGATGTAGAAATAAGAAGGCCAGTCCTCGTTGTACTCGTTGGGGTGGTAGAAAATACACGACATGAAAAAGAAGAACAGCAACTGCTCGGTACACGCGATGCGGTAGATCACGAAGTTCTTCATGCGCTGGAATATTTTCCGCGACGTGACGATGGCGGTGACGATCGTGGACAGGCCTTGCGACGAAGAAAAGAAAGGGTCAGTCTTTGGTAATGTTCGGAGTAAACTGTACTCCGCAAACAGTCGTGGGATACGGGCCTCCACAGTGCACTTGTGCCGTGTGCAGTTGTGCAGTTGCGAGTAAATTTTACCAGTAGTGCAATCAAAGAGAGGCGGTAAACAGTGTTGGGATTTGGGAAACGCCCGATACGCACCGGGTTCGGTGAGCACGATATCCGCGGCGGCTTGCGCGGCGTTCGTGGCGCCTTGCACGGCGATGCCGACATCCGCTCTTTTCAGGGCTGGTGCGTCGTTGACGCCATCGCCGGTCATGCCCACGAGGAACCCTTGCTGCCGCAACGCTTCCACGATGAGGTACTTGTGTTCCGGGAACACCTGCGCGAAGCCGTCGGCGCCTCTGCACAGTTCGCCGTAGTCCCGGCCCAAGTTAGTAGCGCACTCCAGCTCTTGTGCGCTCATTAACGGCAAGCTCTCCTGGCCCAGCACGTGTGTGCCCATCCCTAATACGCGGCAGGTCTCCTGCGCGATGGCTTTGTGGTCGCCCGTGATCATCTTCACCGCGACTCCGAAGTCGTTCGCGCAATCAATAGTGTGCTTCGTGTCCGGCCTTGGCGGGTCTAAAAACGTGAGGATCCCCAAAAATTCCCAAACCCCGTTTTCGGAACCCTTCGTGCGCGCAACCGCCAAACTCCGAATGCCCCGGTGCGCCAGCTCCAACACCTTGCCCTCCACCGCCGCCCGAATTTGCTCTCTGTTCGCGCACATCTCCAGAATCACGTGCGGCGCGCCTTTCGCGACCTTGATGGACTGGCCGTTTGACTTTAACTGGACGGTGGATTCCGTCTTTTTGACGCTCGGATCGAACGGCGTGTAGTCGGTTTGCGCATACGCGTCCAGGTCCATTTCCTTCGTGGCATTCAGCACCAGCGTATCGAGCGCGTCTTTCGGGGGTTCCCACCACTTCGCCGCGAGGGCGGCCATTTTCAAAACCTCGTCCCGGGTGACACCCGGGGTGAAGGTTGGCAGGTCTTGCTGCAGCATCATCTTGTTCAGCGTCAGCGTCCCGGTTTTGTCCGAGCACAAAATGGTCATCCCGGCGAGTTCCTCCACCGACGACAGCCGCGCCACGATCGCTTTTTCCGCCGCGAGCTCGTGGCAACCCAGCGCAAGCGTGGTGGTGCACACCACTCGCAACGCGATTGGAATAGACGCTACTAACAACACCACGTTGAACGCCAAAACTTCCCAGAAATCAACCCCGATAGTGATGAGGTAGAAAAACACGATCGCGCAAATCAGGACGCCGGCGGCAACTAACAGGATCATGATTTCCCGCAACACCTTTTCGAAGTGTCCTAGCTCGTCAACGCCTTGCACTAAATCCGCGGTTTTGCCGAAAAACGTCTGCGACCCCGTCGCGCTGACCGTGGCTTCGGTTTCGCCGCGGGTCACCGTGCTTCCCATCTTAGCGTCGCTGCCGGGGAACATGGTTACTGGCAGGGATTCACCAGTCAGCGCGGCTTGGTCCACTTGGATGGGTTTGCCTTGCCGTAAAATACAATCCGCGGGAACCGCGCCCCCCGCGCCGAGGCACACCACGTCTCCTGGCACCAACGTGGTGGCGTCGATGTTGTACACCCTGTTTCCGCGCTTCACCGTGGCTTCCGGTTTTAACGATTCCCGCAACGCCGCGATCGAGTCGCCCGCTTTGAGCTCCTCCATGAACCCCACTAACACGTTCAGGAGCTGAAGCACGACCAAAACAGCTACGTCGATCCACCCATCTGAGCTGTCGTGCAAATACGCCTCCAGGCTCTCAATCGCGATGGCCATCCAGATCATCATCGGCATGGGTTGTACGAATTCAAGAAAAAGCTTCCACCAGATGTTGGTCGTTTTTTCCCGAAGCTTGTTCGGCCCGAACCGCTCTAGACGAATCGCCGCTTCCTGTTCCGACAAACCATCCTCCCCGGTGTTCAAAAGCTCGCTTTTCAAAACGCCCAGGTAGTAGTTAGGGTCATCAGCGTGTTGGCCTTCCGCGGAAGTGGCGCCGTAATCCTTGGAGCCTTTGCTCGCGAGAAGCGGCTCGTTGCTGTTTTTGTAATCGATATTTTTGGCGAACACAAGTGGGGCGACAACCGAGGGAACGCGAGGGTGGCAGGGGTGGGAGGGTCAGTTTAGGGTTCCTTTGTGGCCGAAGGTTGCGTTTGACGTGCGGCGTTACGCGTCGTGCAGACTAGTACTACGCAACGAGGGCGTGACACCGTTAGGTGCGTGCGCCAATCCCCACGCGCCGCGTCGACCACGCGCGGCGTGGGTGTTCGCGATGTTCAACCGCGGGGACGCCACCGTCGTCGATCACTTTGGTTGGGATGTGGGCTGTCCACATCAAGTGTGTTGAAGACGTACCCGTCGTCGCCCATGCGTCCGGAACCCATTGCGTCCGGATTGTTCAGGTGAACCCTGCCGCGGAATCAGGGGGTTCTGGAACGGGACGCCGCGTCTCCTGACGCTTCGCGCGTGTCGATCAACACAAACTTTCCTTTCGCTCCCGGCGAAAGTGCTCCGTTCCGAGAAGACGCGCGCGCGGTTACGACAACCCCGCGAACCGTGTTCGATTACACAAACGCGAAGAAGCGACACGTGCACGTTCAACAAACGCGCGGTTGGACGATACGCGTCCGTGCAACGCGGCGCCTAGTGCGCGCTTGCGTGTGTGAAGAGCATGATACAAATCACCCGCGGGCACGACATTTTTGTATGGCAAACAGTCTCGACGGGGTGTTGAAAAAATCTGGGTTGATTTTCAGTTTTTGTGGCCAACAACGGCCTTTCGGACCTCCGAGGCTCTTTGCGTCCCACCCTGGTCCTTGGACGGGCCGACCACCTGTCTTTCCCTCGGCGACACGAAACTTGACCCTCGGTTTTTCTAGGACGCCTCGGCGGCTTCGTCGGTGCCTCGCCAAAACCTCTCGGGCCTCGACAGGAGGTGCAAGACTCAAAAAGACGAGTGCCCACACCGCGTCTCGGCGAAACTCACTCTGCCCCGCACCAGCGCCTCGACCGCTTTTCGCGTGAGCCTTCCCTTCCCATGGTCCATCGGCCCACGGGCGCGAACGCTAATGCGATGGCCGCGACAGGCCCTCTCGCAAGTCACCCGCCACCCGCCGCGCCTCGCCCCGCCGCCAGTCACCACCCCGTGTCCGTGCTTCCCGCCAACCCCGCGCGCGAACACGCGTTCCCCTCTGACCCGAAACTGGGCCGGACCGGGATCAAGATAACCCTGGACGGAATCGGCGCAGTGATCAAGCCGCGGGTTGGCACGGCCCCGCAAACGAAAACAACAACCACGCCGGCGACGGTGGAACAAGGCCTCAGGGCGGAGGACAAGAACGTCAAAACACTGCTGGCAGACGTAAGAGTCCCAGTTACCAAAAACAAAACAAAATTTTCAGTCTCGTTTTTTATGTGACTTCTCAGTCTCGTTCCCAAAGACCTCAAACTGACCCACCCCTCCAAAACCCCTGTTTCCAGGTCACGGGCGTGATCTACGCGGGTGACATGTGCGCGGTGATGGGCCCGTCAGGGGCGGGAAAAACGACCTTGCTGGATATCGTGAGCCGACGGAAAACGGAGGGCAAAGTATTCGGCACCGCCAAGTTCGACGGTGTGGTGCCCACCGTGAGTCTTGTCAAGGTGAGTATTTCCCGCTGTATGGAGTGCAGTTACGCACGTCTTACCACTACCATAAGTGCACCAGAGTACACGACTGTTCGGCCCGAATACTGTGACTGTTTACTCATACAAGTTACGGGAAGACTGACGTGTTTTTTTTTACCCACTCCAGAAGCACACCGCGTACATTCAACAGCAGGACTGTTTTTTTGGCGGCGCGACCGTGCGCGAGACGATCATGTTCGCCGCGATGGCCAAGCTGCCGCGGTTGAACGATAGCTGCGGGAACATGTGCTGCAACAGGGAAGACGTGGATGAGAAGAAACGCCGAGTGGAGAAGGTAATCGGCCAGCTCAACCTGACCCGATGCGCGGAGACGTACATGGGCAACCGGTTGATACGGGGCGTCAGCGGCGGCGAGATGAAACGCACGGGTACGTTTTGGGGCTTGGACAAATCCAGGCAGTGTTTACCGCCCCTCGGGTCGAGTGCCCTTTGTACATCACAAGTACACTGTTTAGAATCCAACTCTCAGACTGTTTGCGTATACAAGTTACGGGAAGACTGACCTTTTTCTTTCCCACTTGCAGCGGTCGCGTGCGCGCTTCTTTGCTCGCCGCAGTGCATGTTTCTCGACGAACCCACCTCCGGGTTGGACAGCGCCATGGCCGGTGAGGTGATCACTAACTTGCAGAAGCTTCGGGACGAAACCGGGTGTACGTTCGTGGTGAGCATTCACCAGGTAAGTATTTCCCACCCACCACGTTTCGCCGACTGACGATTGCCCATGCGACTGACACTTTTTTTTTCACAATCAGCCGTCGCCGACGGTGTTCCAGGTATTCGACCGCCTGATTCTTCTGAACTACGGCCGCGTGGCGTACTTCGGACCGGGGAAACAGGTGCGTGTTTCCCAAGCACCACGCTCCGCCTCTGCGATTGCCCATACCAGACGTTAACCACTTTCTGTTTTATCTCCAAAGGCCCCCCTGGATTTCTTCGCGCAACAGAACTTCCCGTACCAGAAAGGGTACAACACCGCGGAGTACTTGATCGACACGTTGAACTCGCACTCAACGCAGGTCGGGGGGGCGCACGACTTCGAAGCCTACTACGCGGCGTCGTCGCTTGCGGCCGAAAACGCGAACGCGGTGCGCGAAGGGGATTTACAATCATCGCAGTTGGCGGACTTGGCCAACGACAACAACTCCTCTGCTGTTTCCAAGTACGCCAACGGCAGCGTACGCGAGCTCATGGTGCTCCTGCGGTACAAAGGCTTGTCCAGAGTGAAACACCCGCTGTTCATCAGCACCAGGTACGTGTTGTATTTCCCAAATCCCAACACTGTTTGCCTATTGTACATGGTAATTACGCATACACATTACGAAAGACTGACACTTTTCTTTTCACCCCCAGGTTCTTCCTGTACGTGCTGCTCGCGGGTTTGCTGTCGAGCTTTTTCTACGGCCAGAACCGAACGCTGGTCGGCATTTTCAACTCCATCGGCATTCTGTTCATCTCGGTTATCCTGCCTTGTTTCATGGCCCAGGTGTTCGTGGAAGAAATGAAGTTCGACAGGGAGGTGTACACCAGGGAGTTCAACGACGCGTACTACCGCGCCGGTACGTACGTGGCGCACCGAGTGTTAGTAGAGGTACGTATTGGGGCTTTCCCAAATCCAGGCACACTGTTTACCCGCACAAGACTGACCCTTTCTTTTACCTATCTCAGGTCCCCGCCGTGATTTGCGCCGCGTTCGCGTTTTGCGGCGTCCTGTACTGGTCCGTGGGTTTCCACGACGACACACACACGTTCTGGTTCTTCACCCTGTGCTGCGTGGTGAACTTCACGACCGCGATGCTTATCGGTTTCACCATCGCCGCGAGCATCACGGGCGAAGTCGGCCCCGCAGTCGTCCTCCCAGTCTTCACCACCCTGAACATGCTCGTCGGCGGGTTCTTCATCCGCGTTGTGTCCATTCACACCGGCTGGATCTGGTAAGTATGCTGGTATTTCCCAAATCCAGACACTGTTTGATGCCACGTACGGCGTACGTAACATTTACGGCGTACTGGTACACGTTACCGCAAGTGCGGTTACACGAGTCTTACCAACGCAACAAGTGCACCAGAGTCCAACACTGTTCGGCCCGAATCCCCCCGACTGTTTACTCATACAAGTTACGGGAAGACTGACCCGTTCCCGTAAACAACCTCAGGCTGTACTGGATCTCGTTCATCCAGTGGACCTGGTCGGCGCTGATGGTGAACGAGTTCGCGGGGAAGGTACGCGTTGCATTTCCCAAATCCAACCACTGTTTCAAGCCCCTACGTGACTATTTACTGTGCACTACGTACATCACAAGTGCACTGTTTGCGGAATACAAGTTACGAACGCGGTCTTACAAGACTGACACTTTCTTTTATTTATCGTAAGGAGTTTTACGACCACTGCGGCGGTGACATCGCAACTGGCGGCGCGAACGGGATCACCGGTTTGACCGGCGATTTGCCGTTGACTCCCGATCAAACCCGGGGTCTTGAGTTGTACGCCGCGAGCAGGGTGAACCGGCCGTGCGAACCCGTGCTCGGGGATACCGTGCTGGCGTCGTTCGAGCTGCACGGCAGGGACAAGTGGACCTCCCTCGCTTACGCCGCCTGCAGCATGCCTGTGTTCCTCCTGACCTTCTACCTCGGCGTGAGGTTCGTGAAGCACGAACGGAGATGAATTGGAGTGGGTTTGAGGCCAGGATGCTACGGCATGCAGATGAGGTATTCTGCGCTGGCGACATCAGTCAGATGCGCAGACGCGTCTCCGCCAGTGTACATAAAAAATGAGCGCGTTCAGTTCCATTGAAGTAAGATTTTGTTTTTTGTTTGTGTGCTCTACGACACCTACTAGTGCCTACCAGTGCCTTTCACCGTCCTGTCACGAACTAACACAACTAACACGTCCTCTTACGAGCTAACATAACCATCACGTCCTCGTATCTCTCACCCCTGCGGTCGCCTAGCGACACCCCATAATTACTTGCCCCTGCGCGGGCAATCCGGGCACGCCTTTGCGACTGGGCGGTCGGGGTGCACGCACTTGGTCTTCGCGGTGGCGCCGTCCGAGGTCGCCTCCTTCCCAGAGTCGCACACCAGCGGGCAACTGAAGTCCTCGGCTTTGGCGGATTCCTTACCTGCGGCGGCGCACTTAGCGGCGCGCTTGGGCTGTTACCAGGGGGGGCGGGAAGGGTCAGTACGCAGTGAGCACCACCACGTCATCATTTGCGGTGGCGCTTCCGAGCATCTCTTAAAACCGATGATCGGGGTCGACAGGGGTACCCGCGCGTCGTTTAGGGCGGTTCGGGGGGAGACGCACCGTGCCGACGACGACCCTGACGGGCGCGCGGATGGCGAAGAAAGCGGCGGTGGCGGACATGGTGGTGTTGACGACTTGTGCGTTCGAAAGTGCGTTTGGCGCGGACGCGTTGCGTCGGGAAAGCGGAGACGCGTTCGTTTGTCAGACGAGAAACCACAGCCACCGGTGGCGCCAGCAGCTGTCCGGTGGGTATGGGCCGAAAGTCCGGTCAAGTTCTTTTTCGTCAAAACTATGCGAACGGAGAGCGCTTTCCTCTCCATCGTCAACTTGCGACGCAAACCACCGGTCGCGCCCTTTATCTCTCGCGCCCCTTCGCACGTTGAGCAGACAAGATGGCGGCCGCCGAGCAGGTACGTGTCGTGCCTTGATAGCCGCGGCGTGTCCGGGGCGTCGCGCGAAACGCACGTCTGTCGAAGCCGCGTTCCCGGCGCGTGGCTACGCGAAAAACCCTAACGATCTTTTGTGCCATTCATTTGCGCCGGTGATGATGACGCGCGTGATGCCCGCCGTGAGGTGTTACTAACCCACCCCCCACCCCAACTCGTCCCCCCAATAGACCGAAAAGGCGTTCCAAAAGCAGTTCGGCGTCAATGTCGGGTACGTGTTGTGTCGCTGTGTGTAGTCAGAGGGTCGTTCCGAGGGTCGATTGCGCGTGGCCGGTGAAATCGTTCCCATCGCGAAACCGTAAACTCACCACCCCGCCCCTCCATCCCTCACAGATTCGCCGCGTCCACCAAGAAGAAGGCGCCCGGCAAGGCTGGTACCCGTTACTACAAGAACGTGGGCCTTGGGTTCAAGACCCCTAGGGAGGCTATCGAGGGTACGTTTGTTCGCGAGACACGTTCCGGGGCGGGTACCGTCGCGCCATGGAGCTCGCGGAATAGGGCTTTTTAGCGAGCGCACAGTGTTTCATTGCAGGTTTTTCGCAAGGGGATGTGATGATGTGTTCCCAGGCCAAGACCCACCTTCCCTAACCTTTTCTTTTTTTCCCTAACCACAGGCACGTACGTGGACAAGAAGTGCCCGTTCACGGGCAACGTTTCCATCCGCGGCCGCATCCTCACCGGCGTCGTGAAATCGACCAAGATGAAACGCACGCTCATCATGCGCATGGATTACCTTCATTACATCAAGAAGTACCAGCGCTACGAAAAACGCCACACCAACATCGCCGCGCACATCTCCCCGTGCTTCCGGTGCAAGGAAGGCGACACTGTGGTTGTGGGGCAGTGCCGCCCGCTGTCCAAAACCGTGCGGTTCAACACCCTGAAGGTCATCGCGGCTGGCTCCAAAGCGGGCAAGGGGTTCGCGGCGAACTAAGCGCGCCAAATGCTTGCAAGGGTACTTTCACAGGAGGATCTGAGGCGTGAACGCGACTGCGATACATGAGTGTACTTAGTGTAGGGGGTGGATGCGGGTGGATACCTGGATCAAACGGAGCGCGAGAGGTGTAATGACACGAATGGCGCGTAACATCAGAGAAAATCATCTTCAACTGCGCTTTCTCACTCTGCACTGAATTCAATTTTTACCCTCACTCAGGCACTTTGTCCGAATCTATCGCTCCACGCTTTGTGCCTGTCCATTTCGTTCGCCGCGCTGGGTTTCGTGATTGCTACTGAGGCGTCGATGTCGTCCTGAGTAATGTGCCCCACCGCGTCTAAGCCTCGCCGTGGGGCTGACTGTTTGCCCATACAGTCCAACTGTTTCACCAACCGTCGCACCGGGCGCATCGCGATTTCCTTGCAAAGCACCGCGACGTCGGATCCGCTGTAGTGTTCGGTTGTTTTGGCGAGCGCGTTCAGTGAACAGTCAGTCTCGATTTTTCGGTCTCCCAGTAATTTCCGGAGCATCGCAAGACGCGCCGTTTCGTCCGGTAACGGTATCAAAATACGCTTCTCCATCCGCCGAAGCAACGCCGGGTCAAGCGCCCACGGCGTGTTCGTCGCGGCGAGCAGGAAAACACGCGAAGCGGCGTTGGTATCGACGCCGGAAGCGTCGTCGCCGACCCGTCCAGATGATGACCCTCCACAAAGCCCATCCAGCTGAATGAGCAGCTCCGTTTTCATGCGCCGCGAGGCTTCGTGCTCGCCCCCCCCGCCCCCCCGGGAAGACATGAGTGAGTCGATTTCGTCCATGAACACCACGGATGGGGCGTTACTTGGATGGCGCTGATACGATAAAAGCCGAAAGTGTCAGTCTCTCGGACCATGTGTATGAGGGATTGGTATGAGTAAACAGTCGTGGTAACAGTCCGAGGGAATAATCCCTTCTGGTCGTAATAGTCCCTTCTGGTACGAGCATGGGCAATCAGGGAGGCGGAACGTGGTGTTGGGAAAGGCCCTTACCGCTAAGTCGAACAAAACCCGAATCAGTTTTTCGGAATCCCCCCTGTATTTGCTCACCACCGTGCTGGCGCTGATGTTGAAAAACGTGCTTCCGCACTCCGTGGCCACGGCTTTTGCGAGGAGTGTCTTACCAGTCCCAGGCGGGCCGTGCAGCAATACGCCTTTCCAAGGAGATAATAGCCCGGTGAATAGCTCGGGATACAACGCCGGCGCGGTGACTGATTCTTTCAGCAGCGCTTTCGCGACTTGCAAGCCGGCGACGTCGTGCCACTTGACATTGGGATTACTCGTGAAGATGTCCCTCTGGACGACCGAGGCGAGGTTGTTCAAATCGTCGCAACCGAAATCGATCGGTTGCGCGTTTTCGGCGTCGAATGAAGTCGACGCGGCTGTGTTTGTTTCTTTGCGCGATTGATCCGCGTTAGTGTTACTAGTCACACTTTGACCGCTAAACCCCGCTTTCACGCCCACCACGCCGAACGAAGCGGCTGGTTCGATCCCGGGGTGGGTATTCTTTTGTGCCGTCTGGTTCGTCGGTGCGGTGGACCGCTGTTGGTGGCGGCCGGAAACGACTTTGGGAGGTACCGATGCTTTTGGTTTCGGCCCTCCCAGATTATTGGAGGACACGTTGTCAATCTTTGCATCAGGTACCTGTGCGTCCACCCCTCGCTTGTTGTGTGTCCATAGCGCTGGGGTAACTCCGTGCACCGATACGTGGTGTGCTTCGTGCTCCTTGAAAATCAACTCCAAGCTCACGTCGTCCGCCGACTCGACGCCCAAAAGGGAAACGCACGCCTCCCTGGCCAGCAAATCCGCGGTGTCTTGGTAGCCGTTGTCCAACAGATGCCGGTGCAACAGCACCACCGTGTCCCGCGTGCTGGTTTTCGCGCGAGCCGCTGCCACGTCCTTCGACATCGTGTTGACGCGCATCGAAGCAAGCGCGGACATCGCACCCGGCCGCGCGGACGCGAGTACCACGACAGACGACGCGCGGGAACTGCTGACATTTATTGTTAGCTTTTGAGTTTTGACGCCCCTTCTTCACATGCATCGCGCGCGCCCCAGATCTGTCGCGCACGACATGGCCACACCGCCTGTGCGACTGTCATCGTTGACGACGGCACGGCATGATACTTTGCGAGTGCGCTCTCCACCTGGAGTACTGCCATAGATGCTGTGTAGACTTTCGGGATATGAACGCGTACCACCGAGCAAACGCGCACCACCAACCCGTGGCCACGAACCCGTCGGCGGACATGAGACACGCGGTGATGGTGTGCACCGGCCTGGGTTTTATTGACGACAAGTGGCGTGACGGTATCGACTCCGCGTTGGAACACGCCACGCCGGTGCACAGAAACGTCTCCGCCAAGGCTGGACGAGACTCCGCACGACGGTTCATTGAAGGGGCGAAGAAAAAGCTGAAAGGAATCGTTTTCGTCGCCGTGGGCGGCGGCGGCGAAATCGACGCGACCGAGATGCTCGGTGACCGCGCCTTTTGCGTCGCCGTACAGGAGTACGCGAAAAACGGCGGCTGCGTGGTGGTGCACGGCGAAGGAACAGCTCTTTGTTTGTTCCTCGGGAATGTGCTTGGCCAGGGATGGGCGGCGAATGCGCGGGGGTACCGCGAAGAGGATTGGTAATGCGTGGTCGACGCGGAACACGGGACTTGGGGGAGCAAAACGCTTCGCGGTGGTCTTCACGAAACCGCGAGGAAGCGAGAAGGCGGGTTATCCTTCAAAGCGATGACACGACGCGGGCCACGTTCGTTGTTACACAGTTGTGGCAAATCGTCCTCGCTCCACCTCCCCTCCTACCTTGTAATCAAAATCACTTTCCTAGGCACCGGGATTACCCCACACCCCTGGTTTCAGGAAACGGCCCTCACATGTGCACCGCGGCGACTCCGCTTTCGATGCGCATCTCCCCCACCCCCACGAACCCGGCGCCGGCGTTTCCCCAGTTCCGCCAGCTGTTCATCATGATCCAATACGGGTCGTCGTTCTCCTCACTAAAGCCCCACCCTATTAGCTTCGTGGCGTGCTGGCCCAGGCCGGGGTCGGAAACGTTTGCGACGCGGTAAACGCCGCTTTTGTGGTCGTAGAAATCCGAACGCACCGAACCAAACGTCACCGCCACGGAGCCGTAACTCGAAATCTCGAGCGCGATGCACGCCCAGTCACCGGAAGGGCACGCGTACGCATCCGATTTCGGGTACACCAGGTCAAGTGGAGTGCCGTCCGTGCACGTCGAGAGGCACGCGTTTGGCACCACGCCCTGAGTTTGTAAAAAGGAATGTCAGTCTCGTATGGGCAATCAGTCAGTGGAATGTGGTTATTGGGAAATACGTACCTGTTCCTGGCAAGGGTGGTCGCACGCCTCGAACTCGTAGGGAAGGCATGAAGTTTGGCCAGGGTAACTGCCCATACGCTTCTTGCCGAGAATGGCCTCACCGAAACTTCGCTTCTTGCCGAGAGCGGCTTCACCCGTACTCTCGGTAGCATCGTTCGTCTGTTCCAAATCCTCCGTGTCCAACACCCCCATCCCCCCGTACGGCACGCCCCGTTTCGCCGCTTCCCGAAACGTGGACACCACGTCCCCGCCATCGCACCCGCTGCCCGATTCGAAGCACGTTAGGGGGTACTCGGGAGACAGCTCCCTTTTCTCCGTACCGTCCGTCGCCACGCAAAGCCGGTCGTTCATCACCTCCACAACAGCCACGGCCCAACAGCTGCCGCACTTGCCTTGGTCCCGCACGGTGCCTAGCACCTCCGCGCACTTCGGAAACGCCACTCGGGAGTCGAAGCTTCGGGGTAGGTCCACGGATTCGGGGTCGAACCCTTCGCGCAGGGTGCGCGTGATCCCGGCGTCGCCCCTAGTGCCGAAACCCCACACCGGGTCGGCGTGTTTTGACGAGGTGTCGTGTGTGGACGAGGATTCATCATGTGTTTCGGGTGAATCGCGGTGAATCGAATTACTCCTTCCAAGCGACGCCGCGCCGGGCGCCGAGGCGTGCTTGGAAAGCGGCACCGGTTGCGTGTCGCGTAGTGGTGGTTTAACTCCAGTCAAATGGACCCAGTGGACGCCAGTCAAAGGAACGCGAGTCAAGGGCACGGCAGTTACTGCGTCGCCGTTACCTTTAGCTGCAATGAGCTCATCGTTACCCGTCCACGTCCCGTCGCTCGCGCCCTCGAAACTGGCACCGAGTTTCGCGTGCGTCTGTTCAAACAAAACTTTGGAAGGGAACTCTCTCCAGGTTTCCGCGCCTGCGGTTTCCGCGGCTCGCGTGAAAACCAACGCGTCGTCAAGCGTCCACCGCGGGAACCGCCGAAACGCGTCCACTACTCGGACTAAAACAACCGCCGAGAAGGCGCCTTTTTTGTCGTCTCGTATGGGCGTTGTTCCTGAAACACCTCCGTAGGTGTCGTCCCTGTTGTCTATTGTTTCCTCTTCCTCTTCCTCTTCTTCCTCCGCAAACAGGGAAACCAGCCGAACCGTGGTGTCGTCCATGGTCACGACTCGCCTTAGTTTGTTTAGCAAGCCGGGTAAGGTTTGTTTTCTCTCTTCAAAAGATTTGCTCGTCGCGATGGTCCGCGCGTCGACCGCCAGGCTTTGGAAGACCGTATCGGGCATCACCCGAGACGACTCAAAGACCTGCAAAAGCCGGTCTCGTAAGACATTTGGAAGGGCGTTGCCCAACGTCTGTAACAGCGCGTGCTCGTCCGTGTCTTCCGAGTTTCGTAACGCCCCGAGTCGGGCGTGCGAGGTACTGTCGCGGGAGGCAACGAACGACCCATCCGACGAAACTCCGTTCATGTTGAGATCGTCAATTTTGGCTTCCTTCCCCGCATTTGACACCCCCGAGCTCCGCGGGTCCCGCGCGTCCCTCGCCTCGCCGTACGTCGGTGTGGACACCAGCGCCAGCACCACGAGACCGGCGCAGATGAACCCTAACGCGGTGCCGAGTGCGGTGCGCCGGTATCCTCGCTGTTGCGTGTGCCACCCGCCCTTCAGACCCCGGGTCGACTCCAATCCGTGGTCGAGCGCAGGCACCAGCGGAGGCAGCAGGGGCGCGACGCCGTACAAAGTGCGGGTCGCCATCGGCAACGAACGGCGGTCACACACCGGTCACGAAACAAGTGGTACCACGTACACCGCCCGACCCGGGGTGGGGCCGCGCGCGGTTGTGCGGGACGGAGGGTTCGGTCGTAGCGGTTGATCGATCCCACCCGCATTTGTACGCGTAACACCCGGCGAACCGAAAATCCTCCAAAATCGAAATCTTGTGAGCCCGGCTCCTTCCTCCCTCCAGTCAGAGACGCGTGCCCCTCTGCCGCCCCTGCGCCGCGTTCGGGACCCGTTCGGTTTCCGGTGGTTACTCCTGTTGTTCTCACCGCGCCTACCGGGTTTTGGCTGCCGTGATGGGCCGAGGCCGCGACGGCGAGTCCCCCGGCTCGTCCGCCCGAGACGCCCCCCACGACGACGTTTTCGCACACGCCGAAGCCCTGAACGATCTGAGTGCGACGTACGACGTGACTATCGACGGGGTTCCGTTGACGCGGTTGAGCACGGTCGAGCTAACAAAGCTCGCCGCGACACGCGGGCTGCCGCTTTCGCACGCCAGGCACGAGCTCATCGCGGCAGTGGCGTGGGACGAGATGGAAAAAAGGGACCTCCGACGAGTTGGAAAGGACAAAACAAAAGCGCGGGCGGATGAGACCAACCGGCGCGACGCGGTGCATGACAAAGACGCAGTCCTGGGCTCTAAAGCGGGCTCTGACAAAAACTTCCCGGGCGTTGTGCCCAAGCCGAGTGGCATGACCCAAATAAACACCGACACAAACGCGAGACTGAATACCGCATCAAACGCCCGGGGGTACGACGAGTTCAACGTTTCGGACGAGGATGATGACATTGACATTGACGTTGGGGAAAAGGAAAACGACGAATTCCCGGCCCCGGATTCGTACCTAGTCGGCGCCACCGCCGTGGTGTGGGAGGGCGAGCTGTACACGTACGGGGGCCTCACGCCAACTGGGGAGTTCGTGAGCGGAATTTTACGGTGGAGCGGAAGAGGCGTTAACGTCGAGGTGCAGACAAACAGTCACAAAAATCCGCGCGACGAAAACGCGAAAACGAAAAATCAAACGTCGCCCCCCGGCCGGTACGGCCACACCGCGGTCGTGGTGCACGACGGTTTGTGGATCTTCGGAGGTACGTGTTGCCTTTTCCAAACACAACGACTGCTTGCCAACACAAGACTGACGTTTTCTTTTATGTACCGCAAGGCCAAGGCCAGTTCGGGTGTCTCGACGACTTGTGGAGGTTCGACTTCATTACCTGCGAGTGGCACTTAGTGCGAAGCGCGGTGGGGGCGCCGCCGGCGCCGCGAACGAACCACTGCGCCTGCGTCTGCGACGACGTGATGTTTGTTTTCGGAGGGAAGGTACGTATTGGTATTGCGTTGGGCCTGGGAACCCAAATCCTGCCTCCCTGTTTGCCCGCACAAGATTGACACTTTTTCGTCACAACGAAGGACGTGCAACCCGGGAAAGATGTGATTTCCTTCGACGACTTGTTCGGGTACGACTTTGACAAACACGAGTGGCTTGCGATTGAAACGCGGTGGCGAAAGCCCCTTGGCGGAGTGGGGTGTGCGATGACCAGCACGAACGGGGTGCTTTACGTCTTGTCGCCGAGCGAAACGTACACCGAGATGTTAGTCTGGTGCTTGCAGCTGGGCGCGGTGAACAAACTGCGGTGGACGCAGGTGTACGTGATGCGCGTTTCCCAAATCCGTCAACACACTGTTTGCCCATACGAGACTGACACTTTGTTTTACCTATCCCAAGACCGAGAAGCGGAACCCTCCCGTCACCAAGAGTGGACTACGCCGCGTCCGTGTTTGGGCACAACTGGATCATCCACGGCGGCCGCGTTTTGTTGCGCGACGGCGCCCTCGGTGATACGTACGCGTTCCACTTCCCCACCGCGGAGTGGGGCCGTTTTCACCGGGAAAGCGACACCGATCCGCGGTTCGGGCACTGCGGCGCCGCGGTGGACGGCGCGCTTGTGTTGCTTCACGGAACCCGGGACAGGCACGCCGCGAATTCGCTGAACGTTGAGACCGATTTTGAAAACGTTTTCGAAAAAGACACCGGCGAGTGCGTCGCGGTGGATTTGACCTCGTTTCTGATGTTCCCCGAGTTCTCCATGGAGGCTATGGACAACGAGGTGTTCGACGTGAACAGGCACGGGCACTTGAGCACGGTTGAGGAGCAAACCGCGCAGAGGGAAGGCACGACGCTTCCGCGTGAAACGTTTCAACACGAAGACGACGACAAAAAAGACAAAGGTGCCGACCACGAGTTATCCGCGTTCGAAAAGGAAGGGTTCCCGAAAATGAACGCCAAGCTGTTGGGTAAGCTAAACAAAATGGGCGTGGGCGAGAAGGGGGGGCTGATGGGGGGGTCGCTGCATGTGGGGCGGAAAGGGAGTCACGCGCCGGGCGACGTGGAGTTGGTCTCCGGGAACGGCAAGACGAAACTGCACGCGCACCGGGACATAATAGAGGACGCGTCGCCTGGGTTGAAGAAACTGATGGAACAGCGGCCTTTGGCTGCTGCTTTACGAAGAAGGGAGGATTTGGTGGAAAGAGCCGTGGGCGGGAACGGGCTGTCGCCGAAAACGGGCGCCTTTTTAGGTAAGTATTTCCCACCCACCACGTCACGCCTCCCTGATTGCCACGACAAGACTGACACTTTTCTTTTCACAATCAGGCCAAATTTTGGGTTTGGTGCTTCACCTGGCGCACGTGATATGCGTGTTCGTTTCGTTCGGGTTCCGCGCGGCTCTTGAAAAGGGAACGGGTAAGACCAAGGTGACCTTGGTGTTCCCCCCTGAAGTCACCACCGCAACCTTGGTCGCCATGTTGCGGTGGATGTACCGCATCCCGTTGCACCCGCCCCTGCATTCGCTAATCGATTTACACGACGCCGCCACCAAGTACGAAGTCAAAGGGTTGGCGGCGTACTGCGAACAGCGCTTGCTGGCCGAGATGCGGTGCGAAATCGCCGCGGGCGCAGCGAGAGTGGCGAAGACGAAGCACATTTCGGGTTTGTGGAAAGTCGCGACTAGGTGCGCCAGGAGTGACTGGACCTCGGTCGCGGCGTCGCCCGGCATGACCGCGTTGGTAACGACGCACCCGGAAATAGCAGGTAAGTATTTCCCATTTCCACATTCCGCCGACTGATTGCCCATACAAGACTGACATTTCCTTTTTTACAATCAGCGCAGTTCGCCTTCGCCGTGCACGACGCGATCAGGACGGAAATCCGGTAGTTCGGGTTTTGTTTTTGTAAATAATAGGACATGTTTATATGCGTGTTGCGAGGACGCGGGTACTCTGTCTAGTTACTAGCTCTCTAGTAGGGTTATTCCTAATTCTTCGCCTCACGAGACAAACCGCTTCGCTTTGCGAAGGACTCTTCTAAAACGCTCTGCAAATCTAACATCCACAATTCCACAACACCCCGCTCCATGGGTATCAACCCCTCGTCCGTTTGGGCCGCGGTCGGGGCAGGCATAGGGATGGGGACGCTGCACGTGGTGACCGGCGCGGACCACGTATCCGCGGTGGCGTCGTTGGCGGTTGGAAACACGAGCGCGACAGCGTTCTGGCTCGGCGCACGATGGGGGTGCGGCCATAGCGTCGGGTTGTTGATAGTATTCCTAACTCTCCTCGCGCTACGCGTGGAGACGAACGAGACGGTCATGTCCATCGCGAACCGAATGATGGGCATTAGCGTCGGGTTGTTCATGGTCGCCCTGGGTGCGTACGGGGTGTTTTCGGTGGACCAAAGGCTACGCGACGCGGCGACAATTCATCGTGTCGATGACGAAAAGGATGAAAAAACACGACTGACGAGTACCGACGCTAATGACGAACCGAAACGCACCACCCTGAACTCGCAAATCGCAATCGCGGTGGGTATCGTGCACGGCGCCGCGAGCCCGGGGGCGGTGCTGGGAGTGCTTCCCGCGATTGCGTTGAGGGACGAGCCGTTGGTTTTTGGGTATTTTGGTGGGTTCGTCGTCGCCATCGTGTTTGCGATGGGCGTTTTCGCGGCGGCGTGGGGTTGGGCGACGCGTTTGTTGGGGGAAAAAGGAGGCGTCAAAGTACAAAGAGGCCTGGCGTTGTTCTCGTCAGCCCTGTGTATAGTGGTGGGCGTAGTCTGGACCAGCTTAGCGGTCGCAGGAACTAAACTCGGTTAGCCAGGATTAGCGTCGTCGGGATGTATTTTAAGTTTTTTTGAGCGACGGTACCTTCATTTAACACTAGAAGCATCCGCTCCTCCCACTCAAGGAACCTACCACCATAACTACTCATAGTACAGCCCGAACACCATACCCACGCAGAAAACGGACGAGTTTTCGTAAAAGTCTGAGGCGAAGTTATCCGTCGCGGTGTCCCACAAACACCGGCTCGCGAGCCGAAGCGCCTGGCCCGTCTTCTCGCCAACCGTGACCTGCACAACAAGCTTGTACCGCTCGTACCCCAGGTTCTTCACCCTCTCCTTCACCGTGTCCGCCAGCTCTTTCGCGATCTGCGCGCTTTTCAGCGGGTCATACGTGGTGCCTTGTAAACGCTCCTTAATCGTGTCACTCAGCACCTTCTGCACGGGGCCGCGCATGAACTTGTACCCCTGCGAGTTCAAGTGAGAGGGGAGAGAGGTCAGGTTGTGAAATCGAGTGCCGTGTGCATTTGGAGAGCGTTCCTAAAATGGGTCCCAAACGAATGCATCAACGAAGCGTGGCTATCACTCGATGGCCTTCATCCTCGTCCCCGGGAATGTGACCCTCGTTCACGAGTCCACAACCACACGTACCTCTCCGAACTCCCCCGGTGTCTGCATGTACGTGTTTTCGAAAGTCACGTTGTCCCCCACGGACGGCGCGGGTTCTCCTTCATCCCCCATCGTGAGTTTCTTATTCCCCTTTTGTTTTTTTTCACCCTAACTCGATCCAAATGGACGAGCCCTGCGTATCGCCCCTGGGTCCAAACTCGGTTGGGACGAGAACGCGCACTGACGGCTCGACGCGCGCGACAAAACGAGCACGTCACGCGGCGACGCGCGCGTGTCAGTGCCGAGGGTCCGCCCAAGACTCCCGCAGAGGAAAATTCTGATTAGCGTGGGGATTATTTTGGCAAGCAACGACTGGAATTTTTGAGACACCTTTTCAACATCGTCACAGTCGTCGCCATTCACGACACGCGCGCGCTCTCAAGCGCACGCGCGGACCCCTCTCGGCCCTTGTCTCCGCTCGGTACCGACGGTGCCATGTCTGCGCTGGGAATCGCGGGCTCGCTCGCGAGCGCGGCGGTGAAAACGGGCGTGAACCGAACGATCAATCAGTACCAGGAGCGAAGGTTGGAGTCGCAGAGTAAAGTGGACTGGTACGTGAACGTGTTCGCGCGAAGAGTGTTTCCAAACGCCCCCATCCAGGTTGTCACGCGCCGTGGGCGCGCATGGAGGGTCACACACCGGGACTTGACGCTTCCCCCCGGCGGCAGAAAACCCAACCCAAACTGGCGTGACCCGAAGCAACGCCGCGTCGTCGCATACGTCCCATGTGGGACCCGTGACGCCCAACGAACTTGACGAACTTCCACTGACGCAAAAATCAAAAAAAAAATCCCCAAACAAAAAACAGGGAGGATTACAACTACCCCCCGTACCTAAACGTGCTGCATTACAACTCGGATGACATCGAAAATGAGAGCGCGCGAGGGGCTGTGCGGCTGGCGCATGTGAGTTACCTTTTGACGCTGGGTACGTTCGTTTTGAACTTTCTCGGAACCATCGTGTTGAGCGCCGGCGGCGCCGTCGGCGGCGAAAACGTGGTGTACTCGCTTTTCAACGTGGTGATTTTTAGCATCGTCGGGATGTACTGCTTTTACTGCGGGTACAAAGGCATGGCGACCCGGAACGGGCGGCTGACTGATTACTACGTCGCGCTGCAGGCGTTTTTTCTGCTGTTCATGGTGATCGCCTCGGCGGTCAAGGGGGCGAACTTTTACGGGTGGGCGAATGTTGGACGCGCGAGCGGGAGCGGAAAGATGGCTGGGTTTTTCGTGTTTTGGACCATCCTCGAATCAACCGCGTGGACGCTCGGGTACGTCACCGGCGGCGCGGCGCTTTACAAGGTGGTCACCACGCGCAAGGACGCCATGCGGAGTCAGAGGGGGGGGTACGGCCTCCGAGTGTAGTAGTTTGCGTGGTTGTGAGTAACAAGTGAGAAACTTTGAATGGTGGTGGTATTCTCCTTAACTTTTGAGCGGCGGTAACCCTAAAACCTCGCCGCGCCTGGCCAAAAAAAAGGTGTCATTATTTTCCACCTCGACCGCCCCGCCCGCCTCGGCCGCCCTCCCTGCCCCCGTCCCTGCCGCCGCCCCTGCCTCGGCCTCCGAAATCCCCACTGCCACGGCCGCCGCCCCGCCCCCCGTCCCGTCCGCCTCGTCCCCGGCCGCGCCCGCCGATTCCGGGCGCGCGATTCGCAGCCGCTTTTTCTTTCTTCGCGTTCTCCTCCTCCACCAAACCGATGACTGATACGATGGAAAGCAAAGTGTCAGTCCCTTCCGTCTTGAGCATGGATGTACTTCGTAACGTGTATGATTAAACAGTCACCCGTAATCGGGCCTCCACAGTGTGTGGCGGATTTGGGAAAGCCGTACGCGCGTACCTTCGTCCGGTACGCAGATGTATTTGATCGTGTTCCCGCGCACGTAACATGTCGCCATCCGCCAAAACCGGTCCCCGTCTTTGGCGGTACAAATAACCTCCTTCAAATGCACGTTCATCCACGTATCGCACGAAACGAGGTGGCCGTTGTAGGTCTCGCCGTTCTTCAGTTCCACCAGCTTTCAGGAGGAGGGCAAAGAAAGAAAGAATGGTTGGAAAAAAAATATGAGGGGGTTGGTCAGTCGTTTGTTTGATCGTTGGATTCCGAGACGGGGATCGATCGATCGGGGAGCTCACGCGAGAAAAGCGCGTTCCTTTTGGTGACTGGCTTGCGTTTGTGCTGCAATTGAGCATGGGAAAAAAATCACCTACCATGGGGTGGCCCTGGGACGTCTTCAAAAGCGACAGGGGCAGCATCTGGGAAGATCACGGAAGAAACGCGCCGCGGCCGGCCTTTTCGCGATCAGAAGTTGGACAAAGATTGTCTTCCCTCTGCTGGTCGAAGCGCGTGAAACGCACACCGTGTCACCGCGATCGGGGTTTGCGTTTCGCGAAAGCGGATCACGGACGGAAACGGAACCGTTTCTCGGACTTCGTGTTGCGAAGCGCCGTGGAGTGTGGCGTCGCAATCGAAGCCCCGCGTTCGAAGGGCGCGATTTTCACAAGGGCAATCTGATGACGACTTTGATTTCCTATTTTTTTTTTGGTGGCAAAACGTTGATGAGATCTTCCATTCCGGTACCGCGCGCTGTGGCCGGTGTGCCCCTGCTGACTCCAAAAATGGAGACGTACAAGCTGCACCCGCTGGTGCTTATCAACGTGTCCGATCACCACACGCGTTTCGCGGCGCAGCGTGAGCACGGTGACCCCACCACGAGTGAGCAAACAGTCTTGGGATGTTTGTTGGGCTTCCAAACCGGAACTCGGGAGGTCGAGATCTGCATCTCGTTCGAAGTCTCTTCGGTTGCAGATGCCGTGACCGGTAAGCGAAACCCCCCCTACCTCCACCACCCGTACCTGTGTTACGACGTATAGCCGCCACACTACCTCCACCCCGGCCAACCGGTATTAACAAACACCACCTCTCCCGGAATCACGGTACCTAACTACCCGATAAACAGGCAAACCGGCGTTCGACCAGCAGTACCTCACCGACCAGCTCGCCCGGTACAAGCAGAACTTCCCCAAGTTTGAGCTCGTCGGGTGGTACTGCGTCGGCGCTGCTGTTGACGAGGTTCACCACGTCCGACTCCACGAGTCCCTGAGTCACATGCACGAAAGCCCCGTGTTTCTGTTGTTCGACCCGAGCCGAGGAACCGACGACGTGGTGACAGATCAACAACGCGACGCGAGGCAAGACGTCTCTTGTACTACCACCAAAAAACAAAAAGGGCTCCCCATCACGCTGTTCGAACCAGTGACGCGGTGTCCCGTAGGATCAGGTTTAGCACCCACCACGCAATTCATCGAGACTGGGTACCGCATCGAAACCACGGAGGCGGAGCGCGTCGCGGTGGACCACGTGAGCAAGGCGAGCGGCGCGAACGAGTCGGCGACCGGCGAGCTCGGTTAGTATTTCCCAATCACCACATTCCGCCGACTGATTGCCCATACGAGACTGACATTTTCTTTTACAATCTCAGGTCTTCACGCGCAAGGCGTGGTGTCCGCGATTGAGATGCTTGACGTGCGACTAGAGTTGTTGCTAAGGTACCTAATCGAAGTCCACGAAGGTACTGCTGAGCCGGACCACGAGGTGTTGAGGTTAGCCTCCGGTGCGATGGCGAGTGCTAAGCGGGTCAAATCCGGCGACGGCGACGCGTTTGGAAAGGAGATAAACAAAGAACTGGACGACGCCTGCGCGACGCAGTTTCTAGGAACAATCACAAAAGCCGCCGCGGACTTCGAGCAGTTCCATGGGAGGTTCAACCTCGTAAATGACAAAGGGGGGCGGCGGTTTTAGTCAGAGTCCCGGTTGTTTAGGGGGGGATGACGGCCGTGATACTTTGTGGTGAAAAAAGTTTGTAATTCAACCGCTCGGATGTTTTTAAAAAAAGGTGGAGACGCGGTTGGGGTGCAACCTATACGAATGGCATAAGGTCATCAAGGCGGCGGCGAAGAGATATTTGACGAGATTCGTGAATCCGGCTGGGTACGCCGAGATGGTAGCCGCTGTGTTCACGACAGCGGCGAGCGCGGCGACACCACCGGTCACGTTGGCGGCGCCAACGTGGCGTTTCAACGCTGCGTTTCTGGCAACGCCCGAAACGCAGCCCTCCGCCTTGCCGCCCCCTCCCCCTCCACGCCAGGTACAGCAACCACCCACTCCCCTATCCCCCGCCGCGGCGGGCTTGGAAGCCGACGATTTCCTCTTGCACTTTGACTCCGCCCCGGACTTCATTGCGCACTTGGATGATATCGAGACGGCAACAGACTTTTCCCCTCTTCGTGACGGGGGTTTTTAGTCGCCTGAGTTTGTAATTCAACCGCTCGGATGTTTAAAAAAAAAAAGAAAAAAAAAACAAAAACCTCCCAACCTTTTTGTACCAGGCTCTATCTTGTCTCTTTTACCCTCGTCGAACCTGGACGTCGATCTCCACACTCCGTCCCGCGTCTCGGTTCGGTTTCCCGTAGTGTCCGGTGATGCTCGCCGTGTCCGTGTCCGGGGTGTGTGCCGTGTATGGCCCGTTGGCCGGCGCTGGGACGACCAAGCCAGGTCGTTCGGTTCCCACCGTGGCGTACGGTCCGTGTGCGTGTGCGACTCCACTTTCACGTTTTCGCCCTGACGCGGCGTTGTCATCCAAGCGCCGCGTCCCGCTTTCCGCGTTGAAACGAGTCCCCGGGACACACCCGTCCTGTGCGGTGTCCCGCACATCATTGAGAGTGCACGCGCTTTTCGGCCCGCCCCCCGATCCGAAGGTTTTGTTGACGGAGGGCAAGGCGCTGTACGCCACTGGTGAGCGCATGCGGGGGTACAAAATGTTCGAAAAGGCGTTGCGCGCGGATGACGCTTTGATTCCGCTCGCCACGCGCCAGGAACTGTTGTTCAGCTGCATGTGCTGCAACGCCGCTTTCGGGGACGTGGAGATCGCGAAGCAGTTCCTGAGGGACATGAACATCGCGGGCATGAGCTTCGAGTCGGCGATGGGACGCAGCGACTTCATGACCCTAGAGGCGGGCGCGCAGATGCGGAATCAGGTACGTGAGAGATAACAAGAAAGTGTCAGTCGCGTATGGGCAATCAGTCCGCGGAATGTGGTTATTGGAAAATACTTAACTGTTTCCCACTGCACACGTCAAGAGACGATCGATTGCCCGTACTCGTCCTGCGAAAGGACGGTTATTACCTCTTCCCTGTTTACGTAATACCAGGGTAACTAAGAGTACATGTATGTTTGTGTGTTTGGTTACCCTGCTCACACACATGGCCTTACAAGACTGACACTTTTTCGGTTATAATCAGTTGATCAAGTTCGCGTCCGGCGAGATGAAGAGCCAAGGCACGGTGCAGCGAGAGATTTTCGAAAAAAGCCGAGCGGCGCCTGGAGGGAGCGTAGGTTCGAACAGTGCTGGCCAGAAACCGCAGCGGATGGGGGATATGGACCTGATGAATTTAGATATCGCGGGGGATACGTCGGCGGAGGCGGGGGATATCGCGAAACGAGTGGGCGGGTTGGTGGTGGCGTCCATCTTGGGCTTCATCCTGCTCTTCGAAGGCGGGCTAACGTTGTTGAGGTGATCGATGCAAGGTAGTCGCACTAGTTAGCTCGATGTTCGTAAGAAAAAGATATGCGCAAGGTAGTACACCCGATGCAAGGGTTGTGGGGTGATACAAAAAATGAATACTCTTAAGCACTACTAACCGTACTCCTAAACCTTGTTGTGTGCCCCTTCAAGGTGTATACCCTCGAGACGAAACACGGCCCCTACCGGCGCAAATTAAACAGCGTCGACCTGCGCTTCGTGGTCGGACGGTAGGTACTCCCGCAAAACCCCGTTCCTGCTGGGCTGGCGCAGTTTCCGCAGCGCTTTCGCCTCGATTTGCCGAATCCTCTCCCTCGTGACCGAAAAAACGTTCCCGATCTCCTCGAGCGTTTTCACCCGCCCGTCGTCCAACCCGTACCGCAACCGCAAAACGTCCCGCTCCCTGGGGTTCAAAGTGTTAAGCACGTTCTCCTGATACGATAAAAAAGAAAGTGTCAGTCTCGTATGGGCACTCAGGGAGGCGGAATGTTGTAAATGGGAAATACTTACCAGGTCCTCTTTCAATAGAACCTTTCCAGTCGCATCGCCCGGGTTCTCCGTGTAGTCGTCAATCAACGTCTCCTCCACCGTTCGCTTGTCGTCCTCGTTCACGGTCTGGTTCAACGAAATCGGCACCAGGCTGGCTCTTTTGATCTGCGCTATTTTTTCGGGGGTCATGTCCATCGCGACGCTGAGATTGTAAAACAAAAATGTCAGTCTCGTATGGGCAATCAGGGAGGCGGAATGTGGTGAGTGGGAAAGGCCCTTACCTGAGTTCGTCAACCGTGGGGTCCCTTCCCAGTTTCAAAACCAACCCACGCTCCAGCTTTGACATCCGCGAAATGATTTCGAACAAGTGCACGGGTAACCGGATGGTCCTTGACTGGTCCGAAATCGAACGCGTCACCGCCTGCCGGATCCTGATTGTAAAAAAAGAAATGTCAGTCTTGTATGGGCAATCAGTCGGCGGAATGTGGTAAATGGGGAAATACTTACCACCAGTGCGCGTACGTGGAGAACTTGTACCCGCGCTTGAAGTCGAACTTCTCGGCGCCACGAATTAACCCGACGCACCCTTCCTGGATCAAATCCTGGAAGCTCATGGATTTGTTCGCGTATCGTTTTGCGATTGATACTACCAACCGCAAGTTGGCCTGGATCATCAAATTTTTAGCGCGCTTGCCCTCCTCCAGCCTCGTTTCCAGCTCCCCCACTGTCACGTTCGCCGCGCACGCCCATTCAAACACGCTCGGGTCTTTCCCCAGCTCATCCGTGACCGTTTCACGCACGCCGTCCAGGTACACCAGGTCCTGAATCCGTTTCGCCAGCTCAACCTCTTGCGCCGAGTTCAACAGAGACACCGTTCCGATGTCTTTCAAGTAAGTCTTCATGGAGTCCGTCGCCTTTCCCCCGCTCTTCCCCCGGGGCCCCCGCCGCACGACGTTACCCGCGCGCGTGGTTTGAGGCAACACCGTGCCGACCGTCGACCCCGGGACCGACCCCGGGACGTTCGCCACGTCGGGGCGGTGTTCGCGAGCGCGCGTGGTGGTGTTCGTCGCGACCGACGCGTTTAAAGCCCCCGACTTCGCCTTGTTCAAACTCCCCTTCGGCCGTCCGCGCTTGGGTGGGCCGTCCCCGGTGGTGATCCCCGTCACCGGCGCCGTGTCCGGAGAGAAATTGTCGTCACCCTTCCTGGGTTTCTTCATGACCTTCATTTTCTTCGTCACGGTCGCGGTTGCGGATGCTTTCTTCGCGTGGCGCGCCACTCGCTTTCCGTCGTCGTCCTCGTCCTCGGAATCGGACGACGCGTAGCTCTCCTCTAACCGCTGCAGCACGTCCTTGTCCAGCTGCGTGAGCTGGTTACCCATGTTGGAGGTTTCCTCCGCGAGCAGGGCTTGCATCTGCGCCACCTTCGCACTCAGTTCATCGGAAAGGTCGCCCAGGTTCAACAAACTCTCGTCGATGCTGCCGAATTCGAAATCGGCTAGAGTTTGTTTGCGGCAAAAAAAGTGGAGTGGGATATTTCGCGTTTCCGAGGGCGAAACAGGCGAAAAAACGGGATCGATTTGGACGCGCGAGTGATGGAGGGGGAGGACGGTCAGCGATTGGGTGGTCGGGGGGAGCCGAGTAGGCATGGAACGCGTTTCGCGGTGTTTCCGTGGCCACGACGTGCGTGTCGAGTGTTCCGCGCGTCCCCGATGGATGCAGCGACGGTTCCGTTCCGCGGGTGCCTCCACCTGCGCCGCCAGAGTTGTTTTTTTCGAGACACGCTCCCGGATAAATGCGCGTCGTCGCAAAAAGGGATGTGGGGTTCGGGTGGTGGCGCACGCACCTCCAATCTCCGCATCGGGGGGGGACACCGCGGCGGTGGATACGGTTTTGCCCCTGCCCTCCTTGCCGCCGGACGAGAGCTCGAATTTGTCGCCTCGCTTCGAGGGGGAGGACGAGCGCACGGCGGCGCAGCGCGTAGGTCTGTTGGGAAAAAAGTGGATTGGATAACGCGGTGGGGAGGCGGTGTTAGTCGCAAGCGAAACGCGGTCCCTTCCGGATGCCGGGTTCGATGGGAGGTACGTGCTGCGATGCTGGATTTGATTTTGATTCGTCTTCGTTGCTATCGCGGCACCGCGCACAAACAGCCCGAAAAGTTTGTGTCGCGAAACACACAGTACGTGATGGACACTGTCGGACCAGCGCTGCGGTGGGTACACGTACCTGACGGCGCTGCGACCTCTGGCACCGAACACATGTGACCCGTTGCGTCCGGAAACCGATGCGTCCGACCGAACGCGACTGGTTCTTCCCGAAGACGCGCTCGCGGTTCGGCCTGACCCGACTCGACACGAAACCACCGCCATCGCGCGTCCCGCCTGACACGACATGGAACTCGCGCGTGCGTCCCGGTGCGCCGCAACTGGCGAATCGACGAGGAAGTCGCGAAAAGTTTCCTCCACCGCTCCACGTCCGCAAAAAGCAAAAAAAAGGGCAAGTGGGGACGTGGTTATGGGCACTGAAAAAAAACGTCACCTCAAAAAAACTACGACTCCGTCTTCGCCGTCGTGAACGAGGAGCGAAGACTAAGCGCGCGCGGAGGTTAATAATGGTAGGGCAGAAGCGATGCTCGCATGGAAGGCAGAAACACTAATGCAAGGAGTGCAACCCGTGTCCCCACGGCAAGGTGAAATACAAGTGCGCGGACTGCACTTCCTGTCCGCACGGCAAGGTGAAAGGCAACTGCGTGGACTGCAACTGCTGCCCTCACGGCAAGCTGAAAAGCAACTGCGCGGACTGCACCCCCTGCCCTCACGGGAAGGTGAAAAGCAACTGCGCGGACTGCACCCC
>Ga0115007_10000263_pt1 | contig 34439 bp, 26 predicted proteins | sample ArcOceMetagenome_2_FD_87166 | JGI IMG/M metagenome (GOLD analysis project Ga0115007, IMG submission 87166) | Marine eukaryotic phytoplankton communities from Arctic Ocean - Arctic Ocean ARC135M Metagenome | ecosystem: Environmental > Aquatic > Marine > Oceanic | place: Arctic Ocean | collected...
AGCGTACTAGCGGGCTATTGGCATAATCTGTTTGGTTGGGAAATGCTTAATTTGATGATGATCCCTGCTATCGTCGTCGCAATGGCTGCTTTGGTGATTACACAGCGTCGGCCTGTAAAAGAACTAACCACGGTTAGTTAAGGATAAAAACCGATATGCAGATCAAAGAAAAAATCGCCATCGGCACCGTTATCACTCTATCGTTAGCGTGTATGCTATTAGCTTTGGCTCCTTTTACGCCTGCAGTTTTTCTGTCATTACTGCTGTTGTTAGTGGCTGGCTTTATAGGCTACAAAGGTTTTATTCAATTGGCATTGATTGTGTTGCTGATTAACACGTTAGCAGTTATTGGTAGTCCGGCTATTGATGCGTCTGTCGTAAACACAAGTGTCATGGTATTTTTAATTTTTTTAGTATCCTTTAGCGGCGTGCTGCTAGGTGTGAGGAGGGGAAATGCTTTCACAGGATAATACCGGTTTAATTATAGTGGATATTCAAGGCAAGTTGGCGGAGATCGTTCACGACAGTGAATCGGTTATCGCGAATGCAACGGCGTTGGTCAAAGGTGCACGTTGCTTAGATTTGCCAATATTATGGTTGGAGCAAAACGCTGAAAAACTGGGTGCAACGGCAGCGGGGTTGAGTCGTGCCCTTGAAGGTAAGCAACCGATTCCCAAGTTTACTTTTGATGCGTGTGGTTCGGATGAGTTTATAGCGGCGGTTGAAAACGCTAATGTAACAAACTGGTTACTGTGCGGTATTGAAGCACATATCTGTGTGTATCAAACAGCGCTGAGTTTATTGAACCGTGGCTATAATGTAGAATTAGTGAGTGATTGCGTATCGTCCCGTACGGCACAAAATAAAGAGTTAGCGATGACTAAGCTGGCCGCTAAAGGGGTAGGGATGACCAGTTTAGAAATGTGCTTGTTCGAGATGATCGGAGATTGTCGCGCCCCAGTGTTTAAAGATGTTCTGCGCCTTATTAAGTAAGGCGCAGCATCATAGGTTAAGATTTTAAGCGTTGTCTAGCTCAACCGCTTCCAGCAGTTTCTCTGGTAGGTCAGGGAAGGCGCTGAATACACGGTTCCAGTTAGGAATGAATGGTATCTCCATCGGGTTATGAAGGTACTTTTCACCGGCATCTAAAATACTGCCAGAGAAGAACTCAATCGTGCTAGTTTCACTGTTGATATCTAGCGTTAGACCGTTGATGTGGGCATCAGCATCGTATTTTTCCAGCATATCCAACGCTTCGCGTAAGTAAACGGCTTTTAGTGCACGAAAGAAGGAGCTATCCATCGTGGTACCTTCTGTGCCCAGTTTACGGAAGACCGCTTTAGCGATTTCGTATGTCATACGTGATAATCCGCCATCATGGTCGGAGCCACCCATCTCTTGATGTTTGTGATCGTAGTTATCAGCAATGTCCACCTGACATACACGTCGCGGTGTCATGTTGCGGTAAGCTTCTGACAAAATACCAATTTCAAGGCCCCAGTCACTAGGGATACGGATAGCACTAAGCAGATCGGTACTCAATGAGAATTCACCGGAAAGCGGGTAACGAAATGCATCTAGGAACTCAAGGTAATCGGTGTTACCTAATAGCTTTTTGAGCGAAGTAATGAGCGGCTGTACAAAAAGACGTGTAACGCGGCCACTGAGTTTACCTTCACTGTTTACGCGAGTGTAATAGCCTTTACAGAACTCATAGTCTAAAGCGGGGCTAACAATCGGGTAAAATAGGCGAGCCGGTATGTCACGCGAATACGTCAGGATATCGCAGTCGTGTAACGCGACGGCTTTGCTGTTGTTAGCCGCTAGGATGTAGCCAATGCAATACCAGACGTTGCGGCCTTTGCCAGGCTCCGATGGCCCTAACCCGGCCTTCTCTAGTTCATCAGCAATGGCACGTAATCGAGGGCCATCGTTCCATAAAATCATTTTTTTCTGTGGCAAACGGTCGAAGAATTTTTTAGCTTTTTCAAATTGCTCTTTATCGGCTTGATCGAGTCCGATAACAATCTGGTTGATGTAGTCCGCTTTTTTAAGCTCTTCAATGATATTTTCCAAAGCGGGACCTTCGAGCTCGGAATACAATGAAGGAAGTAATAAGGTCATTGGGTTGCGTTTAGAATAACGACGCAGTTCATTTTCGATCTTTTCTAATTGATAACCGGGTAGGCGATGTAGTGTTGTAATGGATCCGGTTTGTTTGTAATCAGACATGGTTCTCTCCGTATTATTCTTTTAAAAGCATCATGATTGCCGTATTCCAGCCGATGGGGCCGGGCTCTTTTGTACGAATAATCCGGCGATCATTAGCTTTTGCGCTTTGTTCAGATATAGCAAGAGGTATGCCATCGGGATTAAAAACGACTATCCCAATATCTGCTGCCGAAATCATCTCTTGGTCATTGGGCCCGTCACCTAATGCAATGATCGTTGGTTTAATCTGGTGTGTGTGTCGGTATTCATCAATAAGATACTGCATAGCCTTGACCTTGTCGGTGTCTCCCATGACGTGCCAAAAGCGCCCGCCACGCTTTAACGTTAAGCCCGTCTCGTTGAGTTGAGCCGTAAAGCGATCTAAAGCCTCTTTTGTATCTTTCCAAATCATCGGCTCTGAGGCTTGCCGTTGAGCCGCGCGGGCTGCCGACTCGATAGGAAGCCCGGTAATGTCGGAAATTTCCTCATGAGTCCAATCGTGAAACCCAGCAAAAAGGTAACCGTGGTCTTCTCGTAGTTGATCCAGTTTTTGGCAAATAAATGCGTAATCTTTACCTAGGATGACAGGCTCGGCTTGGTTCGGTTGGCGAATTAAACTACCGTTTTCGGCGATGATAGCCGTATCCAAGCTAAGATCACCCGCTATGGCTTCTATCTCAGCGATGGTTTTACTGGAATTGAGTATGACAGGGATCTTTCTTTCACTTAGCAGCGCCAGTGCCGGTTTTGCAGGCGCAAAACTGTAAGAGTGATGGTCTAGTAGCGTACCATCTAGGTCGGTAAAGACCAGTGCATGAGTTATCATTGGCGGCTCTCCTTATCGTTTTTCGCGTGCACTTGTTGTGAGGCGTTAAGCCATACTAAAAGTGTCCTCAGGGCTGTTAGTTGCGGGATTACTCTCATCCGTTTGGGCGTCGGTTTATCCTGAGCGAAAGCGTGCTAATCGGTATCTATTTAACTGATTAATAATGATAATTTAATGACATAAAAACATGGTGGCACTTTTTTTACCAGTCATCTTATGGCTCAAAAGTTAACTCAACATGCTTTTATGCCTCTTAATTCTGTCTGTTTTGTACCATAAATAAGCCCGTCAGTGGCTAAGTTAATATCGACGTTCTTTACACCGTTAATAGCGCGGTTAGGCTATACTGCTTTCGAGCTAAGCGACGGTTATAATGCCCTAGTAAAAGGCTATTAATGTTGCATTGCAGCTAGTTATATTGATGCCACACGCTATTACCAGCGACTTAAAGGAAACACCATGCTTGAAGATCTACATCTGAAAATCCGCAACCTAGAAAAGTCAGATTATCCGCAGTTAAAAGAGTTAATGGATTCTATTTACGACGATATCGGCGGGGCGTGGCCAGAGCATACAATCTTTAAGTTGATGGAGGATTTGCCCGAAGGGCAAATTTGCTTAGTTGATCATGATCAAATCGTCGGCGTGGCTCTATCGGTGCAGGTTAATTATTTGCGTTTTAGCAACCCGCATACTTACGATGACCTTATTAGCGCAAAAGAAACCATTTTAAATAATCCGGAAGGCGATGCGCTTTACGGTTTAGATGTGTTGATCCATAAGGATTATCGAGGCTATCGTTTAGGCCGTCGATTATATGAAGCTCGTAAAGAGCTGTGTCGCCAGCATAACCTACGCGCTATTTTAGCGGGTGGGCGCATCCCTAATTATTATCAACATGCGGATGAGATGACGCCTGTTGAATACATAGAAGCTGTCGACCATAAGCGTATATATGACCCAATCCTGACGTTCCAGTTGTCGAATGATTTTCAAGTCACGCGTCTACTGAAACAGTATTTACCTGAAGATGAAAAGTCACAAGGCTATGCGACCTTGCTGGAATGGCGAAATATCTTCTTCCAACCTGAAAGTAGCGTACTCGAAACACGTAAAACTCTGGTCCGTATTGGGGCTATCCAGTGGCAAATGCGCGAAGTGGAATCTGTTGAAGAAATGCTCAAGCAGGTCGAGTATTTCATTGATGCACTGTCTAGTTATAAAAGTGATTTTGCTCTCTTTCCTGAATTTTTTAACGCGCCTTTGATGGGGCTAAGCCCTGACCAGCGTAACCAAACTGAAGCGATCCGTTTTGTTGCGGGTTACACCGAGCGTTTTAAAAACGAAATGTCGCAGATGGCTGTAAGTTATAACATCAACGTCATTACGGGTTCATTACCTCTGGTTGAGGATGACCAGCTGTATAACGTTAGTTACCTTTGCCGCCGCGATGGCACCATAGAAGTGCAAAGTAAAATACACATCACACCACATGAACGCCGGGATTGGGTTATCCAAGGGGGTAATGAAGTCCGTGTGTTTGATACGGATGCAGGACGCGTCGGCATTTTGATCTGTTACGATGTAGAGTTTCCCGAGCTGGGTCGTCTCTTAGCTGATCAAGATATGGATATACTCTTTGTGCCTTTCTGGACGGATACTAAAAACGGCTATCTGCGTGTGCGTCATTGTGCCCAAGCCCGTGCGATTGAAAATGAATGCTATGTGGTTATCTGTGGAAGTTGTGGCAACCTTCCACAAGTGGAAAACTTAGATGTACAGTACTCGCAAGCGGCCGTGTTTTCCCCATCAGATTTCTCGTTCCCGCATGATGCTGTGATGGCTGAGACCACGCCGAATACAGAAATGATCATGTTCAGTGACTTAGATTTAGACAAGCTTAAGTCGGTGCGCAGTGAAGGCTCAGTCAATAACTTAAAAGACCGCCGTACCGATTTGTATAGTTTAGATTGGAAGCGTTCATCTTAAAAAGTCGCTAAACCCACGAGCGGAAGTTTACAAGAGCCTGAATAGGGCTCTTTTTCGTTATGGACACTAAGTAGACTAGGCTTAGTTGATAGCGGGTCGCCAATACACATCATAAAAGAAGTAAAACGTGGTGGCGATGCTCGCTACAATCACAAAGGCACGAACGCCTTTTTGGGGCAGTCGTCGGGATAAATGCGCTGCAAAATACCCGCCCGTTAACGTACCCAACAATACTAATGTACCTGCATACCAAGCGATGACTCCGTCCCAGATAAATAAAACGACAGCGATGACAGAAACCGCGGATGAGATCAGCAGCTTTATGCCATTCATGGCATTTATATTGGTATAACCCGCTAATGCTAAATAGCTCAGACTGATAATGCCTAACCCTGCATTAAAAAAGCCGCCATACGTCGATACGCCGAGTAATAGTGCACTCAGTAAAGCCGCGCCCAATGCAGAGGCATGTTTATGGTGAGAAGCCATCTGCCTAAGCCAGCGGTTAACATCGCCCCCCCAAATGAACATAACGGTTGCGAATAAAAGTAACCACGGTACGGCTTTTCTGAAGACCGCATCTGAAGTGTGTAGTAATAAGTACGCACCAGCCAACCCTCCTAAAAGGCTGAGTAATAGGATTTTAGGTAGCTCTGCTTTGTGTTCAATGAGTTCGTGGCGCAGTGCAAAGGTGCCACTAAAATAGCCTGCAGAGGACGCAAAGGTATTTGTGGCATTGGCGCTGACCGGCGGAATCCCCATAAAAATTAATGCGGGGAACGTAATAAAGCTTCCGCCGCCTGCGACAGAGTTAAGAATCCCACCTAGAAAACCAGCGATAAACAAAAACACTATTTCAAACACTAATGGTGACTCCGCGCCTAGGGGAAAAAAGTCTGCTTACTTTATCACTCGCTATGTACGAGCTGTAGGCACAGATAGCCCCGTAAATAGCAGAACAGATATCTCACGTTAATCAGTGACAGAGTGCGTGCAATAATCGCTGAAGATTACACTTTTTTTGGCGGCTTCTGCGACAGATTGGATATAAATGCGTAAAATGCAGCCTTTACTATAACTAAGTAACTTTTAATCGAGTGACTTTTTACTAAGTGACTTTAGATGGGATCTTTTATAGCCCCATGACGAGTTCTGGAAATTTACTATGATACGCCTTACCAACATTCAATTGCCGCTGGATCACGCAGAGCCAGCGATTAGCCAAGCCATTACATCCTTCTTATCAATCAACGCTGATGAGCTGGTTAGTTATCACATTCACCGCCGTGGATACGATGCGCGCAAGAAAGCTAATATCATTCTCATTTATACCTTGGATGTTGAAACCACCCAAAATGAGGCATTACTCAAAAAATTTGCAGACCATCAACTCGTAAAACCGACACCCGATATGAGCTACAAATTTGTAGCTCAGGCCCCCGCCGATTTAAAAGAGCGACCCGTCGTGATTGGCTTTGGACCATGCGGTTTGTTGACGGGTCTAGTATTGGCTCAAATGGGCTATAACCCCATCATTTTAGATCGTGGTAAAGAGGTGCGTGAACGTACCAAAGATACGTTCGGCTTTTGGCGTAAAAAGATCCTCAATACCGAATCAAATGTGCAGTTTGGTGAGGGCGGGGCAGGAACCTTCTCTGATGGAAAGCTTTACAGCCAAGTAAAAGATCCAAATCACTATAGCCGAAAAGTGCTACATGAGTTTGTGGAAGCCGGTGCGCCGGACGAAATCCTGTTTGTGAGTAAACCCCACATCGGTACGTTCCGTTTAGTCTCCATGGTTGAAAAAATGCGTGCGCGCATTATAGCGCTGGGTGGTGAGATCCGTTTTAGTGCCCGTGTTGATGATATTCAAATCGACGATGGAAAAATTACCGGTGTTGTTTTGGCTGATGGCGAGGTCATCAAATCAAGCCATGTTGCACTTGCGATTGGTCACAGTGCCCGTGATACGTTTGAAATGCTCCATGCTAAAAATGTATATATCGAGGCAAAACCATTTTCAGTAGGCTTTCGGATTGAGCACCAGCAGTCCTTAATAGACGAAGCGCGCTTTGGCTCAAACGCAGGCAACGAAATTTTGGGTGCTGCGGATTATAAGCTAGTGCATCACTGTAAAGGTGGGCGCTCGGTATACAGTTTCTGTATGTGTCCAGGCGGAACCGTTGTCGCCGCTACGTCAGAAGAGAATCGCGTCGTTACCAACGGCATGAGCCAATACTCCCGTGCCGAACGCAACGCTAACAGCGCGATTGTTGTGGGTATAGATCCTACTGATTATCCTGGTGGTCCACTCGCTGGTATTGAATTTCAGCGTCAGTTGGAAAGCAATGCTTACGTATTAGGCGGCGAAAACTATGACGCTCCGGCACAGAAAGTAGGAGACTTCTTAAAAGGTGTATCCTCTGAAACGGTAGGCACTGTTGAACCATCGTTTAAACCAGGTATTAAATTGACCGACCTTTCTAAAGCGTTACCGGACTTCTGTATCGACGCACTCCGCGAAGCGATACCGGCGTTTAATAAAAAGGTAAAAGGATTCGCGCTTGAAGATGCACTATTAACGGGCGTTGAGACACGTACATCTGCACCCATATGTATCAAGCGAGGTAGGGATTACCAAAGTATCAATACGCAAGGTCTGTTCCCGGCAGGTGAAGGTGCAGGTTATGCTGGTGGAATCATGTCAGCCGCGATTGATGGTATCAAAGTAGCGGAGGCGATGGCGCTGAGTATGAATGGAGAGTCATCATAACTGTTTTTCAGTTGAGCGTTTAATTTTCAACATTTAATAAAGCTATAAAACTTGAACGCTCGATAAATTTAGATTACCGAGTGTTCTTGCTCTTTTTCCCCTCGTGCATTGCCAGCCACCACATTCCTAATCCGCATAAGCTAAGAAAAGAGGCGGCATAACCGGTATCGGCAATGCTGAATCCAGCTGTGATAACTAAGCTCCCCGCCCATGGACCTATTGCGTTGGCTAAGTTGAACGCGCATTGGACAAGTGCGCCAGCCATTGCTTGGCCTTCGGGGGCTATATCCATTAAACGTGGTTGGATGATGGCGGCTAGGCCAATGCTGCACCCGATTAAGAATACAACCGGTACTAATGTTATGAGGCTGCTGGCGGCGCTAGGGTAAATTGCCAATACAACCACAGAGAATATCAGCATATACAGAGCCGATTTCATGGCTGATTTGTCAGCAGCCCACCCACTAACTAAGTTACCGATGGTTGACCCTAAACCGAAGACAACCATCATGATTGGGATCCAAACCGCGGGGGCTTGGGTGACTTGCCTGAGTGTTTCGGATAGGTAAGTGTAGACGCAAAAAAGGCCGCCCCCGCCAATGGCTGCTATGCCTAATGTGTACCAGACTTCGCGGTTTTTGAGAGTCTCTAGTTCTTTTAACGGGCTAGCGCCTTCTTTAACCGGAGGGTTAGGCGCGAAGATATAGATCATCACGGCGGCGATAACAAATAGCAGAGTGACGAGCACAAAGCTCCATCGCCAGCCAATATTTTGTCCCATCCACGTCGCTACAGGCACACCGGCAATCGTTGCGATGGTTAAGCCTAAAAAGACTTGGGACATCACACGGGCTTTCATCGTCGAAGGTACTAAAGACGCCGCTAACAACATAGCGGTACCAAAATAGGCTCCGTGTGACAGGCCGCTGAGGAAACGAAAGAACACCAGCCATGATAATGAAGGCGCAAGCGCACTTAGCCCATTAGCTACTGCCATGGCCGCTGTTAGTATTAGGAGCAGTTTACGGCGCCTTACTTTAACGGCCATCACCATTATAATGGGGGAGCCAACGACCACGCCTAATGCATAGGCACTGATGGCATAACTGACGTGCTCAACTCCAACGCCTAAGTTTTCGGCAATGTAAGGTACCATCGTCATGGAGGCGAATTCAGTGGTACCGAGTGCGAATGTACCTAAAGCTAAGGCAATTACAACCCATAAAAGACCTGCTCTGGGCTGCGTTGTGTCGGTGTGTAAAGTATCCAATGGAGTAAAATCCTGATAGATGACATTCCAAATGACGTCATCGATAATTGATAGTGATATTTTGTGCCAGTTTGTTTCGAATAGAAATCTATTTAGAGTAAAGATACTAGAACAATGTAATGTTATTAATGAACGCCTCGTGATTATCAGCCTCCGGAATTAGCTATCGAATGACTCTATTAATAACACTCCCCGATAATTTTTCGGCTGATGCATTCCTTTCATTCCATCGCCGTGATGCGCAGGCGATATCAGAATTCGTTGAAGCTAACACCTTGTACAAGGCCGTTATGCTAAAAGGTTCTCCTTTAATGATGAGCTTTACTTTTATTAACGACGCGGTCGAGCTTCGTTGTTCTGGCACTGAGTTAATAGAAGGTCGGCAGCGATTAGCTAATCATATGTTGGGTTTGAACCAGCCAACGGATGAGTTTGAGGCGCATTTTGTTGGTCATCGTGACGTAGGTGATTTGATCAAAAAACAAAGTGGCTTACGAGTGCCACAATCAAGCACACCCTTTGAAGCCTTGAGTTGGGCGATTATGGGTCAGCAGATTAGTGTAGCTGCCGCCGTTAGTATTCGACGTCGTATGATTATCGCGGCGGGGCAGGCGTTAGTGGGAGAGCGAGTTCATTATGCTTATCCAGAGCCAACATGTTTACTTGCACTAGGCCATGATGGACTTAAAGCGTGCGGTTTCTCTGAAAGCAAAGCGGCGACAATGATTCGGGTGTGTCAGCTGATTATTGATCATCAGGTATTGCCTGAGTCGGTATCATCATCACAAGAAGCGGATGCTTTAGAGTCTGTATTAGCCGCGATAAAAGGGATTGGTCCGTGGACGATTAGCTATACACTATTACGAGGGTATGCATGGTTAGATGGTTCATTACACGGGGATGTGGCTGTGCGGCGTAATTTGCAGCCCTATTTATCACTTGGTGTGCCACCAACGGCTAAAGCCACCGAAATGTGGCTGGCTGAATTTTCGCCTTGGCGAGCGTTAATGGCCGCTCACTTATGGCAGAGCCAATCAGTATCTGGCTTCTGAATGGCTCTGCAGGCCGTATTTTACGGGTGATCTTTTTCTCAGAGCGTCGCCAAGTACGCTTTCCATCCGCCCAAATGAGTGATGTCTGTAGCACCTTCTATCCCGATAGGCTCACAGATGAATCCTGCAACGTGGCGACCATCAGCCAGTTCTACTTTGCCGATGCCTAAAGGCGCTGGAATACCGGTGACAAAGCTACCCAATTGATCAGTCGGTATACGCCAGATCTCAACCTCAATTTTTGCACCATCGCCCTTGTCCGTGTAGATCAAACCCGGGCGCAGAGGAGGGCCGCCAGCAAGGGCGACCATTTTGTAGCGGTTGGATGTGGTCGTTACTTCTGATAGTTGCGCACCGCGTTCGGTTAGCTGCCAATTTAAGGGCTGGCCAGTCAAGTGAGCGCCGCAAACAAGTACATCAATGTAGCGGTTGTCCTGAACCGGTGCTTGTGTAAGGGCTGGTTGGTCACAGTTGAAAGCGCCAGTGGGTAATGGCAGGGTTTGCTGAACACGATTAGCGATGGACAGCAAAGCTCGATCGCTTAATGCAGCACCCACTAAGGTGATACCAAAAGGCATTCCCTCTTGTGTTATCTGGGTCGGTACCGCGATGGAGGCCATATCTAACAGGTTCATAAAGTTGGTGTAATAACCCAATTGGCTGTTGTGCAAAATCGGCTCTGCTAGCATCTCTTCGATCGTAAAATGGCGACCGGCGGTGGGTGTTAACAAACAATCCAAGGCATCCAGTTGTGCAAAGCAAATTTGCTTTAGATCGTGCAGGCGATACTCAGCGGTGAATAGGTCGGTCGCCTTTGGCTTGCTACCTTGTTCGATAATTTGGCGTACCACGGGGAACACTTGATCGGGCTGCTCATCAATAATCGGCTGCGCTGCTAAGTAGCGTTCGGTAACCCAGGGGCCTTCGTATAATAGCTTGGCGACTTCATCGAAAGGTGCGTAATCAATCTCAACGCACTCAAAGCCATTGGCTGATAGTGTTTCAAGCGTTGCTAGGTAGGCTTGTTCGTAGCTGTCGCTGCCAAAAAACTTGAGTTGATCTTTAGGGATGACCCCCACTTTAAGCGCGCCCGTTCTTAATCCGTACTGTCGCGCTTGGTTGCTGTAAGGGTTTGCACGGCTATAGCCATCGTTGATATCAAACCCTTCGGCAACCGCGAGTACCGTATTTGCATCATCTGTGTTGTAAGCAAATACAGTCATGCAGTCTAAGCTGCGGCAGGCGGGGACCATCCCTGTCGCTGATAGCAGTCCAATCGACGGTTTAAGTCCAATCAAGTTATTAAAGCAGGCTGGTACGCGGCCAGAGCCTGCGGTATCAGTGCCTAAGCTAAAGGTAGCTAAGCCTAAACCAACAGCGACTGATGAGCCCGCGCTGGAGCCGCCACTAACATATTTAGGATCAAAACTGTTATGGCACGGCCCTATGGGTGATCGTGTCCCATTTAGGCCGGTTGCGAATTGATCCAGGTTAGTTTTGCCTACAGGAATGGCGCCTGCATCGATTAATTGCTGCACGACTTTTGCGGATGAGGTAGGGGTATAACTAAAGGCTTCGCAGCCTGCTGTGGTAGGGATATCTGCTAGGTCTATATTGTCTTTAATAGCAAAGGGAACGCCCCACAATGGATGGGTTTCCATTGGTTTACTTTTTAAGCCATCAATGTAGGTTTGAAGCTCGCTTGACGTCAGTAAGTGTATCCAAATGTTGTAATCAGCCACCGTTGCAGCACGGGAATGAATATCAGCAATCACTGATTCAGGCGTGCGTATACCTGCCGTATAATCGGCATGAAGTTCGCTAATAGTCATAGGTTGAGTTGCTGCACCCAAGCGTGTTGTTGGTGTTGCTGATGAAGTCGATGTGTTCATGCGGATTCCTCCATAACAATAAGAGCTTGGCCAGCGTGCATTTGTTGACCAGAAGAGACTAAAACGTGAGTAACAGTACCGGCAGATGGTGCATAAATCGGTATTTCCATTTTCATGGATTCGAGTACAAGCAGTTCTTGGCCCACAGCAACCGTATCACCAATGCTGACAGAGGACTGCCATACACTGCCTGACACCGGAGAGTCGATAACGATGCTGGTTTCCGGCCAATCAGCTTCGGTTAGCGGTGTTATCGCTTCTTCGGTTGTGTAATTGAACTGTCCATCGCGATGCCAGCAGGCAAGTTCGTCGCTAAAGGCTTGCTGACGTTGCGTTCTGAACTGCTGAGTAGATGATTCGTTGTCCGACAATAATGTTTCATAGTCAGATAAGCTGAAGCTCGTTTCTTCTATGCGTAACGGGTATCTGCCTTGCGGGAAATCTTTACGAATCTGGGTCAGTTCGTCATGCGTTACTTCGTAAAAGCGGATTTGATCAAAGAAGCGCAACAACCAAGGCTGACTAAACTCGTTGGTTTGCTTAAAGCGATTCCACATCTGTAGCGTACGGCCCACAAACTGATACCCTCCCGGGCCTTCCATGCCATAGATACACATATAAGATCCGCCAATACCTACTGAATTTTCAGCTGTCCAAGTCCGTGCTGGGTTGTATTTAGTGGTGACTAATCGATGGCGAGGGTCGACGGGTGTCGCCACGGGTGCTCCAAGGTAGACATCACCTAATCCCATGACTAAATAGGAGGCATCAAAGACAATCGACTTCACGTCATCAATGCTATCTAGGCCGTTGATACGACGAATAAACTCTAGATTACTCGGGCTCCATGGGGCGTTTTTACGTACGGATTGATCATATTTTTCTATCGCGAGACGGCAAGCTTCATCATCCCATGACAGTGGGATATGGACGATGCGTGACGGCACAGATAATTCGGTTAGTTGCTCAGCAAGAGCCAATTCCCCCGCTTGGAGATGAGTGAGAAGATCGTCTAGTGATAATTGCTGGCTATCATAATGTATTTGCAGTGACCGGATACCGGGTGTGAGTTCTGCCATCCCTTGCAAGGTGTTTTTTTGCAACCATTGCATGAGCGCGTGTGCTCGAAAACGTAGGCGAATATCGAGTACCTTATCGCCATATTCCACTAGTAAGAAGTGATCACCGGCCGCTCGGTAAATGACTTCATCACCGACACGGTCTGCTGATAAACGGGCAACGATAGGGGAGATAACATCCGCGGTGCTGTAGGTGCTTATGATAGGGGTTAATTGTTCGATCGCTTTGTGTTGAGCCGCTTCTAATTGAACGGCTTCCTTAATACTGACGGGATGGAAGCGTATTTTATCGCCTGCCTTTAGCTGTCCTAGTTTCCATAAATCTGCGGTAATGACTGTGGCTGGGCATACAAAACCGCCAAGTGACGGGCCATCGGGCCCTAAAATGACGGGCATATCACCCGTGAAGTCGATGGAGCCAAAGGCATAGGCATTATCGTGGATATTGGATGGATGAAGACCTGCTTCGCCGCCATCTTCGCGCGCCCAATCCGGTTTAGGTCCAATAAGACGAACACCGGTACGGCTCGAGTTATAGTGTATTTCCCATTCGTGCGCTAAAAAGGTGGTGATATCTGCCTCAGTGAAAAAGTCAGGTGCACCGTGTGGGCCGTAAATGACACGCAGTACCCACGTTTCTGCTTGGCTCTTTGATGCTAGCTCGCTGTAAAGGGGTTCAGGACTTGGGGTGATACCAACCGGGTGGTTGCACAGTGAAGGATGAAGCGATAGCACATCACCTGTGCGCAGTGCACGGCCGTTATGTCCGCCAAACTGGCCTAGCGTAAACGTAGAACGTGAGCCTAAATATTCAGGGCAGTCGATTCCACCTTTGACGGCTAAATAGGCGCGAGCCCCGGTACCTTGGATACGACCTAACGTCAGCTTTTGCCCCGTCTTGACGGTCACGGCTTGCCACATGGGGATAGCGGTATCATCCAGCTCGGCTTGGATGTCAGCACCTGTGATGGCAATGGTTGTGTCGGTACTAAAGAGTAGTTGAGGCCCTTGTACGGTAATTTCTAGCCCTGGGCTGTGGGTATCGTTATTTAGTAGGCGATTAGCTAATCGAAAAGAGCGGCTATCAAAGGGGCCTGAGGGTGGTACGCCTACATCCCAATAGCCGCGACGTCCGGGAACATCTTGAATAGTCGTTTGTGTGCCGCCTTGCAACACATCGATCCGTGTCGGATAAAAATGAAAGTTATCGAGGTAGCGTGTCGTTACCTTGCCTTGTTCAACCGTTGAGTCAATGGCTAAGGCGCTTAAGTAGTTCAGGTTAGTGACACAACCGTATATCTGGATGTCGTTCAGTGTTTGGCTGAGTCGCGTCAATGCATCCGTTCGGTTGTCGGCATGCACGATGACTTTTGCGAGCATAGGATCAAAAAACGGAGGGATATCGATACCCGCTTCAATCCAGTGATCAATACGTATCCCATCGCCTGTTGGGAAGCTGACTTGCGTTAGTTTATCCGCACTGGGTTGGAAGTTTTTGTACGGATCTTCAGCGTACACCCGGACTTGGATTGCATGGCCAGAAGGAGTGAGTTGTTGGCGAAAATTCTCAATATTAGAGAGTTCATGGGCGGCGAGTTTCACCATCCATTCCACTAAATCGATGTTGTACACCATCTCGGTCACGCCGTGCTCAACTTGCAAGCGGGTATTTACTTCTAAAAAGTAGAAGTCGTTGGTGGCGGCATCGACGATAAACTCTACCGTACCAGCACCACGGTAATGCGCATGACGGAATAAGGATTCAGCCGTCTCGTGTAGTTGTTTTGCTATCTCGGTGGGTAAATTAGGGGCCGGGCACTCCTCAACCACTTTTTGGTTACGGCGTTGACTGGAGCAATCTCGCTCACCAATAGCTAGTGCACCGCCTTGGCCGTCGCCAAACATCTGTACTTCAATGTGCCGGGCTTGGGCGATAAACTTTTCGAGAAAGACGCCATCATCCGAAAAGTTATTGGCCCCTAAGCGTTTGATTGAGTCGAATGCACGGACTAGTTCATTTTCTGAATGGCATAGCTGCATACCAATACCGCCGCCGCCCGCCGTGGTTTTGAGCATGACGGGGTAGCCTATGCGGCGTGCTTCGCGGGTAGCTTCATCTATATCGGCTAATAATTCAGTGCCGGGTAGTAAAGGCACTTGTGCGCGAACGGCCAGTGCGCGTGCTTCATGCTTAAGGCCAAATTCGCGGATTTGTTGAGGAGTCGGGCCAATAAAAATGAGATTGTTTTCTTCACAGGCTTCAACAAATTGCGCATTCTCACTCAAAAAGCCGTAGCCCGGATGGACGGCTTCTGCACCAGATTTACGAGCAACTTCAAAGAGTTTGGCTTGATCTAAATAGGTATCAGAGGCCGCGCCTATACCGAGAGAGTATGCCTCATCGGCTTGTTGTACGTGTAAGCTATCGGCGTCGCATTCGGCATAGACAGCAATGGTTTTAATCTGCATTGCCTTGAGCGTCCGAATAATGCGTGTTGCGATAGCGCCTCGGTTAGCGATCAGTATTTTTGTAAACATCGTTCACCAGATCCGGGCCGTCCCGGTATTGTTTCTGACCACAAGGTCGTCCTTGAGGAGTTTGAACTGTGTTATATCTGCAGTGATGTTTGTGTGCAGATACCTAACAATGTATTAAACCCAAAGCGTATTAATCCCACAGTGCGATTTGGACCGGCGTTGGGTTGTAGCCGTTACACGGATTATTAAGCTGAGGGCAGTTCGAAATCAGCACAATGACATCCATAACCGCCGTAAACTCAACGTATTTTCCCGGTGCTGATATACCATCTTCAAATGTTAATCCGCCGTCGGGTGTTACGGGGACGTTCATGAAAAAGTTAATGTTATGGCTGATATCCCGCTTGTGTAGACCGTATTCAGGGTGTTCGGCGATAGCGAGCATCCAGCTGTCACGGCAGGCATGCATGCAGCGTTTTTCTAAATCGTAACGCACGGTGTTGCTCTCTGTGGCACAGGCACCGCCTAGGGTGTCGTGCCTTCCGCAGGTGTCTGCGACGATCTGTAACAATACATTATTGAGGTTGGAGCGAAGTTCAGAGCCTGACGTAAGATAGACGTTGCCTTGTTCGCGGATCGTATCCATGGCGCTGTAGCGTTCGGATGGTTCTTTCGCGTTGAAGAACAGTGTATCGGCGGCTTGGTTACCTTCTAAATCCACAATTCGAAAGGTCTGTCCGGCTTTAATTACACCGATGTAATAATCACCTGCCTTCACGTTCTGGGTGTGGCGTGCGTTTTCGACGAGTAAATCGCTAGCAATAATTGACATGGTAAGCTCCTTAGCGGCCTAGATGGTAAAGGGCGTTGTTATGGAACCCGCGACGGTTCTCATCACAAGCGGTGAGGCAGGCATCATCATCGGACATCGTTTCTGCTTCCCCAAGCTCAATTTTAACGCTATGGCGCGGGTAGTTTTCTGCTTGGTTCATAGGGTGAGGGCAAGTATGTAGGATGACTAGCGTGTCCATCTCGAATCGCAATGTGACCTGAGTCTCTGCCTCTTTGCTGGGTGCTAGCAGCATCGTGCCTGCTTCATCCGTTTGGACTTGGCTAAACCAATTGATGTTAGCGGCAAGGTCTGCTTGCCCTAATCCATATTTAGCCAGCTCGATTAGAAAGGCATCATGCCCATTTTGGAGCCATTCGTTTCGGTCACCTTGGTAATCGCGGATACCCCAGCGGTTTACATGGCTTGCATGGCTGTTGCCACAGACGGTGTCGTGCCAGCCGTGTGTATCGCCAATAATAGAAGCAAAGATACGACCCATATCGGAGTAAAGGCAATGGCCTTGGGTCAGTTTAAAACTATGTTGGCACTTAAGGCTGTCGGGCGCGTTATAGCGTTCTAATAGATTCTCTGGATTATAAAACAGCATACCAACATTAGCGCTGCCGGTTGTATCGGTTAAACGCATAACCGTACCTTTGCGCATGCGAAGCGACCAATGACTAGCGCCCGGTATTTCGGTGCTGTAGTCCAGTGATCGTATTGACGGGTGATTACGGTGTGATGCTTCTGTGGAGTTTGGCATAGTAGGTTCCTTCAACGGGTCATGCCGCTGGCCGCAGGAATAGTCAGCGCACTCGTGTTGTATACGGTGCAGGCGGCAAGGCTGGTTGTGGAAAGTAGGGGTGGTAATGTGATGGTGCTAAGTTGTTTCATGAAGAGCCTCTCTTTTTTAGTCACACGTTGAATGCAGATGGCATTACGCCAAATGAATCTCCCGGGCTTTTGTCCCGCCGTGTAACCTTTGTCAGAAAGGTCGAGTGCTCTCGGACCAGGCATTATTTCCTCACACTGTATGTCAGTGTTGAGGCCATAACCGGAACCCTAGCGCTCTATTTGTCAGAGTGTATGTCACGTAATTATGAATATACGGACTAATTTAACAAAGCAATTTAAATTCCAGTATATTGAAAATAATTATATATCAATATGTTACGTATGTTTTTTGCTGATTGAACAGTTGGAGAAAGGTGTTTTCTAATGGCGTGTGCACTAAAGAGAGTCACTCCAGCGCATGGAAATTCAATGTGGTGCGAATCTTATCGTGGGCGCGCATTACTTTTTTACTATAATGTATTTCAAATAGGCCCTGTTGGTTCTTACGCGGGCACAATAACAACGTAGAAGTACTCAGAAAGATGATGCCTGAGTACTGGTAATGGACATTCATCATGACGTATTCAAAATTTGAAGATGATGCGGCAGTTGTCGCGTTTGTTCGTACACATACCGATCAGTTTAGTGATGACGATGTGTTGCTTGTAGAAGAGATTGGTGACGGTAACATTAACTACATTTATCGAGTAAAAGGTGAAGATAGCAGTGTGGTTGTTAAGCAGGCACTGCCTTATATTAGAATCATAGGCACGGATTGGCCGCTATCGATTGATCGCATTCGTATCGAAGCACAAGTCTTGCAAACAGAAGCCATGTGGGCACCTAAGTTTGTACCGAAAATGTACGCATTCTCAGCAGAAGAGTCTGCATTTGTGATGGAAGATATTGGCGATCATGAAAACCTACGCTTTGCATTTATTGAGCGTCATCCGTTGCCGTTGTTGGGTGAACATCTCGGTCGCTTTTTAGCGGAAACTTTGTTCCATACCTCCGATTTCTATCTGGACTATGAATCGAAGAAGCGCGCCGTCGCTAACTATATTAATCCGGGCTTGTGCAAAATAACGGAGGATCTGTTCTTCTGGGATCCGTATTGTGATCATGAACGCAACAGTATTAACCCTCTCGTAAGGCCAGCCGCTGAAGCACTCTGGAATGACAAACCGCTTAAAATAGCGGTGACGATACTGAAGCGCCAGTTTATGAACTGCCCTGAAGCACTGATCCACGGCGATCTGCATGCAGGTTCAGTGTTTGTTCGAGCCGATAGCACCAAGGTGATTGATCCTGAATTCGCGTTTTATGGGCCGATGGCGTTCGATATAGGCTCTGTGATTGGTAACCTCTTACTGGATTTTGCTGGCCAGTTTGGTTTGCCGGGCTCCGTGCAGGAAAAAGAAGACTATCAAGCTTTTTTGTTAGGTGAGGTGGTCACTTGTTGGACGGTATTTAAAACACGATTTTTAGCCTTGGTGACAGAAAAGTCTGATGAGCCAACCATGAGTGACTCCGATTATGCCAATGCATTTATGGTGCAATTATGGCATGAGACGGTCGGTTTTGCGGGAACAGAAGTGATTCGTCGCACAATAGGCTTAGCACATATTGCGGATATCGACTCCATTGAGGATATTGAACTACGTGCTAAATCAGAGCGTTGGGCATTGGCGCTTGGTAGAGAGATGATTTTAAATCGCGATGTTATCTCAAGCCCAGAAGCGCTTAATGCCGTTGCTCTAGCTTTGCCGTACTAGATAGGCAAAGCCTTCTAATGTGTCGCTTTGATTAAATTTCAACCAATTAATGGTTGTCATCTAGCCTTTTGGTGCGTTTGTCGATAGATTACGCGCCACTTTTATGGCTAATTTTGAAAAGATATAGGGCACCACGAGTGATAAAGATTGCCACTTAATTGGTACGTTTATCCAGTACATTAACCGATTAATACACACCAATAGAGAGACATAATGATCAAATCCCGTGGGTTGGCGCGCTTCTACTATGCATCCAAATATACGATTCAAGGCATTAAAGCGGCTTTTCGTCATGAGCCTGCCTTCGAATATGAAGTGTACGCCTTCATTGTACTGTTTCCAGCGTCGTTCTTTGTTGCTCAATCACCTACGCAATGGGCGTTGCTGGTGGGTAGTTGTGTTTTGGTGTTCGCATTCGAGCTAATTAACTCGGCTATCGAGGCTGTCGTTGACCGCGTTGGTGCGGAGTATCATGAGCTTGCTGGGAGAGCGAAGGATTTAGGCTCGGCTACGGTGACTATGGGGCTCATTATTGTTGTACTCATGTGGGGTGCGGTAATAGCGGAAAATGGTAGTCTTTTTTAAAAGAGCGCCCTGTTGATACGTTGCGCTCCAGTTTTTTACCTATTAAGGAATAAGCTGTAGGGGAGCTCCGCTTTAGAGTAATTACTTAACCCCCATCCACACTGACATTCTGTCGATTGTTCTGTTTGTAATCGCGGTTAAGCGGCGTCTTTCCCTTTATTAGTGGCAACGGCGAGTGCGCGAAGTTCTGGGATGCACGATCCGCAGTTAGTACCGCACTTTAGTAGCGCCCCAAGTGACTCAACTGAGTCAGCTTCGCCATTGATCAAGGCATTGATAATAGTTTGTTCGCCAACTTGGTAGCAAGAGCAGACAGTACGTCCTGTTTGACTAGAAGGGTCGGCTGGGACACCTGCTAATAAGCGTAAACGATCACGCTTATTAGCGAATTCTTCGCCTATCTGCGCTTTTAACCAGTTACGATCCATTTCGGGTAAGTCTGGTTCGCTCATTAATACCACGCGCAGACGGTGATCTTTAAAACCGGCAGCGCTTAGATAGCGGCCTTCGGTATCTTGTAAGTGTACCCAGTCATCCATTTCTGCGAATTGAGTCGTGAGCCATGTCATCGTAGGCAAACGCTGTTCTGAGATGAGTTCCCACAGTGTGCAGTTAGCCAAAGGCGTGCGGAACCACTCAAGGTCAGTGTCTGGCGTAAATGCCTCGCTAGTCATTAACAAGCCCTGCCATTGCGCGATAAGCGGTGTAACGGTCACAGGGCTATGTTTGAATTCAGGCTGGCCGGACAGCGCATCACTAATGGGACGAACTAAGCTATTAGCGCGTGCATGGCTGGCAAACATATCATTCCAGTGCATGGGCACAAACAAGGAGTCTTGACGAATTGTATCGGTGATTTCTGCCCGAGCTATGTAGCTAATTCCACGGTCATGCAGTTTGACGAGCGTGTTGTTTTTGATCGTTTTCTTTTGCGCGGTAATGGGGTGTATCTGTACTGTTGGGGAGGCAATGTGTTCCAGTAAGCGAGCGGCTTTACCCGTACGCGTCATCGTGTGCCATTGATCGCGAATACGTCCCGTATTGAGTGTGAGCTGCTCGCTAGTAGGGGTATAATTGGGCACGCGAGGTTGTGCGGCAAGTTAGTTGGCTTTTTTGTCCGGAGTAAAAAAACGTCCATCATCGAAAAATCGTGCACGGCCTTTTGGGTAGCTAGCATTGACTGGCCATTGAATCGGTTCTAACGCGTTAAATTCTTCATTGGACAGAGTGCTGAGTAGTGAGATATCAAAATCGCGCTCATCATTATTTTCAAAGCCCGATAGCTGGGCATGTTCACGAAAGATATCTGCGCTATTTTGATAGGCGAAAGCTTCACCATAACCCATACGTTTAGCCACTTCGCACATGGCTTGCCAATCATGCTTGGCTTCACCCGGAGGAGGAAGGTAGCCACGTTGGCGTGAAATGAAGCGTTCAGAGTTAGTCACGGTGCCGTCTTTTTCCGCCCATGTTGTAGCTGGGAAGCAGACATCAGCATAGCGACTGGTATCTGTCATCGCTTGAGAATCAGATACAATTACAAGGTCGCACGCTTCTAAGGCCGCTTTAATACGGTCTGCGTCAGGCATCGAGACGACCGGGTTGGTCGCCATGATCCAGATGGCTTTAATACGGCCATCAGCGACGGCATCAAACATATCAACGGCTTTTAGGCCTTCACTTTGGGCCATATTAGTCGCACCCCAAAAGCGCGCAACACGGTCAATGTGCTCAGGCTTTTTGAAGTCCATGTGAGCAGCTAGCTGGTTGGCTAAGCCGCCTACTTCTCGTCCACCCATGGCATTGGGTTGTCCTGTAATAGAGAAGGGCGCTGAACCGGGTTTGCCAATTTTGCCGGTGAGCAAGTGGCAGTTAATAATCGCGTTGCCTTTATCGACACCACTCGATGATTGATTAATCCCTTGTGAAAATAGCGTGACAACTCGCTCATTATTCGCGAATAGCTCATTGAACTCTCTAATAAGCGTGTCGGATATATCACAATCTTTTGCCGTTTGAGCCAGCGTTTGATCAAGAACAACACGTTTTAGATCATCTAAACCATTGCAGTGGCTTGCTAGAAACGCATCATCAAGTTTATCTTGAGTGATTAAATAATGAGTTAAACCATTGAATAGGTAAGCATCGCTACCTGGCTTTAACGGCAAATGTAAATCGGCAATATCGCAGCTTGCAGTCTTTCGTGGATCAATAACAACGACTTTTAATGACGGGTTTTGCTCTTTAGCCTTAGCTAGTCGTTGATAAACAATAGGGTGCGCCCATGCTAAATTTGACCCCGTTAATATAACTAAGTCTGCATGGTTTAAGTCATCATAATTACCGGGTACTGTGTCTGTCCCAAAAGCGCGTTTGTGGGCAACGACAGCAGAGGCCATGCACAAACGCGAATTAGTATCGATGTTTGCCGTGCCTATAAAGCCTTTAATTAATTTATTAGCGACATAGTAGTCTTCTGTCAGGATTTGGCCTGAAACATAAAAGGCAAAAGCATCGGGGCCGTGCTCAGCGATTATCGCTTGGATCTTGTCACTGACGTAATCCAACGATGTATCCCAATCGCTCGGCTGACCGTTAATCATGGGGGTTAGCATACGACCTTCGTGATCGACGGTCTCATGCAAAGCTGAGCCTTTTACGCACAATTTCCCATAGTTAGCAGGGTGGTTTTTTGTGCCACTGACCGCAATTAAATTGCCGTTTTTGAGTGTGGCGTCAACACCGCAGCCAACACCGCAATAGGGACACGTAGTTTTTACAATCGACGAAGTCATATATTTTACCCAAAAAAAAGGCGCCTACAGATATAAATATCTGAAAGGGCGCCATTGCCATTGCTCCTCATAGCAGAGACCTCGGTCTCAGTATCACTTTGATGTACTAAGCATATATTATGCCATGGGGAGTCTTTTTAGATTATCTGTTGATTCTAAAGAGAATTGGCTAAATTTTACTCTAAAAAGGGGGCGTTTGTCTGCCATTATTTGGTAATAAATGAAGCACTATCTTTGTGCGTGCACCGTATGTGCGCATTGATTCGATACGAGTTTTCTCAATCTGCTCGGCTCATAAAAGATGCTCTCACAGTATTCTAAGTTAAGGGCAGGTAATTTTTGAAAACTGCAATGCCTATTTTTAGTCATTGTAAGCGTTGTCAATCACTTGTTATAAGTAGGGGAGTGACAAGGATGCAATCACATGAAACCCAGTGTTTTAATTGTCGAAGATGATGACGCGACCCGAGAACGATTAGAAAAGGCTATTAATGAAGGTGGGCTGTTTCGCCTTGTCGGATCTGTGGGTTTTTTTAAAGCCGCTGTCGCCTTACTAGAACATTCCTCCCCCGATATTCTCCTTACTGACTTAGATCTCCCCGATGGAAATGGTCTCGAACTAATCCGCATGCTACGTGAGCCGCACATCGAGACGGAGCTTGCTGTAGTCATCACCATTTTTGGTGACGAAGAGCATGTCATCAATGCACTTAAAGCTGGAGCATCGGGTTACCTATTAAAAGACGACGACTTTATTGAAATTAATAATGCCATCCAACAAATGGTTGATGGCGGAGCACCCATTAGTCCATGTATTGCGCGTTATTTACTATCGGAGCTGAGCTTGCCTGAGCCCCAAACACTCATTAATAGCTCTCACCTAAGTGATCGTGAACAAGAGATGTTAGTGCTAGTGAGTAAGGGGTATACGGCAAAAGAGATCGGGGGCATGCTGGGTGTTTCTTTTCATACAGTCAATGCGCACGTTAAGAATATTTATAAAAAATTAGCGGTGAGCAATAAGGCCGAAGCTATCTATGAGGCCACTCGGCAAGGCCTGATTTGAATCGTCACCGTGCACGGTTCAATGAAAGTGAGGACATGGAACGTCATGAAGCAAGGGCTCTTTAAGCTATTTGTCACCCTTATATTAGTTTGTAGTTGCTACACACCTATGTCGATGGCCGTCGAGCCACTGCAGGCTTCTTCGACAGACTCCTCATTGCTATTTCAAACCAGCTTTTACGATGTACTACCCGTTGTCGTGAGTGCCAGTCGACTTAATCAATCAATTTTAAAAGCGCCTTCTGCGGTTACGATTCTTGATCGTGACATGATAGATGCGACTGGATTTACTGATATATCTGATTTATTTAGATTGGTGCCCGGCTTTCAAGCCGTTCATGCTGATGGTAGAACCTTTGCTGTTACTTACCATGGCGGTGGTTGGGAGATGCCAAACCGCTTACAAGTCCTAGTCAATGGTCGATCCACCTATATGCCTACGTTGTCTGCGGTTGATTGGGATGTAATAGGTGTACATATTCGCGATATAGATCGTATTGAAATAGTGCGTGGTCCGTCTCCATCGGCTTATGGGTCTAATTCGTTTTCGGCGGCGATTAATATTATTACACGTCCCATCGCGTTAGATAACCATCGGGTCGTACAGGCACGTATTGGCTCGCAGGGCGAAAAAGAAGTCTTTGTAAAAGCAAGCCAGGTGGGCGAGTCACTCAATTATCGTTTAAGTGCATGGCATCACCAAGATAACGGATTTGATAATTATCCCGATGATAGACGTTTTAATAACATAAGCTTACAACTAGACTCGGTGTTAAGTCCTGATCAAGATTTGTCCCTATATCTTAATGTGTCTGAGGGGGATACGGGGATTTTGTCTAATCAGTTTTACCCGCAGCGTGACCGTGATGTCGATGCTGCTAGTGTTCATTTATCGTGGGCGAAGCGGCTCGATAGTGAGCATGAGGTTAAGCTGAGTGCGTATCATAATTATATAAAAAATGATGATTTAGTAGAAAGCACTCAGTTGTCGGAGTTGTTTGGTTTAACCGCGGATCAATTCTTTACTTACTTTGACGCGCCTGATCAAACAGTACAGATTGGCACACATACATTTACAACCCGTAAAACGGACATGGAATGGCAGTTAAGTGGTGTTAAGGGCTCAGGGTTACAATATGTTGTGGGTATGGGAGGAGGTTATGAAACATTAGGGAAGTCTGTATTTATTGAGCAGGATGAAGTTTCTCGGTCAAGCTTACGTGCATTTAGTAATTTTCAACTACCGTTGAATGATCAATGGACAATCAATGCCGGTGGGATTCTTGAGCGTAATGAATATGATCAGAACTACTTTTCGCCGCGCGCTAGTATTAACTGGCGTTTATCGCGTTTACAGTCGCTGAGGCTTGGGTATGGGAAAGCATGGCGTATACCGTCCTTGCTAGAAAAGAACTTTGCTATGAAAACGACTCTCGACAATGGCGTGGTTATTGATGACCGTATACTGGCTGCTCCATCATTAACCGCGGAAGAGTTAACGAGCTTTGAACTGGGTTGGCTAGGGAAACATCAAGAATATCCACTTCAATGGGAGTTTAAGCTGTATCACGAGCGGATCGATAATATAATGCGTTTCGTTTTAGATGAGTCAATCACTAACCCTATTGGGGTTGGACGTGAGCAAATCGCTAATGTTGGGTATTACATTACGGATGGCTTTGAGGGAGAGTTGATTTATAGGCCATTTAAAAAGAGCTTTGTACGCTTTCATTTTAATTGGGGAAGGAACAACGAACATGCAAGGCGTCGAGCTATCACGCCCTATAAGTACATCACGAATACTAATCGCGCACCGCAGACGAGTGCTGGGCTATTAATGAGTCATAGTTGGGATAACTGGCAAGTTAGTTCAGGGCTGTATTATGTCGATTCGATGCGCTGGACAGGTATGGGTGATGAGGTGGATGCGTTTCGGCGTGTAGATATCTCTGCCTCGCGTACATTTGCTATAGGGCCAAAGCAGTCGTTATCTCTTAAATTAGCTGCTCAAAATTTAGGTAATTCGTACCATGAGTTTTCGTTTGAACAACAGGTCGAGCCTAGGTACTACATCAGCGTTACTTTTTCAGAACAGTAGATGGCTCATTTAGTTAAATACGTTATATTCTTTCAATTATGCTTGTTCTCTTTGTTGCCATGTACAGCCCAGGCATCAACGCCTGTGTGTTTGGTATTATCTGATGATTCAACGTTATATGACGAGGTAACCTCGTTGATAGAGAGTTCTTTATCATCCGAGGTGACTCTGCAAATAGCCTACACGGAGACTTTTGATAGCAACGATGTCCTAGAAAGCAGCTTAATTGTTCCCGTAGGGAGGCGTGCCGCTGAGAAAGTGAGCTCAGTAATTGATGACCATCCTATTATTTATAGCTTTATTGAAGCGCAAACCCTCAACCATATTTTTAGCGATTCACCTCCTCATCGCTGGCAGGCATCCGTTATCAACCAGCCATTATCTCGGTTGATAAAAACCGCTCAACCGCTTATCCGTAATGAATACCGTAATAAATTATTGATTGTCATCGCTAAATCGAATGTATGGGCGCAGAGTCAAATTGACAATTTGTCGCCTGAGTTACGAGATATCATAGAAGTGATGATAGTCGAACAAGGGGATGTGGCCGCCCGGCTCATTGATGATTCCTTTTATAAAGTGGCCGCTGTCGTTGCGGTAAATGATACCGTTATTTGGTCGGGTAATAGCGCTAAATGGATTTTACATCAAGCGTATAATTACCAAGTCCCTGTTGTTGGTTATGCGCAAACCTTTCAGAAAGCAGGGGCGATGATTTCTGTGTATTCGTCGCTATCGCAAATCGCTGAAACGACGGCGGGGTTAATTAATGATTGGGCAAAAAATAAACAACTATCAAGCACGGGTTTTGTGTATTCTGATTATAAAATTGAAGTAAATGAGTTCATTGCGCGTGCGTTAAGTTATCAGCCTGACAAGATCATAATAAAGCGTGATTAAACAATGATGTTTGTATCCCGTATTAAAACTCAGCTGTTATTGATCTCACTAGCTCCTTTGCTGTTAGTGATGATACTCGTGCTGGGCTTTTTAATTGGAACCACGCATGACGGTATAGAAGAAAGGGTGCAAAAGCGCGGTGATGAAATTGCCGCTCAAATAGTCACCATGTCAGAGTTTTTTTTATATACCGGGAACATGGAAAAACTCAGCGAAGTGGTTGAGTTGATGATTAACATCGATGAGCTTATCTCTATTCAATTTAGTGATGCTCAAGGGCGACTATTATTGGCCCGTGAGTTAGATAGCGCTAACCAAACGATTCGATCCTTCCGTGTGGCGATTCGTAATCAAGACTCGCTAGTCGATGACTTAACCGTTTTGGCCGCCAATGCGGAGCCAGCACCGGTACTTGGTTATCTCAATATAGGTATTTCTGAAAACCGTATCACCACTCAATTACAAGCTTTTTACATTCGTATACTCCTGATTGGTTTGGTTGCATTGCTATTAGGTGTTGTGTTGGCGTATCTGATGAGCCGAAAAATGACATCAGCTTTGTCATCACTGGCGCTGACGGCACGTGAAATAGAATTGAAGTCCTTTAGCGTGCGTTGCCCTGAAAACGGCCACGGTGAGTTGCTTGAATTACAGCATATCTTTAATGAAATGGCTGATTCATTAGAACGTAATGAGCAACGGATGTTACGTCGTATTGAAGAAGCTACGCGCAGCCTCAATGCATCCGTTGATGAACTTTCTAATAAGAATCAAGAGTTAGCTAAGCAGCGCCAAGAATCTATTGAGTTAGCGCGCTCTAAAGCGATATCGGATGAGCGTGCACGTATCATGAAAGATATGCACGACGGCGTAGGTGGCCAATTAGTCAGCTCATTAGCAATAATTGAGCGAGAAACCGAATCTGAAGCGCGTGATAATATCGCCGCTACGTTAAAAGAATGTCTTGATGATTTTCGTCTCATTATTAATTCACTCAATGTAAACGCGAATCATCTAGATGCGATCATGGCTGATTTTAAATACCGACTAGATAAGCGGATAAAGCCGTTAGATATTAATTTAAAATGGTGTATAGATCCAATAGCCGAGCAAGTTGCATTGCAGCCCCAACAAGCGCTGCATCTTTTACGCATTCTACAAGAAGCCACGACTAATATTCTAAAACATGCCAACGCTACTGAAATTAGTATTGAAATGCTGTGTAGTATTGAAGGTGTGATGCTAACGATTTGTGATGATGGGATATGTGTCGTCTTGCCGGAAGAGGAGTGTGAGGATGAGCCTCACTTTGCAGGGTATGGTCTGACCAATATGCGTTGGCGAGCGAGGCAGTTGAAGGGCACTATTGGTTTTCAGAAAACGGCACAGGGTGGGTTATGTATAATGCTAACGCTTCCAGAGTGGCTACCTACCGGCTAGTTCTAAAGGCATTACAGTGCCTATCCCTCGTTCTAGTGATATTCAACGATGCCAAGTCGTTCTAGTATGTGGGTGTGGGTTGTCAACGGATGGATGACTTACTCAGCTGCATGAAGAAAGCAGCGGCAGACTAACAGGGAGGTCTGCCGCTGCGATCTTTTTAGCGTTAGCCTGCCAAGAAGATAAGCGAGCGACTTTTCGTTTATTACCTCAATTTCAGCTTAATTATGGCTAGCATTATGGCGGTATAAATAGCGGCTCCATGCACTTCGAAGGCGACAGCAATACCATAAATGTTCTCTAACGAGGGTGCAGCCCAATCGCTGATCGTTTTATACAGAATATAGATAATAACGAACGTGTTGATTAGCTTCGCTTGTCGATAGGTTGTCATCGCTGCAAAGGTAAATAAACCATATAAAACAGCGGAGAAACCTAAATAAAAACTTCTCTCATAAGCCGTATATAGATACACATCGCAAAAAAAGATTAAGCTCAAGGTCACAGTGAGGCAGCTTTTCGCCGTTAAATAGCGGCTATAAATAGCCACAAAGCTAAGAAAAGCGACCAAATTGACCAGCCAATGAGCCCAACTCCAGTGAGCGAAATGTGCTGTTATAAACTGCCAAAGATCAGGCGTATCGGTATTGAATAGCCAGAGTTGAGTCCACTTCGGATTCCAAGGCGCGCATGCTAAGAAACCTGCTAGGCAGATAAAGCCCAGCATCCACTTTTGGGTATTAGCCATGTTGGTTAAGCATCTAGCCCCAATACCTCGCTATTGAGCTAGGTATTGGCTACGGAGTTGTTGGGCTAGATAACGGTTATATGCCTTGGCATAATTGATCCAGAGGTCTCTTTTAGCTTTCGCGTCGGCTGAGTCCAATGCGTCGGATACAGGAAGGCTTTGGGTGCCATACTGATGACTGATTTCATCGACATAGCGTTGAGCAATACCGGGTAGTGTTATTTCTCGTCCGGGAACGGCATAGAATCGGTAGTCTTTGTGTGTGATTGCATGGTGTGCATCGGCTTCAGCTTGTTCTGGATTCATTGCTGAGTTCTGACCATGAGGTTGAGCCAGCTTATGGCTATGGGTGTCCGAGCCAGAGCTATGGGGGTTCGCTGCTGTTTTACAGCCGGTTAGACTCAATACACCTGCGATAACTAATGCGAGTAAGGCAAAGGGAGGTATGCTACCGCCACCTCCACCGCTAGAACTGGATGTTGTAGTGGTCGTTGTTTCTGGTGGAATATACGGGTCAGTATCGATAGTCGTTGTACTGGTGCCAGTGCCTCGGATAATAGAAAATCGTCCAGGGTTAACCGCAAAGAATAGGTTGTTGCTGCAGCGGACCATGAGCCGAGCATTGCTTGACGTTACGTTTGGCATGGTAAAGGTCTGTTCACCATTGTTTGTAGTACCTGCTAGTAAGCTCGTTGAGAAGTTGGTACCCCCATCAGTAGAAAGTAAAATATCGACGGCAGGACAGTTAATAGGGTTACTCGTCGTGTTAGCCACATTCCACTCAACCGTAACATCATTGCCTGTGGTCCAGCGCTCATTTAAAACAGGGGCGTTGATGATAAAAGGCCCCGCATCTCTATCGACGGTTATGACCGTAGAGTCATAGCTGACACCGCCATTGCCATCACGAACGGTGACTTGGAAATTGAGCGCCCTATCCGTTGTTGGATACGATTCGCCTAGCGATGTTGTATCGTTAAGCACATCGTCTAATTGAGGTAGGTATCGGTCGGGTGAGCTGCTCGGCTCATAAGATCGGAAAATAGGGCGAGAGCCATCATCTATCATGGTAGCAGGGCTTGATGATGAATTACCCGTATCTAATTCCTCCCAAGTGTAGCTCAGGCTATCACCATTAGCGTCGGATGCGGTGGCTTCTAGCACGAAAGGGGTATGTGCTGGGATTGCGTAATGATTGCCTGCTGATACGATAGGTGCCGCATTAGTTAACGAGCTGGTGGCCGCACATGATGTACTGTTGAGGTAGGTTTGGATTTCTTTAATCGAGCCACCATGGAAGAAGGCACTGGATTCATTTTGTAGATCTTCACTGTCGCATAAACCCGAATAGGACATAATGGTCGAGCCGCTACCAGGCTCCCAGGCCGAAGAGGCAGTACGCCCAGAGCTGCAAAGACCATCGGTGCCATTAAAAGAATGATCGGCACCAAACTGATGGCCTAGTTCATGCGCAAGTAAACCGATATAGAAAATATCGGAGTTAGGTTGCGATAAACCAGATACGCCACCGGCCTTATAATAGTTGCCGTTGGGGTGATCGTTGCTACACACGCTGCCGACATAAGCGAGGCCACTACCGGTTGTTGTAAAAACATGGCCTATATCAAATGCGCTTGTACCCAATATGTTGGCAGCTAGCGACATGTTAGTGTCTATATCGCTATTTGCATCGTTGTTCTCAAAAGGGTCGGTATTGGCGTTGGTATAGATCAGCTGATCATTATTGTTAACAAGCTCTAGCTTTACGGCTAAGTCTCGTTGAAAGACGACATTGACTCGGTTGAGCGCTGTTGTTATCCCGGCTAGTGCGTCAGCTTTTGTACCACCAAAAAATTGCGTGTACTCTCCGGTCGCGCTAACGGCGATACGATAGGTACGTAACTGGGAGCCAGAGGCGATAGTCTGGGCTAAGGTTTTAGCTTGAGGAACGTTGTTAGCACTATTACTGAAATAGTTTAGCGCCTCATCACCAGCACGTTGAGTTAATGCAACGGCATCTTTAGCGCGATAGCTTAGATAGTTTTGCGTATCATTCTGTAGGGCCGGGTCTATCAATAACCATTCGCCGTTATGCAAAACCATCGCATGGAATCCTAAAGGCGTAATGTCGAATCGGCCTTTGTTTGCCGGATTATCAAGATCGATTCCCTCGAATGTTCTTATATTTGGGAATTTTCGTCCTAACTCGCTTTCCATAACGTTATTTAGTGTGAGCAGGTAAGTCGCACTATCGCCATCAGGTAACGGAATGACAACCTCAACGGGTTCCAGTTCTGTAGCAGCCAATAATGACTCTGTTAGTTGAGAGAAATCAGCCTCTAAAGAGCGCGCTTCTGTTGCGGCTACATTCGTGTTTATCTGGCCGGTGGATTTAGCCTGTGCCGAAGAGGTGCTGCTGCGATCTGTCCAAGGGTTTAAAGGTGCGGCTATGCTTGTGGACGATGCAAGCACTGATGTGAGCAAAATAGCGGTAAATGAAGCATTTAATAAGTGCATAAAAATTAGCCTATTTAAACAGTCAGCTAACTATAGACAAGGAATGTGGGTAGGCCTACTAGAAATCGTAAGTCATTCTAAATATTGACTTTAGTGTTTCTTTTTAGCGACCTATAAATAAAAAAATGGGGCGCCAGGATGATAAACATCAATGGGCCCCAAAGGTAGGAATAGTATCGCTTTTTAGCTAACGATTAGCCGCTTAGTCGTATCCACACCTCCTGGCTGCTGTAAAAGTAGCGTCAAAGTGCGGATTTAACGTTCGCTATGCTGTTTGAATTCTCACACGGTTACCGGCAATCTCAGTCGCCCAAGACGGCAGAGAAACCGTATCATCGTCTAAGCAAGTGCCATCGGTTAGGCGAAAGCGTTGCTTATATAATGGTGATGCTACATAGATATCATCACCGCTTGATCCAATAAGGCCACGAGACATGACATTCGCTTTTCCAATAGGGTCATATTGGCCCACGGCATATACTTTGTTGTCAGCGGGTAAGTAGAACAAGGCAACTTGCTCCTCGCCAACAAGAGCACATACGCCGCTGTCAGCGACTAAGTCGTCTAGGCTACACAGGTCAATCCAATTAGTTGTCGTCATTTTTTTTACCTCATCCAACCAATTTGATCGGTTCTGCTTTCTCTTCGTCACGTGCTGGGCGTATTTGACCGCGCTCTTCAACGAATAGAATATTGTTGTCTTTTTCATCGCTATTGACGAAAGTACGGAAGCGTTTCAGGGCTACTGGATCTTCGACAGTACGTTTCCATTCACACTCGTAAGTGCCAACGATGCTCTCCATTTGTGCTTCTAGCTCTGCGGCAACACTCAGGTGATCATCGATAACGACTTTGCGTAGGTAATCTAAGCCGCCTTCGAGGTTTTCCATCCAAACCGAAGTACGCTGTAAACGCTTGCCAGTTTTAACGTAGAACATTAAGAAGCGGTCGATGTACTTGATCAGTGTTTCTTTATCAAGATCAGTTGCAAACAAGTCGCCGTGGCGAGGTTTCATACCGCCGTTACCGCATAGGTAAAGGTTCCAACCGTTCTCTGTCGCGATGATGCCGACGTCTTTGCTCTGTGCTTCGGCGCATTCGCGCGTACAGCCTGAAACAGCAAATTTAATTTTGTGAGGCGAGCGTAAGCCTTTGTAGCGGTGTTCTAGTTCGATGGCTAATCCTGCACTGTCATCAACACCGTAACGGCACCATGTACTACCGACACATGATTTAACGGTACGTAATGATTTACCGTAAGCGTGGCCTGTTTCTAAACCCGCATCGATCAGCTTTGACCAGATTGAAGGCAGCTCCTCTAAGCGCGCACCGAACAAGTCAATGCGCTGACCGCCGGTTATTTTGGTATACAGGTTGTATTCTTTGCCCACTTGGCCAATAGCGATTAATTGATCAGGCGTGATTTCACCACCTGGTACACGAGGCACTACAGAGTAAGTACCGTCTTTTTGCATATTAGCTAAGAAAGTATCGTTGGTATCTTGCAGGCCTACATGTGGGGCATCCAGAACATATTCATTCCAGCAAGACGCTAGCATAGAGCCGATCAGTGGCTTACAAATTTCACAACCGTGGCCGCTGTTACCGTGCTTTGTGAGTAAATCTTTAAAAGTTTTAATTTCTTCAATGCGGATGATGTTGTACAAATCTTCACGTGTATACGAGAAGTGCTCGCAGATGTCTGTGCTCACTTCTACGCCGCGTGCTGACAGCTCGTGGTTAACAAGGTCGGTGAGTAGTTGTACGCACCCACCACAGCCCGTACCGGCTTTTGTGTCGGCTTTCACATCACCAACGGTTTGAGCACCGTTGTCGATCGAGCAACAGATACCGCCTTTGGTGACATCATGGCACGAACAAATCTGAGCAGTTTCTGGTAGTGAGCTAACGCCTAAACCGGTTTGCGCATCATCGCCGCCAAAGTTAGGGACGATCAATACTTCAGGGTTAGCCGGTAATTCAATGCCGTTTAGAGCGTACTGTAATAGCGTGCCGTAGGCTTCTGCTTCACCGACGAGTATAGCGCCTAATAATATTTTTCCAGAGGCATCCACAACGATCTTTTTATACACTTCGTTAACTTCATCGTTGTATACATAGCTTTTTGCACCAGGAATGTGCGCGTGTGCATCACCGATGCTCGCTACGTCAACACCCATCAGCTTGAGCTTGGTGCTCATATCTGCACCTAAGAACTGAGTATCGCCGTTGCTTAATTGTGAGACGACAACTTTAGCCATTGCATAACCAGGAGCAACTAAACCAAAGATACGATTTTCCCAAAGGGCGCATTCGCCAATAGCGTAGATCTTTTCATCCGATGTTTGGCAATTATTATTAACGACGATACCGCCGCGTTCGCCCACATCTAAGCCACACTGGCGAGCCAGGTTGTCGCGTGGACGAATACCAGCAGAGAAGAGTACCACGTCTGTTTCTAATGTTTCGCCGTCAGCGAATTCCATGCGGTGAACTGCATCGGCGCCATCAACAATCTGCTTAGTGTTTTTACCGGTATGGACTTTAACGCCCATGCCTTCAATTTTGCTACGTAGTAAGTTACCGCCGCCTTCATCTAGCTGCACCGCCATTAAGCGAGGAGCAAACTCGACCACATGCGTTTCTAAACCTAGATCTTTCAGTGCTTTAGCGGCTTCTAAGCCTAGAAGACCACCACCCACAACAACACCTATCTTGCCATTTTCGGCAGATGCTTTTATCGCTTCAAGATCTTCAATCGTACGATAAACTAAGCAGTGCTCGCGATCGTGGCCTGGCATTGGCGGTACAAACGGATAAGAACCGGTGGCAAGGACGAGCTTGTCATAAAAGAGTTCTGTACCTTTGTTAGTAAGTACATGCTGGTTGTCACGATCGATATGTGTAACCGCCTCACCGATAAGTACGTTTAATCCCCAGCTCTGGTAGACCTCGATATGGCCCATAGCTAGGTCATCAGCGGTCGCACCCGAAAAATAACTGCTTAGATACACGCGGTCGTACGCAAGGCGTGGCTCTTCACAAAACACAGTGACATTAAAATGTTCTAATTGCCCGCTATCAGCAAGGCTTTGTAGGAATTGGTGTCCTACCATGCCGTTACCGACAACCACGAGATTTTGCTTATTCATAACGGTGCTCCTGTCAGCGCATTCTCAGGCTGATTGTTGTGTTCTGGTGTTTGTCTGCAAAAGGCTTGCCCAAACATCAGATGAGGCAGCAGGCCATCAACCTTGCTCTGCTGCTCAAGTAGTTCGAA
>Ga0115007_10000266_pt1 | contig 34337 bp, 28 predicted proteins | sample ArcOceMetagenome_2_FD_87166 | JGI IMG/M metagenome (GOLD analysis project Ga0115007, IMG submission 87166) | Marine eukaryotic phytoplankton communities from Arctic Ocean - Arctic Ocean ARC135M Metagenome | ecosystem: Environmental > Aquatic > Marine > Oceanic | place: Arctic Ocean | collected...
AGCAGTCTAGCAGTCTAGCAGTCAAGCAGTCTAGCAGTCAGTCTAAGCAGTCTAGGCAGTCTTGGGGGGAAGTGGCAGAATCGACGAGATTGACATATGCCGCGGGCTCATCACCGGTGAAAAAGAATAACGATCCGCTCCATAGGCACGCACTTTTCGGGGTAAGGCATGGACGCCATGTTCGCCGGAAATGTCGCGTTCACCGCGCGCGCGTGCGTAGCACCCAAACTCGCTCGCGCGGAAGGCGCGCCCGGAGGCTGGCGTGCCCGTCGGAGTGCGCCTGCGTCGAATCGTGGCTGGTGAAAGAACAAGTCGCAATCTGATGATTTTCTTTCCGAACTCCTTTCGGTTTCGCGGGAAGGAACAAGTAGGCACTCCCCATTGGGATGGGCGCGGCGGAGAGCCGCGTTCGGCCTTCGGTGTGGCTGGTTGAAGCGTGTGCGTCGCTCGAGCCTGTCGAGGTCGACGAGGTCGTCACTTTGTGCCGTCGCGCGGCGAACGCGAAGGGGCAACCCGAGACGTCTTCGTCGTGTCCGTCAAACTCTACCGAATGCGCGTTGTACGTGCTGGAACATGAACGTACACTCGGCCTGCAAACGCACCACGACTGCTCAAACATCACGGACGCACTGAGGGACGCGTTCGCGACGCCGCCGATGGTACAAGCGGTGCTCCATCGACTTGGGGATACGATAAGTACAAGAGGTGACGGGTTTGTTACCGGGAACGATTCCAGTAAAAATCCACCAGTTGGTGTACTCGGTAAATTACTCGCAGCAATCGCTTCGTGCAAGCGCGCGGCGTATGGAAACAAAGACGACGCCTTAGTGCTTATACAGGCCGTACTCGATACGTGCGCTAGTCAGGTAACCAGTCTAGAGGTAACCGACAAAACAAAGTTCTTCGAGAGACTAATTGAAGAGCTCGCTTTTTCGGCGACGCGCGACACCGCGCTTTTGGACGACGACGCGACGAATAAATTTCTCGCGTACCTGGCTTTGGACGGCGCGAAGACGTACTTCGCTTCGGGTGGCTCGGGAAATAGCACATCGACTGTATCGTCAAGCAAAAAAAATCACCGCAATCAGTTCAGAGACACGGTGAGTCGTTCCATGTACGACGCGTCGCTACCGTCGCGACGCGGTAAATTGCTCCCAAAACTGGTCGGTGCGGACGGCGAGACAAGTTTGATGACCGAATCACCCCTCCTCGCGCCAACCGCCGCGTGGTTCCTCGGCCTTTCCTGTCCTTCGGAATGGCGCGTGAAGTGGCGAAGGGTTTTTGACAGCACGAAACACGGCGCGTCTTTCGTGAGTTTCCTTGACAACACGAAAAACGTGGGGCCTACTTTGGTGTTAATTCAGACTAAAATCGGGTACGTGCTCGGTGGCTTGACGAGCCTGTCGCTAAAATCGGGCTCTGATTTTTTCGGCGACGAGAAATCGTTCGTGTTTTCGCTGGGAAAACTCTTCGGCGCCGAAGAAAGTAGTGCCGATGATGCTTCTTCTTTTGACTTTGGAGTCCACAGACCTACCGGGGTCAACTCTCATTTTTGCTACTGCGCCCAAGGGTTCACGTCGGAGCGGTTCCCGAACGGCGTCGGGTTTGGAGGGCAAATCGGGCACTTCAGTTTATTCTTGAGTTCTGACTTCGAACGTGGACACGCACGGCACACCGCGGCGACGTTCGGGGGAGTGCGGTTGATTAGAGATGCCCATGCGTCGTCTGCCGAAAAAACAGGTGCTTTATTGTCGTCTGATGACGGAACAATCAACCAAGATGGATCGTTTGAAGTGGAAAAAGTGGTGGCGTACGCGGTTGACGGCGATTTCGCGAAGCGATTTTTAGAAAAAAACGTTTTGGAAAATCGGCGCGGCGCGCATGGTGGCGGCGGCGTTCTTTCGCAAAAATACGCCGAGACGCGGATGCTAATGGACGTGGCGCGACGAGACGCGGGGGGGGCGGAACGACAGGACCGGTAGGTAATAGAGAGGAGCGTAGGGGATGGGAATTTAGTTACTTAGATACGCGTAAGCGTTTTGATCGAATTTTACCGAAACAGTCAGGTTCCAAGATTCTTTCGTCATTCACTTTTTACTTTTACGCCACGCCACGCACGTCGTCAGATCTGCCCGCGCCGCGGTTGACGCATCCGTGGCGCCAGCCATTTACAAATCTTCGTGTGTATCTTTGCGACCTCTTTCGCCATCCTGTGATGTTCGTCTCCTCGTCGTCCAGACACGTAGAGGCTGGCGATGGGTACGACTCCGACGCCTCCAGCGCGTCGTCATCGTCTTCGCACGAAAACGCGTCGAGTGCCCTTCCCGTATCACATGCCGCACGTGCTTTGTTCGTCGCGGTGGTGGCACAAAACGCGCTTGGGTCGTTGACATTACCCGAAAAGGAAGCCATCGCGGGGGCCGCGGCGTGCGTGTGCTTGGGGCTGGACGGGGACTTACCCGCGGCGTCAGAAGTGCTAAGGGTGATTGCGTTAGATTTGCTCGGTTTAGACGAAACAGCGCTGAAAGCGGTGGAACCGCTGCTGCGCGGAAACGACCCGCCAAGGTCGGTGAGCGATTTGGAAACAGGAATCCGACGTGCCCGAGATGATTTTATCAAGACGACACAACAGGCGGTCACCGAAACGCAAACCCTGAACCCAAACCCTGACGAAGAGAACGACGACACACACCAACCGTCTCGGTGGAGCGTGCTCGTGGCGGCGCTCGTCGTCGCCGCCGCCGCCGCCGGGCGCCACGACGCGCGGTGTGCGGCTGCGCTGCGGCGACTCGCCAAAGCCGCGCACGTGCCGTGGGAAACCATCGCGGAGCTGGAGGATTTGATCGCGTGGAAGCTACGGCAGGCGATGGATGTGGAAACGGAGTCGTCGCCGCCGTCGGGGAAACGCGCGAAGGAAAGCGATGCGAGCGCGGTTGAAAAAAACGCCCCCGCTCGCCTGCTCCGCGCGCCGACGGAACAGAAACAAAAGTTTTCCTTCACCGCGATGCGGGAGCAGTTGCGTGAGATGAGCTACGGCAGAGCCGCGGTGGTGGGCGCCGCCGCGATCGCGGGGGGGGGGCTGATGTTCGTCACGGGCGGCGTCGCCGCGCCCGCGGTGCTGGCGAGCCTAGCGAGGTAAGTATTTCCCATTTACCACATTCCGCCGACTGATTGCCCATACAAAACTGACACTTTCTTTTTTATCTCTCAGTCTCGGCGCGGCGGGCGGCGTGACCGGCGCGCTCGCGGTGAGCGCGGGATCGCTTACGAGTTTCTTCGGCGGCGCGACTGGTATTTCGTATATCCTGGGCGGGGTCGGCGCCGGTTTGACGGGATGGCGCACCGCGCGACGCTTAGAAGGCCTATCCCAATTCGCGTTCCTGCCGCTGAAAAAAACGCGAGTCGGCTTGCGCGTGTTTCTGTTCGTACCAGGGTTCCTGCGCGACCCCACGGATTTGTTCCGCTCGTTCGGCGCGACCGATGGGATTTACTCCGCGGTCGTTGATCTAGAGAGGACGGTTGGTTCGGGGAAATCGTCCGAGACTATGGCACATACGGATACAGATACAAAGAAGCAGGTGTGTGGTACTGACGCCTCGGACGAAACCTCGGACGAACCAAAGTCTCGGCTTTGGCGGTCGATTTCCTCCACCGTGGGTTTGGTTGGGATCTTGAAAGGGCCCGAGGGTGAGAAAACTGAGGTACCGTCAATAGGGGTCGTTCTGGGAACGGACGGGAAAGGGAAGGTTTTCGTACAGAGAGTAACGCCGGGGGGCGTGGCGGACAAAGCGGGCGTGGCGGAGGGGTCGATTTTAGTGTCGCTGCAGTTCATAAATGACGATGAAAAAGAAGAGGAAAAGGGGAAAAAGGGGACGGAGGTTGTTTCTGTCCATGTTTCTGTTGATGATCAAGTCAAACGCGTCGGGCGCGGGCATTTGGACGCGCAGAGCGTCGCCCTTTTGTTCCAGCGCGCGTGCGAAACCGCGTGCGGTGAAAAAAATAGTTCCGACACCAAAACGGTTTCCTGCGAGCTCCGTTTGCGTAGAAACCTGTCAAAAGACGCGGACGTCAACGCGCTGGCGCGGAAACGCCAACGCCGAGTCGTGGGGAGCGACACGAAAATTTCTGGAATCGACACCTTGGCCGACGAAATCGGTACCGGGGAAGGATCGCGGGACAGTTTTGGTACTTCGAGGAGTTATTCTCCCGGTTCTGGTCTTTTCGGTGATACGCCTGATAAAAAAAACGTGACCCCTAACCCCAACGCAATCACAACCACAAAACCCAGTTGGCCCTTGCCTCGCGGCGAGCAGTTCGTGGTGGCGTGGGAGCACGCGTTGCTGATGGACTTGGGCGGCGCCATGGCGTCGTTCGGGCGGGACGCGATCACCAAGTACGTCGGCACGCAAGCCGTGGCGCACACGAGTTTAGCCGCGTTGGCCGCCGCGGTGGCGTGGCCCATCACGTTGCTAAACGCGGGCGGCTTCATCGACTCGCCTTGGGCGCTGGTGGAAGGCAAATCTTTGCTGGCGGGCCGCGCGCTTGCGGACGCGTTGTTGAGTGGCAAAGCGGGAAAACGCCCGACCACGCTGGTGGCGTATTCCCTGGGGTGCGACGTGGTGTTGCGGTGTTGCGAGTTTCTGTTGGCGGCGGAGGGGGGCGAGGGTTTGGGGTTGGTACAGGACCTGGTGATGGTGGGCGCGCCCCTTGACGCGTCCCGTGAAACCTGGGACGCCATTCGGAAAGTAACCGCCGGAAGAGTCGTGAATGCCGGGGACTTCGGGGACCTGTCCCTGTCCGCCGCGTCCACGAGGGGCGGGGATTGGATGTTGCGATTTCTGTTTCGGAAGAAAACGTGGGCGTTCAAAGGTAAGTGATGCATTTCCAAAATCTCAACACTGTTTGCCCATACAATACTGACACTTTTCTTTCACAAAAAAGTCGGCGTCGCGGCGTGGACCAAAGTGGAACACCCAGGGGTGGAGAACGTTGACGTTGGGGACGTTTGCGGGGTACACGTGGAGATCCCGGACCGGATGGGGGATATACTCGCGAAAGTAGGGCTGGACGAGTAGGGTAGGAGACGGGTGACGACGTTTGTGAAACAAGTGATGTATTTTTCGCCTCGTCACGCCTTTCTGAGAATCAGCATCTCTTTCTCGAAATATTTATTGTCATCTCTCCAAGCACCTCGTCACTCCGGCCTTTTGTTACTTTCAGTCTGGGGCGCGCGGACGCCATGCCCGCGGCTGGCGCGGCTGCCGCGCGCGCCGCGGAAACCGCGCTGTTGGATGCCGCGCGCGTGGGTACCGTGGAAGATGTTCGCGCGTGCGCGTGTCGCGTTTTGGAGATCGATGCCCCTGCTTTCGCCGGGGTCACGCCTCTGCACGCCGCCGCGTCTCGAGGCGACCCCGAGATAGTGCGCGCGCTCCTGGACGCGGGCGCGTTGGCGAGTCACTGCGACGCGTCACGGGACAAGGAAAGCGGGTGGTCACCCATGCACCGAGCGATGTACCACGGGAAATGGAGGGTCGCGGCGCTGCTTCTTTCAAACTGCGCGTCCCTGGACCACCCACGCGATTTCGCCGGCAGAGGCCCGCTGGACGTCCTCGCCGTGCGTCTGCGGCGTCACCGCGACCGGGGTGTTGGCGTGTCACGCGCGCCTCGGGACCGCCAAAAAAACGACTTGTACTCGTGGGGCGTCGGCGTGAATTTCACGCTCGGCCACGGGTCGCGCGACGACGTTTTATGTCCAAAACTGGTGGACGACCTGGCCGGGGTTGGCACCACCGGCGTCGCACGTTTCGACGCGTCAAAGTACCACAGCGTGGCGTGCACGAATGCCGGCGATTTGTTTGTCTGGGGCCACGGCCGCGGCGGACGGCTCGGCATAAACGACGAACACGTCTTCGCCGGCGACGTCGCCGTTGTGCGTCCGGCGCTGGTAAACTTTGGAGTACACAATTCCGTGCACGTCACGCGCGTCGCGGCGGGGAAACACCACACGCTGTGCGTCACGAAATCGGGAACAGTTTTTTCCTGGGGGCGAAGCGCGGACGGGAGGCTGGGGTACGAAGTCGGACGTGAACTTGTACATGAAAATCGCACAGGCAAACAGTCACAAAGCGGAAGCACGGTTTCAAAAGACGACGACGTTTATCAGCAAACGCCGCGCCAAGTGCTGGGCGCGCTTCGTTCGGTGCGCGTCAGCGACGTGAGTTGCGGGAACAAACACTCCGTTGTTTTGACAAACGACGGCGAGGTGTTCGGGTTCGGGTCGAACACATACGGGCAACTCGGCGTACGCGACCTACGGGCGCCGATCGAACGCAGCGCGCCGGAGACTGTTTTTTCGTCATCGTCGTTGCCCAGCGGACACAACTCTTTTTTGAGCGGTTCGTACGACCAAAACGCTCGCGATAACGTTTTCGGATCGCCGGGTACGCGAGGCTTACGAAACGGCTCGCCAAACGCGGGTAACGCCCACCGGTCACACGATAAATCGGCGCTCGGCGGTTGGACCCCCGTTTGCGTTGATTCGTTGAAACCGAAAGTCGTCACGGCCGTGTCCGCCGCGAAGCGCCACACCGTGGTTTTAGACCACCGGGGAATCGTTTTTACGCTTGGCAACGGTAATCACGCCCCGAAACGCGTACCGACGATACTTTCCGGGAACACTCATCCGTCTTCTCAGGATCGCTCGAAACATGAGAGTAGAAAGAACACAAAGCGAAGCGCCGTCGGTACTAAAATCGTCGGCATCGCCGCTGGAACCTTTTTGTCGTTAATGCGCACCAACCTCGGTGAGGTGCAAGGCTGGTGGTCGGGTGATACGACCCCGGTGACTCCGTTTCACGTACGCGGGTTCGGGTTTTCCGGTAGCCAATCAGGCGGCGCCGTGACCTCGCTCGGTGTGAGCAAAACTCGAGGCGCGCTCGTGACGGACGGCGGCGATTTGTACGTGTTCGACGTACCGACACGAAGCGTGGAGACACAACAAAACATCCCCCCCCCGACGTTCGAGTTCAAAAAAGTAAACGGTGTGCGACGCATTACCGCCGTGCACATCGGGGAGATGCACGTGTTGGCGACGCGCGCGTTGACGCGACCGTCGGTGGAGCGCGTTTCGCGAGCGGAGGATGGGGATGGGATACACGACGACGAGGACGTTTTGTTCTCAACCGCGGCGGACGGAATCGCCGCGTCGTCCGGGGACTCGTCATCAACATACGATACGTCTGTCGCATCGGATGAAGAGTCGGACGACCAGTCACACGACTCAACGGACGAACCCGAAACGCCCGACGCGTGTTGGTTTGGGGAGGACGACGCGCCGCCCTCCTCGTCCAAACCGAGAAATCCTCCAAAAAACCGCGAAGTCCCTTCCCTGAGAGCCTTGGCGCAACATTCCCTGGCCCACCACCAGTTGGATTCGAGGTGCGTTTTCGACTTAGCCGAGTTTGCCCGAAGCGTCGGCGCGGAGACGTTGTTCTCGCACGTAGTGCGCTTCGCGGTGGAAAACATGGACGCGGTTTGCGCCGAAAGAGGGGGTTCCGTTTTCGAAGGTACGGCCTTGGGCTTTTCCCAAATCCAACGACTGTTCGGCCCGATTACGGGTGACTGTTTATTCATACACATTACGAGAGACTGACACTTTCTTTTTAATTTCCAGGCGTATCAACTGAAGTGCTTTTGGAATTGGAAAAATTCTTCGCGGAACGTGTTCGCGACGATTCCATTGAAGGCGCGGAACGTACGTTCGCTACGTTCGCGGACTTCGCGGGACACACGGACGAGAACGGCGTTGACGAACCGAACGCGCGCGTTCGTGTGACGCGAAACGGCACTTCCCATGAATCAATCTGGGATTCGGATTCGGAATCGGAGGTTTGGGAGGAGCTCCGCCGGACAAATCGACCGAACGCGAACGAGACGGTACTGGATGACGACCGCGACTGCGGCGGCGAAACCCAATCACCGTCGCCGTCGCGCGATCCGGACGACGTGTTACTCTGCGAAACGAGTTCACCTCGACCGTTGTCGCGTCACAGCACAAATGAGCCGAGTTGGCTTGACACCAGAGTACGCGGCGTCGTTCGCCCGCCCGCAACGCCGTTACCAGTTACTCGATCAAAAACACCGGCCGGCGTTTCGTCTCGGTCGCGCAGAGGCACGAACGACGCCGCGGCGTCGCGAGTCGCGCGAGGCGGTCTTTCCCTGTTCCTGTCAGGCGCGCTTGAAGACGCGTATTCGCGAGGCGGCGGCGACGCCGCAATCGCCCAGGACGCCGCCGAGCAAGATGCGGCGAAAAACGCGCCTCCCAGAACGTGGGACTCACCCGGGTCGTCCCACTCGCCCCTCGGCGGCTCAGCGCCTTCGTCGTCGAAGTCCCACTCGCTTCGCGAAATCGCAGCCGCGCAGGCGCGCGAGTCCGCGGCAGCGCGGGATCGCGCGCGGGGCTATTCCGCGACAGCGGCGAGGGACATTGTGTCGGCAAGCAAAAGCAACAGTCTTTCCTCTTTGGACACGTCCATAACGTACTCGCCTCGTCGCGAAATCAAAGCGGTCAACACAGGCGGCGCCGTCGCCGTGTCCCTGACGCAGCTCGCGTTTTCAAAAGGCAGCTACGGAGGACGCGGCGCGGCGAGGGTCAGCTCTTTGGAAACACAAAAAAGCCCATGGGCGATCGCTGCTAAGCCGAGTTCCGTCACGCCCGCCGCGACTGCAAGTTCTCCGGGCCCGTCTCTTTCCGCGATTCTCCGCGAGGAGGAGGCGAACGCTGCCGTTAACATGAAAAGCAACACCCCGAGTTTCGGCAGTTACGGGTCGTCGCTGACGCGTTCCGGAACCGGCGCTTCGCGGTGGTTCGTCCCTGAATCGCGCAGTCCGGGCGCGAACGTTGGCGGCGGGTTGAGGGATATCGTCGCCAACGAAACGCTGCGCCGGTTGCACTCGGAGAGCACACGGGACGGAAACGAAAACGAAAACGACGCGGCGAAGATACGCGTCAAGGCTGTTACGAAATCGAACGTGTCGGTGGCCAAAAAGTCCGAACAGTCCCAGACTAAGCCGAAACGAGTCGATGGAAGTGCTGTCGACGCGAAACCGGCCGGGGGCAAAAAACCACGCCAGACACAAATTGCGTCGCCCGCCGCGACGGTCCCCGCGGCGCCCGTTTCCAAAAAGACGAAGCGCAAAAAACCCAAAAGAAAGACCTTGGCCAGCGCATCCGGTTGCCGACGAACTTGAAACCAACGTGCCAGACCAGGTCACGACCAAGCCTGAAGCGCCGAGACAAAAACCAAAAGGGTGCCCAAAACCTCGCGGCGAGGATCCGGCAGTCTCGCCGAAAGAAATTCCAAAGCCGAAATTGTAAACACACATCTTGTAGTTATTTATCACGCTCATCACCCTTTTCCCTTCTCACCTCGTTTCCGTCTCCACCCCCTGCGTCTCCGCCTTCGCCGCCGCCGCCGCGCTCTTCGCGTTCCGCACCGCGCGCATCTTCATCGTCTCCACCTCCACCGTTCGCTCCGCCAAAACGAGCTCCGCGGCGCTCACGTCGTACGCGTCGCTCCGCGCGCGCGCCATCGACGTCGCGGCTTTGGATTCCTCCGCCCTGGTTTTCGCAACCGCAGTCGCGGTCGCGGCGGCCTCGAGCGCTTTGTCCGCCTTGTCCTTCATCTCCGCTTTCATAACCGAGGCGTCCAGGTACAAACCAACGCTCGTGGCGACGCGATGGGCGGCGGCGGTTTTCGCCTTTGCCGCGCGGTCGCTCTGGTCAATCATTCGCGCCTCTGTTTCCGTGGAGACACGGGCCAACTCAGCGTTCCGCGCTTGTTCGATATCAAAACTCTCAGTGGCCGTCTTTAGCAAAAGCTTAGCGCCCTCAAAGTTCGCCACGGAGTCGCTGAAACTGCGCCCCGCCTTGCCGGCGGCGATTTCAGCCGCCTTCGCACCCGCGCTCGCGCGCGCCACGCCCTCCGCCCTCGCGATAGCCGCCCCCGGTTTCTCCTCGCCAACCTCCTTCGCGAGCTGCGCGTCCAAGTTCGCCTTCGCGGCGGTGATGTGTGCGGCGTCCGCCTGCGACTTCGCGGCGTCCGCGGTTTCGGACGTGGCGGCGCGCGCCACGTTGGCGGCTTCCGCGCTCGCGCTCGCCTCGGACCTGGCCAAAGAAAGCACAACAAGCGCATCGGTGCTTGCTTGGTACTCCTCTCTCGCCGCGGTGTACGTCGCGGTTACCGCGACTAGGGTGGCGTCCTCCCCGAGGGCGTCGTCTTCGGTTTCCTGAGTGCCCATCGTCGCCGCATCCCCGGCGTCCCGGTCCTCAACCGACGCGAGCTCGTACGACCGCGTGGCTTGCGACGCGAGTCGATTGAGTTTCTCCGCCTCAGCCTGCGCGGCGGCGTACACGGAATCCGCCGTCTCCGCCGCGGTCTTGGCGTTCACAGAGATTTGCTTCGCGAACGCGGCTTCCGCCGCGGCATTGCGCCGCACGGCCTCGGCGCTTTCGTACGCCCCTTCCGTGCCTTCCGCCGCCTGCCCTTGCCCAAGCGTGGCGAGGGAACCGGAAATCGCACCGAGGTTGCCGGAGACCACGACGGCGACGAGGCCGAGGGCGACGACCGCCACGCCAGTGACGACACGCATCACGGGGAACCGAGCGGCGTGGTGCTCATCTGTGGGTGTGGTCGGTACACGATACGGGGATGGCGAGGTCAGGAAACGTGGGCTGGGGAGGGTGGCGAGGCAAGCGAAGCGCTAGCCCCTAGCCCCGACGTGCACGTCAGGCCTGCCAAACACCCTCGTGCGTGGCACGGACACGCGACGGCGAAATCACGCACCTCCGGTCAACAGCGGCGTGTGCTCCGTGCGTGAAAACACCATGGTGTCAAAACGAGCGGTGCGGTGCACGGGCGCGTGTTTGAGTGCGCGAGGGGCGGGGGTGGAACGCGCTTAGGATCGAGAGGGAAAGAGTAACACCTCGACAGGTTGCATTTCCCAAATCCCATGACTGTTTGCCCATATAAGAAATGATTGTGAAAAACCCTGATTCATCGCCCGTCGAAATGTCTGTATTAGCCAGGGAATCGATCGTCGACAAACGCGCCAAATCGGTGGATAGCGTCGTCCTGTCACCGAGCTGGCATCCAATCCAATCTCACCAGTCAGCAGGGCACCGAGGGCGCGGCAGCCAAGGAAGGCGGTCGTTCGACGCGCGTTTCTGTTCTGGCACTCCCGAGGTCAGCCCCGCGTTTGGCTAATCGCGTTTGATTTCGTCCGCCGCCATGTCCGCCGGAGCCGGCGTTGGCGCTGGGGCCGCCCCCGAGGCGTCCAAGGGCCTGACCATGGCGCTCGCCTCTCTTCGGCACACGTTCATCGTGTGCGACCCGACGCTCCCCGACTGCCCCATCGTGTACGCCAGCGACGGCTTCCTGAAAATGACCGGCTACGAAAGCCACGAGACTCTGAACAACAACTGCCGGTTCCTGCAAGGGCCTGAGACGAACATGGAGGACGTGAGACGCATCGGGGAGGCGGTGCGGAACCGTGAGAGGATTACGGTGCGGTTGCTGAACTACCGCAAAGATGGGACGAAATTTTGGAACCTGCTCACCGTGGCGCCCGTGATGCTCGCGAACGGTACGGTGGCGAAGTTCATCGGAGTACAGGTTGATGTCACCACACGCACGGAGGGTGGCGCGTACGTGGGCGGAGAGAACGGAAGCGAGTGGGGTACCATGGATGGGGACGGAAGCGAGTGGGGTACCGTGGAGGGCAAATCTTCGCAACACCAGTACTCCACGACGCGGAGCGACAAAAAAGGCCTCCCGCTGCTTGTGAAGTACGACGCGCGCTTGAAACAGAGCAACACGCACAAAGTGGATGACGTGGAAGCCGCGGTGACAACGTTCGAGCGGGGAAACGCAATTGGGGGATTGACCGACGAAGGCGAGTTAACGACTGGCGGCGAGTTACCAAGCGAACGGTTCACGAGGGGCGGCTTGGACATGGCCACCACGTTGGAGCGGATCCAGCAATCCTTCGTCATCGCCGATCCCAGTTTACCGGACACCCCGATTGTGTTCGCGAGTGACGGCTTCCTCGATTTCACCGGGTACACAAGGGAAGAAATTCTGGGAAGGAACTGTCGGTTCCTACAGGGCGAAAGAACGGACAAACGAGCCGTCCAGGAGATCCGCAGCGCCGTCGACGAGGGCCGCGAGTGTACCGTCCGACTATTGAACTACACGAAACAGGGGAAGCCGTTTTGGAACATGTTCACGTTAGCCCCCGTGCGGGACGAGCTTGGCAAGATCCGGTTCCTAGCTGGGATCCAGGTGGACGTCACGGTACGTATTTCCCACCCAACACGTTCCGCCTCTGCGATTGCCCATACGGGACTGACATTTATTTCTTTACAATCAGGTTTACAAAAAAGGCGACAAAACCTCCGCGGGCAGCGGTGGTGACGATGAAACGCGTACGAGCAAACAGTCCGTGGATTCCGTGGACGGGCGGTTCGACGACAGCGACCCGCTTCGCCCGGATTCGAGTTTCGACGCGGGCATGAAGCAGTACAGCAAGAAAACAGCGGCGCAGGTGAGCGGCGCGATCGCGGATCTCGCGGACGAGGATCTGCCTTGGAAAAAAATGGTGGGCGTCGTGGCCAAGCCGAAACCGCACCAAGCCTCCGATCCGAACTGGCGCGCGCTGAGAAACGCGGTGGAGACACACGCGCGAAACGGACGACCGGAACGCCTCACCCCGGATGACTTCACCCCCGTGAAGCGTCTAGGCCACGGCGACGTCGGGTCGGTGCACTTGGTGGCGCTGCGGGGAGGGAGTGGTACTTCGGGTACCAGTACTGCGGCTGACGGCACGGCGGCGTCCAGTACGTCATCCAGCACCACGGGTACCGCCGCCGGTACCGCCGCGACCGATCCAAAACCTTTGTTCGCGATGAAGGTGTTGTCCAAACAAGAGATGCGCGACCGGAACAAACTGCACCGGGTGAAAACGGAAGGGACGATTCTTGAATCCCTGGACCACCCGTTTTGCGCCACCCTGTACGCCGCGTTTCAAACCGAAACGCACCTGTACTTCGTGATGCAGTTCTGCGAAGGCGGCGAGCTTTACGAGACGTTGCAGGGAGCGCCTGGCAAGCGGTTCGCGGAAAAGGTTGGCAAGTTTTACGCCGCCGAAGTGCTGTGCGCGCTACAGTACCTGCACCTCATGGGGTTCATTTACCGGGACTTAAAACCGGAAAACGTGCTCTTAAGAAAAGACGGGCACGTCGTCGTCACGGACTTTGACCTCTCCTACTGCGCGTCGTCCAGGGTGCACGTCGTGATGCTTGACGAGCGCGGGCGGGACGTGGGTGCGCCGCGAACCGGTTCGGGGTCGGATCGCGCAGAGAACGCCGGTTCCAGGGACACGGGTTCGGTTCCCACCGGTGAGTTTCACGACATCAGCGCGACGACCACCCCCAACCCACCCAAAGACACACTCGTGGCGCCTTCGCAAGAAAAAAACCGCGACGGGTTCAACGGCGGCCGCGTATCGGTGGACCAGCCTCCGGGTTCCTTCGGCAAAGGCGGCCGGTGCGCGAGCCCGAGTTTGGTTGGCCGCGGCTTTTCCATGTCCACCGGCATTCGCGTTCCCGGGAGCGGCGGCGGCGGCGGTCAAAACACCGGTTACCCCCGAATCGTCGCCGAGCCGTTTGCGTTTACCAACAGGTAAGTATTTCCCACCCACCACATTCCGCCTCCCTGATTGCCTATACGAGACTGACACTTTCTTTTTTTATCTCTCAGCTTCGTGGGCACGGAGGAGTACCTCGCCCCCGAAGTGCTGAACAGCACGGGGCACACCTCGAGCATTGATTGGTGGGAGTTTGGTATTTTCATCCACGAGATGGTGTTCGGGGTGACGCCTTTCCGGGCGAGCCGGCGGGAGCAGACGTTCCACAACATCATCCACCAGGCGTTGGAGTTCCCCGCGGTTCCGGTCACGAGTGCCGAGTTGAAAGACTTGTTGCGCAGGTTGTTACAACGCGACCCGTCCCTACGGCTCGGCACGCGGGGCGGCGCGGAGGAGGTCAAGGCGCACGCGTTTTTCAAAACAATCGACTGGGCGCTGTTGCGGTGGGAAGAAGCGCCGCTTGCGAAGACGATCGGGGAACGGCTTGCCAAGGCGAACGGGGGGGAAGGGGTGGCGGGCGCGACCGGCGACGCCGCGAATTCGAACGCGCCGCCAAACGAAAACGACGCGGACCCCGAGATGTTCGCCATGGACGACGACGACGGTGTCGGGCGGTGACGTTGGTTGGCGTGTTCCGGGTTCCGGATTTAGGCATTTGGTTGGCGTCGTGATGATGATACGTACGCCTAACGTACGTTCGAACAGAGACACACCAAATGCATGCGATTGTTACGCTGAATAGACACCATTGAAACCGTGATTCGTGGAAGGACTACCTTAAAGTAGCTACACGTCCCTAAATCCTTTCACGTCTTTCAGAAAAGGCGTCTTTTCCTCCGTCTCTTCATCCTCCCCTCTCAGCGCCTTGACTAGTTTGTGCTCCTTCAGGGTTGGGTCGATCATGACGATCTGGTCGATAAGCACCCTGCACCCGTCCAAGTCCTGCCTGTGTTCAAGCTTCAACGTCGCCCAGTTGAACATGGCGTCAACGCACTTGTTATCGATCTCTACGCACCGCAGAAAATACGCCTCGGCTTCGTCGATTTTGTTCATCTGCGTTAAACATAACGCTAGGTTGTTCATGGCGTCTACGTGTGTGTTGTCTAACACCGATGCTTTCCGGTACTCGGTTTCTGCTTCTTTAAGCTTCCCCAGGGTCTGGTAGAAGTTTCCAAGACGAAACACGGCGTTCGCGTCGTTCGGCGCGGCTTCCACGCTTTTCGTAAAAAATACCCGCGACTCCGCAATCAGGCAATCGAACGCCCACTCCACCTTCGTCACTCGGGCGACCTTTTCGTCGTCATCGCCATCCAACGCCTCCGCGGCCTCAAGCGCCAACCCGTACGCGGACTTTAAACCCTCGAAGGACGTGCCCCTCGAAACCCGCAACACGTTCTCGGGAGTGTCCCCAGGCGCGTTCGCGGTGAGCTGCGATTTCGTCTGGCCGGAGTTTAGTTTGTCGGCGGCTTGCGCAAACACAACGACTGCCTGCCGTCGGCTTGGGTGGCGCGATACGCATCGCGAGCTTTGGACGACACGATTGCTTGGCCGGCGGAGTGTGACACGCTGCGCCGGTGCAGCGGCGCGCACCGAGGGCATCGCGGTGGACATCGCGCCAGGGCGGCGAGGAGTGACGCGCGTTATCCATTGTTTATTTTGTTGCGAAAATGTTTCATCAGCGGAAAATGAGATGACACAAGAGCTAGGTGCTGCTATGGTTCGGCTAGTCCAGGTCCTGGAACCGTTCCCCGTCCTGGTCGTCGTCGTCGTCAGCAGACGCGCCGTCGCCGTTTTCCTCCAGAGAACCCACCTCGCCTTCCCCGACCCCGGCCGCCCCGGTCTTCGCTTTCTTGTTCGCTTTTTTCGTTTCTTTCCGTCGCTGACGTTTGTTTCGCTTCTTCCCATCCTCCGCCGCCTGCTTCGCGGCGAACTCGTCCCGTCTCAACTCGAACGCCTCCTTCGCGGTGTTCGCCGCGTCTTCCTTGTCCATCGCCTCTAGCCGCATCTGCTCCCGTCTCCGTGACGCCCGGTACGTGTGGAACTCCCCGGACCCAGCACCCGCGGTAGACCCGCTGGTGTTCTCCGCCTTCAAAGGTACCGTTTCCGTGATGTACGCCAGCTTCGCCTCAAGATCCTTCACCGCGTCCCCCGTGTGCCCTGACCCAACGCCACCCGGGGGTTTGTAAACCGCGACGTGCTGCGACGTAGTCGCCGCGTCGTACGAAACGAGTTTCGCCACGTTGTTCGTGGACGCGTCGGGGCGACGGGAGGACATCCTGGAGACCGTGCGCGAAGGAATGATTGAATGGCTAGGACGAGAAGGAGATTCGGTCATAAATTGTGTCGTCGATTTTGTCTTGTCAGAACCGCTGGCGCTTCCGATGAAGCGGACACGCGGCGAGGAGGACGAGGAGGACGCCGAACCCGAGCGTACGCCTCGTCTGGGAACGGATTTAAGGAACGGCGTTTACCACGCGAAGAAGCCGGTGCCGCGCTGCAAAAGAAGTGATGCAGATTTCGTTGTTTTGTCGGACCCGCTTGCCGATCTCGTTGGCACGTTTAAAGACGAGTCCATGGAAGGCACCTTCAGTGTTAACTTCAGCTGCCACAAAACCTGCGGGGACGGCCCCCTGGAGCAGTGGGAAGATGTCTTCACGACTTCATGGCGCGGCGTACTACAATACGAGAAATACGACGGTGGACAAGAAAAAGCCGGCTGGATTGATTTGATTGCTTGAAGGTGCACCGAAGCAACATACCAGGTAGTCTAGGCAATTTCGGCGTTAGCGACGACGAACACTACGAGGTGCTCCTCGATCCACTCGGTAATGAAGAGCAGGAGCTTGGGATGTTGCTTGATAAAATCCAAGATGAGCACTTCCTTGAAGAGATAAATGGAGGCGACTGCTTGTTCGTACAGAGGATACACGTGAAGGAGAAATACAAAGGCCTCGGCCTCGGATTGTTTATGATTGACATGGCGGACAAGGTCATCAATTCGCCTATGAAATTCGCTGCTGGCCCTGTTACCTTGCCCCATCGATTCGTTAGGCGTCCCCGTTCAATTCGAAACTGATGAAGAACACGAAGCCGCGTACACGAAGCCCGAGGACTACTACCTGCTCCTCGGGATGTATTCCTCCGAATTGCTGTTTCCCGAGGCTACACAAGAGTGGACAAAGAACTGGATGGTGCGGTGTAACTCGTTCTAACATCCAGACATTAAAAGTATCTTGCCGCACCTGTTTACTCGGTATCAAGGTGCTGAACAAGCTGCTAAACAGGGAAGAATGGAGGCTGTGGCGGAGGCTAAGGCTCTGCTTGCATCAAAACTCGAACGGTTCAAAGCATCGGTGGCGAGTTGCGCAGCTGCTAAAGATGAGGTAAGTTTTTATGTGACTCCTGATCTGTTATTTACAAGTCACCACTGTCGTCAAGCCCTTTTTACACTCAATCCCGACTGGATCTCGCGTGGGGGCATAAGACTATTAAAAGCCTGTCCACCAAGGGTCTTGACTCTTTTGTGTTTGTTTTCGTTGCTGTTTTCTTAGAATGCGATTCTCCATCATTCGTCACCTGACGCGTTTCCCTTTCACAGAAAACCCTGGAAGCCCTGGGGGGCTTGGGAACGGACGTGCAAATGTTCCCTCTGCCGCGGCCGTTGGAGGAACCGGGGGCGAAGCGACGACGATTTTTCCAAAGAGTTAGGGGGTGGTGGAGCGGTGCTGGTACTGTTTTATGATTGTCATCATTTCCGTAACCCTACCCGCGCTACGGCGCGCTTCCTGGTGTATTCCGCCCGTTCCCCTTCCCCTTCAGTTTACTAAAAGCGCTCCCCGCCGCGTCCGCGATTTTCTGATCAAACGCCGCTTTGTTCTTATCCCCCTTGTCGATGAAAATCTGAAGCATCTGGCCCGGGTTCTTTTTCAGGAGTTGCGCGAAGAAACATATAAAAATCGGGACGTCGCTCCCGGTCGCGAGCGACACCGCGAACGCGCAGAAACCAACGACTTGCCAAACCCGCTGACTCCGTCGTTCCGTTTCCTGCTCCACCGTGGTTAACGGTTTCTTTTCTGTTTCCGTGTCAGTTAGTAATTTCCCATCAGTTAACCATTCGCCTTGGCCAAAAAACGCCATCTTGATCGCGCCTGGAAGCAACGCCGCGGGGGCTAGGTACACAAAGTACGTCACCGCCAGGGCGATTGGTGACAGCACCCACCCCACCCAACCGCCTCCTCGCGCGCTGGTTAAAGCCTGCGTTAGCGACGCGGAAGCGGAGAACAAAACCGACCCGAGCGCGACGACTCCGCCGACAACCGCTAGTACCCGCCTTACCGGTTTTAAAAAAGAAACCTTTTCCCCGACGAACCGCAACGACATCACCACCGGCGCTAACAAAAGCCACCAGCTCGCCCCGTCCCCGCCAACAGCGCCGGCTGGGCAGAGCAACGCATAACCCAGGTGCAAATCCAGCCACGCCACGCGGTTTTTTCGGTAAAACGTGAATGGTTTCTTCAAGGCTAGCGTTTTTGACAGTTGTTTTGACGAACTCTTCGCGTCGGATTCGATGTCACCCTCCTGACCAGGCCACGCCGCTTCCAGAGCCTCTTTGGTTTGTGTTTCACTCTGTTCAGTCGCCAACGCGTGTGCTTGTAAGCTCTCTTCGTACATACGTTCCGCCTCCGCTTCGTGCCTCCACTTCCTCCAAAAAAACTGCGCTCCCAATATCGGTAAAAACACGAAAAACGTCCACTGCGCCGCGACTAACGGCGCGCCGGCGCTTTCGCGCAAAACCGCGCCGGTGTAATACACGAGCGCGCCTGTGACTGGATTCAGCCTTCCGAAGAAGCTCGGCACCACGTCCAGCCAGCGCGGGTACATCCACTCCGGCATCGGGGCGATGGTGTCGGCAAAGGAGTCGTCGCGGTACAGGTGGGTACTGCCGGCGCGGAGGGTCGGTTGATTCCGTGAGGCATTTCCCGTAGCAGTAGAAGAAGTACCAGCACCAGTAGCGCCATCACCACAGTTACTAACAGCACTGTTACTAACAGTAGTGCCACCCCGACTGTTACTAACAGTAGCTTCATCCCTCCCCTCGTCCCCGGAGTCCATGGAGTCCTGGGAGTCCCACAACTTGGGATACCTCGCGCCGCTTTGCTTCCCCGCCGCGGCGTCCGCCAAAGCCGCCGCGCCGTGCGCCGCCGCCGCGGTTCGGTCCGCGTTTTTTTTCGTAGCGACGACCAGTCTTTCTTGAGTCAACGCCTGTTCACTCGCCGCCATTTGAGCCTGGTGTTCCGCCTCCTCGCGTTTAATTTTCGCGCGTCGCTCACGCCGTGCGCAATCGGGATCTTCTAGCGCCGCGTCGGATGGATTTTTACTTTTAGCCACGGCGACCGCCTCCGCTTCACTCAAACACGCTTCGCTTCGTGATTCTTCCAACACGATTTCGTGTCGCTTCGTTGCGAACGCAGCAGCCTTGTCCGCTTTCTGTCGCGCCCGGACCGCGACTTCCAAGGCCCGGGCAGCTGTGTTACGAGTGCTCTGCGCCTCCGCGGTGCGATTGTCGAGCAGTAGCTTGTTCGATTTAAGGAAAACCGCGTGTTCCTTCTCCGCGACGCAGGCCGCGGTGTCCGCGGCGGCCGCGGCGGCCCGGGCGTCCGCGAGGTGGAGCTCAATTTGCGTGCTGTCGCTAGAGCTTGTTTTCGCCGTTTCATCGCCCACGCCTGACGTCCGGCCGTCCTCACGCAACACCCTCGGCACCACAGATCGCACCACCCGCGAAACGTCGTTCCGGGGAAACGAAGTGATTGGTAACCGGCACCGGCGGCGTAACGACGACGGATTGGTGGGTCCTGGGGAACCGCGTGAGGAGCAACCACGGGACCGCGACTGCGCGCGCGCCAGGAACGCGCGCGCAGGCGCCCCAGAGGGCGCGAACGCGGATGCCATGGCCGGCGGCGTACTGCTGTGCCGCGATTGAGACAATGCGTCTCTTGGAAAATCTCGCGGTCGCAAAAGCTTGCGTGCGACGACGACGAGCACTAATCTGCACAGTGTGCACGGCACCGGGCGCGTTGTGAGCGGCGCCGGCGGGCGTCGATATACTACCGGCCAGGGCGCTGCATTACTCGCACTAGCCAGGGTGGCGTACCCGGCGCGTGTGTCTGAGACCCTCCCGGTTGCCGCGCTCGTGTGCGCGCACACGGCTGGTCCAAGAGAGGCACGGCACTAAGGCACGCGCAAACGGCTGAAAAGATGGTCTACTTCTCTTCAAAGATTCAGGCCAACGGGACGCCCACGCACACGTCGTGGAGCCCTCTCGGTGAGACTAATTCGGGGAACAAATTCGCGGGCGTGCCATTGCTCGCGGTCGCTTTTAGCGACGGCGCATTGGGCGTGTACACAGGTACGGAAACGGGAACGCGGGAACGACATCGACATCGGCGTGTTTTTTCTTTTCGCAGATGATGTTGACTTTACTTTTTACTCTTCTGTTCTTTTCTCACTATTCATCCTCTTTATGTATCCCTTCTCCCTTCATCCCTTCATTCATCCTTCAATTCACCCTTTTCCCCATCCCCACCCCACAGAGGACGGCGAGCCACTTGACCCGCGACGCCCCCTATGCGTCCCCGGCGACCGAGGCGAAGGCGTTTCCGTGTCGTGTATCGAGTGGCACCCGCACAAAACAATCCTCGCCGTGGCGCACACGGACGGGTGCTTGAAACTGTGAGTTTGTGTTTCACTAAATCCCGGCCTCCCTGTTTGCCCATACTCGTCCTGCGAAGGGACGTCTTACCTCTGCCCTGACTGTTTGTCCATACATCGCGATGCACAAGACTGACGTTGTTTTATCAATCACAGTTGGAGCCCGCACTCCAAGCGCGCCGCGGAAAACGCGGTGAAACACTCGAGTCGTTCCATTGACGCCATGTCTTGGAGTAATGACGGTGCAACCTTGTGTACCGGCGATAACACCGGGTACGTGTCAATTTGGCAAGTAGATGACCGGACCCGGCCTGTTTTCAAGTGTGACGTGGAGGTACCTGAACAGCTGGCGAAGAAAAAGTGCAAAGTCACGCATATTTCTCAAACGCCGACCTCGTTTTTGAAAAAAAATGACGATACATCATCATCGCCGGCGACGAGTTTCTTAATAACGTACCAGTCACACGAACGAGGCTCGTTGATGCGGTGCGTGTGTGTGTTCGGTGCCGATACAACTGAAGACTCGTTTTGCCATGCCGTCACTTTGTTCGAAACGGAAACGACAATCGAAACCGTGCTTGTTGACGACGGTTTCGGTAAAAACGAAAACAAAAAAGGTGGCGACAAAAACACGCCGGCGATCGTGACGTTGTCGGCGGACGCGAGCCTGACGCGACACGCGTCTGGTGACTCATCAAAAATCATATTTGACGAGACGCGCGTCGCGAAAAAGCAACACCAGTCTGCGCAATGGACGCAAACGTGTAACTTCAAGCTCCCCGTGGACTCTGTTTCTTTTGAAACCGTTTGCGTGGCGCACGCAAACGTCGTCGCAGTGGTTTCCGTGAACGACCCGTCGTGTGCCATCCGGATGTTCGACCTTGTTGACGGGAGTATGTTCTTTTTACGGCCGTTTCCCGAGCTTGTTGGGGACGAGTCGGTGAAAAATAAAACACAGAAACCCGACCGGGATCGAACCGAGGCTGGCGGCGCCAAGCGGCGCCTAACCTGCGTGGTCCGAGATTCCGTGACCGGCGCGCTGGCGTGCGGCGGCGGCGACGGAACCATAGTGGTGTTCAAACCGACCGGCGGTGAACGCGATACTGGTGACGATCTGGGGAAACACGCGATGGCCGGTTTGGGTGTGAAAAATATAATGAATTCGCCAGGCCACAGGCCACGGAAAGGACGTCGCGCGATGACGTCTCCCGGTAAGTCGGAAAACACGTTGGAATCATACGGCGCGACGGGCGACGCCGAGGCACGCGACGGTTCGGGTCGCGACGACGACGACGGCGTGACGGGCGATTTGAAAAAGCCGGACCAAGACCCCGCACGTGGGTGGCGCTTTTTGGCCACCACAACCACCGACGCCGCTGTCACCTCCCTGCGGTTCGCCCCCGGCCCTTCGTCGAAAGTGTTAGTCGCGACGGTGTTCCGGGAACACTCAGGTGGTACACGCGAAGCCGCCGATTCGGGTAACACCGGTTCGACTGCCAAAAAGAATCAGAATCAATCAACCGGCGTGCTCGTGTTATCAAAAACTCGCCTCGCGGATAAAGTCCGTCAAAACGTTTCCCTAGCGCACGTCAGCGCGTCCGCGTTACTCGTGGAGTCCACCACCGGCAAATTCGACCCGCGCTTGTTCCGGTCGAGCGGCGGTTCGGTGTTCGGCGCGGATTCCACGGATACGTGCTTGTTGCTTTGGACCGCGAAGGTAAGGGCCTTTCCCAACTCCAAATTCCAAGACTGTCTGTTTGCCTATACAAGGCTGACACTTTCTTTTATTCATCGTAAGCACGCGGAGACGCACGTTTTCGGGGAACATGGGTACGAGAAAGTAGCGCGGTTCCCGCACCACCCTCCTGTGAATGCCGCGGAGGTTCCGCACGGTATATCTGTCGCTAGGAAAACCTTGGTGGGTGGTGCTACTGCGACCCGGTCGTTCATCGGCGCGCAGACCATGGCTCTTTCCGGGTGTGGCCGAGTCGTGTATCGCCCCGGCCGAGGCGCCGGGGTGGTGGAGGCGTGCGAGTTGAGCGGGTCTTCGCGGGACGTGTTGGGTTTTGAAAGCACGCACGGGGTGTGTTCGCACCTCGACGTGAACGGCGAGTTTTTGGTGTGCGCCACTTCAGTTGGGTGGGTACACCTTTGGTGGCTCGGGGGAAGGTACGGCCTTTCCCAATCACCACGCACCGCCTCTGCGATTGCCCATACGAGACGTTAACCACTTTCTTTTTTCGTTTTCTCAGGTCGCCCGTGACGCATGGCGCCGCGGATGGAACGTGTCATGGGATGAATGTTTCTGGTTCCAATACTTCAAACCTTGACCATCGAACGGTCAAGACGATTCGCGTAAACTTTGACGGGTCGAAAGTTTTAGTGGTTTGGATGGACAAACGACACGGCGCGTGTCGCGAAGTCGGGGTGTACTGCATCGGGAGTGACAGTTGGTCGGAAATCGATTTGCGTGGAACCACCGGCCGTTTGGTGGAAAACGCGGCGTGGGACTGCGTGGCGGCGAACCTGTTCGTGGTGCAGACGGTCGCGGCGGAGTCGTGGAAGGACGCGTCGGGAAACGGGCACGATCAATCGAGCGGAATTTCGGAACGCCGATTCGAACAACACGCGAACACCCCCGGGGTTGTCGCGTTTACCTGTTTCTCCCTTTCCCGGGATCGAACCGAGTCACCAGACGTACCCAACACCACGCCTAACCAAAAAAAAATCGTGCTTCAAGAGTCGCACTTACTCCCGACCGGGTTCGAGTCCGTGCTGGGTTCGGCGGCGCCGCGTCTGTTCGTGAGACGAAAAGAAAACCTCGCCGACGGCGACGACACACTATCCAGTCCGGGTTTTGGGGAAACTACTTCCGGGGTTTGCTTTTCCATTGCGATGTCGGATTTCGAGGGCATCGACACCATCGACGAGGGCGAGGAAAGGGAAAAAATCACGCAAGCGCTTCTGCTGTTCCACGAAGCCTTGGCGTCGTGTGAAACGTCGCCCTGGAGTGGGGACGGGACGAAAAACGAAAACGGGACGGAGGGTACGGAACATTCCGGAACCACCTCGCGAAACTCCGACCTCGCCTTCGCCGCGGCGAAACAACTGACGCACCCGATTCAATGGGAGTGCGCGTCGCGACAATGCGTGCGCTTGAAACGTCTGGACGTGGCGGAGATGTGCTTGGCGAACATGGGGCACGTGCGAGGGGCGCGCGCTGCGAGGGACGCGGTCCGAATCCCAGAACCAGACGCCCGGGTCGCCGCCGTGGCGACGCACTTGGGGCTTCTCGACGAAGCCAAGCGGCTGTACGTCGGATGCGGAAGGTACGCTTTGCACGACTTTTCACCGCGACGTATGGAGCACAGGGCAGTTACCCTTTCCAATCCCGGGATACGCGCGGCGGCTCGAACGGCTGACACTTTCTTTTATTCATCGCAAGGTACGACCTGCTGTGTGAGCTGTACCGCGCGAGTGGCCGGTGGCAGGAGGCCATCGATATTGCACAAACACACGACCGCCTGCATCTGCGCGCCACGCACTTCGCGTTTGGGAAACACCTGGAGAGTCTGGGCGACGCGGTTGGCGCGATTGAGCAGTTTGAAAAAGCGGGGCGCGCACACCGGGAGGTCCCGCGACTGTTGAGTAGCGCGACGAACGACTTTGCGTTTCTAGAGAGTTACATTGAAAACAACGGCAGTGACCATCGACTCGCGATCTGGAAGGGGAAGTACCTGGAAAGCCAAGGCGAGCTTGAAAAGGCGCTCGGGGTGTACCTGGAGCGCGGGTCGTTTCTCGACGCCACGCGGGTGTACGTATCAATCGGCGACTTGGACGGCGCCGCCGATTGCGTGTGCGACGCGGAGCAACTGGCGAAGGAGGATGCCCTGAACCCGGGTAACCCTGTTAACCCTAAAGGTACCCCCCACAACCCTAGCAACCCCCACAACCCTGAACACCAAACCCTAACCTCCGCGCAAGCCTTCGCCGCGTGCGCGTTTCACTTGGCGCGGGCGTACGAAGCGCGCGGGGTGATCGGCGACGCGATTGTCTGGTTCGGCAAGGCCGGGCGGTGTGGGCACGCGACACGGCTCGCGATGGCGCACAACATGGACGGCGCTGTGTTTGACCTCGCAATGAAAGCCCCGGCCGGAACCGCGAGCCTCGTGGCGCGGTTCTTCCTGAAACGAGACGACCCGGGGAAAGCGGTTGCGTTGTTCGTGAGGTTCGTTCCGTGTGTTGGCTTTCCCAAATCCACCCTCCACGTTTTATCTCTCAGCTGGTGACTGTTGTCCATACATCGCGATATACTCGTCCTGCGAAGGGAGCATTACCTCTGCCCATTGGGGAGCCCGTAATTACTCACTCACGTGGCCCGAAAGACTGACTCTTTGTTTCACCCATCAAGAGCCGGAAACGTGCAGGCCGCGGCGGAGCTTTGTTTCAAGCACGACTTGTTCCAGGCGCTCGTGGAAATCGCGGATTCCTTGTTGAAAATGAAAGTGTTTGAAGATTCCGAAAACCAACACGCGGCATCAAGCGTCTCAAGCAACGAAGAGTTGCTGAAAAGATGCGCCGCCTGGTTCGCTGAGAAAGGCCGGTTCGACCACGCGGTGCTTTGCGACGCGCGGGGCGGGAACTTTTCGGTAAGGGGCTTTCCCACCGAACACGTTGAGAGACTCCCTGATTGCGCGTACTTGTCCTGCCTGACGGGACGGTTATTACCTCGGACTGTTACCACGACTGTTCCGCTGGATTACGGGCGACTGTCTACGTATTCACCAATCCTGGATATACGCATGGCCCGACCGACTGACACTTTTTTCGTTCGTAACCAGGACGCGCTCAAGCTCGCCGTACTCAACGACGTTCCCGTGACTGAAACGCTCGCGGAAACCTTGTTAAGTGGTGCTTCTGGACCGTCCGTACCACCCGAGAAAAAGAAACAGCTCACCCTAGACATAGCGAAGCTTTGTAAGCGCCAGGGCGCATATCAGCTCTCCGCGAAGCTGTACGCCACCGCGGGCGAGCGGAGTAAAGGTACGTCCCTGCGTTTCCCAAATCCCGGATGACTGTTTTACCGAAGCTGGTGACTGTTGTCCATACATCGAGATATACAACACTGACACTTTTCTTTAAAAAGCCATGCGGTGTTTACTGAAAACCGGCGACCCGGAGAAGGTGGTGTTTTTCGCAAACGTGAGCAGGGACAGGGAGTCGTTTATCATGGCGGGTAATTTCCTGCAAACCCTGGGGTGGGGGGATAACCGGGAGAGGGACAGCGGTAATGACAACGGTACCGTCTCCGGTAAGGACGGTGGGAAAACACCGGGCGCGAAAGACTACACCAAAAACATCGTGAGCTTTTACACCAAGGCGAAAGCGTTCGGGCACCTCGCCGGGTTCCACGAAGGAAACGCGGAATCCGAAATCGACGAGTTCCGGGATTACGACAAGGCGCTTGTGCATTTGGAACTGGCGCTCGCGGTGCGTGTCAAGGAGGCTGGGGTGACGACGGTTTCGGGTGAAACGACGGATGCTAAGACGGATGAAAAGACGGGTGATAAGAGTGATGACAAGACAGGTGAAACGACACCAAACCCACTCGTTGACCGTGTCAATCTTTTAGAGCGGTCAATCACGCACGTGAAGCGTTTCCGCGCGTGTCGCGTATCCCTGAGAGACGCGTCGAGGAAGAAGAAAACAGTCGCGGAAATCTTCGCGCTCGCGGATGACGTCGCCGCGCTCGAGAAAGCGTCTGCGGAAGGAGGTCACAAAATTCACCCCCCCCCCAGCCTACGAGTCGGCGACTTGTTCGCCATGCTCGTGGAGCACGCGTACGGCGTGGACAAGGACGCGGCTGCTGCGTTTGGGTACTTGGAAACAATGAAAGCGCGCGGGATTCAAATCATGCACTTCGTGGACGACGACTTGACGCGGGACATTGCGCGAGACGTCAGGAAGGAATGTGTGTGATTGCGCGCCCGGATGAAAACACACTGGGAAGAAGTAACGTCCTCGAAATACGTAACGCAAGGGTCCCCAATCTCTGACTGTTTAAACGCGGTCCCCGATCGCCGCCGCACTGGTTAGCTCGATGTGCGTAAGACGCGCCGCGTTGACGGCGTTGACGAGTGACGATGCGTTACGAGCGAAGCCGCAATTCGCAACAAAGAGATTCGCTTTACAAATAGTAACCACCGCGTTTCTCGTGCGCTCGCGAACGCCGCTATTCGTCGCGAGCGCGTCCGGGAGGCCTTCTCAAATCCAACCAAGTCTCACCGCCCGTCCTCCTGATCGATCACACCGTCTGAACATCGACACGTAATACGCGTATCGCCGCAGTCGCAGCGCGTGCGCCGTCCATCGCCGACCGCTTACTGACCGAACAGCGCCTCCAGCGCGCCTTCGCCGTTCTTGGTGGCCTGCGCGGCGACGCCGAGCATGCCGACCATCGCGAGGCGGCCGTGCTTGAGCTCGGCGGTTTTGAGCTTGAAAAGCGCTTCCGGGGAGGTGGTTTTCCCCGCGAAGTTCAGGGGGTCGAAGTAGCCGCCGGGGTAGGAACGCTTGTTCGAATCCAGTTCGCTGCTGCGCTTGACCTCAGCGAAGCCCATCGCGAGGACTTCGATCAGCACCAAGCTCTTGAGCGGGACGTTGATGTCGAAACCGAGGTAGGAAGGTTGTTCGTTCAGAACCTTACCGGCGTCCGCCCACGAGATGCCCGTGCTCTTCTCCGCGGCAATCACGCCGACCAAGCCGAGCATCGCCCACCGAGAGTGCTGCAGCTCGCACTCGCGGAAACGCACGATGTCGAAAGCCTCGTTGAAGGGCTGTTGCGATGTGAGGGGGGGGACGCAGTCAGTCGTCGGAAATCGAAGGGAAAACTCAGGCCAGGCTGTGCTTGAGGCGCGTTGGATGCACCCGCGCGAAAAAAAAAACGACTCGGATTCTGTCCCCTCGACAGCTGCAAAAAATCCGCCGAAGAAAAACACCGGAAGCGCGATCGCGTTGCGGTCCCGGCCCGACCGCCCACCGGCGTGCTCCCGGTGACCCCGGGCGAGGTTCGTTCGGAACCCTCGGTTCGCGATTGTAATGACCGACAAACGTGCACAGCACACGCGCGCGTCGTCACTCGGGCGAGGATTTCCGGGAAGACGGGAGATGGGGTGAAATCTGGCTCGCGATTGATTCGATCCCCGCGTCGCAGACGTACCACGATGGTTCGTTCGGTGGGCTTGTTGTCCACCTTCTTCAGCTTGCCGATGACGTTTCCGCTGGCGTTAATCACGCCGTTTTGGTCCAACGAGTCCAGGCCGAACTGCAGATACTCCACGGGCTTTGACAAGCCCGCGGGGTCGAAACCGGCGTCCCCGGGGAGGGTTCCGTCGAGGTAGGCCGGTGCTTCGGCTTTGCTGTCCCATCCGTTCCAAAGCGTGCGGTTCGGGCCGATGTTTCCTTTGCGCCCGGCGCCGGCCGCTTTGCGCGCCGGCGCTTTCTTGGTCACGGTCTTCTTAACCGGCGCGCTCTTCTTAACGGGCGCGGCCTTCTTGAGGGTGGCCTTCTTCGCAGGCGCCGCCTTGGCGGGCGCCTTCTTGCCGAACAGGGCGTTGACTTGGAGGGAGGCGATAGCGGCCATCGTGTGCGGGAATGGACAAGGCGGTCTCGGACGCTAAACTTTATCTAACACCGAAAAATACGATCGCAATTTTTTTACAGCCAATCGAAGCCGCGATTTGCCCTGCGCAACGATTTCGTGCTCAGGCAGGCTGGGAAGGCGCGCGGCGCGGGAGGTCAAAGCCACTGCTTTTGTGGCAAAAACAAAATCCATTTTGGATGGCATGACAGGGACGGTACACGGAAAAAGGCCGTGCCGTCTGTGCCCGTCCCACTCGCGCGTCCGTCTCACCATGACCGTTTCCGCGTTCGCGCAACCCGCCGTTACACTCGCGCCCCGGGTCTCCACTCGAGGAGTCTCGCGACGCACCGTGGCGACACCCCGAGGCGCGATTCGCACCAGCGCGAGCAACACCAAGAACCCGAGGTTCGCCCTTCTTTTTGACTGCGACGGCGTAATCGTGGAAACCGGTGCGTCCCGTCCCCGACCGTCCCCGTGACCTTCTAAGGTTGCGACTCGACACCGAAACGAGACTAGATACGTCGAGTGCTTAGTGCGTAAACTAAAACTACCCACCGTGGCATCGTACTAACTATCACACGAAGCCTACGGCACGATCGCTGACCATAGATGTTTCCATCATCCATCCCCAACTCGAAAAAAATAAAAAATCAAGAGGAGCTCCATCGCCGGGCGTACAACGCGTCGTTCGATTTTTACGGTCTGAAAATAGCGGGAACTCCCCTTGTGTGGTCCGTGGAGTACTACGACATCCTCGCCAACACCGTGGGCGGGGGTAAGCCCAAGATGAAGTTTCACTTTGGCGAAAACAGGTGGCCGGTTGGCGCGGATTTCTTCGACGGCGCCATTCCGAATGGCGAAGACGAACAGAACCAATTAGTCGACGCTCTGCAGGACAAGAAAACCGAGTTCTACAAGGAAATCGTGGCGAGCACGGCGACGGCGCGGCCTGGAGTCCTTCGTTTGATGGACGAAGCAATCAATGACCCGCAAATCGCGGTCGGCATTTGCTCCGCCGCAACGAAAGCGGGATTCGAGAAAGTCGTCAACTCGGTGGTTGGTGCGTGTTGGGGCTTTCCCAAATCCGCCACACACTGTCTGCCGATTGTCCGCCCGTAATAACTGTTTACTACATACATCACAAGTAGACTATTTGCCCATACATGGCACTTGTACACCCAAGACTGACACTTTTCTTGTTAACAATCAGGCCCGGAGCGGTTATCGAAAATGGACGTCGTCATGGCGGGCGACGACGTTGTTCGCAAGAAACCCGATCCGCTGATTTACAACCTCGCCCGGGAGGTTCTGAACCTGCCCGCCAGTAAGTGCGTGGTGATTGAGGACTCCATGGTGGGTTTGCGAGCGGCGCTGGGGGCGAACATGCCGTGCATCGTTACGCCGTGCCCGTCTTCGGACGTGCCTGATTTCAAAGCGGAAGGCGCGTCGGCGGTGATGGACGACAAGCGCGGATTAGGGGATGGCGACGACACCGTGTTCACCCTGAAACAGCTGTTCCCGGAAGGCGCGGATGTGCCGAACTTTGAGTTTTCAGGAATGGCCACGGCGAAAAACTAACTTTCTCGTACATCGTCTAGAAGGCCGGCTTTGAGTTTGCGACGCCCGGATTAGTCATTATTTATTGGGATTCAGTCGTGACAGACCGGAAGTATGACATTCACCTCTGGAGAGACCTTCGTCCACGCTTCCGTACTCGCGAGATCGGAAGCGAACGTACACACGGCCCGAAGCTTCGTCGATACGAAGGGGTTAGCGTCTTCTTTTCTTTTCTGTACATTGTACAAGTACTCAATAAGACTGGGTGACCAACACCATTTCCAGCAAGGTTTCCACGTCAGCAGTTTTACAATTTTTATGTTGAACGCTTGGGCAACACGGTTTCTCGGTTTCCACAACCGCTTGCGCTCCCGCGTCGTTCAACACGGGATGGCTCCCATGCATCGACGCCCTGGCCTGCGCGCGCTCGCCCTGGCGCTCTTCGCGCCCGCTGTGGTCAACGCCGCGGCTGCAAGCGATGACCGAGTTCACCGCGTCCAGCGCCGCGACCATCATCAAGGTTGAGCAGTACACGGTGAGCTTCACCACCGCGGTGTCCGGCACCGCGTTCTCGTACAAGACGCGCGGGTACAACCCTTCCTCCTCCGCGATGACCGACCGCATGGCCGTCGGTCCCACGCTTCGTGCGTCCGCGGGGGATACCCTGAAAGTGACCCTGGACAACGACCTCAGCGTGAACAACGCTGGCGAAGCCACCACAATGAACACGCTGCATTCCCCCGGCACGACCAACTTGCACACCCACGGTCTGCACGTGGACTCGGATGACCCGCAAGACAACGTGTACGTCACGGTCGCGCCGGGTGCGACACACGATTACCAGTACAGCATCACGCCCGACCACATGGGTGGTACGCACTGGTACCACGCGCACTTCCACGGCAACACCGCGCTTCAGGTTGGGAACGGGCTTGTCGGGATGATCGTCATGGCCGATGCGGCGGATGATTCCCAGCGACCTCGCCGAGCTCACCGAACTAGTGCTGATGGTCCAGAAACTGGAACCCTACGCGGTACAACAAGTCGCGGTTGAGTACGGCGCCGCTGACGAAGCCTGGACCAGCACATCAGGTCTCGCGTCGACAATCGACTCGTTTTGGACCGTGAACGGGCAGGGCAAATCACACCCACCGCGACGGTAACGCAAAACCAGTGGACGCGCGTCCGCGTGGCGTACTCGTCCTTGGACGCCGCGGTGCAAATCGGCCTGTCCGACACGAACAATCTGGGCTGCGTTTGGAAACTTTTAGCCAAGGATGGCATCTACGTCGACAACGCGCCGCGCACGTTAACCACCGCCTACGTCGCGCCTGGGAACCGGTTCGACTTCGTCGTGAAGTGTACCTCAGCAGGGGATTTTACCCTCACCGCGACCGCGGAAGCCGCCGCGGCGGGCGGCGGCGGCGGCGGCGGCCCCGGCGGCAGAAAGCTTTTGCAAACCGCGGAGATCATGATGACCTTCACCGTTGGCGCGAGCGCGGCGACGGCGGCGGGCGACCTGACCGTGTTCACCCCGAAGAAACCCGTGTACTTGCAAGACGTTTACGACGAAACCGCGCACGGCGTGACGCACGTGGCGCACACGCTAACGCTGGCGCGCGCGGACGGCGGGTACGTATTGTTTTTTGGCCCCGAACACGTGTACATGTGTTGCGTCTGACACCCTGACTGTCATGTAGCCAACTCTTTCTCTCCACACCTTACCACGATTAACCCCCATACACCAAATACCTCTTCCACAAAACCTCAGGTGCGCGGTGAACTTCGACGGCACCGAGCGCCAATACACCGGCGTCGCGCACGGCACCTTGAGCACGGGTTCGGTGCAAGCCTGGACGTTATCGGGGAACGACAAACACCCGTTCCGTATCCACATCAACTCGTTCCAGCTCGGCACCGACGTGGTTGACACAACGGGGTACTACCAAACCGGGGACTGGCACGACGTGTTTTACCGCCCCACGGGGGTCACCGCGTCGAAAATATACTTTCAAGGTACGTCTTGCGTTTCCCAAATCCGACACACCGCCTCGTTTGCCAACACAAGACGTTAACCACTTTGTTTTACCGGTTCAAGTCGACCAGCACACCGGCAAAGCCGTGCTTCACTGCCACTTCCTGGAACACGAAGACAAGGGATGCATGGCGTTCATCACGATCGACGGAACCGCGGAGGCGCGCGTCTCCGGGCTCGCCGCGTCCGCGTTGGTCACGGGGACGGTCGATACGACCGCCGCCACACCACCACCGACCACCGACACAACCGACACGACCGCGACCGCGACTTCCGCTGGACACCAGATGAAATCGGCCATAGTTACTCTAGCCGCGCTCGCGCTTCCCGCCGTGCTGGCGTAAGGGGGGTTACTGTGCATCGTGAAAATGCCACAAGAAAGCGTATTGCGAGTTGTTAATATACGAGTTGTTAATATTTATTTGAGTTGAACTGTCTGACCAGAGGTGAATGTAGAGGGTTGCCTCGAGACCTGGAGGATCCACTCGTGAGGCGCGTGCCACAGGCACGCGCTGCGACAACTGGCGACACGAGCAGACACGCGCCAAAAATCTTGGAGTGCCCATAAATTTTGGTCTGACAGCTTATCTTAAATGTTTCCCCGCCGCTCCCACTTCGCCCCTTCCACTGTCTCGCCCGCGGCCCGGCCCGGCCGGTTGGGCGATGTCCCGTCGACGGTGTCGTCGGGGCGCGCCTGTTTGGACAACGCCCTCGGGGTTAAATGTCGACGCGTTTCGGGGGCCCTCCCGGGGGTCATCGTTTCTGGGGACGCGTTTGTTGACGCGTTTGCCATTGCTTTTCACGTTCGCGTGTTTATCCCCCGTCCCGTGTGTCGCCTTGAACCCCCCCGTTGATCCGTGCGCGCTGGACATCCCAACGGAGCTGATACGAGGCGGGTACAACAACGTCAGCGCTTTGTACATGCCTCTTGACCCTACTTCACGGGTGCGTACGATGCTCGCGGGCAAGACGGTAAGGTTCGTGGCGCATTTCGATGCCGGAAGAGTGGAGCACAGTACGTACACTGACGTGGACGGGTGCGTCGATTGCCCGTGGCCTGACATTTTCATATGCGCCCCTCACCTGCCGAACCGTCAGTGCGCCTCCGAGGGAGGCGTCATTGGCCGTGACGTGGATGTGGTGACCGCGATCGCGGCGCGGGGAAACTTCCACGTGGAGTGGGCGGTGTCCCGGGATTTGAGCGCGACCTTTTCCGAAAAGTACGCGCCCCTCGCGGTGAACTTCACCGCGGACGTTCGGTTCGACATTTCGGGAAACTGGTGGACAGACACGGAGGAGCGACGAAAACTGGGCATGGTGGTGGGGCACCACCACACGGATGCGAGTCGGGTGTTGGTGACAAGGGTCGGGGTCGTTGAGACCAGCCTGGATTTGGATTTGTTGATTCGGCCGTACACCACACCGGTGTGGCTTTCGTTTTGGGCGACCCTGGTGTTGTACAGGTACGTATTGGGCCTTTCCCAAATCCCAAGACTGTGTTCCCATACAAGACTGACACTTTGTCTTATTTATCGCAGCGCGTTCATGCTCACCACGGAGCGCCGCGGGTGGCAATTGGACACGCGCTTGGGGAACACCAAGGTACAGCGGTTCATCAGCGGGTGCGTTTACGAAGCCTGGCTCGGGTTTGAGCGTTTCAACGGGGGCGACCCCAATCCCCCGAGCGGACCGAGCGACCCGCGGACGAACATGGGAAGGGCCATGTCATCGCTTTGGGGGACCTTCGTTGTGTTGTTCATCGCCATGTACACGGCGAAGCTTTCGTCGATATTAGTGGCGCAAGACGCGGACGTGAGTTCCTCGGGAAAGATCCAATCCATGGCGGACGTGCGGGATTTCGGGGGAGGCCGGATTCTCACGTTCACGGGCGAACCCGTGAGACAAAGAATCATAAACGCGCACCCGTATTTGCGGATAACCGAGGTTGGGGCGTTGAGCGGAATGACCTCGGTGAAGGTAGGTATTTCCCACCCACCACATTCCGCCTCCCTGATTGCCCATACTCGTACCAGAAGGGACTATTACCTCTGCCCTGACTGTTTACTCATACACATTACGAGAGACTGACACTTTTTTTTTTATCGGGCAGATATCGCACCTCTTCGACCAGTACGACGCGGAGGCTATTATTTTGCCGATCGCGACGGCGCAAACGGCGGTTTTGAACGCGAACAACTGCGACGTGAAAATAACGGCGCCGGTGCAGGTATCAGGGGGCGGATTCATCGCGTCGATTTCGGGATGCAGGGCGAACCTGCACGTCGTGCTGGACGGGTTACTGATGGAGATTGAAAACGACGGAACCGTGGATATGATTGCGTCGAAATACGAAAACGTCGATGCGTGCGACGAGCGTTTCAGCGCGAACGGGGGTTTGGAGCTGAACAACGGCATGAACACCCCGAATGACAACAAGCTGACGCAGCCCCTCAGCATGCACCAGATGTTCGGTTTGTACATGTTCGTAGCGGGGAGCATGACGCTTATTTGGGTCGGGTGGAAAGTTGAAAAACGGTACCACTTTGTGGAACACAACTTTAACGGATTTTCGTTCCGGGAACGGGAAAGTGACGTCCTGAAATCGGTGGAGGTGGGGGGGGGGGGGGGCCGGGGGGGGAACTGGGGGGGGGGGGGGAGGGGAAGGGACCGGGGGAAGGGGGGAGAAAAAGCCCG
>Ga0115007_10000268_pt1 | contig 34153 bp, 32 predicted proteins | sample ArcOceMetagenome_2_FD_87166 | JGI IMG/M metagenome (GOLD analysis project Ga0115007, IMG submission 87166) | Marine eukaryotic phytoplankton communities from Arctic Ocean - Arctic Ocean ARC135M Metagenome | ecosystem: Environmental > Aquatic > Marine > Oceanic | place: Arctic Ocean | collected...
ATGTCCAGAAATTTAAAACATATTTTTTTTTAATCAATTGTAAAATAGTTCCCTGGATTTATTTTCCTTGGAATATAAATAGATTTACCTTAACTTTGTTTGGTGAAAAAGGGTTTTTAAATTGGAAATAAATAGCAGCATGGCAGATTCAAAAGTAGTGTTAACTACTAAAAATTATTTAGCAGCGGCAAAGATTCGAGACCACGTTGTTGTTACAGATACCATTATTGCTGAGGGTGGTTTAGATAGTGGACCAACACCTGTTGAATATTTATTAACAGCAATTGGTGGTTGTGTTTCGATTACTTTAAGAATGTATGCTGCTAGAAGAAACTGGGATGTTGGAGAAATAACAGTACATGTTTTTCAAGTTAAAGATGAGAATGGTTCCTATTTGTCTGAGGAGATTTATTTTGAAAAACAGCTTACAGAAGTACAAAGAGAGCGCTTATTAGTTTTTGCTAGTAAATGTCCAGTAGCCAAAATGGTAAAAGGAGAAACTCGAATAATATCAAAAATTATAAAAAAAGAGATAGTATGAGAAAAATATTAGCATTTGCAGGTAGCACAAGTTCTGTTTCTATCAATAAAAAATTAGCAATTTTTGCTGCGGAAAACTTAAAAGAGACTACTTTCGAAATCATCGATTTAAGAGATTTTGAGATGCCTATATATAGTATAGACGAGGAAGAACATGGTTTTCCTGAACAAGCTAAAAGGTTTACTTCGCTGTTGGACAATTATGACGGGTTTATACTTTCGTTGGCAGAGCATAACGGGTCATATGCAGCAGCTTTTAAAAATATATATGATTGGAGTTCTCGGATTGAGGCAACGGTTTTTAGGGATAAACCCTTGTTGTTGTTGGCAACCTCTCCGGGAAGTATGGGGGGAAGATTTGTTTTGGAAGCTGGAGTTCAAAAATTTTCTAGAATGGGTGCAAAGACAATTAATTCTTTTTCTCTTCCAGATTTTGATACGCATTTTAAAGGAGCTAAAATTATAGATACTTCGCTTTTGAAAGCTCTATTGGCTCAAATAACTGAATTTGAAAAAGCAGTACATTCATAAAATAGGAGCGCCATACTTTTTTAAATTTCAACCAAGCACCAAGCACCATCAAATATTAGATATTGAAATTATGGGAGACATTTCAAAGGATATAAAGTCAACGTTTATTAGTAGTAAGTTAAAAGCTTTCATTAATATAAAGTATACAGCCAACTGGTTAAGTAGTAAAGAAAATATATTTTTTAAACCACATGGTATTTCCCCTCAGCAGTACAATATACTTCGCATTTTACGTGGTGCGAAAGAGAGTATTAAAGTACAGATAGTAAAAGATAGAATGATAGAAAGGGCCCCAAATGCAACCCGTTTGATGGATAAGCTGTGTGATAAGAATTTTATCAAAAGAGAACGCTGTGAGCAAGATCGCAGAGTTGTTTTTGTTCAAATCACAAAGTTAGGATTGGACTTGCTCTCTACTATTGATGAAAGCACAGAAGTCTCATTTTTAGAAAAATTAACAGAAGAAGAGGCACTTGCGTTAAGTAATCTTTTAGATAAAATGAGGTAATTTTTTTAGTGTCTAGCCTTCAATTTAGATCAAAACTATTTTAAATTAATTAAAAAAAATGAAAACCCTAAGAACAGTGCAGTATAAAGTACAAAGTCCGTTTGTAAATATGGGCCCTATAAAGTTACGTCAACCTTTACCAATAGCAGGAATTGATAATGTTGATCCTTTTATACTGTTGCATCATTATGGACCCTATGCCATTTCGGAGTTTAACAATCCTTTCGATTTAGGTCCGCATCCTCACAGAGGTTTTGAACCTATTACTTTGTTATTCAAAGGAGAGCAGTTGCACAGAGACTCTTTAGGGAATGAAATGGTTGTAAAGGCGGGAGATGTGCAGTGGACAACAGCAGGAAGGGGAATTATTCATGCAGAAGCTCCAACAAAGGAGTTTGTCAAGAGAGGGGGAGAGCTGGAAGGAATTCAGCTGTGGTTAAACCTTCCATCTAAAAATAAAATGATGCCTCCAAATTATCAACATATAGAAAAACAGCAGATTCCAGTGGTTCTTTCCAGCGACAAAAAAGTATCTTTAAGTATTATCGCAGGAATTCAAAAAACCGAAACGGGTCCGATACAAACTCAAACAGCTGTGAATGTTTTTACCGCAAAAGCGAGTAAAGGAGGAAAGATTGAAATAGACATCCCAGCGGAACATCAAGCATTAATTTATCTTTTGGAAGGAGCTGTTTTAGTGAATGGCACTGCCGTTCTAAAGTATGCAGACAATCAAATGATTACTTTTAATCAGGATGGAAATACCTTGGCGTTTGAAGCAAGAGAAGAAACTGTGCTTTTAATCTTGTCAGGTGCACCTATAAAAGAAGAGGTAGCGCAATACGGTCCATATGTTATGAATACCCAAACTGAAATCTTAGAGGCAATGCGGGATTATCAGCAAGGAAAAATGGGACACTTGTATTAACATAGCAAGCAAAATAATTTCAATAGTAAGAGGATATAAAACAGCAGTTATCTTGTAAGTTCTGATAGAAAGCCAAGGAATCAAATTCTTTGGCTTTTTCTTTTCATAAAATAAACATATCTTGCAAATTATTATGCATGCATAATAAATTTAACTTTTAAATTATGAAATACAAGCATATTTTTGAACCCTTAGATTTAGGTTTTACAATCATAAAAAACAGAATTTTAATGGGTTCGATGCATACGGGCCTTGAAGAAGAAAAAAATGGTATTGACCGCATTGCTACGTATTACGCAGAGCGGGCAAAAGGGGGGGTAGGATTAATTGTAACAGGCGGAATATCTCCAAATGTACAAGGTTGGACTGGCCCTTTTGCGGCAAGAATGTCTACTGAAAAACATGCAAAACAACATCAAAAAATAACAGCAGCGGTCCATAAAGAAGGAGGTAAAATTTGTATGCAAATTTTACATTCAGGGCGTTATGGATATCACCCTTTTAATGTAGCACCTTCAAAAATTAAATCTCCAATAACCCCTTTTAAACCTTTTAAATTAACACAGTCAGGAATAAAAAGAACAATTAGAGATTTTGTAAACTGTGCAGAGTTGTCGCAAATAGCAGGGTATGACGGCGTAGAAATTATGGGTTCTGAAGGGTATTTAATAAATCAGTTCATTGCAAAAAGAACAAATAAAAGAACAGATTCCTGGGGTGGAGATTATGAAAATAGAATGCGTTTGCCAATTGCATTGGTAAAGCAAGTTAGAGAAGCAGTGGGTGAAAATTTTATAATTATTTACAGGTTATCGATGTTGGACTTAGTAGAGAATGGAAGCTCTTGGGAAGAGGTTGTGCAGTTAGGGAAAGAAATTGAAAAAGCCGGAGCAACCATTATTAATACTGGAATTGGTTGGCATGAAGCGAGAATACCTACAATTTCAACATCTGTTCCGAGAGCAGCTTTTACTTGGGTAACAAAAAAAATGAAAGAAGAAATTAAGATTCCTTTAATTACTTCCAATAGAATAAATATGCCCGATACTGCCGAAAAGATTTTGTCCGAAGGGGATGCTGATATGATTTCTATGGCGCGTCCTTTTTTAGCAGATCCAGAATGGGTAAATAAAGCGGCACAGGAAAAGACCGATGAAATAAATACTTGTATTGGATGCAATCAAGCCTGCTTAGATCATGTTTTTGAGCAAAAAGTAGCCAGCTGTTTAGTGAACCCAAGAGCCTGTCATGAAACAGAGTTAAATTATAATACCGCAAAAATTAAGAAAAAAATAGCAGTAATAGGTGCAGGTCCCGCAGGATTATCAGCGGCCACAATTGCAGCACAACGAGGACATAATGTTACTTTATTTGACGCGGATACAGTTGTTGGAGGTCAGTTTAATATAGCTAAAATAATTCCTGGAAAAGAAGAGTTTCACGAAACTTTAAGATATTATAAAAGACAACTGGAATTGCATAAGGTAGCAGTGAAACTAAATACAAAGGTTTCTGTTGGTGATTTATTGACTTCTGATTTTGATGAAATAGTAATCGCAACTGGAATCAAACAACGGGAATTGAAAATTGAAGGAATTCAGCATAAAAATGTTTTGACATACTTGGATGTGTTAAAGGGACAAAAGCCAGTTGGGAAAAGGGTAGCAATTATCGGCGCGGGTGCAATCGGTTTTGATATTGCGGAATATTTAACACATCAGGGAGAGTCTACAGCATTGAACATCGATGCTTGGTTGCAGGAATGGGGAATTGATAAAACCTTAAAAGCGAGAGCAGGAATAGAGGGAGAAAAGGCAGTATTACACCCATCGCCAAGAGAAGTTTTTATGTTTAAAAGGAGCAAAGGGAAGTTTGGCGGTAATCTAGGGAAAACAACAGGTTGGATTCACAGAGCAACTTTAAAGAAAAAGAAAGTACAATTTATAGGAGAGGTGTCCTACACAAAAATAGATGATCAAGGGTTGCATTATGTTCAAAATGGAGAAAAAAAGCTACTTGAAGCGGATACAATTGTTATTTGCGCAGGTCAAATTCCTCACAGAGCGTTGTATGAACCTTTGTTAACAGCAGGTAAAAAAGTGCATGTTATTGGAGGAGCTGATGTGGCCGCAGAATTAGATGCAAAAAGAGCCATTAATCAAGGGAGCAGATTGGCCGCAATATTGTAATTCTTTTTATACTTTTGTCTTTCAAATAAAAAAAATGAAAAAAACACTCATCGGATTCTTTTTACTTATTAATTATTTCTCTTTCGCACAAGAAGCACCTGAATTTCCAAAGTATAATGCCAAAAATGCAGCAACTATATTTTATTATAATTTTTCTGAAGTACCAAAGAAAATTAAGGTAAAGAAAGACATCACTAAGAATAAAACTATCGCAGCCCTCAGATCTTACAATGATAAAATAAAAAAAATATCATTTTTAAATACGCCAAAATTACAGGAAATAGAACTCACGATTAATTCTTTAGGGAAGCAATTGTATTCAGACAGAGATTTAGCAGAGCGAGTTAGAAAAAAAGTAGAGTTGACCGTTTTTCCAGTTAGAGACAGTGTTGCCGTTCACGAAAGGGTTTTAAATGAATCTTTAAAAAGTTTTTTATCCAAAAGACAATATAAAAAGTGGTTGAAGTACCAACGGACAGAAAAAAGAAATTTAATACCAAAACCTCCAAGAAGAGAGGCCGCACCTCCGCAGAGTATGAATAGAAGTAGAAACAGACAAGGAATGGGTGGAAGAAGGTTTTAATTATGCTCCAGATTTTTGATTTTTAAATTATACTTTTCAATCCGTTTAAGAAACAAAATAAAATAGCGATATTTGCCGCTCAACTAACGGATTATAAATTATGGGAATGAATAAAAATACGGTTTTAGGATGGGCGACGATGTTAATGTTATTAATGGGCGTTATCCTAATTCTAATGGGGGCATATAAGTATCAAGATGTAGCTGGATGGGGTTTTGCAACAGTAGGTATTGGGTTTTTCTGTATTGCATGGGTTTTTAATGCATTAAAAGGACGCGTTTAAGAAAGACTACGTTTTCAGTAGCAGTTTTCAAATTAAAATTTAAAAAATAAACGAATATGAGCGACGATAAGAAAGTAATCTTTTCGATGAATAAGTTGTCAAAAACTTACCAATCAACAGGGAAACAAGTTTTAAAAGATATTTACTTAAGCTTTTTTTATGGTGCAAAAATTGGAATTCTTGGTTTAAATGGATCTGGAAAATCAACTTTGTTGAAAATTATTGCGGGTGTAGAAAAGAATTTTCAAGGAGATGTAACTTTTTCTCCAGGATATAATGTAGGGTATTTAGAACAAGAGCCTCAACTAGATCCAGAAAAAACGGTTTTAGAAATTGTAAAAGAAGGGGTTGCAGAGACAGTAGCAATCTTGGATGAATACAATAAAATAAACGATATGTTTGGCTTGGAGGAGGTGTATTCAGATGCAGACAGGATGGATAAGTTAATGGCACAACAAGCAGAGTTGCAAGATAAAATTGACGCAGCCAATGCTTGGGAATTAGATACTAAATTAGAAATTGCAATGGACGCTTTGAGGACTCCGGATTCCGATAAGAAAATTGGAGTACTTTCTGGAGGAGAGAAAAGAAGAGTTGCGCTGTGTAGATTACTATTACAAGAGCCGGAAATCTTACTATTAGATGAACCAACAAATCATTTGGATGCAGAATCTGTTCATTGGTTAGAACATCATTTAGCACAGTACAAAGGAACGGTAATTGCGGTAACGCATGACCGTTATTTCTTAGACAATGTTGCAGGTTGGATTTTAGAATTAGACAGAGGAGAAGGCATTCCTTGGAAAGGGAATTACTCATCTTGGTTGGATCAAAAATCTCAAAGAATGGCGAAGGAAAGCAAAACTGCTTCGAAGCGCCAGAAGACTTTAGAACGAGAATTGGAATGGGTTAGACAAGGTGCCAAAGGAAGACAAACCAAACAAAAGGCACGTTTAAAGAACTACGATAAATTAATGAGTCAGGACCAAAAACAGGTAGACGAAAAACTTGAGATTTATATTCCGAATGGACCTCGTTTGGGAACTAACGTGATTGAAGCAAGTGGTGTGTCTAAAGCTTTTGGAGATAAACTATTGTATGAAAATTTAGAATTTAACTTGCCACAGGCAGGTATTGTAGGTATTATTGGTCCAAACGGTGCTGGTAAAACAACCATCTTTAAAATGATCATGGGCGAAGAGAAACCAGATGCCGGAAACTTTAATGTAGGTGAAACTGCAAAAATAGCGTACGTAGATCAGGCACACTCTAATATAGATGCTGAGAAAACAATTTGGCAGAATTTTTCTGATGGACAAGATTTAGTTATGATGGGTGGTAAGCAGGTAAATTCTCGTGCTTATTTAAGTCGTTTTAATTTTTCTGGAAGTGAACAAAATAAAAAAGTGAATACTCTTTCTGGTGGTGAACGGAACAGATTGCATTTAGCAATGACTTTAAAAGAAGAAGGAAATGTTTTACTATTGGATGAGCCAACAAACGATTTAGATGTAAATACTTTAAGAGCCTTAGAAGAAGGTTTAGAGAACTTTGCAGGCTGTGCGGTAGTGATTAGTCACGACAGATGGTTTTTAGATAGAGTCTGTACACATATATTAGCTTTTGAAGGAAATAGTGAAGTGTATTTCTTTGAAGGATCTTTTTCCGAATATGAAGAAAATAAAAAGAATCGTTTGGGTGGAGATTTAATGCCAAAACGGATCAAGTACAAAAAGTTGATTCGTTAATCTTAAAAGAGACAGTATTGCAAAGGCAGCTATTTTTTTTAGCTGTCTTTTTTTTTGTTGTAATAGGAGGATCTTATGTCCTCCTGGAATGGCATGCTTGAAGTTTCAAAAAGTAAGTCTTAAAAGCTAGGCTAGTATGCAAAGAATGACCGGAACTCTTTTAAATTTTTATGTTTTATTAGGTATTGAAAATGGCATTTAATAAAATTTTAAAGGTTTTGAAAGCAAAGAAAATTGTAAAAATCATTAAAATCCCAGCAGCAGCTAATATGAGATAGGAGAGATACTCATTTGGGGTGTCCTCAAACTTTTTAAGTGCTTTAAAACCCATGGTAAGGGAAATTGGGGCTGCAATAAATAAAAAGATAAGAACACCTAAGTATTTCAATCCCTTTCCTAATAAATTGACATTTGTACTCATTTTTTATAGTTTTTAATTGAATTTCTTACCGTTCCATATTTTGCTAATAAAATGATAGCTTCGGCGGGGGCTATCTGTAATTCTTCTGCCAACATTTTTTGACCTCTTGCGACCAATTTGCTATTAGACAATTGCATGTCTACCATTTTATTGCCTTTTACTTTTCCTAGCTGAATCATGGTGGCAGTAGAAATCATATTTAAGACAAGCTTTTGAGCAGTTCCTGCCTTCATGCGCGAGCTTCCAGTAACAAACTCGGAACCTACAATAACCTCCACAGGAAATCGAGACACCGTTGCCAACGGACTGTTTTTATTGCAAGCGATACAACCAGTACTAATATTATTTTCATTGCATTTTTCTAAGGCTGCAATTACATATGGTGTGGTGCCCGAAGCAGCAATACCAATAACCACATCTCGAACGCTTATGGCATGGGCTTGTAGATCCACCCATCCCTGCTTTGTCGAGTCTTCAGCAAACTCTACAGCTTGCCGTATGGCAAGATCACCACCAGCAATAATTCCAACAACAAGTCCAGGAGAAACCCCAAAGGTTGGGGGGCACTCAGAAGCATCTACAACCCCTAGTCTTCCCGAAGTTCCAGCTCCTATATAAAAAAGCCTACCACCTTTTTTTAGTTTTTGAACAATAGTATCCGTTAAAATTTCTATCTGTGGCAGAGCATTTTCTACCGCTAAAGGGACTATTTTGTCTTCGGTATTGATATGATATAAAAGCTCCTTGATCGCCATCTTTTCTAAATGGTGGTACTTAGAATCTTGCTCTGTAGTTTTTATAAATGTCATCATTCAAAAATACATTTTTTTTGCATTCTTGAAACATGATTTAAAGTGAAGTTTTAATCTTTTTCCTTTAGGTCTATATTGTAAGTATCTGTTTCTGAAATATGAAAATAGCCCAAAGGAAAATTAGTTTCATTGGTAGTATTTATCATATTCCCCAACAAAGAGGAGGGTACTGTTTCAAAAGGCCCACCACCATTTTGACCACTCTGACTTAATAATACTCTGAAATAGGTAAAGTATTGCTTTGTAATTCCAGACATTTTAAGGGTCACGTTGGCTGGAAGTGTTATTTCATCTTCTTGGTAAAAAAAACTAAAATTATAGGGAGTACCGTTAAAAAAACGGTCTTCTAATGCTAAAAAGGAGGTGTTTGTGAAATCGAATAAATAATGATTTTCTTTTTTGGCATCGTCTTGAAATGCAACTTTTACTTCCGTTTCTTTTCCTGAAAATAAGGTTGCATCTCCCTGCGAAACGCTAATAAACGTGGGTGCTTTTATTTTTGAAGCGTGTCCTTTGTAGGTTTCATCTTTATAAATAACAGTCAATTCATAGACCGTATTGTCTTTCGGAATAAAGTTAGTTAGTGGAGAAAAATCACCATCTAAATTGACGTCACTAAAAGTGATAATCGTATTGTCAGAGGTATTGGTAACAAAGACAATTGCATCTGAAATTGTTGGAATTTCAGTTTCAAAATAGTCTGCAGACAAACGTAATTTTACAATGGTATTACTAGTCGTAGGCGTTTCATCAAATAAGACCTCAAAAGAGGCATCTATAATCAGTTTTGGCGCGATACTAGCTACATCAATTTCTACAACTTTCTCACAGTTTACAAACATCAGTAGTAATAAGACGGGAAGTATTTTTATATTTTTCATAAGGAGTTTTTTTGTATTGATCAAAGGTGCTTTTTAAAATTTGAAATTGTATGTTACAGAGGGTACTACTCCAAAAATAGACGTTTGTACAGCTTCATTTTTAAAGGTCTCTCTGTTTTGTCTAAACGCCAATGAAGCGGCATTTTGCCTTCCATACAAATTATAAATACCAAATACCCATTCTCCTTGCCATCTTCTGTTTTTATTTTTTTCAGGTGTTAAGGTCGCAGCGATGTCTAATCTATGATACTTAGGCAGCCTGTCAGCATTTCGTTTATTGTCATCATAGATGGGTACATTTAAATCTTGCACTTCATATTGGCCAACTGGATAATTTGTTGGCTGTCCTGTTTGAAACACAAAGTTACTATTGAACTTCCACTTTTCATTCAGCTGATAGCTGGCATTTATGGAAAAATCATGCGTTTTGTCATAAGGTGTACTGTACCATTTTCCACTGTTTATTCCAGGTTCAGCCTCAGTTCTTCCTGGGGTTAATTGTTCAGATCGAGAGAGCGTATATGCAATCCAACCTTGTAATTTACCTTCATTCTTTTTTATTAATAACTCCAAGCCATAGGCTCGCGCTTTTCCGTTTAATAGGATGGTTTCAATTTGGTTGTTTGCTACTAAATTTGCGCCATTTATATAATCGATTCTATTTTGAATGTCTTTGTAAAAAACTTCTGTTTCCAAGGTATATTTTCCATCTTTCAGCGATTTAAAATATCCAACAGCATATTGATCTAGCAATTGTGGCTTTATATATTTTCCACTTGGTGCCCAAACATCTAAAGGGTTTGGAGATGCAGTATTTGAGAGTAGGTGTAAATATTGCACCATTCTGTTGTAACTTGCTTTGATGGCTGTTTTGTTATCAACGGTATACGAAACTGAAAACCGAGGTTCAAAATTATTAAAACTTGAAATTACATCGCTTCTTTTGAAGCTTTCGGCTCCTGTAGCTTCTGCAGATTCATATTTTTTAAACTCGTCGTTGTACAGGACCGCCTCATCATTTTCATAGGTATTTAATGCATCTTGTCCCAATCTGGTGAAATTGCTATAACGCATTCCATATTGCAATCGCAGCTTGTCATTTACTTTTTGTTCTATATCGATATACGCGGCAAATTCATTGGCATATTTATCAATTAGTTTCGATGCTACGATGCCAGAATCTGCTCTGTTCGGGATAATTTTACCAGGATTAAATTTATTGTAAATGTTATTGATACCATATCCTAATTTTATTTTTTCACTATGATAGTGCTTGAAATCATATTTAAGATTGTAATTGGTAATTCCAGAGTCCCACTCGAAACCAACAAAATCTAAGACCAATCCGTAGAAATAATCAGAATAGATGAGCGATAAGTTTGAAAATAATTTATCTGTAAAAAGGTGATTCCAACGCAAGTTTACAACCGTGTTTCCATATTTAGTAACAAAGCTGTCATTGATGCCAAATACGTCTTTCCCAAAATAAGTAGACAAAAAGATATTATTATTGTCATCGATCCGATAATTTACTTTCGTATTTAAATCATAAAAATATGCTTTGTTGTCATTGTCAAAAAGTGGTAAAAAAAGGTGTGCATAAGAAGAACGGCCACCGATAAGGAAAGAGCTTTTTTCTTTCTCTAAGGGCCCTTCAATTAACAACCTGGAAGAAACCAACCCAACACCTCCTGTAATGTTATAGTCTTTGCTATTTCCTTCCTTTTGATAGATGTCTAATACTGCAGACAGTCTTCCACCGTATTTCGCTGGAATTCCGCCTTTGTAGAGTTTTACGTCTTTAATAACATCTGGATTAAATACAGAGAAAAAGCCAAATAAATGTGAAGAGTTAAAAACAATTGCTTCGTCTAATAGGATGAGGTTTTGGTCTGCTGCGCCACCTCTAACATTAAAGCCAGATGCGCCTTCACCGGCACTGGTAACTCCCGGCAAGAGGATCAAAGACTTGATGATGTCGGCTTCCCCTAATACCACGGGAATTTGCTTTATGGAAGCAGCGGTTAAATTGTTCACGCTCATTTGCGGTGTTTTTAAATTTAATCGCTCGATATTACTTTCGATGACAATTTCATTCAAACTTTCGGAAGCCTCTATTAAGCTGAAGCTTTTCGTTGTTTTTTCTGAGAGTGATAGGATTTCGGTGATGGTACGATAGCCTAAATAACGCACTTGTACTGTATAGACTCCGGTGGGCACCGTAATGGAGTAGAACCCATATTCATTGGTGGACGTTCCTGTGCTTAATTCAGGGATATAAACAGAAACACCGATTAGTGTTTCATTATTTAGATCATCGTAAACAGTTCCGCTAAGGGTCTTTTTTTCTTGACTTAAGGCTGTAAAACTTAGGATAATAAACAGTAAGTATATTTTTTTAAACTGGTACATTCTTTTTCAATATTAGTTTAATTTAGGGAACAAAAATACAATTCTAGACTGATATTAAAATGTTAATAAATGTATAATTCCAAACTGTAAAACGCAAAAAAGGTCGATATCTAGATATCGACCTTTGTAGGATGTATCCGAAAAGAAAGCTTAGATATCTTGCAAAATACTATTAAAGGTAATATTGGGTTTCATGGCATCATCTGCCATTCCTTCATTGGGTAAGTAATATCCACCAATATTGTGAGCGCTTCCTTGAATGTCCGCTAATTCTGCTACAATTTTAGTTTCGTTGTCGTTAAGGTCTTTTGAAACCTTAGAAAAAGTAGCTTTTAATATTGCATCTTTGTCTTGATTTGCCAATCCCTCTGCCCAGTACATGGCCAAGTAGAAATGACTCCCTCTATTGTCTAGTTTCCCTACTTTTCGTGAAGGAGATTTGTTGTTTTCTAAGAACTTGTCTGTTGCGTTTTCTAAGGTTTGAGCCAAAACTAAAGCTTTCGTGTTTTGATGAGAGCTTCCCAAATGCTCTAGGGAAACTGCCAATGCTAGAAACTCTCCTAAAGAGTCCCAACGCAAATGATTTTCTTCCAAGAACTGTTGTACGTGTTTTGGAGCAGATCCACCAGCACCAGTTTCAAACAAACCACCACCATTCATCAGTGGAACAATAGAGAGCATTTTTGCCGAGGTTCCTACTTCTAGTATTGGAAATAAGTCAGTTAAATAATCTCTTAAAACATTCCCAGAGACCGAAATAGTGTCTTCACCTTTTACAATGCGTTCTAGAGTAAATTCCGTTGCTTTTATAGGAGACATGATTCTAATGTCCAATCCTGAGGTATCGTGATTTGGTAAATAAGCGTTTACTTTTTTAATGATTTCTGCATCGTGCGCCCGGTTTGCATCCAACCAGAAAATAGCAGGTGTTTCCGAAGCGCGCGCGCGGGTCACCGCTAACTTCACCCAATCTTGTATTGGTAAATCTTTGGTTTGACACATTCTCCAAATATCTCCTGTTTCTACTGCATGTTCTTGTATTATTTTACCTGCAACGTCTAAAACCACTACGTTTCCATTTTCAGAAATTTCAAAAGTCTTGTCATGAGAACCATATTCTTCTGCTTTTTGGGCCATTAAACCTACGTTAGGAACCGTTCCCATAGTAGTAGGGTCAAAGGCACCGTTTTTCTTGCAGAAGTCTATTGTAGCACTATAAATGCCGGCATAAGAGCTGTCGGGGATAATTGCTTTGGTATCTTGTAAATTTCCTGCCGCATTGTACATTTGACCAGAAGTTCGAATCATAGCTGGCATTGAAGCATCTATAATTACGTCTGAAGGTACATGAAGATTGGTAATTCCTTTGTCAGAGTTTACCATGGCTAGTTCAGGTCCATATTCAATGGCATTTTTGATATCTGCTGAAATTTCAGCACGCTTTTCTTCTGATAAAACACCCAGTTTTCCAAGAAGATTTCCGAGGCCATTGTTCACATCTGCACCAATCTTTTTAAAAGTTTCTCCGTGCTTTTGAAACAAAGCATCAAAATAGACACGGACTGCATGTCCAAAAATGATGGGATCACTTACTTTCATCATGGTTGCTTTCATATGCAATGAAAACAAGATGTTGTTATCTAACGCATCCTGATATTGTGCTTCTAAAAAAGAAATCAATGCTTTCTTGCTCATGACAGTTGCATCAATAATTTCTTTTTCTAAGAGCTGTAAATTTCTTTTTAGAACGGTTTCTATTCCGTTTTCTGATATGTGAACGATGCTGATAGTAGTTGCCTTTTCTATAGTCACCGATTTTTCATTGTGTGCAAAATCTCCTGCAGTCATGGTAGCAACGTGTGTCTTCGAAGTTGCAGACCATGTACCCATGCTGTGCGGGTTTTTACGAGCATAATTCTTAATGGCTTTTGGCGCTCTTCTGTCCGAGTTACCTTCTCTTAAAACAGGGTTTACAGCAGAACCTTTTACTTTGTTGTACAAAGCAGAAATGCTTCTGTCTTCTTCATTTTTTATTTCTTCTGGGTAACTTGGAATTGCAAAGCCTTTTTTCTGTAATTCAGCAATTGCTTCTTTTAATTGTGGAACAGAAGCACTGATATTGGGTAATTTTATAATGTTGGCATCTGCTTGTTTTGCTAAAGTACCTAAAGTAGCTAAGGCGTCTTCCACTTTTTGATCTTCCCGCAGATACTCCGAAAAGTTAGCTAAAATCCTTGCTGCTAAAGAGATGTCTTTAACTTCAATTGCAATATGAGCTGTTTTTGTAAATGCTTTTACAATGGGGAGAAAGGAACGGGATGCTAGAGCTGGTGCTTCGTCCGTTTTTGTATATACTATTTTAGGGATATCGCTCATATATGTGGTGTTTTAGAGAATGGTATGAATGTGATTGCTTTTCGAATAAAAATCAATTTTTTGAAAGCGAGCAAATTTATGCATTTTAGTTGGTTCTTTTATTGGTAAAATGCTATTAATTAATTCGTTTCGTTGCGTTTTTGGTAATTTTTGAAATTGATTTCGTGGATGTCATAAAATAGCGCATTTTTAAATATTTTTTTACTGTCAACGGCAGTTTCTGAAAGAGTTTTGTGATCAGTGGTCTTTAAGCGAACTTACTTTTATCTTACTTGGCTTTTTTTAGTGTCCGTTTTGTGCTCCAAGTTTCATGACGAAATGGTTTTACAAAAAAGTGCAATTGGAAAGATAGTGGTATTTTGAAGCCAGTCATTTTTTTTTAAACGTACTGCTAGGTACAAAAAAAAGCATTGTAGGTATACAATGCTTTTTTAATTTCTTTATAAATTAAAGAATTATCTTCTTTTTTCAGTAATTCTAGCTTTTTTACCAGTAAGACCTCTAAAGTAAAAGATTCTCGCTCTACGAACTTTACCTCTTTTATTCACTTCAATTTTTTGGATAGAAGGTAAATTTACAGGAAAGATTCTCTCTACACCTACAGTACCAGAAATTTTTCTAATTGTAAATGTTTCAGAGGCAGCAATACCTCTTCTTTGAATTACAACTCCTCTAAAAAACTGAGTACGTACTTTTTCCCCTTCTTTAATTTCGTAATAAACAGTGATTGTATCACCAGCGCCAAATTTTGCAAATTCTTTTCTTGCAACAAATTCGTCTTGTACAAACTTTACTAAAGCTTCCATATTTTCTAATTTAATGATTTTGTAAAACAACGTTCACGATATTTTCGTCAGAGGTTAATTTAGCGTTTGCAAAAATAGTACTTTTTTTCAGTTGATAAAATTAAAATTCAACTATTTTTTAGTTTGATAGTCAGTGCAATAGAAAACCCAAAACTTCCTACTATCTGTCCCATTAATTTTGATAATAATAGGTGCTAATTCTGTCACATTTTTGAAGTAACTGACCAATAACGGATGGATGCTTCCCAGTTTGTCTCTGTTTTTGAAGCGCTTGTCAGAGTCTATGAATAGTGCATTTTGACCTTGTAAGCGAGCTAAGTTGTCACCGAGGTAATCAAAATGCAATGCGGGCAGACCAATAATATTTTGTGCATACACTTTCTCCTCCATAAAGAAGTTTAAGCAGGCAGCCGTTTTATAATTGTCATTAGAAAAAACAAAGGTATCGGCCTGTTTTTCTTCTAAATTTCCTATTTCTATTGCCAATTCTTGCCATCCGACCCAAGTATCGTCACTTTTAATAGGTACTAGGTAAAAGAGAATTTGTAAACTAAACAACAGGTGAAACACAATGGAAAAAATAAGTTGGACTTTTAATAATTTCTTGCTAATAAACATTCCGGCAATGATGATTCCAGTAATATAAGAGGGCATCATCCAGTTTAGTTTTACCCAATAAATAGGAGTAAGGATAAAAAACCCAACAAAAGTAGGAATAAAGAAAGCCAATAGAAATAAGGTTTTTGAGTTGGGGAGTTTGAACTTTATCAGCACTCTTTTTACATACTTAAAGGTAAATGTGATAAAAATTAAAAACAATACGGGTAATAATAAGAACATTTGATGGCCCACGGCACCAAAGAAATTTTTCGGAGATATTTTAAATTCTGAAATAGAACTGGTTCTCTCTGAAGATTGAAAAACAAAGGATGCAAATTCATGCTGATAATTCCAATACCAGACTGGAAAGGTGACTGCAACAGAAATTATAAGGGCAGACCACAACCAAGGCGATAGTAGTAATTTTCTATACTTATTGGAAAAAATCAAAAAACTAAGCAGCCCAAATTGCAATAAGATCGCCGTGTATTTGCTATTAAAAGAAAGTCCCATAGCTATTCCTCCGAGGATGAAAAACCATTTTTTATCTTCAAAAATTGCTTTGTACAAACAGAGTAAACTCAGGGTCCAGAAAAGTAAGAGCGGCACATCTGGAGTTGAATTAAAAGAAAGTATCGAGATGAAGATGGTAGAGACCACGAGGATGACAGCCCGCTGTACTTTTTTTTTCGATAAAAAACAAGACGCCAACGCGTAAAAACTAATAAGGGTTAAGAAAGTGACACACAAATCAGCAAATTTTACGACCAAGACGGAAGTTCCAAAAATATCAGTAAAAAAACGCAAGAGGTATCCAATCATCCCAGGATGATCAAAATACGAAAGGGATAAGTTTTGGCCGTATAGGTAATAATAGGCATCTTGTGGCATTAATCCCATGAAGGGAAGCAAGGCCAATCTAAAAGACTGAAATCCAAGCACCCAAGAAAGAGCTTTGTTGTTTTTTATGAAGGTGGTTATCGTTTCCAATGAAGTGTTTACTTTAATAAATCGGGTCTAATTCGTTGTGTTCTCTCGTGGGCTTGATCACTGCGCCAATCTTCAATTTTAGGAAAGTTCCCTGATAGTAAAATTTCAGGAACCTTATTTCCTTCATAATCGGAGGGTCTTGTATATACAGGTGGCGATAGTAAATTGTCTTGGAAGGAATCTGTTAAGGCAGATTGTTCATCTCCAATAACACCAGGAATTAAACGTACTACGGCATCTACTAAAACAGCTGCTGCCAGCTCACCACCAGTCAAGACATAATCTCCAATAGAAATCTCCTTGGTAATAAAAAGAGCTCTTATGCGGTGGTCCACACCCTTGTAGTGGCCTGTTAAAATGAGGATATTTTCTTTTAATGAGAGAGTGTTTGCAGCAGACTGATTTAATGTTGGTGCATCAGGTGTCATGTAGATGATTTCGTCATAATTACGCTCTGCTTGCAGTTTTCGGATGCAATTGGCGATTGGTTCAATCATCATTACCATTCCTGCACCACCGCCAAATTGGGTGTCGTCTATCTGCTTGTAGTTTCCTAGACCATAGGTGCGCAAATCGTGAATTACAATTTCTGCCAAACCTTTTTCCTTTGCCCGTTTTACAATCGAATGATTGAAGGGACTTTCCAACAAATCGGGAGCTACTGAAATAATATCTATGCGCATCTTGCAAATGTAGCGTTTTTAAAGAATGGGAATAAAATTTTATAGCTCCTAATTTTCAGGCAGTAGAAATAGACGCTTTGAATGCCACTGATTGTTTTTTGTGGAAGCTAGAAGTACGCAATAACTAATATACTGTGATTGAGGGTACATCAAATAGTAAGGAAATTGTGCACACTATAATTTAGGAAGCTCATTAATCATAACAGGACCCTTCTTTGTTTAAGGTTTCGAAACGTAGTACTTCTCAATACAGCGTTCTAGTATCTATGAGTTTGGCTGCCTTAAATAAAAAAAATTACAGCGCTGTATAGAATCCCTTCCGCAATAGCACAAAACAATAAGTGTTTGTAAATTTCAGATTGATATTCTTTTGGAGCGTTCGGTCTTGTTAAATACTGTATAATTGTAATCATAATAAAAAATGCCCCCTTATAATTTATAAAAACGAAACTCTACCAAGGTACTTAATTTTAAAGCCTTTGCTTATTTATTAAATTGATTATTTACCTACTGTTATTAATTCTGTACGATTCCTATTATTAAGTCCTCCTTTTCCGCAAGAAAATAATTAAGCTTACGGTTTTAAGATTCTTAAACTTAAGAGATAAGACATAATTAACAATCGATAAAACCTGTATTCATTTGATCTTACTGAACCAAATATTTGGGAATTATCTAAGAAAAAGGAGATAAATAGAAGTCTGTAATCCAAAATACAAAATTATTAATAAAGGCATGTAAATATGTTATATAATTTCAGGGAGATATTGTATAATTCGGTTTTTAATTTCAAAGATTTTTTCCGTGGAGGGTTATAATAGAAGTTGGATTTTTTTTTAATTATTTGTAACTAATTTGAATTTAAAATAAAAGTTTGGATAAATGTAAAACTCGCATGTACTAAATCTTCAGTGGGTTAAATTAAAGTGAGGTTGAAGATACTTTTTTGATGTCGGAGTGCAGTTTTAAAATTTTGCAATGGCTGCTTCTGCACAGCGCTCTCCATCCATTGCCGCAGAAACAATTCCACCAGCATAGCCACCACCTTCACCGCAGGGAAATAGTCCGTCGATATCTGTGTGCTCTAGGTTTTCTTTTCTGGGAATATTTATAGGTGATGAGGTTCTCGACTCTACACCAATAATATTGGCTTCATTGGTATAATACCCATGCATTTTTTTTCCAAAAGCAGCAAAGCCTTTTCGCAATCTACCTCCGATAATTTTTGGTAAAAGAGAATGCAGTGGTGCGGAGTTTAATCCTGGCTGATATGAAGTGTTGTTTAGGTCTGTTGAGAGTCTTCCGTCTACAAAATCAACCAACCGCTGTGCAGGTGCTTTTTGTGATCTTCCACCGGCATAAAAAGACGTTTTTTCTAAATCTTTTTGAAACTCTAAACCCTTTAAGGCACCAAAAGACTCGTACTTTTTAAAATCTCGATTGATGTCTAATTCCACCACAATTCCAGAATTAGCAAATTTATTATTTCTTCTTGAGGGAGACATGCCGTTTACTACGACCTCTCCATTTGCGGTTGCTGCAGGAACTATAAAACCTCCGGGGCACATGCAAAAAGAGTAGACCCCTCTGTTGTTTACTTGTTGCACTAGACTATAGGCTGCAGGAGGTAATAATTCGTCTCTTTCTCCCGAGCAATGGTATTGTATTTGGTCTATGATTTCTTGGGGGTGCTCTACACGCACGCCCATAGCAAAAGACTTCGCTTTCAAACGAATTTTTTTCTTGTGCAGTAATTCATAAATATCTCTCGCGGAGTGCCCTGTCGCTAAAATAACAGCATTTACTGTAATTTCCTCATCATTTTGAAGCTGAATTGCACGGAGTTTATTGTTTTGAACAACAAAATCGACAACTCTAGTTCCGAAATGAATTTCACCACCAAACTTTAAAATCGTTTCTCGAATATTTTGAACGATTTTAGGTAATTTATTGGTTCCAATGTGTGGGTGTGCATCTACTAATATTTGTTCAGAAGTTCCATGATATACTAAGTTCTCAAAAATTCTTCGAACATCGCCACGTTTTAGAGAGCGTGTATATAATTTTCCATCAGAATAGGTTCCTGCTCCCCCTTCTCCAAAGCAATAGTTAGAATCTTCATGTACAAAATGATCTTGGTTGATTGCTTTTAAATCCCGTCTTCTGTCTTGTACATTTTTCCCACGCTCTAAAACAATCGGTTTATATCCCAATTCTATGCAACGCAATGCTGCATACATTCCTGCCGGTCCAAAGCCAATGATGTGCACTTCTTTGGCAGTAGAAACATCTTTGTAATCGAAAACATAATCAGATTTTTCTGGAACTGCTTCATTGACGTATACCGCTACTTTGTAATTGAAAATAACGTCTTTTTTACGGGCATCAATAGATTTTAGTAAAATTTTTACTGCGGAGATTTCACTTTTGTCAATTCCGAGCTTTTGCGAAGCCTTGTCTAAAAGAATATCTTCTTTTAATTCTTCTATTAAATTTACACGAAGTTGAATTTCTTTAATCATGCAACAAAAGTAATTAATTTAAAGTGAATTTGGCTCCAAAAAATGAGCGTGATTTTTGTGTAGGAATCTAGGTTTATTGTGCTGGGTTTTTTGCTTTAATTTTTGGTTATTTCTTTTGTTTTGATGAAGATATCTTTATTTTTTAATGGTTTAGAACGTCTACTATGCTAGTCGACAAAGCAACATTCGGTCATTGCCAGATAAATCTTTTTTCAATTGAATATTTTGAAACCCTTTTTCTTCCAACATTTTTACGGTTTCCTTTCCTAAATATTGATTGATTTCAAAGAACAACATACCGTTTTCATTCAATTGTTGTTTTGCCAAGTCAGCAATTTTATCATAAAATACCAGGGGATTTTTGTTTGCAACAAACAAGGCTAAGTGTGGCTCATTTTCTAAGACATTAGCACTAATTTCCACTTTTTCCAATTCTCGAACATAGGGTGGGTTGGAGACTATGAGATTGTATTTTTGAGGCAATTGCGTTGTTTTTAAAATATCCTGCATTATGAAGTTTATAGGAACCGAATTCAATACCGCATTTTTTTTCGCAACGCGCAGGGCTGCTGCTGAAATATCAATTGCTGTAATTACTGTATTTACAGTGTTTTTAGCCAAAGTAATAGGAATGCAACCGGTTCCGGTTCCAATGTCTAAAATAGCAAGTGGTGTTTTTTGATTTCCCCCCTGTATTTTTTGTATTTCGCTGAGTATCCATTCGACCAGCTCTTCTGTTTCTGGCCTCGGAATTAAGGTGTTTTTATCTACGAGAAAAGGCAAACCATAGAATTCTGTTTTACCAAGGATGTATTGGATGGGTTCTTCTTTTTGTAAACGTTCAAGAATGATTTTTAGCACAACTACAGTAGCAGTATCAATTAAAAAATCGGGATTTAGAACGGTATCGATTCGCTGTAGCTTCAGTTTTTCTTCCATTAGAATATAGAAAAAACTGTCTATTTCTTTTTTTGGGTAGGTCTCTGAAAGGCTCTCCGAAAATAATAACTTGAATTCTTTTAATTTCATATTTTTTTTAACATCCAAACATTACACGAGTAGTGACCCGTATTCCCCATAGGTTTTGAGAGCTTTAAAAATCCATTTTTTTCATACAATTTTCTTGCTGCTTCCATATATGGCATGGTTTCTAAATAACAATTTTCAAAGCCAAAACCTTTTGCTTTTTTTAAACATTTAGAAATGAGTTCTGTTCCCAAGCCTTTTCCTCTTGCACTGGGAAGGACATACATTTTTTGTAATTCACAGGTGTTAATTTCACAATGATCTAAGCTAGCAATTCCTGCACCTCCAATCACTTGGTTGTCTAGTTCCAGTATAAAATAAGCAACCTTTTCTTTTTGATAGGCTTCAAACATACGATCGGTGTCAGCATCTTCGTATGCGGTTCCTATTTTAGGGGCGCCCATCTCTAAAATCACACTTCTGATAACTTCAGAAATGGCGAAGTTGTCAGCGGGTTTTATTTCTCTAATGATAAAATTTTCACGTGTCATTTATTACTGTATTTTTGCAGGAGCAAGTTACTTTAAATTTTAATTTTTTTTCATGAAAACAACGGCCTATTTTTTGTTCTTAATTTTGTTAATTGCTAGCTGCTCTGTTCACAAAGAACCTGTTTTTATCAAAGTAGACAATGTGAAAATAGTTAGTTTTGCTTCGGATACGATAAAATTAAAAGCTGCTGTTTTTTTTGAAAATCCAAATGCTGTTGGTGGTCTAATTTCTACAGATAATATAAACATATTTGTAAACGGATCTGCAGTAGCAAAAGTTTTTTCAGCACCATTTAAAGTACCCGGAGACAAAGTTTTTTCGATTCCTTTAATGGCGCATATTCCTACAAAAAACATCCTAAATTCAGATAAGAGTGGAGTGTTAGGCGGATTGTTAAATTCTTTGCTTACTAGAAAAGTGAAGGTCCAGATCAAAGGAAACTTGCAGTATGTTGTTTTTGGGTTTAAGCGTAGTTTTGTAATAAATAAAACTCAGGTAATAAAAATTAAATTGTAAATTATTAAACACGAGCATTATATAAAACGCTGTTTGCAGATTGCAAAAAACGGAATTGGAACTACACGTCCAAATCCGGCGGTTGGTGCTGTAATTGTATTTCAAGAGACCATTATTGGCGAAGGTTTTACCGCGCCCTATGGAGGAAAGCATGCAGAGGTAAATGCAGTTAATGCTGTCAAAAATCAAACGCTTCTTAAGGAAGCTACCTTGTATGTTACTTTAGAACCTTGCAGCCATTTTGGAAAAACACCGCCCTGTGCAGATTTAATTATAAAATACAATATAAAAAAGGTAGTAATTGGCTGTGTAGATACAAATATTTTGGTCGCTGGTAAGGGGATTGAGCGCTTAAAAGCGGCAGGTGTTATAGTTATTTGTGGTGTTTTGGAACTAGAATGTCGCGAGCATCACAAACGGTTTTTAACAGTTCAAGAAAAAAAACGCCCCTATATTACTTTAAAATGGGCGGAAACAAAAGATGGGTTTGTTGCACCCTTGTCAAAAAAGGACCTAAAACCAGTATTCATTTCGAATCGCTACGCGCAGCAATTGGTCCATCAGTTGCGCAGTAAAGAGCACGCTATTTTAGTTGGAACAAATACAGTTTTGGAGGATAACCCAGTGTTAAATGTTAGAAGTTGGTCTGGAAAGCATCCTATTAGAGTTGTTTTAGACAACGCTTTGAGAATCCCTGAAAGTGCACATGTTCTCGATGGAAGCATCCAAACAATAGTGATTACCGGGAAAATAGATGCACAAAAAGAAATAAAAATTAAGGCGCACGAATGCAAAGAAAATATAATTTTTGAGTCTATTGATTTTTCTAAAAATATAGCGGTTCAAATTTGCTCGGTATTATGTAAACATCAGATACAGTCTTTAATTGTTGAAGGAGGTACGCAGACTTTAGAAACCTTTATCTCTGAAAATTTGTGGGATGAAGCCTTGGTTTTTGTAGGAGATCACAATTTTGAATCGGGAGTAAAAGCACCGATATTAAAAATGAAACATAGAAAAATGCGGGTGCTTACAGACGTTTTAAAAAAATACAGCAATGATTAAAAACATTGTCTTCGATTTTGGAGATATTTTTATCAACTTAGATAAAAAAAAGTTTGCATTGGGATTGCAGGAATTAGGAATTTCCCCGGAGTCGGAAGAATTTTGGACAATTATACAGCAATACGAAATGGGAGGTATTTCTACCCAGAAATTTTGTACTTATTTTGAAGAAAAATTAGCGGTTCCTCCAGATAAATTCTCTGCAGTATGGAATGCTATTTTATTAGACTTTCCAGAAACGCGTTTGAAGTTTATTCAAGAATTAGCAGCAAATAAAAAATACCGACTATTTTTATTAAGCAATACCAACGACTTGCATATTTCCTGGATACAGAATGACTGGGGAATGGAATTATACACTACTTTTAAAAACTATTTTGAGCAATTTTATTTGTCGCATGAAGTACACTTTCGAAAGCCAAATAAGGATATTTATAACTTCGTATTAGAAGCCAATCATTTAATTGCGGAGGAGACGCTCTTCATAGACGATACAAAAGAAAATATAATAGCCGCAAAATCTCTAGGAATTCATGTTTGGCACTTAATTCCAGGCAATGAGGACGTGGTAGAATTATTCACTAAAAACATTTTATAAATTGATTTTCTTACTCTTAAGTATCTTTTTTTCTACGGGATTATTTGTTATTTTTAAGTATTTTGGGAGTTACAAGGTAGATGTCCTAAAGGCTATTTTTATAAATTATATCGTCGCCTTTTCTATGGGGTTTTTGTTGGCAGAAAGACAAATTCCAATTCTTGAAATTTATTTAGAACCTTGGTTTCCTGGGGCTTTAGTTTTAGGGGCTTTATTTATTGCTATCTTTTTTGTGATGGCAATGACTGCACAAAAAAATGGTGTTTCTGTAACCTCTATTGCAGGTAAGATGTCTGTAGTGGTTCCTATTTTATTTGGGATTTTCTTGTACAATGAATCGGTTACTTTTTTTAAGATATTAGGAATTGTGATTGCATTAATTGCGGTCTATCTCTCTTCTGTAAAAGAAGAAAAACAAGAGAAAAATGGTAGTTTACTTTTTCCGATACTTTTGTTTATAGGTTCTGGAACAATTGATACATTGTTAAAGTATGTGCAAGTAAATTATGTTGCAGATGCTGATGTTTCCGTTTTTTCAGGAAGTTTGTTTGGGATTGCTGCTATTTTTGGATTTCTTATTTTAACCATTAAAACCATAAAAAAAAGAGAAGCCTTTGGTCTAAAAAACGTACTTGCAGGAATTGTTCTAGGAGTTCCAAACTACTACTCTATTGTTTTTTTAATGAAAGCACTTCAAAATAAAAATATAGAAAGTTCTACACTTTTTACAGTAAATAATGTGGCCATTGTAATTGTATCTACCTTAGTGGGCTTGCTTTTTTTTAAGGAGAAATTCAGTTTAAAGAATAAAATAGGAGTTATTCTGGCAATTTTAGGAATTGTATTGGTTACTATTGCATAGTATTTGCCGCAAACACTGGTAAAGTTCAATCGCATTCAATCGAAAAAAATGGAAGATGTTTATAAGACCATAAAAGCGCCTTCAAAAGAAACACTTTTTAAGGAAAAAGGGAGTAAGTTTTTTGGATATGCTTTTCCTGTTGCCTCGGAAGACGCTGTAAAAGAAACCTTAGAAATACTCCGAAAAAAACACCACACAGCGCGGCATTTTTGCTATGCCTATCAGTTAGGAATTGAAAAAATTAGATTCAGAGCAAATGATGACGGCGAGCCAAATAATTCCGCAGGAATGCCTATTTATGGTCAAATTCAGGCTTTTGAAGTCACCAATATCTTAATTGTTTCTGTGCGTTACTTTGGGGGAACTAAATTAGGCGTTGGAGGTCTAATGTCTGCTTATAAGTTGTCTGCTAAAATGGCACTAGACGCGTCTGTTATTTTAGAAAAAACCATCAACATGATGTATACATTGACTTTTAATTATGATCTGATGAATTCGGTAATGAGAATTATCAAAGAAAGAAACATTGACATTGTAGATCAGAAATTAGAAATAGATTGTCAATATACCATTGCCGTTCGAAAAAACGATGCAGAGATCATTTTTACAATTTTCGATACTTTATACAAAGTGGCAATAAAAGTTTTAGAGTAGACTTTTTAAGGAGGTAAAGTTAGCATAGGTTTCTCCCGTATTTATTATGGTTTTCTATTTATAGCTGCTGAAGTTGCAAACAACTAATACCCTAATCCTTTTAATAAGTATTCAGGACAACGGGTTGGCTTCAAGGTCTTGGAATTCATAAATGCTAAAATGGTATTTCCTGTACAAATGAGTTCTGCATCCTGATTTTTTATTTCATAGTCAAATTCAATCTTTACCAGTGGTTCTTTTTTTAAAAAAGTATGAATAGTTAAAACGTCGTCGTACAATGCTGGTTTTATAAAATTACATTGTAAAGAAATTACCGGGAGCATTATTCCGCTGACCTCCATTTCTTTATACGTAACGCCTAAAGAGCGCAGCCATTCGGTCCTCCCTAATTCAAAAAACTGGGCATAGTTACCGTGATAGACCACGCCCATTTGATCTGTTTCTGAATAACGAACTCTAGTTTTTGTTGCTGATTTTTTCAATTGGTATAAATAAATTTTATGGTAGGATTATACGTAAAAAATAATTAATAATCAATAGCAAATTCATTTTTTTATATTGAATTTTATTCACATTTTTGTAGACCCCTAGCAAGTCGGTTTAAAACCCCTTTTTTCAACCAAATTAATAATCTCAAGTACCTACAACACTAAATGACTTTAACTGCTGACTCAGTGTGGAACGAATGTTTGACTTTCATCAAAGACAACATTAAACCACAAGCTTATAAAACCTGGTTTGAACCTATAAAACCCGTAAAGTTATCCGGGGAGTCACTGACGATTCAAGTACCGAGTAAGTTTTTTTATGAATGGTTAGAAGAACACTATATTAAGTTATTAAGAGTTGCGTTAGTGAGACAACTGGGGAGTGATGCCAAATTGATTTACGATGTTAAAATGGAAAACAATTACAGCAGTAATAGACCGCAGATTGTTAAAATTCCAAGTTCAAACAGAAATCCTTTAAAACCGCAAAACGTAACCGTAGCTTTAGACTCTGGAAAAAGAGAATTAAGAAATCCTTTTGTAATTCCAGGATTGCAAAAGGTAAAAATTGAGTCTCAGCTGAATCCTAATTATAATTTTGCAAACTTTGTAGAGGGAGATTCCAATAGATTGGCGCGTTCTGCAGGAATGGCAGTGGCCAATAAGCCTGGAGGAACCTCTTTCAATCCATTGTTAATTTACGGAGGTGTAGGCTTAGGCAAAACACATTTATCGCATGCGATAGGGGTAGACATAAAAGACAAATATCCAGACAAAACAGTGTTGTATATTTCTTCAGAAAAATTTACACAGCAGTTTATAGATTCCATAAAGTCAAACACTAGAAATGATTTCATCCATTTTTATCAAATGATTGACGTTTTAATTATTGATGATGTTCAATTCTTATCCGGTAAAGCGGGGACTCAGGATGTTTTCTTCCATATTTTTAATCATTTACACCAAAATGGGAAGCAAGTAATTTTAACTTCAGACAAGGCACCGGTAGACATGCAAGATATAGAACAGCGTTTACTATCTCGTTTCAAATGGGGACTTTCTGCAGAATTACAAGCACCAGATTATGAAACTAGGATTTCTATCTTACAAAATAAATTGTTTAGAGATGGCGTGGAAATGCCAGAAGACATTGTAGGATACATTGCTAAAAATATAAAATCGAACGTTCGAGAATTAGAAGGGGTTATCATTTCTATGATTGCGCAGGCTTCTTTTAATAGGAGAGAATTCTCTTTAGAGCTTGCAAAACAGATTGTAGATAAGTTTGTTAAAAACACTAAAAAAGAAGTTTCCATAGATTATATTCAGAAAGAAGTCTCTAAGTATTTTGACATGGATGTTGCTACCTTGCAGTCAAAAACTCGGAAGCGTCATATTGTTCAAGCAAGACAATTGGCAATGTTTTTTGCAAAAAGGTTGACCAAAACATCTTTAGCAAGCATTGGCAATCAAATTGGGCAAAGAGACCATGCAACGGTGTTACACGCTTGTAAAACTGTTGATAATTTAACAGAAACAGACAAGCAGTTTAGAAAGTATGTAGACGATTTAACCAAAAAGTTAACTTTCTAAGATCCTTTAGTCTTAAAATATAACGAATGATTGGTAAACTCTATTTAATTCCAACAACTTTAGGAGATACAGAGCCTTTAGAGGTCATGCCATTATCGGTAAAAAAGGTCATAGAGCAAATTGACTATTATATTGTCGAAAATGAAAAAACTGCAAGAAAATTTATAAAAAAAATTTCACCTAAAAAACCTCAGTCTTCATTGCAAATCATGTCTCTGGATAAGTATGCAAAAGAAATAGAAACAAGAAGGTATCTAGATGTTTGTAAAGAAGGTATTAATATAGGTTTATTATCGGAAGCGGGGGTTCCAGCAGTGGCAGACCCAGGAGCGAGTATTGTGAAATTAGCGCATGAAAATAATATTAAAGTGGTTCCTTTGGTAGGGCCAAGTTCTATTTTAATGGCGATGATGAGTTCTGGTATGAACGGTCAGAATTTTGCATTTAATGGTTATTTGCCCATTGATAAGGACGAGAGAAAGAAGGCTGTTAAAGATTTAGAAAAACTTTCAAAGGAAAAAAATCAAGCACAAATTTTTATTGAAACTCCTTATAGAAATGAGAAAATGTTTGCAGATTTAAAAGCTGCATTGTCACCATCTACAAGACTTTGCGTTGCTGCAGATATTACCTTACCATCAGAGTTTATCAAAACACTTTCAGTTCAAGGTTGGAAGTATCAAGTAGCAGATCTGCATAAGAAGCCTGCAATTTTCATTATTCAAAAAGAGTAAATAACTTTGGAGAAGCCTTGTTTACTCGACGTCTTTTTAATAACATACTGTTAAAAAACACACTCCCACTTTCGCAAAGTATCATAGTGATTTGAAGAAAATTTAGGAACTAAACTTTTGCCAATCTGTCCGCTATAATGTTCGATAGGTCATAATTAGCAAATTTTTTCAGATAGGATGCGATGCTTGAACCGTAGGCATCAGAAAAATGCTGAGATCCATTACTTCGTAGGAATTTTTTTACATTTCCTGCACCGCTCAAATGCGCAGCTGCCAAGATTCCTGATTCTGTAATCATAATACCGTTTATTTTTTTTCCTTCAGAGCGTCGGATATCTTTTCTTAAAATCCACTTGTTTACTTTGCACAAGGCAACAAACGCTTTTTCCTGTAAGATTGGATTTTTTAGAAAATGTTGCGTATCGTATATATCAAAGCGGGCTAATGTGGTTTTTCCAAACTGATATTTTCCTAAATACCCTAAGGTATTTACAATTTCATATTTCCCCTGAGATTCTTTAAAAGCCAAAGCTTCTTTAAAAGCAACAAAATCCCTTTCCAAATAAAAAATAGTATTACTAATGGATTTGGGGAAATTTAAATTATCGAAAACATACATTGCGGACTCCGAACCGTTTCTACTATCAACAGAAGTTGCATTGATGCATAATAACACGACACTGAATAAAAGTATTTTATTTTTGATGAAAATTGATTTTCTGTTTTGCGGTTGCAAAAATAAGATACAATTTTAAAGTAATTGATTATCAGTATGTTAAATTTTCATAAAAATACAAATAATGAGGTATAATTTCAGTATTTGTATCTATTTACGGTAGCCTGTAGAATATTCTTACGATATCATCAACAGAAGGAGCATTTAAAGCGATTCTATTGATAAGTTTATTTCTCTTGAAAAATTGCGAATATAAAAATAAAATTATAGTTAAAATTCTATTATTCAGTATTTTATGTAATTTTTATTTATGGATAGCATTCTGTACTACAGGTTGTGAAATGTTAAAGTAAGCGAGTTGACACGGATTTCTTTCGCATATATGCCTACAATAGTGAAAAGTGCTTCGCATCATTGCTAACATAAATATGCGCTATCTGTTAATTCTCAGTTTGTTCATCCAATTGTGATATTTGATGGCATTTTTATTGTGTTGTACAAGTGATTTTGCAAAGACATGATAGCCTAATTTATCAACATTTGCACACATATATAAATAGTTGTGCTTCTGTGCATTTAGAACGCCATCAATGGAAGAAATATCCGGCATTGCAATAAGAGTAGGTGGCAAACCCCTATGAATATAAGTATTGTAAGGTGAGTTAATCTCTAAGTCTACCGTTAGCACTCTTTTTACTACATAATCTTGACCTTTCTTTTCTTTAATACAGTAGATAACGGTTGGATCCGCTTGTAATGGCCAGCCTCTTTTAAGTCTGTTTAAATACAATCCAGCAACAATAGGACGCTCGGTATTCTGAGCAGTCTCCTTCTGAACAATGGAAGCCAAGATTGTTACTTCCTCAGTGGTAAGATTTAATTTTTTTGCTTTTTCAATTCTACTTGGGTTCCAAAACTGCTGGTAGGAGGAGAACATTTTTTGTTTGAATTTTTCTGGACTCACGGTCCAATAAAACTCGTAGGTATTTGGAATAAAAATTTGAAGTATTGATTTTGTAGTAAAGTTATTTTTACTTAAAAAGTGTTCTTCTTTAAAAGATAAAAGCAAAGCGGTGGAGTCTGCTGCTATTTGCTCTGCAATTCTACCCGCTAATTTTTCAAGAGTATCTTGGTTGTTAAAAGACAACTTGAATGGAGTTTGTCTGCCACTGCGAAACATGTTTACAAGATCGTTATTAGACATCCCCTGTTCTAAAACATACCTCCCTGCCTTTGGATTTCTAAAGTTTTTTTTTGCAGCAACCCAGAGAAACGCTCCGGGGCTATTGGTTATTTTCCCGATCTGATCTGAAACTTCTAAGAAGCTATTTTCAGCAGTGATAAAAAGCACTTGTTCTTTGAACACCGAAGGGCCAAATATTTTTTGATAATAATTAAATACAACAAGGGTCATAACTAAGAATATCGTTGCGAACAGATAATTTATTTTTTTTTTCAATTATAAATATTTTAAAGCGTAAAGTTACTATTTTATCAATTGAAACAACAGTTCATCTTTGAATTTTCCATTGGATAAAATCCAGTCTTTTTTGACTCCTACCTCTCTAAAACAATGCTTTTCAAATAAGGCGATACTTTTTGTATTGTCCGAGGTAATGTTGGCATACAATTGATGCACATCCAAATGGGTAAAAGCATAGGGCACCAGTAAAGCAAGAGCCTCTGAAGCAAACCCATTTTGTTGAAATTTAGCAGCAATTAAAATACCAATACCAACTCTTTTGTGCTGTGGATTAAAATCAAATAAGTCTATTAGGCCGATGGCTTGTTTTGAGGAACTATGTTCAATTACTAGACGTAATTGCTTGGCCTCATAAATATCTAAATGGGCATTTTCTAAATATTGTTTTAAAAGGTATTTTGAAAAAGGAGCTTGCGTATTGCTTACCTCCCAATCTGTCTCATTATTTTCTAAGGCGTATAGAAATTCTAAATCTTCAGGTTCTAGTGCCCGTAAACTAATTTTTTTTCCTCTGAGATTTTCCATTAAACTTCTATTTTTCCTTTGTACACAAAAGCAGTAGGTCCTTTTAAAAACACGGATGTATATGATCCCTCTTTTTCTATAAAAGAGACCTCTAAAACACCTCCTTCTACAGGTAAGGAAATGCAGTTACTGTTTGTTTTTTTTATTTTGTGCATAGCAATTGCGACTGCGGTGACTCCAGTTCCGCAGGCTAAAGTTTCATTTTCCACCCCTTTTTCATACGTGCGAACTTGAAATGTACTTTCGTTCATTTGTTGCACAAAATTTACATTACTACCGGGATCCTTGTACGTATCTCTAATTTTTTTTCCTTCCTTAAAAACATCATATTCTGCGAGGTTAGCCACGAGTTCCACGTGGTGTTGTGTACCTGTATTTAGGAATATGGCGTGCTCTTGAACTGCGATATTAGCAACGTCTATCATTTTTAAAGAAACAATACCATTTTCTATTTCAGCAAAATGCGCCCCATCGACAGCTGTGAAATTAGTATTCTTTTTAATTATTTTAAGATAGTGTGCAAATGAAACAGCACATCTTGCTCCATTTCCGCAGAAAGTTTGACTTCCATCTGCATTAAAATAAATCATTTTAAAGTCCCACTCTAAATCGTTCTCTATCAGAATAACTCCATCTGCACCAATACCAAAATGCCGGTTACAAAGTTTTGAGATCAAATTGATATTACCTTTCTTGAAGGTCTTTGACCGATTGTCTACCATCACAAAATCATTCCCACATCCGTGATATTTATAAAAATTCAAATTCATGATGCAAATATAAGAATTTCAACAACAAATAAGGGGGTGTTAAAAAGTGGTTAAAGTCTGTTAAAAAGAAGTTAAACGTATTTTTTCAGGCTGTTAAAATTATATATTTACGTTGTAAAAATTTTAAAAATGAAAAAAATAATTTCTTTTCTTATAATGGCAATTTTGGGGGGTGTGCTAACATTAGGTGGTTACAAGTTGCTCTTTAATACGCCGATAGTTTTGCAAAGTACTGTTAATAGTATTCCGCAGATATTGGAAACAGTTTATAGTTCTTCAGATAAAACACTAAATGCTGCAGAGATGACTACCGATTTTACAGTAGCAGCAGAAAAGACAATACACGCAGTGGTGCACGTAAAAAACACCACCATTCGAACACAGGTAAATAGAAGGGATTTATTTTTTGGATTGGGGAACAGAGAAAGAAAATATGAGCAAGTTGGAACTGGTAGTGGCGTTATTATTTCTGCAGATGGATATGTTGTAACCAACAATCATGTAATTGATGGTGCTACCGATTTAGAAATTACCCTTAACAATAAGAAAAAGTATCAGGCAGAATTAATAGGAAGAGATGTTGCCAATGATATTGCTTTATTAAAAATTGAAGCAGATACCGAGTTGAGCTACATTCCCTTCGCAAATTCAGATGCAATAAAGATTGGCGAATGGGTATTAGCTGTAGGAAACCCTTACAACTTAACATCTACAGTAACGGCAGGGATCGTCTCGGCCAAAGGAAGAGATTTGGAAGGGAACAGAAATATAGAATCTTTTATTCAAACAGACGCTGCTGTAAATCCTGGAAATAGTGGGGGAGCTTTGGTGAATGCTCGTGGAGAATTAATTGGCATAAATACTGCTATTTCTTCGAAAACAGGTTCTTTTATTGGATATTCGTTCGCGGTACCAAGTAATATTGCAAAAAAAATAATTAACGATATTTTGGAATTTGGTATTGTTCAAGAAGCGATTCTGGGAATTACTGTAGACCCTAATTACCAGGGTCAGGGTGTAAAGGTGGTCGCTGTGATAAGGCAAGCCGGTAATTTAGGATTGGAGGAATTAAAATCTGGTGATATTATTAAAAAAATTAATGAAATAAAAATCTCAAAGTTTTCTGAATTAAAAGGTCAGCTTACAGCAAAGAGACCCGGAGATTCCGTAAAAGTAACTATAGCAAGGGCTACCAAAGTATTCGTAAAAACTATTGTACTAAGTAAAAAAGAAGTGCCAATTTTATCCACTGCTTTAGGGTGGGAATTAAAAGACTTATCAATGGATGAAATAAAAAACAGAAGAATTAAAGCGGGTGTAAAAATAGTGAGGGATCGTAAATATGGTTTGCAAAACTATATAATTACTAAAATAAACGGTCAGGAAGTTAAAAATGCGCAAGAAACGGCCAAACGTTTGAACAATCTTTACACTTCAAGCTATGCAAATAATATTATAGAGTTGTTGAATATAGAGGGTGAAAGAGAAAGAATACGCTTTTAAGAGTTCTACTAGACTTTTTAAATCCTGACTTATCGTCAGGATTTTTTTATTTCCAAACTTTGTACGAAATCGATTTCGTATTGTTAAAAAAAGAGATACTTTTGCCGAAAATTTAATTAGTAGATTAGAACTATGTCAACAACACTAGATTACAACGAAGAAGTTTTATTTCAGGCCCAAACAAGAAGAGCAACTGTAGAATTTATTAATATCGTCAATGATTTGTGGTATGATAAGTCGATTGAACTGGTACTTTTTAGAAATCCTTTGGTAGATAAAAGAGCAAGCGAAGTTTTAAATTTAATTGCATATGCAAAGGAGTTTATTAGCAAGCCAATTTCAATTCAAGATGCTTTAGATATTGGGAAAGCAATCCAGCAGTTAGACTTACCTTCTTCAAAATTAGACATTGGTAAATTAGCGTACGAATGGTATTTAAGTTCAAAAAATAGTGGGGATAAAGTTGCATTTGTGCAACAAAAATTAAAAAATGCTACCACAGCAAAAGACATTCGACCAAAAGATGTTGTTTTATATGGCTTCGGGAGAATCGGACGCCTGTTGGCAAGAGAGTTAATGGTTAAAATGGGCAAAGGTTCTCAACTACGATTGAGAGCAATTGTAACGCGTGGAGAAATAAATTATACTGTTTTAGAAAAAAGAGCTTCTCTCTTAAGTATCGATTCTGTTCACGGTGATTTTCTTGGGACGGTAGAAATAGATGGAGAAAACAATGCATTGATAATTAATGGAACCACCGTTCATATGATCTCTGCAAACAACCCAGAGGATATTAACTATACTAAATACGGAATTAACGATGCTTTAGTTATTGACAACACCGGAGCTTTTAGAGATAAAGAGGCACTAAGTCGCCATTTAAAAGGTGAGGGTGTGGCTAAAGTATTAATAACAGCACCAGCAAAAGGTGTGGCTAATATTGTGCACGGTGTAAACCACAAACAGCACAATCCTGATAATGTAGATATTTTTTCAGCAGCATCATGCACCACCAATGCAATTGTTCCCATTTTAAAAGTTTTAGAGGATAATTACGGGATTAAAAAAGGACACTTAGAGACAATTCACGCGTATACAAACGATCAGAATTTAGTTGATAATATGCATAGCAAATATAGAAGAGGAAGAGCTGCTGCCTTAAACATGGTCATTACAGAGACAGGCGCAGGGGCAGCAGTAGCAAAAGCGATACCTGCTTTGGAAGGAAGGCTAACTTCCAATGCAATACGAGTGCCGGTTCCCAATGGTTCATTGGCAATTTTAAGTTTGCAGTTACGTACAAAAGTGACCAAAGAGCGCATAAACTCATTGATTAAAAAGTATGCTTTAGAAGG